>Ga0315336_1000297_pt1 | contig 169317 bp, 148 predicted proteins | sample ASW5metaG_FD_204512 | JGI IMG/M metagenome (GOLD analysis project Ga0315336, IMG submission 204512) | Ammonia-oxidizing marine archaeal communities from Monterey Bay, California, United States - ASW #5 | ecosystem: Environmental > Aquatic > Marine > Intertidal zone | place: USA: California... | reverse complement strand
CGGGAGCAATTTCTCGCGGCCATTTACACGATAGCCAAGGGCTTGGGCAAACTTGGTCACCGTGTTTCGTAGCATTAGATTCTAGTGAGTATTCAAAGAAGTTGGATGCATTTGAACGTCTACTTTGTGCTCTAAGCAAACGTCAGCTAAGCGGACAAAGTCAACAAACTCAACCGCTTTTTGTTTTCTGAAGTGGGCAAGAAATAAACATTTTCTTTGGTAACCTGACCTTCAAGTATGCCGTCAAATTTTGATGCGGAGCCCTAACACGCTCTCTCAACTGGGGTGGAATTTGAATGGGCCGCAGCAATGTCAGTCGATTGAAGAGCTATTGCTTACTTGCCTTGCTTTGAAAAGACATTGCTGCAACAGTTTTGCGTTGGGCGGGAATTTGTTACTACACTACGCAATAAGTTTTTTACGAAGACATTATTACCATCAATTATTGAATTGTACGCGAGGAAATATGAGCAGTAACAACACGGATCTTTCAAAGCGTATCGAAAAAGTAGCACTAACAATTGTGTTTGCTTTGGTGGCAAGCATTATTGCCTTAGTTTCAAGCAATGCACATGCACAGGCGCCCCAAATTGTTTTGCAATGTGTTGCACCATTAGTGCCGAATAGTGACGGGTCAGATTGCGTGCGACCGGCCGAGGCCGCTAAGACTTGTCCTCGGCCGACTATCCTAAACAACGGGCGCTGCATCGAGCCAAAAAAGTATATCAGGTTTAGCAATTGCACCGGACCAGCCGGTAAGAGCTTTAGCATAGCTTACTATGCGAATAATAAGATTATTCTTTTCAGGAGCAGCGGCTCAGGCTCTGAGTTGACGCCGGCTCAAGCCGATCTGACGCTAAAAGTCGCGAAAGACAGCAACCGCGGGACCGTTTATTGCGAAAATATCCGCGGATAGTCTATTCCTGCACTTTTGGCCAATGTCAGCTAAGCGGACTTTACTGCCGTTCGAAATAGTTTCTTGAGTGGCTTTCCTCAACAGGCACACCTCCAACGTCGCCAATTGGAAAGTCTCAGAGTAGGCCCTTGAAAGAATTGGCATCGGCCTGTGATGTTTCGTCGGTGTAGGCCCAAAAACGCGATACTAGAGAACGCCAAAATGTCTTACCGACAGCTACGTTGTTGTCTGGTTGCAAAATCTCTTTGTGAGGTTGCGTTGGGATGTTAGCGTTTGTGTGGGGTATTGAGAATTTCATGTTAAGCTCCTTGGGTTGTGATGTAGTCAAAATACCAACCCACGTAGCTGAGCGCTTGAAGAGGATATGAATGATGCGTTGCCAGTCCGTGAATTTTGCTTGCTGCGAGCTTGCTATTAGATGAACTTCGAATTTGGGGACTTCAGCGTTGACACCAATCGCTTGGAGCTAAAGCAAGCCGACGAGGTCATAGCACTGCAGCCGCAAGTCTTTGCGCTTCTTGTCTTCATGCTAGAAAACGCTGACCGGGTCGTGTCGAAAGACGAAATCATCGATGTTGTTTGGCAAGGGCGTATAGTGAGCGACGGCACTCTAAACGCTCGCATCAATGCTTTACGTCGGGCACTAGGCGACGACGGTGTTTCGCAGTCGGTGATCAAGACATTTCCTCGTCAAGGTTTTCGGTTCGTAGCCATGTTGGATGAAGCGAAGGTTGAATCAACTAATTCTGGATTGGACGAAAAGGCACCTGCGCATCAAGCATCCATAGCTGTATTACCATTCGTCAACATCGGTGCTGATCAAGAGCAAGAGTATTTTGCCGACGGACTTACGGAAGACTTAATAACGGATCTGAGCAAGATCCGTAACCTTTTCGTTATTGCGCGAAATTCGTCCTTTTCTTACCGGCACTCGCCCAAAAACATCGTACAAATCGGGCAAGAGTTAGATGTTGGCCATGTCCTTGAAGGCAGTGTTCGCAAAGCTGGTAATCGTGTTAGGATTAACGCACAGTTGATTGATGCCAGCTCTGGCGGGCACATTTGGGCAGAGCGTTACGACAGCGACGTTCAGGATATATTCGCGTTACAAGACGAAATCGCAGCAAAGATTATTTCAGCGCTGGAAGTCAGTCTGAAACAGAACCCAGATACGGATCGCAGCACCAATAGCGTTGAGGCTTACGAGCTAAGCCTTAAAGGCCGCGCTAGGTTCTTTATGTTTTCTCCGGAAACCAACGTAGAGTGCATTGCACTTTACGAAAAGGCCATCAGCATTGATCCGGACTTCGCAGATGCTTGGGCGGGGCTGGTTTTCCCATATCAAAGCGGATGGTCCTTTGCCTGGCCGGGCTATGATGACGGCCTCAAGATCGCCGCCGAAAAGGCACAGCGAGCGATTGAATTGGCACCATTATCGTCATTGGCAAATAGCCGTTGTGGTTGGGTTCAAACATTCCTTCGTAATCCAGAAGGCGCAATTAAGAGTTTTGAAAAGGCGTTAGAGATCGATCCAAATAATGCAGATACTTACTTTTGGTTTAGTGAAGCGTTGAATTTTGCGGGTTTGCCTGAGCGGGCAATTCAGGCCGGGTTCACGGGTCTTAAGTTTGATCCGGTTTCCCCACCCAATGCGCTTCATCATATTGCACACAGTCATTTCTTATCTGGCAACCTTACCGAAGCTGAAGAGTACGAGTGGCGAGCTATAAGGATGGCGCCATCTTTCCCTCCTGCACGGATCGTGATGTCTGCAATACTTGTCGAGGCCGGGCGACTTGATGAAGCTAAGGAACAAATTGCGGATCTCCTCGCGATCGATTCTGAATATTCGTTTCAACGCTTTGATGAACGCTACCCTTATCATGATGATGAGCATCGTCATCGCATTGCCACAGCCATCAAATTGGCTGGTATTCGTTAGCCGTCATTCGCTGTGTTACCAGGCAACGTCAGTCTTGGGCTCAGAGCGGAGTCGGCTTAGCGGACAAAGCAACTGAGCGTGCTGAGGATGTTTTAGGTTTATTTGAATAAGCCTTGTAATAGAGGAGCCTGCATTGCACGGTTGTGGTGGCAACTGGCTACAGCCCCATGAATATGAGTAGGTTCTTCTAGGACTACGAGTTCGAAAGGCTTGCTGCAAAGAGGCTTATGTATTTAGCTCATTAGCTATTCAGCAAAAACTGCACCGGTTAGCTTGCTTGGTAGATCAACTAAGATGGTCTGTGTGGCACAGTATTTGAAGTATGACTGACAAGTTTGTGTGTCGGTCGATCCCTCGAAACAAGACCCTAGCCATTCCTAGATCGGGGATTGAAGTGCTTTGAGGCTTCCGTTTTGAAACCGCTGAATATGGTAAGCATTTATCCGATTAGGCAAGTTTACGCTCGGTGGCATTCGATCGAAATTGGGTAGATAATTAGCGGACCATGCAAATAGCTTTTTAGCTAAATGTAGAACTGGACAATTCACCAACTACAAACTTGGTCAAACGTAAATGGAGGAGGGGGCAAGAAGTTAGTTCTCTGCGCCCCCTATGATCTTAAGTTAGGGCCGCAATCAATACGCGCTTCGCACGTTCGTCAAACTTTGGGTTTGGCACCGAAGCTCGAATTGTCTGTAAGATGTATTGTTCTTGTTCAGACATTTGAGTTTGGAGTTCCTCTTGGATTGCCGCCACCAGCTCAGTGCCAAAGTGTTCAAGTAACATCAATCTTAGAAGTGAACCTTTGCGAACTTCTAATGCGCTTTCTAAATCTAGAATACGATCGAAAGAGACTTTGCTCGAACCTTGTTTGATCATGGTGAGCATGTTTGGGTTCTGATACTTTGCTTCTGCAGCGATGACTTTTTGGGATTTGCCTTCGTGTTTAAGTGTTTCAATTCTGTCGGCAATGAATGTTTGTACGCTGGATGCCTGGTTTTTCATGTGACGATTTCTGTTTCGAAAAGTTGAACTTACTCTCGTCATATAACGTCCGGTAATTGGGATTGCTGCAATCAAGAAAGGTACTTCGGCCTTTCTCAAATTAGCGCTCTAGACTCGTGCTGCTAAGAGTAAATATTTTTGCCTCGCTATTCGAAAAGGCTATTTTCAGATGAGGAGAGCTTGTCAGTTTCTGCTCTAGGTTGGCGATTTCTCCAGCAGGTAAAAGTCCTAAGTTTTCGAACGCCGCTTTTTGGCTTCTGGTCAAGATTACATATCCCCCATTCGGTGATTGTCGTAGCCAACGCACGACGAGCTCGCTGGGGCTATTTAGTAAGTCGTCTTCGATGTCTGGTAGTTCCTCAGAAAGAGGCACATAGACAAAATTCTCATAGTTCTTAAATTGAGATGGATAGCTTCGATTTCCTTCAATAAGCAATTGGCCTGGTTGGGAGTTGGAATATAGCCAATTCGCAGCCTCGATTTCTGCATGACTGAAATAGTATTGTTCGTCCTTGCCATTGTTGGCCACTACAAAGGCGGTCGCCATAGCAAACAAAACCACTGCCGTGTTACAAAGTCTTAACATGCCAAACGGCGTTCTATCGCCTGGAACAATTAGGGTGGCAGCAAAAAAAGCGAGAAAAGGCACTGCAAACAAATAGAGCCTGAATACTATTTCTCCGCCATATGGCGTCGCAACGAGCACTGGTATCGGTGCCAGTGTTAGCAGAGCAGCTGTAAAGTCGAAGTTTCCATTTTTTAGTCTTAATAGGCCACCGGCAAAGGCAAACAATGCAACAGCCGCGCTTAGGCCTCGAGAAACGAAAACTACTAGGCGTTGATTGTCATTTATAACACTTGTATCTGCCAAGCGTTCTACGGTTTCACTGTTTAGCTTGCCGACACTTGCGATTACATCGGCTAGTTCTGGCGCAACAAAGGCATGAGCAAAATACAGCAGCCATAACACTTCAGCTATGATTGCAAAAATCAGATATCCAAAACTGATGCGTCTGGTAATCGCCAAGAGACCGAGCGTGCTCAATAGAAATATTGGCGTAATTTGGTGGATCGCTACTATAGATAGAATTAGTAGCATTGCGGCAAATGTTTGCAGAACCCGCTGCCCAACACTCCAAATGTCATCTTGAAGTACGGTATTCTTCGCAATTGAAAGCGGGCCCGTCAACAAGGCCAGCAAGCAAAGATACAGAAGGAAGGCTGTGCCTTGCGGTGAAAAGTAGTCTTGTCCAACCCAATTCCCGACAAGGAAGATGGCAACTGCAGTCCACACAATTCGCCGGCTGGTTGTAAAATTCCGAAACACAAGAGGCAGAATAGCAAGAAAACCAAGGTTCAGTGCGGCCGGATAAAATCTAGCGAAGTTTGCTATTTCAACTGGCTGAAGGTTCAGTGTGCTTGCGAGTTTTGCAAAGAAAATGAAGAAGCCTGGCCAATTGTGATAAGCCGACAAAAACCGTGCGGTGGGGTCTACTTCTCCATAGCGCATGATGTAGTCGATGACTCCAATGTGCTTCCAAGCCCATGAGTAACGCAGTGTCTCGTAGCCAATGGCCGGCGTAGCGTGCAATAACAACACAAGGGCAGCTAAGAATAACGGCGGCAGTAGAGGGGTTCTTGAAGGTGATATTAGGCTCGTACAGAAGCCAGTAATGATAATTGCATACGCAAGGAACACGTTGACCGGCAATATGCCGATTAGACCCAGACTTCCCAGATTGCTCGGGTCAATCAGCGGTAAACTTGTCGACCAAAGGCCAAGGCCGCCGATCATTACGATTAAAAGTACAAGACTAGGAACCACGCTTTCGATTAGACGCTTCATACTTCCAATTCTTTCGGGTTTTCCGCTAGAGTTGTTCATGTTCATGTTCATGTTCATGTTCATCAACATTTTTTGTAGGGCCCAACCACTGGCTCTTGCAAACCCCTGTAAGAAAGAATGTAACGTTGGCAAACCACCAGAAACTGCCGAATGTGTATCGACTGGATTTTTCAATGTTGGCATCTACATGCAGCAGCCAAGCATGAATTGTCATTGCTCGAACTACTTTGGGATCTAAAAACCTACCGTAATTTGGGTTGCGATCCTTAAATAGCTTTGCTTCATCGTTGTGCCAAACTGGGTTCTGAAAGAGATCAAGTGCTACTTGACCAAACTGTTGGCCGCTGATTTTCATCCGTGTCGTGATTATCAGATTACATAGGTCTAATCCCAACGGCCCAGTATCGCTTGCGCGACCCCAATCAACTAGCCCGGTTATCTGTGTTGGTAACCCTTCTTTGTTGATGTTGAACAAGATGTTGTCTAGGCAGTAATCGCCGTGATGGAAGGAAGCAGGAACTTCTGCGTTCGTCCAAAAGTTGCGCAGCTCACGGCGTAACCTTTGCGTGCTTTTTAGCATCGACGACTTGAAAATATCCTCTTGTGATGCATTCTCCAGTCGGGCAACGGGAAGGTCGATCCAGAGCTCTTGCCACCGCAGTGAAGGTGCCACAGTAGCTGCGTTTGATGTCATCTTGGAGTTTATTAGTTCCGCTGCGAGTGCAAGCATTTTCTGTTTAGCATGAATATCTTTAGCCAAATCTCGTCCATCTACACCTTCCAATTTCGTCATCAGAAGACGAAACTCGTCCTTATTCTCTACGTATGCAATTATTTCAGGCTTTGGCACCAAATAGTTTTTTTCCGTTGCTGTCGCTCGAGCATAGGCAGCTAAAACGGTGTATTCTGCCTGCAAAGCCAACTTGCCTTGTTCTGATTTAGCGGTCTTCAGGACTGCCATTGCAGACCCATTTGGAGTTGACTGGTTTAGAACCATCGTGGTCGCATCGCTAAGAGAAGTGAGCACCTTGACTATCTGCCATTCGTTTCCGTTTATGAACAGCGATTCAAGTCTTTCCTTAGACGGGCGAGGAACGGCGGCAAAGAGGATCTTGATGAAAGTTTTTGTCATGGTGTTACAAGAGCTAGCTAGATCGATTAAAAAGCTTAATGATCTCGTACGGCCGAACTTTCTGCCGACAACAGTCAAGGTTATTGTTGATAAGAGGAGTTGTGTACACAGCCAGGCAGCTGCCATGCCTGTACTGCCGAAGTTTTCCGTCAATAGAAACCCAGTGCCCAGGACACCTACTAGCGTAGCTAATTGAATTGCCGCAATTGCACGCAACCAGTCTTGTGCACGGCATATGGCCAGAAAAACTGTGATTGTAGAACCTGGAATGCTCGCAATTGCCAACAGCTGGAGTGTTTGGCTTCCCTTTGCTGCATAGTGTGCGCCGAAAATGGACATCACGGGGTTTGCCAGGATTATCAGTGTTATTGCCCCAAGTGTTACTGGTGCCAAAGTATAGGCGAACGTTTGAGCGTATAGTTGTAGCCGAGCATTCGGTGAAACAGATAATTCTGCGAGCATTGCTGAACCGAGATGCCTTCCGGCCAGGTACAAGAGATATGTAATGGACCAAGCGATAAAGTAGGGAGCTAGTTCCGCAGCGCCACTAACCGCGATAATGAGAAACGGAACGGCTCCAAGCGTTATGCTTGTCGATAGGCTGCCAACATAATCCCAACCAAAAAAACCACCGATATGTTTTTTTGAGGGCGCAGTGGATTCCACGTCGCACTTACTATCAAACACCATGAGATGAGGTTGGATTAAGTAGTTCATGATTAGACCCACAAATAGTGCAGGCACAGTCCATGAGAGCAGCACACTAATACTGGTCGGCCATATTGCAATAAAACTGATTAAGAAGCAGATTTTGAACGCAGAATATATCAAAGTCTGGACGGGTATCATCTTCGCGAGACGTAGGCTCGTTACCGCAGCTTCCTGAAGTGAATAAAGTGTCCACACTATAAGCGAAAGGATAAATGCGATCTGTAGCCAAACTGATGTGTTGATGAATGCTAGATCCGGCGCCATGATACCTGCGAGTTGGGTAAAACCAATGCCCAACATTAATGCTGCGCTCGCTGCCAAAATATAGGCTGCCCTCAAAATGGTGCGCGCATGGCGTCCAGACGCAGGTACAAATCGATAAAGTAGATTTCTAAGACTTAGCTGTGCAGCATGACTAAGCGTTGAGAGCGCGGACACAAGTGCTGCTGCTATGCCCATGCTTTCAGCACTCAATTGACGGGCAGCGACCGCCCAGAAAACCATGCCAAGACCGGAAGCTATCAAAGTACTCAGAATCAGCGCGTAGCCGTTCTGCATAAGCGAAGTAAGATTCTTTTGGAAATCCGAAATGGAAAGCGCCAACGACAAAAATCGCTCGTGAAAGTATTGGAGAGTCTTCATCGCGTTTGACCGGAATTTCATTGTTTACGCTGCCAAATTTTAACGTGATCCACCAGCAATTGTGCCGGGAACTTTGTTTCCTCTGTGGGTGGTCCTGGCCAATCGCCACCAATAGCTAGATTGATGAGAAGGTACATTTCTTCGTTCGAAATGATACTCGAGTCATCTAATCGCCATTGCTCTTTTCCATCCAGGTACCAGATAATCGATTGGGGGCTCCAGTCTACAGCATACGTATGCCAATCAAGGGAAAGATCATCTACGATGGTATCGAAACCTATCGATTTCTTTTTACCGTCAACTCGATAATGGTAGTGCAGTTCTAATTGATTGGATTTGTGACCTAGCAGCTCCATGACGTCTATTTCGGGTGTTGACGTTAGGTTACTGGGAAGCAACCATATTGCCGGCCACATTCCCGCTCCAGACGGTGCCTTTGCACGAACTTCAATATACCCATACTTGAAAGAAAATCGATCAACGGTCTCCTCTTCACTCTTAATCCGTCCGGTGGTGATCATTCCTGACGTGTAACTAAAATGTCCCTCGATTGCGTCAATATCTTGAATGCGCCCTTCAAGTGTCAGCGTGCCATCGGAAACTTGAACGTTATCGCTTTGGTACCATTGTAGTTCGTTGTTTCCTAGGTTGGTACAACCGTGCAATGCCCACCAATAACAAGTGGTCCAGTGACCATCCTCTAAAGCCCCAGTGTTAAAACTATCATGAAACACAAGGTTCCAGTTGTCTTCGTTTTCGTGAGGACTAGAACTTGAAAATGCATCTGCTGAGAGTAAAACAAACAGTGTCAAACCGCACAAAACAAGGGTTGAGGCAAAAAGGAGAACTGATCTGCCACTGATTGTTCTCACGTCTGTCGACCTTATTTCACTTGGTTTAAATGTAACGACAACAACAGAAGCTGGTTTCTCTCTAGGTTGTTCGGTCGCGGACAAATTGCGTTTTTGAAACATATCGACAGTTTGTGCCTAGTCCAGTCGTTTTGGCGGTTTACCTTAACGTGGAGAATACGTTTACAGCAGCTGGCGTTTGATAGAGTTATTATGATGGGCAGTGTTTTGGGAGTTAATTTGTGTCTACTCAGGTATCTTCGAAACAATTGCAGGAACCTGCCTCTTCTGAAGCAGTTGAGTTTGGGCGAGCAGAAATCGAGAATGTTACTTCCCCTGCGCCTCGAGACCGCTGGAAAAGAGCAATCGACTCTGACCTGAAAGTAGTTCCTTATCAGTCACCGGAATGGACCGATAGTGCTTGCGATACAGGGCAATTCAAAGATGTTAGTCGAGCCTATAGGTTCTCTGATGGGAGCGAATACGTTATTCCACTACTTCAAAAGTCTGCTGTTCCGAGCGTGATTAGTTTTGTTGGATCGATGCCCCCCGCGTGGGGAATGGGTGGAATTATTGGTTCTAAACCTTTGAATGCAGAAGTGCTTTCCAGGATTGTAACTGATCTTAGGAATACCAGTTACATGGGCATTCATTTGCGTCCAAATCCGTTGAATGCGAAAATTTGGGCAGACGTCGGATTGTCTCATCCCACTGAACGCCGGGCGCATGTTTTAGACTTGTCCGGAGGCCTGGAGAAACTTTGGAGTGAAGGCTTTAACTCCCGACTTCGCACAACGATTAGAAAAGCTGAACGAACACTTGAAGTGGAATTCGACACGACAGGGCGATTGATGTCTACATTCTATGAGCTGCTTCTAAAGTCTGTAGATAGGTGGGCGAGAAAGCAAAATGAACCTCTATTGCTTGCCCGATGGAGGGCGAAGAGGAGGGACCCGTTGGCAAAGTTCCATTCTATTGCGACAAAAATGGGTGAGAAATGCGTCGTTGGTGTTGCGTCAAATAATGGCAAACCGCTGGCGGCCGTAATCGTTTTGGTTGGAAAGAATGCAAATTACTCGCGAGGTGCAATGGATGTTGAGTTAGTCGGCTCAACAGGAGCGAATGAACTTCTGCAGGCAAAGGCAATCCAATTTGCAATAGAAGCGGGTTGCAGCAGTTATCACATGGGGGAAAGTGGCAACTCTAAGAATTTGAGCAGGTTCAAAGAAAAGTTCGGCGCGAAGCCCGTCGATTACGCCGATTATCAGCTCGAAAGACTGCCAATAAGTAGAATAATGCATACTTCGAAGACTTTGATAAAGCGCACTATCGGTTTTAAGGACGGCCAATGATTGTGACATCGCTTAAGTCAATTCGAATATTTGTCATGGTTTTTGCATTGTTGCAGGCTTTGCCTGTCGCAGCTTCGCAAGAAGCAAACTTAGGTGCCGCAAACTCGTCAGATGTTGTCGCAGTGTTGGAGGGTGCAACCAACATAGGGGTGGTTGTCGAACAACATATACGTGATACTGACAAAGCGGATTGGAACAAGTTGATTGATGCCGAACGCAACCGCCTGTTGGCCGTCCTTAGGGCAAAGGGGTATTTGGCATCTAGTATAGAGATTCAAGATAGCGTCTTGGGCTTGGAGGGAGGCAGTACTCCGCAATCTAGGAAGCTGAGTTTTGAAGTTCGTGCCGGGCCATTGTATGTGACTTCGAACGTTGAACTAAATTTCACTTCAAGATTGAAGCCAGATATTGAAGCACAACTGTTGGATGTCGTTGCAGTCGGCAATGGTCAGCCAACAGATGAACAGAACATCAAATTGATGGCCAAGAGACTCCAATGGGTACTTGGTCAAAATGGATATCCGAACGGATCAACGAAGCTTGCAAGTATTGAGCCTGCAATAGGGGAGAGTGAAGCTGCCGTATTCTTCGATATAGATGCCGGCGCGAAATTGTATTTTTCGAACCTGCTACTGGATGATTTGTTTGAGAGCGAGCGAGCTTTCATTGTACGTCTCTTGCCGTTTGCAAAAGGCGAGCTTTATTCGGTCGAGAAGCTAGAAATTTTTCGAAGCACCCTCATCCAGAAGAGCGAATTCCAGCAGGTGAGAGTTGATGTCCTAACGACGGCGCCAAACGAATTCTCACTCAAAGTTAAACTGCGCAACAAGAACATTGAATTTAACCCAAGCGCTGTTTCTACATTTGGAATTTTTCTTCTAATTCTGACTTTAGTGGTAGTGGCAATTCGGCAAATTAGATATTCAGGAGAAAGCCAAGTTAAAGCATTTTCTCTATTTAACGTGATTACCGCGGCTTTTTTCTTTGTCTCACTCACAATGGCAATGTCGCGGGTTTTGACGTTTATTTAGCATTCGAACTTATTGAAAAGAAAATCTAATACGTCCCTTTAGTTCTTCGGGTTAAGAACCGCGACCTTGAGATTTTCACCGTCGAATGTGCGACTTTTCCGTTGATTATGTACTAGTTGACCAATTCGAGTCTTTAGCAGATTTTGTTGTTTCGAAATGCCTTCTAGGCGCGAAATTAAGTCAATGTCGGAAGTGGCGCCGTTCACCTTTTCGTTCTCCAACAAAAGACGAACTTTCTCAAGTTCATCCCATTCTTGCATCAAGGTTTCCCAAGTTGTTGTGGCAATCTTGTTCACGGTATTTCCCAATTGTAATCCAGCAAGAAAATTCGAATTCGTGCTGAGGCTAGCATTAACCATATTGGTTGCCAAGTTCGATGGATCATCGTGTTTCTAAACTGAGATTTGCCAGCTGTACGCTTCGCCCGCACGTTTACCATTTCGATAAACCATCATCACGAGTACCGTTTGTAATATGGTTTACAAAAGGTGAATGTACTGGGAACACGGAAAGAGTTTAGTCCGTCAACAAACAGGTGATGTTTGCGAAAACAGCATCAACTGATTCAACACAACTAAGTAGGTACATATATGTCGAAGCCAACAGATTTTCCGGGTACTTTGGAGGCTAACGTGACACAAAGTGATGTTAGTTCGTCATTTGCTGGTGGCGTTTCTGTGACGGTAGTTGTGCCGGCGATGAATGAGGCACTAAATTTGCCTCATGTCTTACCGAAGATACCTACATGGGTAGACGAAGTAATTCTGGTTGATGGCAATTCAAATGACGACACTATTGCTGTTGCAAAATCTCTATTGCCCAACATTGTTGTTGTTGCTCAAAAACGCCCTGGAAAAGGTGCTGCCTTAGATGCTGGCTTTGAAGCTGCAAAAGGTGACATCATTGTCATGATTGACGCGGATGGCTCTACTGATCCTGAAGAAATTCCGGCTTTTGTTGGCGCGCTTTTGTCCGGCGCGGACTTTGTGAAAGGGTCGAGGTTTCTCCAAGGTGGCGGCACTCTAGATATGGAGTGGTATCGCAAGTTTGGGAACTGGGGCTTCGTGACCTTGGTCCGTATGCGCTTCGGAGGCAATTTTAGTGACCTTTGCTATGGCTATGCTGCATTTTGGCGCGACGTTCTGCCAGTGCTGGCTATCAACACAACCGACGGTTTTGAAGTCGAGACAGGCATGAACATTCGAGCCTTAACGAGTGGCCTTAAAGTAGCCGAGGTGGCAAGCGTTGAACATCTTCGAATTCACGGTACCAGCAATCTACGCACTATCCCAGATGGGTGGCGAGTACTAAAGCAGATAGTGAAATTGAGCACACGCCGAACTAGAGTGTCTAAGCCCAGTCGTAGAAGAGCGGCTCTAGGCGTCCAAAGCACCGGAAGCCGCTCAACGCCAGGTTCGCGGGTCGCAAACGAAAGATGACTGCTGGGGACCAACGATTGAGCAAATCGGCAATGCCGACAATTTCTGTCGTCATATGTGCACATAGCGAAGCCAGGTTTAGCGTACTGGTCGACGCCATGGCTTCCGTTGAAAATCAAGGTGCGCATGAAGTAATTCTCGTGATCGACAACAATAAGTCGCTCTTTGAGAAAGTGAAATCTACATTTTTGAATGCAAAGTGCATAGAGAATACAAGAACTAAGGGATTATCAGGAGCGCGCAATTCAGGAACCATCTCGGCGAGCGGAAGTATTGTCGCGTTTCTGGATGACGACGCGATAGCAAGCGCGCGTTGGCTGGAGTCAATTTCGCTGAAGTTTCAATCCCAATTTGTCGTTGGGGCTGGTGGTCCGATCGACGCAGTTTGGCCGAAGGCAAGGCCAGTCTGGTTCCCAGCGGAATTCGACTGGGTTGTAGGTTGTACTTATGAGGGATTGAGTGTTGCGTCTGGCAAAGTTCGAAACTTGATCGGATGCAATATGGCCTTCCGTCGTTCGGCTTTGCTGATGGCGGGTATGTTTTCCGAGGGATTGGGTCGAGTTGGCTCAAATGCAGCCGGTGCTGAAGAAACTGAGTTGTGTTTGAGGCTAGGTAACTTATTCCCTATGTCCCATATCGCTCATGATCCAAATATTGTGGTCAAACACCAGATTGAGGCAGGTCGTACTGCATTCGGTTACTTCGCAAAGAGATGTTGGGCCGAAGGCAAGTCGAAGTCATTGATGGTAGGGTACTCTGGAACTAGGTCAGGTCTAGCGAGCGAACGAAAACAGCTGTTTAATGTACTTCCCAAATCGATTTGGAACTATCTTAAAACTGCGATCGTTAGAAAAGAAATAGCTGGTGTTTATAAGGCTGTTGCCACAGTGACTGGCACAGCTCTGGTAGTAGCAAGCTACCTAGCTGGCAGGTTGACATCTGCAGGAGCGAAGGTCGAATCTTCGAATTTTTTCCCCACAAGAGTCTGTGACATTGATTTAGGCGAACGGCAGAAAACAATCTCAGCGTGTGGTCAAAATTCATTGTTGCAGTATTCGAGTGCATATTGTGTTGTTCGCCACGGTGGTCGACTGCTTACTGCTACCGATATTCCGATGTATGGTGAAGATATAACACCCGAAAAACTTTCTCAAATTTTTGACGAACTGCTTCCAAAAACAAGCGGCGAAATAGACAGAACTCCGAAGTTTGCACCAACGGAACTTCCTTTTGTGAAAACTCGAGTTGTGGTCGCAACCCGAAATCGCCCGGAAATGCTGTCTAAATGCTTGGATTCACTGCTTAAACAAGACCATCCTAACTTTGAAATTGTTGTTGTTGATAACGCGCCGGATAATGACGCGACAAAACACATGCTTTCTGAAAAGTATGCCAAGTTTGAGTGTGTCAGTTACGTGCTGGAGCCTCAGCCTGGACTAGCAAATGCGCATAATCGCGGATTGGTGGACTTAGACGCGCAAATAGTCGCGTTTACAGATGATGATGTGATTGCGGATCCCAATTGGTTGACGAAGCTTACTAGGCCATTTTTGGAAGATAATGGTGTGGGCTGCGTTACTGGTGGCATTGTTCCTGCTGAATTGGAAACCCGCGCCCAGGTTTGGACGGAAAAACATGGAGCCTTCCTCAAATCAATAAAACCCGTTGTTTTTGATCTTGCAGAACACCGTCCAGAAAACCGTTTGTTTCCTTATGCCGCAGGTATGATGGGGTCGGGAGCAAACATGGCTTTTTCTGCCGCGGCGCTGGCTAAAATTGGCGGATTTGAAGGGGCCTTAGGAGCTGGCACAATGGCCCGTGGCGGTGACGATTTGGCGGCTTTTGCATCAACCGTTTTGGCTGGGTATCGCGTATCATATGTACCAGATGCATTGGTTTGGCATTTTCACCGTCGAAGTGAACAAGGGATGAAAAATCAGGCCTTTAATTATGGCGTTGGACTTGGTGCATATCTTACAAATTGCGTGGTCAACAATCCAAAATCGCTGATTAAGCTCTTCTCAGAATTGCCTGCTGCTGCTTCACATATGCTTGGCAAGAATTCATCTAAAAACTCACGACTTCCAGCTGACTATCCTGCTCAGTTTATTTGGAGTGAGAGACTAGGTGTTTTCGCCGGAATTCCATTCTACTTCAAAAGCGTTTGGGCGAGTGCTGCCAGTAGTCGAAATCTCATAAACAAGAAGGCTTTAACCTCCGCTTGGGAGGAAACCTGAGATGCGCTCAACAATTCCAATTCTGATGTATCACAGTGTAGATGATACCTTTGCACCGGAATACAGTCGGTGGTCTGTAACGAGAGCTAAGTTTTCTGAGCAACTGGAAGTATTGCGCAAATTGGACTTCAATCCGGTGACCGTGTCTGAATTAGCTTCAGTTATGCGAAAGGGCAGTCAGATTCCTGCCCGAACCGTGGCCATCACTTTCGATGATGGTCTGTTGGATTTTAAATTGAATGCTTTGCCTATTATGGAGACATTCCAGTTTTCATCTACGCTCTATGTCACGACTAAATATGTAGGTGGAACCAGCCTTTGGCTGAGTGACCTCAATGAAGGTTCGAGATCAATGATGGATTGGTCAGATATTGCTTCTCTGCCAGGCAGAAATGTCGAAGTAGGCGCTCATACTCATTCGCATCCCCAACTAGATTTGTTGAACCTTGATTTGGCTCGAGGAGAGATTGAAACAAGCAAAAGGTTGCTCCAAGATTGTATTGGCAAGAAAGTTAAGACCTTTGCTTACCCTCACGGCTATTCGACAAGAGATGTTCGAGAGTTGGTGAAAGAGGCTGGTTTCGAGTCCGCCTGCCGAGTTGGAAATGCGCAAAGCCACGCTCAAGAGTCGGTTTTTGCATTGTCTCGAATTATCATGACAGAGGATGTTACTCCTCACCTCTTAGAGCGATATCTTCTTGGCTCTGGCTTGCCGGTGTCGCCTGCTCTCGTAAGGCCTACAGCCATCGGATGGAGGTTGTTTCGGAAAGCAAGAGCAATGACCACTGCGCGACCTTCCGTTTCTAGGAATGACGCCCAGCCTTGTGAGAGTAAAAATCGCCGAAAGTCGAAAGTGTAATCAAATGCGTTTAACTCGAAAAATAAGCCTTAAAGTAGTACTCGTCGCATGCTTGGCATTAGGGTCTGGCTATGTGTCTTCGATTTCAGCCAGCGAAAGCTCTAGAGTTGGTCAGGCTGACGAAAAATCGACGATTGCAAATGGTGAGAAAACTGGCATCACGCCGCAAGTGAATGTGGAGTTTTCAATTGTTGCTTGCACGCCCGATATTATCGGCGAGCATGCAAACTTGAGTGATTTTTCAAACTCAATGCACAATATTGGCGTTATGTCGGCGGTCGATGAGAAGCTGACAAGCAGCGGTTCAAACCAAATTGTCAACTCTTCTGACGAATTGATTGCTGAATTGCCTCCTATATCAAATGCAGACGATTCATACGTGCTCGGCGAGTTTTCGACGACAGCGCCAACTCCGCCAATGCGCGTGGCAATCAAACCGCAATTTAAGCACATTGTGAGTCCGTCTCTTGTTTATGTTTCACATCGAAAGTTCACAAACTTTAGCTCCGCTTCGACACTCTACTTGAACTGAAGAATTCCGTTTTGCTCCTATCGGCTCAAGCGCTTAAAGGACTAATAGACACATGTATTCAATGTCCGGCGTCAGCATTTGATAGACAGATTGATGTTGTTGCTTAAGAGATGATTTTTGGTTCATCGTAGCCCTTATGGAGCGAAGATGAAGCAGAAATCAGTTGGAAGCCGTTCAAGTTCAGAAAAGCTTGTTCGCACGATTAAGCGCAAGACCCGTCAGCAATACGGTGCTTAGATGTCGAAAACACGAAAGTGTCGCTGCAGCCTAGTGTTGAAATAAAGGAACGGCCAAAAAGCGGGAACTTTAGACAACTTAGCCAACAGGGTTTATACACTCGGAATAAATCAAATATGAGCAATATTGAAGACTACTTTCAAAAAGATGCTGGTCGATTTGACAAGAAACCCGGGTATCCAATTCTGTTTAAATGTACAATTCCCACTTCCGAGTACAAAAAAGCACTTTATGATTTGGAGCTCATGAGAATATCAAGTCTTACAATGTACAATGATATGGAAGGACTCGTGAAGTACAAAGGTAGTGAGTTAGATATCTATTTCGAAAGATTTCGCGTTTCATAACGTGCAAGTTTGTTTTCTGCTGCGGAGCATAGGCCATAGCAATTCTTATCTTCTCTTTCTGGGATCAAATTGGGTTTTGAAGATGTCGCACTTAAATGAGATATGCTGATGCGTCTTAAAACGGATTGCGTGGCAATTCCCGAATGCGCTCAATTGGTTGATGCAATGAGATGAGTGGGAGAGGAGTGGTTTACATCACATCCCAGCCCGCATCATAATCCGCGTGTCGGGGGTTCAAGTACCTCTCCCGCTACCAAAATCTTCGAACAGTTTACAGTACGACATACGAGAGCCGAATTTGGATTTCGTCCGCTGCGTTTGACTTATGCTGAATTCATCATTCGTGCTGAAAATCGTCAAACGATAAAAACATTTTCGCTAGACAGATGAAAATCTGCCAACTGCGCTTGCATTGCTGCAAAATCGCCGGATACGATAGTGGCTAAGATAGGTGACAGTATTGAGCTGCACTTGAAAGTACGGCGAAGTTTTGCGTGTAGATCAAATTTACATGTCCCGGGCATCGCTAAACAGACACATTTACTCACGAGAAGCAGACAAACATGCCCCCATTAAAATCGAGAACATCGACCCACGGACGTAACATGGCGGGAGCGCGCGGATTGTGGCGCGCGACTGGGATGAAAGATGATGATTTCGGCAAGCCAATCATTGCGGTCGTCAACTCGTTTACGCAGTTTGTGCCGGGTCACGTTCATCTTAAAGATTTGGGGCAACTTGTTGCTCGTGAAATTGAGGCTGCCGGCGGCGTTGCGAAAGAGTTCAACACGATCGCGGTGGATGACGGGATCGCTATGGGGCATGACGGCATGCTTTATTCGTTGCCATCGCGCGAAGTTATCGCTGACTCTGTTGAGTATATGGTCAATGCGCACTGTGCTGATGCGATGGTTTGTATTTCGAACTGCGATAAAATCACACCGGGCATGTTGATGGCGGCCATGCGGCTAAATATTCCGGCGATCTTTGTTTCTGGTGGACCAATGGAAGCCGGCAAGGTCACTATCGATGATTTGGAACATGCTGTGGATTTGGTCGATGCTATGGTTGCAGCGGCTGATGACAAATATACTGATGAGCAAGTCAAACACATCGAGGAAAACGCCTGCCCAACTTGTGGGTCTTGCTCGGGTATGTTTACGGCGAACTCGATGAATTGTTTGGCCGAAGCCCTTGGTTTGGCATTGCCGGGAAATGGATCAACCTTGGCCACTCACGCTGATCGTAAAAACTTGTTCTTAGAAGCTGGCCGCAAGATCGTCGACATCACCAAACGTCATTACAAAGAAGACGAAAAGGGATTGCTGCCGCGTGAAATAGTAACTTTCGATGCCTTTGAGAATGCCATGAGCCTAGACATTGCTATGGGTGGATCAACAAACACTGTGTTGCACCTACTGGCCATCGCTCACGAGGGTGAAGTTGATTTCGACATGAAGGACATGGATAGGCTCAGCCGCAAAGTGCCTTGCTTGTGTAAAGTTGCTCCTAATACCGCTAATGTGCATATGGAAGATGTTCACCGGGCAGGGGGCATTTTCTCTATCTTGGGCGAGCTTTCTCGCGCTGGCCTGCTTCATGATCATTGTAGCACTGTGCACACCGCGACGATGGGCGAGGCCATTTCCAAATGGGACATCACGGTTGCCAATAATCCAGATGCCCAAGAGCTATTCAAAGCTGCGCCGGGCGGCGTGCGCACCACTGAGGCCTTCTCCCAGTCCAATCGCTACAAGGAGTTGGACAATGACCGACAAGATGGCGTTATCCGTTCCAAGGAGTATGCTTTTAGCGAAGATGGTGGTCTTGCGGTGTTGTTTGGAAATATCGCACTCGACGGCTGCATCGTTAAAACGGCAGGCGTTGATACGGACAACCTCAATTTTACAGGCTCTGCATATGTTTGCGAAAGCCAAGATAAGGCTGTCAGTGACATCCTTACGGGTAAAGTAAAAGAGAATGATGTTGTTGTGATCCGTTATGAAGGTCCTCGCGGCGGGCCCGGCATGCAAGAGATGCTCTATCCAACGAGTTACTTGAAATCCAAAGGTCTGGGCAAGAAATGTGCACTCTTAACTGACGGTCGTTTTTCGGGTGGTACCTCTGGGCTGTCTATTGGCCATGTGTCGCCGGAAGCGGCTGAAGGCGGAACAATCGGACTTGTGCAACATGGCGACAGAATTGAGATCGACATTCCTAACCGTTCTATCCATCTGGCTGTTTCTGAAGAAGAACTGGCTGCACGCCGTGCAGAACAAGACAAGATCGGCTGGCAACCTGCTGAGCCGCGTACGCGTAAGGTCACGACTGCACTAAAAGCTTATGCGGCGCTGACATCTAGTGCTGCAAAAGGTGCGGTTCGCATTCTATAATGCTGCCGGGCGTATCAAAGCGTACATTTTGGTTTGATGTAATTTGTAAGAATGCCCCCACAACCATGGGGGCATTTTTCGTCCTAGTGATTGAAAGTCTATTCCCCGCGAGGTTTTGCTCGCGCAGTCGCTTTTGCCGTTGCCGGATCATCAGGCCAGAAGTGGCGCGGGTACCGACCTTTTAGATCTTTGGCAACATCAGCCCACGAACCACGCCAAAAACCGGGCAAATCCTGCGTCATCTGTATTGGTCGATGAGCCGGCGACAGTAGGATTGCCAGAAGTGGAATTTTTCCGTTCGCGATGGTGGGATGTTTTGCCAATCCAAACAGCTCTTGCACGCGAACTTCAAAGGCTGGAGCAGTCTCGTGTGAATAGTTGATGACAACGCGCGAACCTGTGGGCGTTTGAAAATGCGAGGGAAGTAATGTGTCGATCTGAGATCGCTTGTCCCATGGCAATAATGTAGATAGTGCACCTTCCAGCATATCCGCCGTGATCTTTGCTAGGGATATTGCGTCGGCTAAATTTGGCTCTAACCAAAGGGTTGGGTTTTCTTGCAGCGCCGTGTCGCTGAGGTCAGGCCATGGAGCGCCCAGTGTTTTATGTAAATAGGTGGCTCGTGCTCGAAGCGTGAGTTGCTTTTTTGACCAAGGTAAAACGCCAATGCCAAGTTGTTCTATTCCAGAACATAAGACTTTGGCAGAAGCTGCGAAATCCAGAATTTTTGTCGGTGCTTCTGACAGCAGTAACTGATCAATTGCCCTCACTTTGCGAGCACGAACGCTGCGGGAGGCCCTATCAAAATCTACGCGAGTTTCCTCGACTATTTGCGTTGCAAAAGTTTCTTCAACATCTTCATGGCTTAGTCGTGCGGCGGCACGGATGCGACCATTTGCTGCCTGCCCAGTAATGTCGGTCACTACAAGAAAGTCTTCTTGAGCAAGTGCGTCAGTTGCGGCCAATGTTGCGGCGCGCCCGTTAGCTAATCGAAAACGCCCCGGACGACCTGCCGCTTGTGCGACCCGATCTGGAAATGCATAAGCAAGCAATTGCCCAACACTAACGTCTTGTTGTGCAACGGGTTCACTTTTGACAAGCGTCGCCCAACGTCGGGCAAGTTTTTGAGCGCTGAGGGCGCGTGGGCTCTTGTCTGTAATGTAGGTGCGAAGTCGTTCTTCGAGGTCAATCGACTTTCCGCCCAATCCGTGCTCGGAAATTAATGCTGCCAGGTTTGCAGCACGTTTAGCGTTTCCGCTGGAATGCCCCTGATTTATCATATGAGCCAGTCGCGGGTGAACAGGGAATGTCGCAAGTTCTTTGCCCGTCTTGGTAATACTGCCGCTAGAATCTAGTGCATCCATTTGTTTTAGAAGCGTGACTGCCTCTGACCAAGCAGGGCCCGGCGGTTGATCAACGAATTGCATTTGGCTTGGATCGCTAATAGCCCAACTTGCAAGGCTGAGTACAAGCGATGTCAAGTCAGCGGCTAGTATCTCTGGTGTATCATATTCAGCTTGGGCCGCATTTTGACCCTTGCTCCAAAGACGGTAACAAACACCGTCTTGGGTGCGACCCGCACGACCTTGCCGCTGTGTGGCTGTCGCTTGCGATATTGTACGCGTAACAAGTTGAGTTAGAGCTGTGGCGGGCTCATATACTGGAACCCGCGCTAAGCCACTGTCGACAACAATGCGGATACCTTCAATTGTGAGTGAGGTTTGGGCGATCGATGTTGCCAAGACAACCTTGCGTCGTCCCGTCGCCGCTGGTGAAATAGCTCGATCTTGTTGTTCGGGGGTTAGGCGCCCATAAAGTGGCGCGATGTCGACAGTTTGAGAGACAATTGGCGAAAGCCGCTCCGCAACGCGGTGAATTTCGGCCTGACCTGGCAAGAACACAAGAACCGAACCATGCTCATTCTCGAGCGCTGCTTTCACTGCTGATACAACATGGTCTTCAATTCGCCCGCCTGGCTTTTGCGGTATGTATTGTGTTTCAACTGGGTAAGCGCGACCTTCGCTTTGAATAAGAGGTGCATCCGACAGCATGGTCGACATTTTGGCGGCATCCAGTGTTGCTGACATGATGAGGATACGTAACTCTGGACGCAGAACTGCCGTGTCCAATGCCATTGCCAGACCCAGATCGCCATCAAGATTTCGCTCGTGAAACTCGTCGAAGATAACCATCGCGACACCTGATAGCTCAGGGTCATCTAGGATCATGCGTGTAAACACGCCTTCGGTCACAACTTCAATTTTCGTTTTGGCGCTAACACGTGTATCTAGACGCACTCGATAGCCTACAGTTTCACCGACGTTTTCTCCAAGTGATTGCGCCATGCGATGTGCGGCTGCTCTGGCCGCAATACGCCGCGGTTCGAGCATGATAATTCGCCCATCATTTCGCCAATCAGCTTCCAACAGAGCAAGAGGAACTCGTGTCGTTTTACCAGCACCAGGAGCTGCAACAAGAATTGCGAATGGGTGCTCGCTCAGAGTTGCCGCGAGTTGAGGAATTACAGTGTCTATTGGTAAAGCGGGATTGGCATCATGCATACAGAATACATATTGGAAGGAACTGTTGCTGCAAAGTCCAATTGGTTGATTTCCGCTAAGAATACGATTATTGCGGCTTAGATTTTCGCAACCGAATTAGCGCGTCTGCCACTGCGGCGGCAAATACAAACAAGCCTGCGATCATTGCCATAAATCCAAAATACCAAACACGACCAGCAAATGCATTCTCAGCATATGATGCCGCAAACTCTGCTTTGCCGTACAGCAGAGTGATGGCAGCAATTGCCGCGGTGGTCAGCACAATACCAATCAAGAGTTTAGCTGCTGTAATAGGCGCACGGCGGTCTAAAAAGGCGACGCAAAGAGTGATCAACGTTCCGGCAATGATGCCGATGTAAGTGGCTTTTGAAGACCAAAACGGGTGTGCGCCTAGCGCTAAAAACATCCCTAGTCGTTCTAGGACAACGAATGCAATTGCCAGAAGTAGTATCCGTATTAGGGTTGTCATTTTGTCACAAAGCTCCGCGTGAGGACTTCGAAAGCTTTAGCAACGCCTAGGAACACAAACCAATCACATTTGCGCGTGCTGCAGAAACCAGTATTGGTAACGATGTGCTCATTATGGAAGGTCTTAAGTCTTTGACTTTTGCATCCAGCAAAACGGTGGCAAAAGCGATGGCCTCGTCAGAGAATTTTAGCCCATAGTGACAGGTGGCTACTCGTTGTGAATGTCGGCTTTGAGCCCAAAGTGTATTGGGCTTCGAGATGAATGAATGTCAATTTCCGGCTTCTGAGGGCAATCGTTTGACCAACACGAGTGCCAGTACCACTGCAAAAAAAAGAAACAAGGCGCCGACGGTCCATGCGATAGGTGTGGAATACAAATCGGCGACGGCTCCGGCCAATACCAGACCCAATGCGGCGCCTAATTGTTGAACCAACGATCTCAGCGATAGAATGGTTGACCGCTGACGGTCTTCGACGCAACGATGCAGAATGCTGCTGGCAGGTGACTCGCTTGCACCAAGGATCACAGAGTAAACAACGAAAACCGCAACAAAGCTAACAATACTGCCTTGTAACGCCAATGCGAGCTGAACGCCAGCCAGGCAAGCAAACGTCGCTGCTAGCGAAAGGGCGTGCCGCCGCTTGAATATCCTACTGATGTGCGGGGACAGAGATGCGCCGAAAGCGATGGAGAAAAAATATGTCGCGGTTACGATGCCGATGACTGTGTTTGCGTAACCGGCCTCCAACATGGGTTTTACGCGGGTCGGCCAGATCACTTCTACTGGGTTGGTCGCCATCAGAAAGAAGGCTAGCGCTGCCAGTAAGATTGAAAGTGTCGGATGTTTTAGCGCGAGAAGGCCTGAGCTTTTGATCACCGAAGGGACGTTGGCGAACCCTTGTCGGAGTGCGGCGAAATTCATCGGTCGCGGATTTTCCACGACTGCCAACATTGTAAAAACGTACACGCCCAGCATCACACAAAAACTCGCAGCGTAGGACACATCATAGATGCTGAAACCGAGGCTTTTTGCTACCGCGCCGAAAATGTCGGGTAGAAGCCCTCCTAAGACGGCGCCAAAGGCCAAGCCCACGGCATTGGCCCATTGAGCTTTTGCCAAAGCGGGTTGCACATCCACATTGGGCGCAGCGGTCTTGAAGGTTTCGACAAACCACGCATCGAGCGTGCCCGAGCGAAGTGCCCGTCCAAAACCGATGAATACAAATGAAAGTACCAGAACATAGAAGTCGCTTGTTGAGAGAAAAAGTACTAGCGAAATCAGGCTAGCAACGACCGCAGTAAGAAAGACTGGTTTGCGACCAATGCTGTCGGCGAGACCGCCAAACGGGAGTTCCATCGTCATTGTTGTTAGTGAGTAGACTCCGAAAAGCAGCGAGATCTGAAAAAGGTCCATACCTCTGTCAGTCAAGGCCAGAGCAACAACGGCAACTGTGAGGCCCATCGCGAACCGATCAAGAAACTGGTGCAGTTGGAACACACGAATGTGCCGTCGTGCGGAACCGTTCAGTGCAGCAAAAGAGAATTCAGTTTCAGTAGCCATGCTTTGCAGTACCAACTTTGCTGCTATCGTGCACAACACCTTAGGTGAGCCCGATGTAACACTGTAGCAGCCATTCAAATGAACGGCAAAAAGCTCATTCTAGTCCAAAGTGACTCTCAAAACAGATAAATTGGGGAAGTAACAAGTAACGAGTTGTTGCTGGCAAGTTCTGAAGAAATCGCGGGGAGGCGATAACCATTCCCCGCGATTAGAATGCGTGATTAGTTGATTGTCACCCAACGTAAGATGAAGAAGTTATCCGTACGTTGTGTCAAAAAAACGCTGTCTTTTGTTGCCCAGATAAGTGGCTGAACATACATAGGGACATAAGCAACTTCGTCTTGAAGTGTTTTCGCAACTTCATCGACCATGTCTTGGCGTTTTCCAGCATCCAGTTCTTTTTGGATCATTGGAAGTAGCTCATCAACACGAGCGTTTGAATAGCCGCCAAAGTTCCATGAACCCAGTTTCTTTTCCTTGTTAGGTGTTGAAGCAAGGAAACGGATTGGGTGTTCAGCATCAAACGTGCCCGGTGACCAGCCTAGGAGATACATGTCGAAGTTGTCTTCGCGTAGTTCAGGCCAGTAGTTGCGAACAGGCATTGAAGTCAATTTTGCATCGACGCCAATTTTCGCAAGCATTGCAGCTGCTGCGCGACAGATTGATTCATCGTTGATGTAACGGTCGTTAGGGCACATCATGCCGAATGAAAATCCGTCAGGGTAACCAGCTTCAGCCAGAAGCGCTTTTGCACCCTCAGGATCGAAATCCAAACGAGCTGATAGGCCGAGTGAGTAACCATGCATTTCTTTCGAAACGAGTTGAGAAACTGGCTCCGCTGTTCCACGCATAACTTTGCTTGTCAGCGCATTCACGTCGATAGCTTGGTAGATAGCCTTACGCACACGAACGTCATGGAATGGGTTTTTGTCAGAAGTTTCGTCTGAGTATTTTAGTGTTTCAGCTTCGTGACCAAAACCAAACATTAAGACGCGAGCTTCAACGCCCTCGTGGACCGTGTAGCCTGCTGTTTGTTTAAGACGTGGCACGTCTTGCAGTGGAATTGGTGCAATGAAGTCGATCTCGCCCGATAGCAATGCAGCCATACCAGTGGATGCTTCACCAATTGGTGTGAATGTAGCTTCTGTAATGTTGCTTTCAAGCTCGTCCCACCAGCCAGCGAAAGGCTTTAGGACGGTTTTTACACCTGGGTCGCGAGACGCAAGCATAAATGCGCCTGTACCGTTTACAGCACGCGTTGCTGCATTCTCTGCGTCACGTGCAGGACGCGCGCTGTCGTTTGCTTCTGCCCACGTCTTGTCCATCATCATGAAGTTGGCGATGGAATCTGGGAACAATGGGTTAGGTGCTTTGGTGAGGAAGTCGACTGTGTGGTCGTCTTGTACGACAACACTTGAAACGGGTGAGAACCAAGAGCTCACATCAGACTCTTCAGATGAAGCACGCTCATATGAGAACAGTACGTCTTCTGCTGTAAACGCAGAACCGTCATGGAACGTTACGCCTTTACGAAGGTGAAAGCGCCAGCCTGTATCGCCGAGCTGTTCCCAGCTTTCTGCAAGTGCTGCTTCGATTTTCATGCCCTTGTTGCGACGAACTAGGCCTTCATAGACGTTGTTCAAGAAGCCAAGAACTGGGGCCGAGTTTACAGCGTGTGGATCCATCGTTTGTGGGTCCGTTGTGCCCGCCCAGCTGAATGATTCAGCTGATGCAGCACCGGCGCTGAGGCACATAGCAACAACTGCTAGTGCGGCGCCTTTGCGCAGTTTAGATATTGGTGTCATGGATCATCTCTCCCGTGTTGCCAATTGTTAGTTGTTGAATTTACTGGGTTTTCGCCTGCGTTTTTGTGTAAGACGAGTTCCAATTTGGTTGTTGTGCAAGACTCTAAGTAGAAGCTGAACTAAAGTCTAACGAACAGAATACCGGCAACATCACAAAATTGTTATCGGATAACTCGGTTGCGAGAGATTTTGAAAACTGGTCAAAGGCGCTCTACACTGCCAGTGTACGTAAAACTGTCTCATTTTTGATTGCGAGAGCAATGTTAAGCTTTATCTTTCGTCGCCTTGTGCAATCCATCTTTGTTATGTTGGCCGTAAGCCTGATTGCATTTGCAATTTTCAGGTATGTTGGTGACCCAGTTGCTGTGATGGTCGGCCAAGAGACATCAATTGATGACCAAGAACGACTGCGGCAGGAATTAGGGCTTAATGACTCTCCTTTGGTGCAGTATTGGCGCTTCCTGGGGAATCTCGCCAGTGGCGACTTTGGATTTTCATATCGTACCCGGCAGCCCATCGGCGATATGATCCTTGCAAGGATGCCAGCCACTGTTGAGCTTGGGTTTGTCTCTCTATTGATCTCGTTACTCGTTGGCATTCCGGCGGGGATTTACACGGCGTTGAAAAGAGATGCTGTGGCTGCAAACATCATTCTGATGACGACGCTTATCGGTATTTCAATCCCGACATTTGTGATCGGCATTTTCCTGATTTATGTGTTCGGCGTACAGCTTGGCTGGCTGCCAACATTTGGCAGGGGTCAAACCGTGGATGTGGGATGGTGGCGTTCCAACATTCTGTCACCTGGAGGATGGAAGTCTCTAGTGTTGCCAGCGCTGACATTGGGAATCTACCAGCTAACACTCACAATGCGGTTGGTTCGCTCAGAAATGCAAAATGTGATGAATACGGATTTTGTAAAATTCGCTATAGCACGTGGGATCGACTATCGCTCAGTCCATTACAAACATGCGCTTCGCAATTCGATGGTGCCTGTTATTACTATCATCGGCCTGCAATTTGGCGGCGTGATTGCTTTCTCAATTGTCACGGAAAGTGTGTTCCAGTGGCCCGGTATGGGGCTGCTATTTTTGGATAGCATTCGCTTTGTCGATGTGCCGGTTATGTCGGTTTATCTAGTCATTATTGCTTTGATATTTGTGGTCATCAATCTACTGGTCGATATTTCATATTTCCTAATCGACCCTCGATTGCGCATTAAGTCGGAGGCGGTGTGATGTTGAGTAATCTAGTAAACGGTTGGAAGCGGATCTCTGTTGAAAACGAGTTTGTCTATTTGTTCTTGCGAAACCCACTTGCACAAATAGCGGCATTGATCGCCTTTGTGTCGATCTTTGCGGCCATTTTTGCGCCGTTAATCGCACCGACAAACCCCTTCGACCTGTCCACGTTTTCTATTCTTGATAGCTTCTTACCTCCAGCCTTTAGTGAAGGCGGTGACCCCAAATTTTTCATTGGCACAGATGATCAAGGACGTGATCTACTTTCCTCAATTATGTATGGCGCTAGGCTGTCATTATTAGTTGGTGTTTCAGCGGTGCTATTTGCTGCTGTGTTGGGCACGGGGCTTGGGTTAGTTGCCGGATACTTCGGTGGTCGTTTTGATGCGATCATTATGCGAATTGCAGACGTACAACTTTCGTTGCCAGCTATTCTCACCGCCTTGTTAGTTGATGGCATTGCACGTGGAATTATGCCGCGTGAACAGCATGATCAACTTTTGCCCTTGGTTCTTGTAGTGGCGATTGGCCTTTCACTCTGGGTGAACTTTGCTCGTGCTGCGCGTGCGTCAACTCTTGTGGAACGCAACAAAGAGTATGTGCAAGCAGATGAAATCATGGGCATGCATCCTGTGCGGATAATGCTTGTGTCAGTCTTGCCCAATATCACCGGTCCACTTTTGGTGATCGGCACGATCGATCTAGCGGTCGCAATACTGCTTGAAGCAACTTTATCCTTTTTGGGTGTAGGCGTGCCCGCCAATCAGCCCTCTTTGGGAACGCTCATTCGAATAGGGACGGAGTACATCTTCTCTGGTGAGTGGTGGATCGTTCTGTTTCCTTCCATGTCCCTAATCATCATGATCATTGCAGTAAACATTCTCGGTGATTTCCTACGCGACGTATTCAACCCGAGGCTACGATAATGACGCAATTATTAGACGTCAGTGATCTGCGCGTTGAGTATCCAACTCGATTTGGAATTTTCACAGCTTTGGATGGCATAAATCTAAAACTAGCACCGGGAGAAATTCATGGGCTGGTTGGTGAATCTGGCGCCGGCAAGTCGACCCTTGGCGCTGCAATTATCGGCCTGCTGCAGTCGCCGGGCTATATCGCTAGCGGTGAAGTGAAGCTAAATGGAAAAGACCTTCGGCAACTAAGCAACGCCGAGTATCACAAGCTCCGTGGCGCAGAAATTTCAATGATCTTTCAAGATCCGCAAACATCGCTGAATCCGCTGCTTACTATAGAAGACCAGATGGTTGAAACGATCCGTCAGCACTCATCTGTTGATTATGTCGATGCACGTCAGCAAGCGATTGAATTGCTCATTGAGACTGGCCTTGATGATGTTGAAAATCGCATGGGAGAGTATCCGCACCAGTTCTCCGGCGGTATGCGCCAGCGCGTCGTAATTGCGCTTGCGCTGTGTACAAACCCTGAAGTCATTATTGCTGATGAGCCGACGACCGCTCTAGACGTTGCAATTCAAAAACAAGTTTTGGCGCTGATTAAAGATTTGGCTAAAAGTCGCGGCGTTGGCATTATTCTCATCACCCACGACATCGGCGTTATTGCTGAGATCACAGACAATGTAACAGTGTTGCGACACGGTAAGCTGATGGAAAGTGGGCCAACCACACAAGTTCTAAGCAATCCTCAAAACGATTACACCAAAGCCCTGATGGCCGCGGTGCCACGTCTAGGTGAAAAGCTAGAACGTTTTACCAACATAATGTCAGATGATGACAATCAATCTGATGACGATTGGCATGTGCCGGGTGCATCGGCCGAGTTTGCTAGTGACTGGTTGCTCGCTGGAGACGTTGCAAGCAATGCGTTAGAAACTGATATCCTATCAGTTAGAGATTTGGACGTAGTCTTTCATGCCAACCGACCGTTTGGTTTTGGCAAGAAGCAGGGCTTCCGTGCTCTTAACAACATATCGCTTGAAGTTAGACGAGGCGAAGTTCTCGGGATCATTGGGGAGAGCGGCTCTGGAAAGTCAACGTTGGCAAAATCAATTGTCGGTTTGGTGACGCCATCGGAAGGCACAATCCAATTTGAAAACAGGGATTTGCCATTCGGCGCATCGCGCTCAAGAGATGATACTTCGCGGCGAGAAATTCAAATGATCTTCCAGGATCCATATTCTTCATTAAACAACCGTCGGCTAGTTGGCGACCTGATTGCTGACCCGATTAAGTTTTTTGGACTTGCCAAAGACGATGAGGAAATTCGCAAAATTGTTGCTTCGGTATTGGAGCTTGTGGAAATGCCGCAGCGTGCAATGCTACGATATCCTCACCAATTCTCTGGTGGTCAACGCCAACGCATTGCTGTTGCAAGAGCGCTGGTTTCACATCCAAAGTTTCTGATTTGTGATGAGCCAACGTCGGCGTTGGACGTGTCCATACAAGCGCAGATTTTGAACTTGTTGAAAGATCTCCAACAAAAGCTTGGTCTTTCAATTCTGTTTATCAGTCACAACCTAGCTGTGATCCGGCAAATGTCAGATCGGGTAGTGGTTTTGAAAAATGGCAACATTGAAGAAAGTGCCGAGGCGGAACAGTTTTTTGCAAACCCGGAAGCTGAATACAGCAAGCACTTGTTGGCGGATACACCCTCGTTAGATCTACTTTCATAGGGTGCTTCCCGAAAAGGGAATTGAAATGCGCATTGATTATTCCTAGCTTTCGGAAATGGAACAATCATTTGCCACAGATATCAGCAACTTTGGTCGTCATCTAAAATTTTGGCGTGACCGCAAAAAGATGAGTCAGCTTGAATTGGCGGGGCTTGCTTCAACGACACCTAGGCACATCTCCTTTGTTGAGACTGGGCGCTCTCGTCCGGGTCGGGAATTGGTGCTGCGCATTGCTCGAGCTATGGAACTCCCAATTCGTGAAATCAACGAACTGATGTCTCGGGCTGGCTTTGCGCCAGAATATGCCGAGCACGGACTGAATGCTAAAGAAATTGAGCCATTTCGGGAAGCGATTGAAGCGATCCTAAACAAGCACGATCCATATCCAGCAATGGCTATGGACAGCATTGGCAATATTCTCATGGCCAATAAGTCTTTCGTTGCATTTTCGCCGGGTGCGACTAGCCGAACGCCCGAGGAGACTGTGGAAATGGTCTTCGACCCTAATAGTCCCGTTCGGGGTCTGTTTGAGAATTGGGAGGAGGTCGTTTGGAACTTGTATGACCGTCAGCAGGCTGAGTTGGCTACAAATAGTAGTCCTCGATTGGAGAAGTTGGTGCGTCGAAAAGCTGAGCTTTTAAAAAATGTTAAGAGACCAAAGAAGGTAAAAGGGGATAATCCGCTCATCTTCTCGCCTCGGGTTCGCTTTGGCGATCAAGTCGTTTCAACATTTGCCACTATGATGCGTTTTGAGAGTGCGGCTGAAGTTTCGTTAAGCGAAGTCCGTGTTGAATTGATCTTCCCTGTAGACAACCAAAGTCGCGAGTTTTTCGAGCTCTTGTCAAAGAATAGTGACGTACTTCCCTATTCGGGAATTGGTTAGCCGCCGGCTGTTTCCTATCTTCTGGTGATAAACAAGGAGATGAAAATGCAAAAATTTGAAACAGTGGTAGATGTCCCAACGAAAGTTGTGTGGCGAGCAGTTGTTGAGAAATTTGGCGAAACAGGGCAATGGACCAGTTTGCTGCTTAGTTCGAAGATGGAAGGTGATGTCGCCGTCGGGAATCGTCGAGTTTGTGTTCAAACATCGGGTGGCGTTGTAGCTGAACGGATCACAAAAATTGACAATGACAACATGGTGCTGAAGTACGACTTAACCGAAGGGGCTCCAAAAGTGGTAAGCTATGGTGGAAATACTTGGTCGGTAACACCTGTTGGAGGCAACAAAAGCATCGTTGCTATGCAGCCGAACCTGAAACTCAAGTGGTGGGCAGTGCCAATGAGGCCGATGCTCGTTCTCGGTCTGAAATCCAGCATGCCCAAGGTTCTTGAAGAGTTTAAGTTTTGGGTTGAAACAGGTGAAGTGCACCCTCGCAAGCGAGCGATGGCGAGTTCTTCTGATACGGCAAGTTTGGCTAGGACATAGAATGGCCGTCTGGTCAGTCGTCCTGGCTAGACACCTTCCTCTGTGAACGTATCGATTGAGCTACTGGCTGTATTCTAACTGTCTGTTGATCGCCTCTATCTGGGAGATACGTTCTTGGGCTATTTCACCTGCTTTAGCAGCCAACAGTCCTACCAACGATTCAACCACCGCCAATGTGGCAACATAAGATGAAAAGTAGTGTGGTGTGGTGGTTGGCACAATTAGGCTTGCTGAGGCTTTGGCTATAGCGGGGCAAGACGGGCTATCGCTGATAACAAAGACAAATGCACCCTGCGTTTGTGCTCGGTTCACGGCTTCAAGAGAAGAATTTGCGAACGGGGACTTTGTGATCACTATTAAAGCGTCGTCGACGGATAAGCCTACTAAATTGCTGCCAAGTGAACTGCCCTCACGGGATACAGAGTTCCAATTGTTAGAAACAAAACTGGCCATATAGATTAACTGTTCTGCGATGCCAGCTGACCCCAGAGCGCCACATACAAGGACATGTTTTGATTGGTGTAAGACGTCCACAACGTGATCCAGCGTTTTAGTATCAATATTACCGGCAAGTTCGCCAATATTGTTCACGCAAGCTTGTAGGTGACCACGGCTGAATGATTGATCTCCAGCTCGGTACTCTTCTTGTAAGCGTGTAACACCCGGAGAAAATGCGTCGCGCTGTCGTGCCACGGAAGCGCGCATGACTTCTCGTAATTGTTCGTAATTCTCATAACCAGTCGCCCTCGAAAGGCGGGTGAAAGTTACCGGCGCAAGTTTCGCTTCTTTGGATAAAGACCTGAGACTTCGTGTTGCTGTATCAATTGGATTTTCAATTATGAAGTTGGCCGCTTCTCTGAGTTTTTCGCTCAAGTTCGGGTAATGCTCCGACACTCTTTGTTCGAAAGATTTCACGGCTGAGTTTCCTTACTCTGAATTGGTACGAATGTTTCATTTGTTTCACATATTGCGCCATATGGAAACATATGTTTCAGTCGCTCAAAGTTTGCTAGGAGCCATGAGATGTCACACGTATTTCCGCGCCACACAAAGGCTGTTTTACCTAAGATTGCCAGAGGGCAAGGCGTGTATTTGTACGACGAGAATGGAAAGCAATACTTGGACGCCTCAGGCGGGGCAGCAGTGTCTTGTCTTGGACATGGTGACGTGGATGTTACGCAAGCGGTCAAGGAACAGCTCGATCAGGTCGCGTTCGCGCACACGAGCTTCTTTACTTCTGACCCAGCTGAAAAACTCGCGACAAAGCTTGTTGAATTGGCGCCTGGCAGCATTGATCGTGTGTATTTGGTCTCTGGCGGATCAGAAGCTGTCGAGGCAGCACTGAAACTTGCTCGTCAATACTTCTGGGAGAAAGGCGAAACACAACGCAAGTATTTCATCGCCCGCAAACAGAGCTATCACGGCAACACACTTGCCGCTTTGGCAACGGGTGGGAATGCATGGCGCCGCGAGCCTTTTTCGCCGTTGATGATTGAAACAAGCCACATTTCCCCCTGCTATGAATATCGTGGCCGCGCTGCAGGTGAGAGTGCGGCTGAATATGGTTTAAGGGTCGCCAACGAACTTGAAGACGAGATCAAGCGACTTGGTGCTCAAAATGTCATTGGTTTTGTCGCTGAGCCTGTGGTCGGCGCGACGGCTGGTGCTGTGCCGCCTGTTGAAGGCTACTTTGAACGCGTTCGTGAGATTTGTGATCAATACGATATCCTTTTGATTTTGGATGAGGTCATGTGTGGAATGGGCCGCACAGGCACCATGTTTGCTTGCGAGCAAGACGGAATTGCGCCGGACATCATTACAATCGCTAAGGGGCTGGGTGCTGGTTATCAGCCTATCGGCGCGATGCTCTGCACTGCAGAGATTTATAACACCATTGAGAACGGTTCAGGTTTCTTTCAACATGGGCATACATACGTCGGACATCCCACCGCCTGCGCTGCAGCGCTGGCAGTTGTTTCAAAACTGGAAAGTCAGCAACTTGCAGCGCGTAGCAAGGAAATGGGTAGCAAGCTTCAGACAGCATTGGAACATGCGTTTGGCCAACATCCCAATGTCGGAGACATCCGTGGTCGCGGACTGTTTCGAGGCATCGAAATTGTCCAAGATCTTGAGACGAAGAAGCCCTTTTCACCGAAGCTTGGTATCAACAAGAAGTTGAAGAAGACGGCTTTTAGTAACGGGCTCATCTGTTATCCAATGGGAGGCACTATAGATGGTGTTGAAGGTGATCACATTCTTTTGGCACCGCCATTTATCATCGAAGAACAACACATTGATGAGATTGTGCAAAAGCTAGCGACAACATTTTCTCAGGTGCTTTAATGACGAAAATTCAACCATTGCCTCTAATAATGGTCGCGCCTAACGGTGCTCGTCGAACTAAGCAAGATCATGCTGAGTTACCGGTCACCATTGAAGAGACTGTTAGAGTCTCAGAGCAGTGTTTTCACGCAGGCGCCGATGGTGTGCATCTGCACGTGCGCGGTGTTGAAGGTGCGCACATTCTAGATGCAGGGATGTACATTGAATTGCTGGATGAGTTGAAACTCAAAGTGCCAGATATGCAGCGTCAGATTACAACAGAAGCTGCGGGCATGTATTCGCCAGCGCTGCAGCGACAGCTTGTAAAAGATGTAGAGCCAGATGCAGTCTCTGTTTCAATTGCAGAAATGCATGCAGATGGAATGTCCTCGGAAACCCAAGCTTTCTATGACTGGTGCTTTGAGCGACAAGTGGCTGTTCAGCACATCCTTTATGGCGCGGATGACTTGGAGTTGTTTGATAGGGTGATGGCCCAGAGGGATGCTCAGGAAAGTATCCACCAACTGTTGTTTGTGCTCGGACGATATGCAGTCAATCAGCAAAGCCGACCAAGTGATCTGGATGTGTTTACAACTTGGCTTGATCGTTCAAATTTGGACTTCGATTGGGCTGCCTGTGCATTTGGTGCTGGTGAAACAATATGCCTGACAGAAGCTAACAATAGAGGCGGAAAAGTACGAGTCGGGTTCGAAAACTCATTGTGGAATGCAGACGGATCAATAGCATCTGATAATGCCGAGCGTGTGCGCGAAGTTGCAGAAGCTATCCGTGGATCAAATTAGAAGTGCGACTCGAACTTTACGAGAGCACGCAGACGGTCATGGCCAAAATTTTTGACGCTGTTACTGTCGTTGCCGCGGTAGGCAAGGGCCAAGTCCATGTCTACATTGTTGACAAGACCAAGGCGCACGCCAATACCCGTAGACCACATTCTCTGGTATGAACTATTGCCCAGACCATCAGCATTAAGGTTCTCAACCATGCCAACATCTACGAACGCGTAATACTGCGCGCTTTCAAGAATTTCCAACGTGCTTGCTGCTTCTTCGTGCATGAACTGCAATTCGGCTTTACCCGCAAAACCTTTGTCGCCAACCATCGCACTTGGATCATATCCGCGACCATAGTCCTGACCGCCGAAACCAAATTCCTCACTGGAGAGCAAAGGCACATTTGCAATCTGAGCTCTGGCACCAAACAGGATTTGAAGACCTGAATTGTTCAAAACTTGTTGACGTTGCGCGACAACCGATAATGCTGTGAACACGCCGGATCCGTTTGTGCGGGATTTGTTGGATGATCCTGATGTTGTGGCGCCAAGAACGTTCAGACCTTGGCTGAATGTCACACGGATGGTGTTAACCGCCGGTTTGTCAGTGCCAAGCGCTGTATCGACATAATCATAGTCAGCTATTGCGCGAATGACACGCAAATGGTCGTCGCTCAGAGTGCCTAGGTTCGAGTTTGAACGTAGATCGTCAACGTCTAGTCGTGCAGTTAGAAATAGGTTTTCTTTGCGCGAGCGGATCGCTGCGTGCTTGACGCCAACGGCGGCACGCGAGCCAACGCTGTTGACTGCATATGTTTGAAGACCGTTGCCAGGGTTTGAATTGCTTCCGGCATAACGCGCTATGACGCTTGTCCCGTCGTCATTTATCGGCGCGCTTGCACTAATCTCAATTGACTGGAGCTCGCTGAATTCGGCAGCGATTGTGCCCCGTAGCATAATACGTTCATGCTGACCCAAGATTGAATTGAATGTTGCGTCGGCGGTCGCAAGGGTAGGCCCAACTTCATTAGAGCCTGTATTTACAGCCGCAAATGAACCTTCAAACCAATCATATTCCGATTTGATTGTAAGCGTTGATGCTCCAACATTCTGTGTGGAAGGCGCAAGAATGCCTTCGACCGTCAGGCCTGCGAGGTCACCAGCAAGTAACAAATAGCGTTCTAGAATATCGGCTCGAAGAGGGCGGGATGCTTTGATCTTTTCGCCGTATGCGTGGACCAGTTCCCGCTCGCTACCTAAATCACCGTCGAATACGAGTTGGTCAACATAGCCTTCGACAGCTTGTAGTTGAATTTGACCACCATCTACCTCTTGCGGAGGTACAATGACCTGCCCAAGAATGTAGCCGTTTTTCCGGTAAAACGCCGTTAGTTCTGTCGCGATTTTGAAAACAACGCCAACGTCGATTTTGGTGCCTAAGTAGTCTGCGTAGACTGCTTCCATCTCATCAGCACTGAACACTGTCGAATCAGAAACCACGATGCCTTTGAGAACAAAACTTGTTCCAGTGTCATCTGCTTTAACTTGAATGTCTGTGCTGTCAGCAGCTGCTGATGTTTCAGACAAAGCGCTAATTGAAGCGTTTGTTGGTTCTGTGCTACGTCCGATTTCTGCACCTGCGGGTACAGTAACTTGTGCAATAGCAGGCACCGTAAAGGCAGCAACAGCAGTCGTTAACGCTAGCAAGCCAGCCGTCAGGCCTTTGACAAAGCTCTTTGAAGTTGCTTGCGACATTTAAACTCCTGGAAAGACAATACTGGGCCAGCGCCCTCTGGTCGTTTTCTAGTTTGTTAACCTTAACAAAGTGGAAATTAACGATGTATTAACGATGTGATTGCGGGGGCACTTACGCAGGCTTAAAACTTACACCGCGGCGGACCGACAAAAGGATGCGTATCATCCGGATTGGTTTGCGATGTTTGAAGTTTGCGTAAAATCGCTTAAACGCCTGAGTATCAAGGCGTTTGCGGTTAGTTTGAGTTTAACGACGGCCCTAACGCCGGCGTATGCGGCCCCGATAGGTGGACAGGTTACACAAGGTCAAGGTGTGATCTCTCAACTGGGTAACGCCACATCTGTGTTGCAGACAACCGACAAGTTGGTTGTTGAATGGCAGAGCTTTGACACAATTAATGGCGAGACAGTTACGTTTTTGCAGCCGACCAGCGAAGCCTGGGCGCTCAATCGTATTATGAATGGCCAAGCCACCAGTTTTGATGGATCGTTGTTTGCAAACGGCAACGTAATCATCACCAACGGCGCAGGCATTCATTTTGGACCAAATTCATTTGTTGATGTTGGAAGTCTTATTGCGTCCACATCTGACATTTCAGATAAAAACTTCCTAGCAAACCAATTTGTCTTCGATCGCAAGGGCAATTCGGATGCGATGGTAACAAATGCCGGCATGATCACTGTTCAGGAAAGTGGTTTGGCAGCATTGGTTGCACCTGGGGTTGAAAACTCGGGCTATATCCAAGCAGATTTGGGCACAGTTATCTTGGGTGCGGGAGAGACGCACACACTTGATTTCTTTGGCGATGGTTTGATCAAATTCGCAATTACGACACCAACGAGCGCCACGCCGAAAAAGGCGGATGGTTCAGATGCAGATGCTTTGGTAACAAACTCCGGTTCTGTGAAGGCCGACGGCGGCACAGTTATCATGACAGCTTCGCAAGCCTCGAACATTTTGAGTTCCGCGATAAACATGTCTGGAATTGCACAGGCGAATTCAGTCTCTACTCGTGGTGGCAAAATCATTCTTGGCGGAGGCGGTGGACGCGTGCGCATTTCAGGCAAAGTGCGCGCGACGGCAAAAGTTGATGTGGTAGGGCCCGCTTACATTCCAGTGCGTGGTGGCACGGTTCATATCACTGGCACGGACATCAAAATTGCAGATGGTGCTGAGATCGATACTTCAGGCCTAAATGGCGGAGGCCATGTCTTGATCGGTGGCGCTTTCCAAGGCGGCGGATTGGATGTTGATGGCGATATTGGCTACCAACTTGAAAACGGTGTTCAGTCGATAATGGTTGGTAAAGGCACTGGTGTACTTGGTGCCGGTTACATCCCTGAGGCTGACAATGTCGACGTTGCAAACGGCGCTACAATTGATGTCAGCGCAATCGACGCCGGCGATGCTGGCACGGCTGTTGTTTGGTCTGAAGATCAAACTAGCTTTGCTGGCCAGATTATTGCGACCGGCGGCGCTAACGCCGGCGATGGTGGGCTGGTTGAGGTCTCGGGAAAGAAACTTGCTTACAACGGCCTAACCGACACGCGCGCAGCGAATGGCTACATGGGTTCACTTTTGTTGGATCCCATTGGTATCCACGTGATTGATGGTGAACCAGAAGTCGATATTGTGCACTCCGCAGATCCAGTTCTAACAATTACAGACGGCACGTTGAACGAGTATCTTGGGTATTCGAACGTCCTCCTCGCAACTTCGTCTTCTCAGGCAAACATCGTTGCGGATGGCGAAGTGCCTGTGGACGAAGTAAATGTTTCAGACAATGACGATCGCATTGTTATTGGCGATGGTACGCACATTGAAGCAAGGAACTTTGGCGTGCGTAATGTTGATTTGGACCAACCCGAAAATGTAGGTGGTATACTTTATCTAAGCACCGGCACTTTGGACTTGTATTCGACGATTGCTGCAAATGTATCAGGCGGAATTAGTAGTCCTTATACGCCAGATGGCATCACCCTTCGTGACCCTCACACAGTAAATGTGTTTGATGGCGAATTCACAAAAGGCTCTGTCACCCAGGCCTTAGAGTTGGTTGCAGCCGCTGGAACAATCGGTATTGGCGAAGGCACGTTTGAGAAATTTACAGTTGCTCGAGAAGGCATCACAATCACGGGTCAAGGTGAAACCAGTATTGTCCAAGCAGGTTCGCCGGCAATTACCGTGGCAGCCAACAATGTAACGGTTCAGAATTTGCTCCTGACAGGCACAAATGCTGCAGGTGAGATTGGCGTATTACTAGACGGTAGCACGGCTCCAAATCTGACAGGTATTAACATAGTGAATGTTGATATGCAGGACCTTGATGAAGGTGTCTTGTCTGTTGGAGATATTGGTGATGGTGACTCGTCGACAGTTGATGTCTCAATTCGAGGAAACTCCAGCTCGGACAAAGCTGAAATGGATAATTTCCTTGAAGATGCGATCGACCTAGGCGAAGGTGACAGGGATGCAGATGCGGTTTACGAAGTTAAGAATGTAGTTATCGAAAATGCGGGCGACGACGGTATCGATTTTGGTCGACTGAAAGCCGCAACAGTTCAGGGCGTAGAGATCCTATCAGTTGCCGAAGAGGGTATAGATTTTGATCGTAACCTAAATGATGCAAGTGTTTTGATCGGCGGCACCGAAGATGAACATGCTAACATCATTCTGGGCGGTGATGATGGGATTGCAACCAGACGTTTAACTGGCGGCACATTTGATGTGCGTGGCAATATCGTAATTGCAGGTGGTGATGAAGGCATTCAATTCGAAAGACGCATTATTGATGCGGATGTCTTCATTCGTGAAAACTTAGCCGTGGGTGGCCTTGATGACGGGATTTATTTTGAGGGTCGCGTTGCCGATTCCGATGTTCAGATCTCAGATAACTACGCAATTGGTGGTGGAGACGACGGCATAAATGTTGAAGTAATCTCAGCGAGTTCTTTCAAGGTTGAAGGCAATCGATTCATTGCAGGAATCGACGGTTCCGCTATCGAATTTGATGGCACCATCAGAAGTGAATCGAACATTCTAGTATCAGGTAACGGAGACGTGCGAGGCGCCGAGATCGGCATTGAATTTGATGCACGTGTTCGGGACTCTAGCGTTGAAGTTTCAGAGAACGACGTAATCAAGGGTTACGAAGAAGACGGCATCCACTTTGATAGCCGTGTATTTGGATCAGATGTAAACATCACAGAGAACGGGCGCATCGAGGGTGCTGAAAATGGGATTCTGTTTGCTCAAAGGACAATCGAATCTGATGTCCTAATCTCAAAAAACAATTCGATACTTGGTGATTACAGCAATGGAATTACTTTTGGAAACACCGTTGAGGAATCTAGCGTCGAAATAAGTCAAAACACGAACATTGAGGGCGGTGGATACGGCATCTTGTTTGCCACTTCTGGTCGCCGTGGATCGTCAGCGTTAGCCGGTACTTCAACGGTGCTCATCGACAAGAATGGCGCATTGGAACAAGCTGGTTTGGCCTACGACGGGACACAAACTGTTGTCTTGGATGATCAAGTGATAGTTGGGCAAGTTCACGGCGTAGAGGGAAGTGGAATCGCGTTCTATGGAGCGATAGCAGATGATGCCGCTGTGACAATTAGCCGAAACATTGTTGCTGAAAACTATGTCGGAATTGAATTTGATGAGATCTCTAGCACGAGCACCCAAAAAGTCCACAACAACTTTGTAGGCAACGGGTCAAAGGCTGGCATAGGTTTCTTTGGTGATGTGACGAGCCCAGTTGAGATCTTCCAGAACTACATCATGTCCAATAGCGGAGACGGCATCGGCGTTTACAAACCATATTTTGATAGCAATCAAGGTTCGGGCCCAAATATTGGCAACGGAAACATCCGAGTGCACCAAAATTATCTACCTGGTTCTGAAGATGACTTCCCAAATGAAGGCTTCGCGATCAATAACGAAGGCACTGGTGATATGGAGACCGCGGGCAACTGGTGGGGAACTGCTGAGGCGCTTGGTGTCGCTGCGGCTCTAAATGGTGTCAGCGTTCCGACTGACTTCTTGAAAACAGGCGTTGATACAAATGTTGAGGAGAGTCTGGGCGAGACAGAATATGATAACTTCGCGTTTCAGAGTGGAGAAGCTCTAGTGGAGCCACCTGTAGTGATAGTGGAGCCACCTGTAGCGACTGTGAACCTTCCTGGTATTCTGCCGTTGAAGCCTGTGCGTGTGACTAACATTCAAGCACCAGCGGACCACTTCTTGCGTCCTGTAGACGTTCTGACAATCTTGCCTGAGGGTGTATTCAAACAAGACTATACGCTTGGTGAATGTAAGGTGGTTGGTACATCATCTGGCGGCACACTGCAGCTGCAATGCAACGTACTTCAGTCTGACAGCGACGTTGCTTTTGTGGTGCAGTTTATGGGCAATTTGCCTTTAGGCGAGGTTGCATCTCTGAATTAAGTTTCGACCAATTATTGTGAGCAAACTAAGCCCGGGCAGCTGTGTTGCCTGGGTTTTTGTTTGTTTGGCTATTATTTCAGGAACGAAAGAACCAACACAATTGCGCCCGCCAGAAACAGTGTCTGTGCCGAGATTAGGGCGATGGCTTGACCTCCAACTTTGGTCAATTCTTTAATCGAAGTTTTCATGCCAACTGCTGCGATCGCTGCGAGCAGCGCCCAGCGAGAAACAACGTTTGCCACATTTTGCACAGGGGTTGGGATCAGATGAAATGAATTGAGCAGAGCAATAATCAAAAAGGCGATCACGAACTCTGGCAGTAGCGGTGGTCTTGCAGCGCTGCCCGACTTGTTGTTGCGAAGGATGATTGCAGCGATCAAAACAACGGGCGCAAGCATCATCACGCGAATGAGTTTTACAACGGTCGCGATCTCTCCAGTCTCTTCAGAAACGGAGAAGCCCGCACCAACTACCTGCGCCACATCGTGAATGGTTGCGCCTAAAAAGAAGCCTGTTTCCTTTGCATCGAACCCTAGGTTTGAGGCAATGATGGGGTAAATGATCATGGCCAACGTAGACATGATCGTGACGCCGACAACGGTAAAGGCGAGGTCGCGTTCACTGTTCTCGCGGTTCGGCAAAATGGCAGCAATCGCCATGGCTGCAGATGCGCCGCAGATAGCAACAGCGCCGCCAGTGAGGAATGCAAAGCTCGTTGAATGTTTGAAAATCTTGCCCAAAAGAAGCGCAAAAACAATCGTGGCGATTACGCCGCAAATTGCTAGACCGATGAACGTTGCACCAAGACCTGAGATGAGCTCGAAGCTTATCCGCACGCCAAGGAGCGCAACGCCGATCCGAAGCAGGACCTTAGATGAGAAGTTGATACCAACTGAAGTTTTTTCATCTTCGGACAGGAACTGTAGTGCGATGCCCAAAAGGATCGCCATGAGCATTGCAGGCGCACCATAGTGGTCGGACAGAAACTGCGCAGCGATGGCAACAATAATTGAAACTGCTACGCCGGGGAAAACGGCGTTCAGCTTCTCATTTAGATTTTGCATGTTTTCTCGATGTCAGAGTCAGGCCGCGATTGGGCGCAGCTTAGTTCAAACTAGTGCTCAATGCCAAATTAAGAGGCGGCGAACGAACCTAGTTTGCCTGCGAAGAAGGTCAAAGCGTCACCGTCACGCATTTCCGCGCTTAGGATTTGTCCGATGACGATCGCATGGTCGCCCGCTGGATGAATAGCAGTCGTTTCACATTCAAAACGTGCCAAACAGTTTTGGATGACGGGAACATTATGTTCGTTGCGACGGTAATCGACGAGATCAAACGCATTTGCTGACTTGGCAAAGCCGTTGCAAGCGTCACCTTGATCGTCCGCAAGAATGTGGATGGCAAAGTGTTTTGCTCTAGCGAAATGATCGTACCGACTAGACTTGATTGATGGTGACCAAAGGACCAATGCAGGGTCAAGAGAAACGGACGAAAAACTGTTGGCTGTCATGCCAATCGGCCCGTCTGTACTATCCACCGTGACGACGGTCACGCCGGTTGCGAAACGGCTGAACGCATCGCGAAGAGGACGAGTGTCATCAGGCGTCGGCACGAAAGATTTTGATGTCTCAAAATTGTGCTGTGTCATCATGCTACTTCTCCTCCAATTGCTGCTTGGTAAAGTTTGAACCAAGTCACGCGGTCAATTTCCACTTTGCATGCTTTGTGCAAACGGCGAATGCGTTCAAGATTGTTCGTTCCCATGATCGGCAATATTGTTGCCGGGTGAGCAAGCAAGAAAGCGATCGCGACTGCTGACGCTTCGGTCTCTTGTTCTTTGGCGATTTCCTCGAGTAGCGATTTTAGCTCGCTTGGCTCGCGCATCAATGCGCCACCGCCAAGCGGAGACCAAGCCATAACATGTTCGCCGTTTTTTTGATGGAACGCCAAATCGCCATTTGTGAACGGAGCCGGTTCACCAAGGCTAATTTCAATCTGGTTCGTCACGAGTTTGGTCTTCATGCCAGCTTGCAATAACTCCCAATCCCAAGGGCGGAAATTTGAAACGCCAACATTTTTGATTTTGCCCGACTTCACCAATGCATCAAGTGCGGCACCTGTTTCTCCGTGGTCCATAAAAGGGTCAGGACGATGGATCAACAACAGGTCGATTTCATCAATCGCCATGTTCTTAAGAGAAGCGTCAACGGATGCATTGATGTGCGCACTGGACGTGTCGTAATATTTGACTGGCACATCTGCATATTTGCCCATCGGCGCAACGATGCCGCACTTGGTGACGATCTCCATCTGAGACCGTAGTTGTGGCGAAGCCTTGATTGTCTTGCCCAATAGCTCTTCCGCTGCGTAACCACCATAAATGTCAGCTTGGTCAAAACTTGTGATGCCTTGTTCAAGGCATGTCTCGATTTTGGCCTGTACACGTGTTGTCGTTGTGTCTCGGTCATCACCGATGCGCCACATGCCATAAATCAGGCGGCTAAGTGAAAAGTCTTTTGAAAGTGTAACGCGTTCCATTAGCGACGTACTCCTGCGCCAAGAGGTGTATTAGGTGTTTGTGAGGGAACACGGCCATATTCATGTGGCAGTGAGCATGTTTTCATTTGAGGCAAAACGCGAGTGCCGAAATGCTCTGCTTCATCGATGTGCGGATAGCCTGATAGAATGAATGCTCGCATACCCATGTTTTTGTATTCTTCTAGTTTGGAAAGAACTTGGTCTGTTGAGCCCACCAGTGCAGCGCCGCAGCCTGAGCGCGCACGACCAACACCAGTCCAAAGGTTATCTTCGATATAGCCATATTCGTCAGCAATGTCGCGGTTCTTTGCTTGATGCGAAACGCCTAGAGATCCGCTGTCCAACGCGCGTTCGCGAATAGCACGCCCATATTCATCGTCCAATTTTGAGACGATGTAATCCGCGTATTCTTGCGCTTCTTTTTCGGTGTCGCGCACGATGCAGTGTACGCGAAGCCCGTAATCCAAAGTGCGGTCATATCGTTCGGAAACGGCGTTCACTGCTTTCATGCGTGCGGCAAGCTCTTCCTTTTTCTCAGGCCACATCAAATAGACATCACAATGCTCGCCACAAAGCTCCAAAGCGGAAGGTGAATAACCACCAAAGTACAATAGAGGTCCACCAGTTTGGTAAGGGCGCACAGGATCCGTTGTTAGGCCCTTGAAGTCATAGACTTCGCCAGTGTGGTTGATCTCTTCCTGAGTCCAAGCTTGCTTGAGAATTTCGACCACCTCGCGAGAGCGTTGGTATCTGTATTCGCTTTCTTCTTTTTGGCCCGGAAAGTCAGAACTGATGATGTTGACTGTTAGGCGACCCTTTAGCATGTGATCAAGTGTTGCGATTGTGCGGGCCAACATGATGGGTTGCATCTCACCGCAACGAACAGCTGCCAACATGTTGATGCTTTCAGTAATCGGCGCGCATCCGGCAACGAACGACAAAGTGTCTTGTCCAACTTGGTAAGACGAAGGGCACAGGATGTTTCGAAAGCCCTGTTTCTCTGCTGTTTTCACAATATCTGAGCAATGATCCCAGCTTGAGCGAAGGTCTCCATCAGGCACACCAAGGAATTGATAATCGTCTGAACACAATGCTGAAAACCAAGATACTTCGGCTGCATCTAGGTCTTGAGATGTAATTGGAACGACGCTCATACTAAATCCTCGACTGGGTTGAATTTTCCTCTTGCCTAACACTCAAAATGATGTAGATCAATAGTGTATCAATTTTTTATGCGTCACATTGGCGCAAGGAGTTTCACCCCCAAATGAACGACGAACAAGTGAACCCAAACGCACTGCCAAAACATGTGCAAGTGCGGGAGTGGCTTATTCGAAATATTGCGTCAGGGCGATTGGTTGACGGTGAAAAACTGCCACCAGAAAGAGACATGGCTGAAGAGCTTGGAATCGCTGTTGGTACCCTTCGGAAAGCCCTAGCGAAACTTGTTGATCGAGGCATGTTGGAGCGTGTTCAAGGCTCTGGAAACTACGTGCGTCATTCGAGTGAAAGCGAGTCGATTTACGCCATGTTCCGGTTGGAACTTCACAATGGAGGTGGGCTGCCAACTGCGGATTTGATCAGTGTCGATTGGATGGAAAAAACACATGATCTACCCAAGTTTGGCGAAGACCAATTTGCTAGTCGAATAAGGCGAATGCGCTACTTGGATGAAACAATTATCGCAGTGGAGGAGATTTGGCTGGACGGCAGCGTTGGTAAGGTGACTTCCAAGCAGGTCTCTGATTCACTTTATCACCTTTATCAAAAGCAATTTGGCTTTTGGGTACAGCGGGCAGAGGATCGTGTTGGCATTGGCCAAGTCCCTGATTGGAGCCCAGAATTGTTCACTCTGAAGAAGGGAACAACCACAGGCTTTATTGAAAGGTTTAGTTGGGTCAGCGGAGCAGCACCCTTTGAATATTCGCGAACATGGTTCGATACAAATAATGCAGTTTACGTCCAGAGGATGAAATAGGACTTATGAGTAAAACAGTGCGCTACGGCATAATTGGTTGCGGCATGATGGGGCAAGAACATTTGCGCAATATTGCTTTGCTGGAAGGCGCAATTGTGTGCGCCATTTTTGAACCTGATGAACAGATGGCTCAAAAGGCAATCGGTTTCGCGCCAAATGCCAAGTTGGTAGCGAGCATAGATGAAATGCTGGATAACAAAGACCTTGATTGTCTTGTGATCGTTAGTCCAAATTTTTGTCATATGGACCAGCTCGAAGAGATTGCAGCCAAGAGGCCACTTCCCGTTTTGGTTGAAAAGCCACTGTTTACTGATGTGGCGGATGCAAAGCGAGTTCAAACATTCATCGAAAACTATCCTCAACCTGTTTGGGTTGCGATGGAATATAGATATATGCCGCCGGTTTCTGCATTGCGTGAGGCGCTGGATGCATCCACGGGTGGTGCCAAAATGTTAACAATTCGCGAGCACCGTTTCCCGTTCCTCCCTAAGGTCAATGACTGGAACCGATTTAACAAATACTCAGGCGGAACCTTTGTTGAAAAGTGCTGTCATTTCTTTGATCTGATGCGGCTGCTGCTTAACGCTGAACCTGTGCGCGTAATGGCATCAGCTGGAATTGATGCGAACCATTTGGACGAGAGTTATAATGGTGAAGCACCAGATATTTTGGATAACGGCTACGTAATCGTTGATTTTGACAATGGTGCGCGTGCAATGCTCGAACTCTGTATGTTTGCAGAAGGGTCTAAATATCAAGAAGAGATTTCTGCAGTTGGACCAACGGGCAAAATTGAGGCGCTTGTTCCCGGACCTGGGCGCTTTTGGCCCGAACACTTGGGCGAGCCACCTGTTCCTCAATTGGTTAAAAGTCCGCGTCACCCAAAAGGTCCAGAAGTAGCGGATATCCCAGTGGATCCAGAATTGTTGGATGCTGGGGACCATAATGGTTCTACGTTCTACCAACATAAGAAGTTCTTGGAGCTTGTTAGAGGCGAACGTTCAAAACCAGAAGTGTCTTTAACTGATGGGATGATGGCCGTGCTGATGGGGCAGGCTGCTCAGCGAAGCGCAGCAACAGGACAAGCCGTTCAGCTGTAAAGTTCGCTGTTTGTCGTTTTTGTGACGTCTGTCATATAAGCGTTGTCTGGCTGTGAAACTGTTGATAGTGCTCAATAAGGTTGAGCGCTATCTCAACAAACTCGGTGACACTATGACGACGCGATTTGGTGTATATTACGCACCATCAACTAACTCGAATCTTTGGAAAATGGGTTGTCAGTGGCTTGGTCGCGACTGTGCAAAAGGTTCTGTTTTAGACCATCCAAAACTACACGCTTTAAGTAGCAAAGAACTGCACGCCGTTACAAAGTCTCCGAGGCGCTACGGTTTTCACGCGACGTTGAAGCCACCGTTTGCGCTGAACGTTGGCCAAAGCGTGGATGAGCTGAAGGCAGAGCTAAAATCACTCTCAGTTAAGACCAAGTCGGTAAACATCGGTCAGCTCAAACTCAAGGCTATTGGAAGCTTCTTAGCCCTTGTTCCTGTGCAGCAAAGCGAAGCGCTAACCGAACTCGCTGGCCTATGCGTGTCTGAGCTAGATCACTTTCGACTTCCCATGAGCAAAGAAGCGCGCGAGAGGCGCATGCGTAGCAGCATGACATCTGAGCAAACAGCGCTGCTCGATAGGTGGGGGTATCCCTATGTTATGAAGCAGTTCCGCATGCATATGACGCTAACAGATGCGCTAGATGGCCTGAGCGGTCCATCTGTTTTGAAAGCCGCAACGAATTACTTTGCGTCCGAGCTAAAAGAAGAACATATTCTAGATCGAATTTGCCTTTACGAAGAGACAAAGCCCGGTTTGCCGTTTAAACGGATTGCCGATTTCAAACTGCTTGGCTAGCAAATGCAACAAATGAGAACATATGTCTGAACTAGCCTCGATCACGAATGCGAAACTCGTACTTAGAGATAAAGTGATCGACGGTGGGCTAAGTGTCGATGGCGGTCTTATTGCCTCCATCGATGATCGTGGCGCATCAAATAGTTTGGACTTTGAAGGGGACTATCTGATCCCCGGACTTGTTGAACTGCACACCGACCAATTCGAAGATCACTATCGACCAAGGCCCCGTGTGTTTTGGAACCCGATGGCCGCGTTGCACGCACATGATGCGCAAATTGCGGCTTCTGGTATTACGACTGTTTATGATGCGGTGCGCATTGGCTCAGATCATTTCATTCAGAACATGGGCGAACATGTGGAAGTGCTGGTTGGCGCAATCGTTGACGCAAAACAACAGAACAGGTTGCGCGCTGATCATCTTATTCATCTAAGGTGTGAGCTTGCTTCCCATGACACGGTTGAGCAATTTGAACGTTTCAGCGAAATGGATTTAGTCCGGTTGGCAAGCCTTATGGATCACACGCCAGGACAACGCCAGTTTGTTAACACTGATCAATATATTGCCTACTATAAAGGCAAAACTGGCATGAACGATGAAGAGATGGATGCCTTTATTGCGGCTAGATGCCGTGATCAGGAAAAACACTCTGTCAACAATCGTCGAGCGTTGGTTGAAAAGAGCCATGCTATTGGTCTGCCACTGGCTAGCCACGATGATGCAACAGTTGCACATGTGGATGAAGCGAAGTCGGATGGCGTGGTTATCTCAGAGTTTCCGACGACATTGGAAGCCGCGAAAGCGACGCGGGCTGCAAACTTGTCGATTTTGATGGGTGCGCCGAATGTTGTGCGTGGAAAGTCACACTCGGGCAATATTTCTGCAACTGAGTTGGCGCAACAAAATCTGCTTGATGTGCTGAGCTCGGACTATGTCCCATTCTCGTTGCTTCAGGCTGCATTCCTGCTGCCTAAGACTGCGCCAAACATGAGTTTGCCGCAGTCAATAGCAACCGTAACGAGCAACCCCGCTCGCGCGGCCGGACTACATGATCGTGGAGAACTCGAAGTCGGAAAGAAAGCAGACTTTGTGCGCATCACTATGCCTGAAGATGGCGTGCCGATTGTTCGTAGCGTTTGGCGCGACGGCAATCGGATAATCTAACTGCACCTTCACAATCGGCGATCAACACCTACCAGCTAACGACTTGCCAGCCATCAATCGAGATGGCTTCGCTCGTAAGAAGATACTTCTTCGTAGCGTCGTTACCCTTATAGAGATTGAGCATGTTTTCCTGAGACAATTTGCCAAAGGAAGTGCGGAACAGGTTGTCCCGCGAACTCAGTTCTTCTAGGTCGCCAAGTTTTGCTTTTTCCGTACCAACTTCAATGCGCGTGTAGCGGCTGCTATCTGCAAGATCGTCGATCCATGTTCGTGCATCGGTGAAGTGCGGTTTCATGGCATATGAAGTATCCACGACAAGCAGAACATCCTTAGGGGCGCCCGTTAGGTAAACGTGTGCACCGCCCCAAAGAACAACTTGTAGTAACACAAATGCTGCAAATGATTTGAGCCAAGCCAATGCTACATCTCCGAATTCAAGAGGTTGCCGATGCGGTATGACGCTGCACTAGCACTCGATTCAATGTAGGCAGCCTCTACTAGGCTCGCCATTTCTTTGAGGTGGTCAGAAGATAGTTCGTAAGCAATCGTGTGAATGGGAATGCGCGCGAAACGCATTGTTTCTTTCACGTTCGCAAAATCCAGCCCTTCGTTTGTTTCTCCATCGCTGAGCACAAAAATCACAAGCTTATGGCTTGGGTTGGCATTGCCAAACTCCAGCAACTCGTTTGCCGCAACTAGCACAGCGTCGTTTGTGGCAGTTGGTCCACCTGCTGAAAGATTGTTCACTGCGCCTATGAAGAGCGACTTTTGTTGCAAGTTGAACGGACGGACGCTCAAGTCAATGTTGACGGAGTTGTTGTAGGTGACAAGGCCGATCGCATTTGTCGCTGCAATCAGGTCAGAGGATTCAACCAAAGCTTTCTTTAGGTTCTTGATGCGGGTGCCATCCATCGAGCCAGAAACGTCCGCAACAAACATTGCAGCAATTGGCTTGCCGCCAGATTTCTTGTCTTTCCAGAGCTTTTGCGCTTGTTGGATTAATGATCCATCAGTGACATCATAGCTTGCCGCATAATCGGAATTGTTGCCGAAACCAAAGTCTTTCACTTGGCCGGCGTTTTCTTTGATGAACTCATTGAATAGTTCAAGCACTTCGCGCTCGTGAGCATCAGCTTCCCCAGTTGCATAGAGTGGGCTGTCATGGCGAACACCAAAGGGAACGAACTCATAATCGGACATGCCACGAACGTTAACCCACGTTTGGTGTTCCATCACCAAGGCATCTAATACGCCACTACCCACAGCAGCATCGCGCATTTGCAATGTGTTTTGTGCAACGAATGGCACGCCCAGTTGGAAAGCTTCAAAGGCGCTGGATACGTCAGGCGAAAGGAACTCTGCCTCGTCCCCTTGTGCGAACGAGTGCAACACCATCATCAAGAAATTCAAGCCAGTGCTTGATTGATATGGGTTTGTATATCCCATGGCAAAGTCACCGCTTGTCACTTCGGTCAGAAGCTTTTGTAGGTCAAGCTCACCATTTGAAGTGATGAGATCCATTTTGCTTTTCTTAACAACAATACCCGCTGTGTTCGGCGCTGTTTGAGCGCTGATTTGGTCAAGTTTGATGTCTTGCGACGCGATCATTTTGCCCCAAAGCAAGTTTGACGGCGAGAAGCCGTCTGGAACATGCTGGTCAGCAAGGATGAACTGTGCGCCCAAGCCAGATGGCATCTTGCGGATAGCGATCGCAGCGGTTTTGCCGTTTGAAATCTTGTTGCTCTGGGCGTTGAAACGTTCAGCTAGTTGGTTGTAAAGACCATCCGTGTCTTTTCCAGATTTCTCAGACGAAGTGAAAATCTCAGCAGCTTCTGTGCTTTGGCTGTCATAGGCTTCAACCGTTATCGGGTATTCTTCGATGTCGGGAAGCAATGACAAGAGATTTGTCGAAGTCAGCTGGATATTTGCCCGAACTCGGTTCTCAATCCGGCTTGGCGCAATATCTTCTTTGACCAACTTCGCGATGTGCGCGTGTGCTTCTTCGGTGCTTGTCACTGGAGCTTCACCGCAAGCAGAAAGTGTTAGGATGCCGCCAATAAGCGAAATCCCTGCGAGAGTTTTTACAATAGCATTCATCAAAATACTCCTTGTGGCCTTTGGCCTAAATCTGAAATTTCTTTGCACGGTCTGCCAATTCGCGCAGCCGTTGAACGGCTTCGCTGTGGTCGGTTTCTCCGTGTTTTTGTATGTTGGCCACTTCAACAAGTGTTTCAGCCAACGCTGTGAGCAACGTTCGGTTGCCTTCAATGATTTTGTCCATTTTTGATCGCTGTTCGTCGATCAATTCCAGCCGCCTCGTGATCGCTTTATCTTTTCCGTCTTCTTCTTCTGTAGATGCAGCCAAGTCGCTGCGATCAATCCCGGAAATACTTTTGGCGATTACAACAACATCAGAAAGATTCTCAACTACGATATTCTGAACTTGCTGAGCAATCTTGAAATGCCCTGATGTTGAAAGCGGCGAATCCGCAAATCTGTGCCGTATAACTTCGTGGTAGTCGTCAACCATGCCGAGCAAACGATCGGTTTGTTTGGATGCTTCCAATTGTCCAACTTCATTCAAGTTATTCGAAATCGTTTGGATGTTGATCATAATCTTATCGTAATGTTTCTGTTCGCGTTCAGCCAAAGCCTTGGCTTGATCTCTCTTAAGAAAGCCGAAGAATTGATAGCTAAGCGGCACGGTTGCCACGGCAATTAAGCTCGCAAAAGCATATGCTGCGCCAAGAATCAGGTCAGTTTGAAACCACCACATGAATGCGATGACAAGGAGGATGGCAACGCCAGCTGCCGCTATAGTTATGTTCCGCACCGTGGTCTCACTTCCTCTCTTGTTCAGCCTATATTGGGTGTATTGCAGCAAAATTCAACCGTCTAAGGCCGAAAACCCAACAAATACAGGGGAATAGAACGATTGTACTGGGTCGACTAGATGACTTGCATTGCGGTGCTGGTCAGAATTTCTCGCAGAATTTGCAAAGTGGAGGATTTGTCGCTGTCAGGTAAGTGGCTGATTGATACGTCAAATATGGGCATATTGACAGTTTCGGTGATCTCTAAGTCGGCGCTGGCATTAGCGTGGGCAGAAAATACATCAACGATTGCAAGGCCCAAGCCAACTCGTACTAGCGAAATCGCAGTGTGATATGTTTCCGTTGCAACGAGCGGGCTGGCAGTAAGCCCGGCAGCCTCTTTCGTTGCGTCAAGCATTTTACCAAGCGGGCCACTGTCAGCTATTGAAATGAAATCGGGGTTTGTGACCAAAGAGATGTCCGGAGTTGTCTTCGCCTCAAGTCTATTGGGTTGGCTTACGACCACAAACCGCCCACGTCCGATTTTGTGAGTTTGCATGCCGGGCACTTCGCCGCCATGAAATGAAAGTGCTAGATCGATGTCTTGGCGGATCAATGCTTCGCGCATCGTGTCATAGCGCATCACATTGGCGCGAATGCCGATATGTGGGAAAGCTCGCCGCAATGCGGAAAGCGCCAAGGGCAACAACTCAAATGACAGAGCAGGAACGACACCTACACGAATGGTAAGCTCTTTTCCTTCGTTGATGTTTTCGCAAATCTGGGCGACTCGGTCCACTTGCAGCATCAAGCTATCTGTGTGCGAAAACAAAAGCTTGGCCTCGTGGCTGGGTACGATACGCTTTCCCTGACGCTGGAACAGTTGGAAACCCAATTGATCTTCGGCGTGTCTTAAGGCGGTGCTGACGGCTGGCTGTGAAATGTTGAGCGCCCGTGCGGCCCCACTGATAGAGCCTTCCACCATAATTGTATGAAAAATTTCGATGTGCCGTAGACGCATAAGTACCTCGTTCAGTCGAGCGATTACTATATAACGTCAGTTTATAAGAAGCCAATGTATTATTATTTACCATTTGGTCATCAATTGCTTAGTCTTGCTAGATGTTGTGTGGGTAGGACGACAATTTTTAATGTCACTTTTGTCAAGAAAGTTTAGCAAAAACAATTTGGTCCAGCGGTTGATGGTCGTTATCCCTAACGCACAAATTCAAATTGGATTGTCAGACATTTTGAAGGTCGCATGGTGACCTATATGGCAACGCAAAATTTCAAAACAGGTCCAGACATGCCAACAATTGCAATTGTTGGCGCAGGCATCATTGGTGTGACCACGGCATTGGCGTTGGTTCAGCGTGGCTTTAACATTGTACTTATCGACAAAGCGCAAAAAGTTGCGAGTGCCACCAGCCGGAACAATGGTGCGCAGCTGAGCTATGCATATGCAGATGCAATGGCTTCGCCTGGTCTTTTCGCAATGGCTGGCCGTATCGCTCTTGGCCAAGAGCCGGGGCTGCAGTTTCGATTGACACCTTCCATCCATAACTTAAGTTGGTTAGCAGCATTTTTGATGCAGAGCAGCCAAAGAAACTTTATTGCGAATACACGAACAAGTTTGCAAACCGCTGTCCGCTCCAAAAAACAAATGGACCGGTGGCGCGAGCATTTCAATTTCGAGCATGAGATGAACGGCAAACTGTTGATCCTGCCGAACCAAAGTTCGGTGGATCAGAATGAAGTGATTGTAGACCTTAAGAATGAGTTTGGTTTCGATCAGTCGATATTGACTAAGGAAGAAGCTATTGCTGTTGAGCCGGCACTTAAGCGATTTGCAGGCAAAATGGCTGGCGCAGTTTATTCGCCACATGACGAGGTTGGGGATCCACATCAATTTGCGAACGGCGTTTTAAACTATCTGCTTTCAGTTTCTGACAACAATGTGTTTCTCAGTAACCATGACGTGACAGGTTTGGTCATTAAGAACGGCACCGTAACTAGTTTGCAAAGTGATAAGGGACTTATTGAAGCTGACGGCTATGTGTTTGCCTCCGGCCATCTGACGACAAAGTTTGCAAAGCAGCTCGGCGTCAAAATTCCAGTCGTGCCTGTTTCTGGCTATAGTCTTACTTATCCGCTCGGCGAAAACGCGCCCAAACACAGCATTACCGATGTGAAAGGCAAAGCTGTGCTTTGTCCCCTCGGTGATAAGCTCCGTATTGCTGGATTGGCTGATATTGGTGATGCATCTACCACTGTTCGGTCTGGTCGATTGGAACAGTTGAAATCTGTTTTGTTTGATCGGTTCCCTGGAGCGGCAAATTCAAACGGCGTTGGCGAGCCTTGGATAGGACATCGCCCGGTAACGCCGAATTCACAGCCAATTGTAGGCCAGACAAAACTGTCCAACACATTTCTAAACTGTGGGCATGGGTCGCTTGGCTGGACTATGGCTGCGGGCAGCGCAGAGCAATTGGCAACACAGATTTGCGTCCAATTTGGGAAAGACCCGAAGGATGTACAAGAAATTACGACTGGAATTGGAGAGCAGGGAAGGACCGGCAATGTCGGGTCTGATCTCGCAATGCCAGCGTAAGCAAAACGTGCCGTAAGGCGCGAACTAAAGATCGTCAACAAAAAGGGAGAATGTGACGTGAAAAAACTAATAATGAGTGCTGCACTTGGTGTAGCAATGGTAGCTGGTGCCGTTGGTGGTGCAACTGCACAACAACAGTTCATCTCAATTGGTACTGGTGGCGTGACTGGCGTTTATTACCCAACGGGTGGTGCGATTTGTCGCTTGGTCAACAAAAACCGGAAAGAGCACGGCATCCGTTGTGCTGTGGAATCTACTGGTGGTTCAGTTTACAACATCAACACAATCCGCCAAGGCGAGTTGGAATTCGGTGTTGCACAATCTGATTGGCAGTATCACGCATTCAACGGCACTTCAAAGTTCGCTGAGCAAGGTGCTTTCTCAGACCTACGTGCTGTATTCTCAGTTCACCCTGAGCCATTCACTGTTGTTGCCCGTGCAGATGCAGGCATTGTCAACTTTGAGGACCTTAAAGGTAAGCGCGTAAACATCGGTAACCCAGGTTCTGGTCAACGCGGCACAATGGACGTTGTTCTTGACGCTCTTGGTTGGACGACTGGTGATTTTGCATTGGCATCAGAGCTTAAAGCTGCTGAGCAATCACAAGCACTTTGTGATAACAAAATCGATGCGATGATCTACACAGTGGGTCACCCTTCAGGTTCAATTTCTGAAGCTACAACATCATGTGACTCAGTTCTTGTGAACGTTACTGGCCCAGCAATTGATAAGCTGATCGCTGACAACGCGTTCTACCGTACTGCAACAATCCCAGGTGGCATGTACCGCGGCAACGACGCTGACGTACAAACATTTGGTGTTGGCGCGACTTTCGTTTCATCAGCTTCAGTTGCTGACAACGTAGTTTATGAAGTTGTTAAAGCTGTATTTGACGACATCGACGGTTTCCGCAAACTGCACCCTGCATTTGCTAACCTAGATCCAAAGCAAATGGCTAAAGATGGTCTTTCAGCTCCAATTCACGCTGGCGCTGCAAAGTACTACTCTGAAAACGGCATGTAAGAATTGCTAATTGAGGCGGCGCAGCCTGCGTCGCCTCATTCCCATTTTGGGCGATACTAAAAACATAAAATGAATACGCTTTGGGGAGTTCTTGGGAGGGGCCAATGAGTGAAGTAAATCAAGATAAAAACACGCCGATGAGTGATGCGGAACTAGAAGATCTAGTTGCATCGACTGACAGCGGCGCAAGAAATCCGGGTGGGATTATCGGCAAGACCATCGCCGGCATTGCTTTGTTCTGGGCAATCTTTCAATTGTGGATTGCGTCTCCACTTCCATATACGGCTATTGGCCGGATCATTCCGGTCCTAAATGACACTCAAACACGCTCGCTTCACCTGGCGATTGCGGTGTTCTTGGCGTTTATGGCTTATCCGGCATTCAAGTCGAGCTCGCGCACGCGCATCCCTATTGCGGATTGGGTGCTCGGAATTGTCGGTGCATTGTGCGCTGGCTATGCATTCTACGCCTATGAGGCACTTTCTAACACTGGTGCACAGGGACTACCGACAACGCTTCAATTGGTCATGTCAGGTGTTGGCTTGCTGATCTTGCTTGAAGCAGCTCGTCGTGCCCTTGGACCCGCTCTCGCAATCGTTGCGATGATCTTTTTGGTCTATGTGTTCTTTGGGTCTGAAAGCTTCATTCCAGATGTTATTCGCTGGAAAGGTGCCAGTTTCTCAAAAGCAATGAGCCATATGTGGCTTACCACTGAAGGTGTATTTGGCATCGCGCTTGGCGTTTCCGCTAGTTTCGTGTTCCTGTTCGTTTTGTTCGGCTCGCTTTTGGACAAAGCGGGCGCGGGTAACTATTTTATCCAAATAGCTTTCTCTCTACTTGGTCACCTTCGTGGTGGACCAGCGAAAGCGGCGGTTGTTGGTTCTGCAATGACAGGTTTGATTTCTGGTTCCTCAATCGCGAACGTGGTGACAACCGGTACATTCACAATCCCACTGATGAAGCGGGTTGGCTTTACTTCTGAGCAGGCTGGCTCAGTTGAAGTTGCGTCCTCGGTAAACGGTCAGATTATGCCGCCTGTTATGGGGGCTGCTGCCTTTTTGATGGTGGAATACATTGGCATTTCATATGTTGAAGTAATCAAACACGCATTCTTGCCTGCTGTTGTTTCTTACATTGCGCTTTTGTACATCGTGCACTTGGAAGCACTGAAGAAGGGCATGACCGCTCTTCCTAAGCCAGTTCAAAAAACCAAAACATTACTTGGTCAATTGATTTCGACATTCATCGGATTTGCAGTGTTTGGTGCTCTTTGCTTCGGTATCTACTATGGTATCGGCTGGATGCGCGACATCTTTGGTGAGAATGCGTCGGTCATTCTAACTGTTTCAACACTGTTGATTTATGTTGGCATGGTCGCAGTTGCAGCGCGTCGTCCTGATCTTGAGATGGATGATCCAAAGTCTGAAATCGTTAGCCTACCAGTTTACGATGACATCAAAGGCACTGGCCTTCATTACATTCTTCCGATTGTCGTGTTGGTTTGGTTCCTTATGATTGAGCGTAAGTCACCTGGCTTGTCAGCATTTTGGGCTTCATCACTGCTGATCATTATTCTGCTGACGCAAAAACCATTGAAGTCATTCTTCCGTAAATCGGGTGATATGGCTGGTGAGTTCAAAGAAGGCTTTGACGATCTGATTTCAGGTCTAATAGCGGGCTCGCGTAACATGATTGGTATCGGTGTCGCGACAGCGACGGCTGGCGTTATCGTGGGTACAGTGACACTTACAGGTGTTGGTCAAGTTATGGCTGAACTTGTTGAGTTCATTTCTGGTGGCAATCTCATCATTATGTTGGTGTGTGTTGGCGTTATTAGTTTGATCCTAGGCATGGGCCTACCAACAACGGCGAACTATATCGTTGTGTCATCTTTGATGGCAGCGGTGGTTGTCGAGCTTGGTGCTCAAAGTGGATTGATCGTTCCATTGATCGCAGTGCACATGTTCGTGTTTTACTTCGGGATTATGGCTGACGTTACGCCCCCCGTGGGGCTCGCGTCCTTTGCCGCAGCCGCCGTGTCCGGCGGCGACCCAATCAAGACAGGGTTCACTGCATTCTTCTATAGCTTGCGTACGGTGGCACTGCCGTTCCTATTCATCTTCAATACTGACCTTCTCTTGATTGATGTTGGATGGATCGACGGTATAATTGTCTTCATTGTAGCGACGGTGGCGATGCTCCTATTTGCTGCGGGCACGCAAGGCTATTTCTTTGCACGTTCACGCAAATGGGAATCTGCATTGCTAATCCTTGTTGCTTTCACATTGTTCCGTCCTGGTTTCTTCTTGGATTACGTCCAGCCACCATATCAAACGTCGGCTGCAACCCAGATCGAAGAAGTTGTGGGGGCGGCTCCAGTTGGAAGCGATGTCCGCATTGTTGTTCGCGGGCCGGACTTTGATACTGGGGAAACAAAAGATGTGACCATCATCTTGCCAGTAACTGAAGAAGGCGACGGCGCGTCGCGGTTGGAGGCAGCTGGTCTAACAACTTTCCCTGAAGGTGATGTTGTGAAGCTAGACGAGCCGTTCTTCGGTACACCTTTCGTCGACAAGCTTGGTGGTTTTGATTTCTATTTGGATACTCCGGTTGAAATCGCAACCGTTCAAACAGCGGCAGATCGTATGCCTAAGCAAGTGTTCTACATTCCGGCATTGATCTTGTTGGGCGTGGTCATCATGTTCCAACGTCGTCGTCAAACTCAACCAGCCTTCTAAGGAGAGATCTTATGTTTACATCTGTTTTATTGCCGATTGACCTTGGGCAAGAGAGTTCTTGGGAGCGGGCATTGCCCGCTGCTGAGCGGATTGCGAAAGACTATGGTGCTAAGCTGACTATTATGAGCGTTGTGCCGAGTTTTGGACTACCTGCTGTTTCGCAATACTTCCCAAAAGATTTTGAGAAAAAAGCTGAAAAAGCTGCTGCTCAGGCTCTAAAGGATTTTGTTGCGGAGCATTGTGCAGACCCGTCCGCGGTGAAGCTACATCTTGCACAGGGCACCATCTATGATGAAATCTTGCAGTATGCGGATAAAATCAAGTGTGATGCGATTGTCATGGGTTCACATCGTCCAGCTCTGCAGGACTATTTGCTAGGCCCGAACGCGGCGCGTGTTGTACGGCACGCTAAACAATCAGTTTTTGTGGTGCGTCCAACTTAAGACTTGCTACCATCAACAAGAAAAGCCCGTCTGTAATTTCAGGCGGGCTTTTTCGTGTCTTATCGAAGTAGGTTGTTTTCTATTCCATCGATAAGTTTTTGAAATCGCCGTCAAAGAAGGTCAGCGCGTTGCCGCCGCTGAGCTCAACTTCTTCTACTTCACCAACAATGATCAAGTGATCTCCCGCTGGATACGAAGCACTGAACTTGCATTCAAACCGCGCCAGACAATTATGCAGCAGTGGGACATTGTTTGCGTTGAAACGGTGATCCACTTGTCCGAACGCATTTGCCGATTGAGCAAAGGCATCGCACACATCACGCTGTTTGTCTGAGAGGACATGAATTGCAAAGTGTTCGGCTTCTTTGAATACTGGCAGGCGACGAGAGTGAAGCGACGCTGCCCATAGTACCAATGGCGGATCCAGAGATATTGAAGAGAAACTGTTTGCGGTCATGCCGACAGGCCCGCTCGGCGCATTCGCTGTGACAACAGTTATACCTGTTGTGAACTTGCTATAAGCGTCGCGTAGCGATCGAGAGTTTTCTGCGGATGGTGTGAAGGCGTTTGTCGAAGTCATACTGGCTTTATCTGAGTACGGCGTTGAATATGCAAGCGAGATGCCTGCGAGACGTTCAGTTAGCTTTAGCCGTTTACATGGCTAAAAGATACGATGAAATTATTGTCGAACCCATGGGTCAGCCCAGGAAGAATTGAGCGTTACAATCGGCAAGCTGGTTGTTGCCAACATCGGGGGGAAACATCCTGCGAATTGTCCAGAATTTCACATGATGATTAGACGACAAATGGTCTGAGCTAAATTCGAACTTGCAATGTTTAAAATGTAGTCTGTTTGCCGCTTTGCACTTGTTCAAAGGAACAAGCTTTCAAAGCTATATTCTATTCGTGCTCAAATCCTTCAACCATTTTACTTTTGCAACTTCATGGGTTCGACAAAAACACGTTAACACACCGGTATACCGGTTGTAAAGTTTGCAGCACACCGGTATGCAGGTTTGTGGAAAACCTTTCTACGTGCTTCGTTGCGTGAAAGTTGATAAGTTAAATTACAAATTGCTCTAAGGCAAACTAGATGAGTATCGGTGAACAGAGACCCAATATGCACAACTTCACGTCACAACCAGATCTGAGCCTAAACGAACGCGCTGAGACGATTTATCGAAGCGTAAAGGATCTATCGATCATCTCGCCGCACGGTCACACAGATCCGAAATGGTTTGCAGGTGAGTTTAATTTTGAGGATCCTGCAGAGCTACTGATTGTGCCGGATCACTATGTTTTCCGCATGTTGTATAGCCAAGGCGTTCAGCTGACAGACCTGGGTATCGGTCAACAACCTTCAGAACGTAATCCGCGTACGATTTTTCAGCTATTTGCAGACCATTGGCACAAGTTTGTAGGCACACCGAGCCACTTGTGGGTAACCCATACTCTTCGCGAGGTGTTTGACGTTCAAGAAGTGCTTAACTCTGAAACTGCCATGCAGGTCTATGAACAGATAGATAGTAAACTTTCACAACCCGACTTTTCCGTCCGCTCAATGTATGAGAAATTCAACATTGCCTTGATCGCAACGACTGATGGCGCCAATGACGACCTTGCGCACCATCAGACTGCTGCGAATAGCGACTGGTCTGGAAAAGTGGTTCCAACGTTTCGCCCCGACTCCATTTTGGATCCCGATCATAAGGCATTTTCCAAGGACCTGGACAAATTAGCCGACTTAACAGGTGAAGCACTTACGACATACGATAGCTATCTTTGTGCAATTCAAGCGCGTCGTTCGTACTTTGCTCAGCACGGCGCGACAGCTACTGATCACGCTTTGCCAATTGTACAGAGCAGTTGGCTAGACCGTTCGCATATATCAAGCCTGTTCGATAAGGCGCGCGCAGGTAAACTGAGCGGCGATGATGCTCAGTTGTTCTACTCGCATATGATCACTGAAATGGCCCAAATGTCTGTTGATGACGGGCTGGTGATGCAACTTCACGCAGGTTCAAAGCGTTCCACGAACAGACAATTGCTGGAGCAATTTGGTGCGGACGTTGGCGCAGATATTCCGCTTGCTGTGAGCTGGGTGACAGGACTTGATGCGTTGTTGAACCGTGTTGGTAACGACAGTGACTTGCACATTTTGGCGTTCACGCTTGATGAGACGACCTATGCGCGTGAACTAGCACCAATGGTTGGACATTGGCCTGCCCTTCGTCTGGGTCCACCATGGTGGTTCCATGATAGTCCCAAAGGCATTGCTCGCTATTTAGAGCAAGTTGTTGAAACGGCCGGATATTGGAATTTGGCCGGCTTTAACGATGACACGCGTGCATTTGCTTCTATCCCGGCTCGGCATGACATGTGGCGCAAAGGTGTTGCTATGCATCTTGATCATCAAGTTGATCGAGGGGTGATGAGCACAGCGGATGCCATGGCATTAGCTACATTCTTATCTCGTGATGTTGCAATTGAAGCTTATAAACTGAAGGGTCTTTAGAATGAGCAATATCCTTCATTTTGGCGTTGGCAATTTTCACCGCGCACATCAAGCTTGGTATACTCATTTGGCTGGTGGCTGGAATATCACAGGCGTTTCAATGCGTAGCGCTTCGATCAAGAACGTACTCGAGCCGCAAGGTTTTAACTACCATCTGGCCATCCGTGATGGAGTGAAAACGGACTACCATCATATCCAAGTTATAAGCGATATATTGGTTGCGCCTGATCAGCCATTGGAAATCATCGAAGCGATTGCTGATCCTGATTGCAAAATCATAACGCTGACGATTACTGAAAAAGGGTATTGCCTGGATAGTGCCACTGGAAAACTTGAGATTGGTCTTGCGGCCATTGCTTCCGATCTTGCAGGCAACAACCCAAAAACTGTTTATGGCTTCATAGCCGAAGGTTTGACAAAACGTTGGCAGGAGACACAAGAACCAATCACAATTGTGTCGTGCGATAATCTACCTGAAAACGGTCACAAGCTGCGCGATGCTTTGTCAGACTTCTTAGTCGCAAAAGGTTCCGATATTGGTGAGAATATTGATCGGCTTGTTAGCTTTCCCAACACAATGGTTGACCGAATTACTCCTGCGACGACGGACGAGTTGGTTTCTGAAGTCAAAGAGGCTACTGCAAAGTCTGATGCGTCACCTGTTTCTACTGAAGCGTTCTCTGAATGGGTGATCGAAGACAGTTTCTGCAATACACGTCCAAGATGGGAAGACCACGGCGTGCAAATCGTGTCAGATGTACTGCCTTTCGAACTGCGCAAATTGCGGATGCTAAATGGCGCGCATACGTACCTCGCTTATGCAGGGCTCTTGGCAGGCTATAGGTATGTTCACGAGGCAATTGTGGACGAAGCTATTAGGGCAGATGTTGCTGAAATAATGGCAGCCGCGGGCTCATCGCTTGACGGTGCGGACCAGCAGGAGTTGGAAACTTACGGTAATTCTCTTATCCAGCGTTTTTCAAACAAGAGCATGCAGCACGAATTGGCGCAGATTGGCATGGATGGCACGCTCAAGATTCCAGTGAGATGGCTTGAAACAATGCAAGCCACGAAGAACCGCAGAATTTATCTCAAAGGATTGGCGCATTGGGTCAATTATGTTGTCAGCAAAGCTGGGCGTGTGTCTGATCCGAATGCCGGCGCAATTCTGCATGTGGTTTCATCGTCTTCCAACATCAGCCAAACGTGTCGCGGTTTGATGGAGATAATCAACGTGGATGAGTTTGTTGACGATGTACTGCCACTGCTTGCCGAATAGTCTCAGCATATAGAACGTATGGTTTCCGCTCTATTTTGCCTTGTTTGACTTAGCCAACAGTGTGCCAACTACACCAACGAACCATACGAATGCTCGATGTGCAGTTTGTGATGAAACGATTCCTTGGCGGATTTCGAACTCTTCGTAGCGGAAGTGTCTGCGTCCCAGACCCATCTTTCGGAAGCCAGTCATCAGCAATGCTCGCATAACTTCAGGGCCGCAGAAGAAGACTGTGCTTTGGCTAACCGGTTGATCCGCTAGCTGAGCAACTTTGTCCGGTGTCAGGCGACCATCAGTACTTGATTCCACAAGGTGCAACTTGAAGTTTGCATGTTTGGCGGCGAGCGCTTCCAAGTCACTAAGGTGGGCTGCTTCGCTTTTCGATTTTACGCAGTAGAAAAGCTGAATTGGCGTTTCACTAGCATCTAGTCCTTGGGCGAACGCCATAAACGGAGTGATACCGATACCACCAGCAATCCAGATTTCAGGACGTTTGCTTTTCGCTCTGCGGGTAAAGTGACCAAAGGCTGGTGATATTTTTGCTCGAACGCCAGTTTTGAGAATTTTCGCTAGATTATATGTGTCGTCACCCAGCGGTTTGAACGTGAAACGGATGTTGCGGTTTTCCTGCGGCGCGCTGCTGATTGTGAATGGATGTACTTCGTGATCACCTTCGGTTTTGAACTTCACAAACGCGAACTGGCCAGCTTGATGTCGCAAACCTTTGCTTGATGGAACAAGGCCCACAGCTACGGCGCCGCCGCTCTTGTTCAGTTCTTCAATGCGGTAGCTGTAACGACCCTGCCAGAAACTGAATGGCAACAAAGTGTATAGGTAGCAAATAATGCCGATGGCGCAGAAAGTGTTTGTATAAACACCAACCGGATCAAAGATGTCGAATGGCTTGATGATGAATAGATAATGGAACGCAGAAAGTGCGAACAACGCGCCCATGAACTTATGCGTCAGTCTCCACCAGTGATACGGAATAAATGTTGCCACTGTGATCACACCAAGGATGAGGAAGCTGTATAGGCTGAATTCGCCGAACGTTTCAGCCAATTCCGTAAGTCCTGTTTCACGCCCAAGCCCGTCAATGTCTGCATCGATCGTGTCGTGCAAGAGCACCGCAGCAAGTGCGCCGATGCCTAGCCACTTATGCAATACATAAATGCGATCGAGACCGCCAAAGATCTTCTCAAGTAACGTAAAACGCGTTGCGATGAGTTGTGAAATGCCCATAGCGATCAGGGCGACAACACCGATGTACTGGCTATAGACAGCCAATGCGTCATGTTTCGCCGCGAGCGGGATAAACCAATAAAGTGGAGCGAGAATTGCAGCGAAAACGATTATGAGGCCAAGTGGTCGCACGTTGTATCCTAGAAACTGTGGGGCAAAACCCGAAAAACCATTCTGCCTTCTTACGCAATGAGATGCATATTGCGCAAGCTACAACGTCATCCTCTCCCCAAATTAGAGTTCGAGTTAGTGCGCGTCCAGATAAGCCGTTAAACGTTCATGAAACTTATTGGCTGCTAGTTTGAGATGCCTTTTGCGTTCCACAACGATGTTCACGTATCCTGTGCCGACGTCGCTCTGATTGAGCACACACCTTTTATATCCAAGTGGAACGCCACTTTTGTCCTCTGCTGCTGGAAACACACTCATGCTAAGTAGTGAGATATATGTGTTCAACAGATGCGGGGTAGGGTCTGAACATGCCAAGTATGAATTGAGCTCAATGTTTTGGCGCTCACATGCGCTCTCCATTTTGATCATCAGTTCAGTATGTGGCAGCGGTGCCAATACATTGTGGTTCTCCAGCTCGTGCAGGCGTACCGATTTGTCGATGCCGAGTTGGGCGCCATTTGGAGCGAGTAGAGAGACATCTGTTTGTTTTGAATAGCTGATCTTTATGTGACGACTGAGCTGGGGTTGATAGAATAATGCAAAGTCCAGGCTTCCAGACACAAGCAAGTCTTCTAACTCCTCTTGCCGAACGCGTTCGATAGACAATGAGATGTTTGGAAACTCGTTCTTAAAGTCCGCGATGAGTTTGCAGAAAAACTCCGTGTTCAAATCTTCGCTTACCCCAACTGCGACTGAGCCAGTGTGTAGCCCTTTTACACCTTCAATTTGTGATGCAAGACGCTCAAAGCCAGAAATCTGTTGCAAAGCGAAGGTGTAGAATAATTCTCCTTCAACGGATAACGCTACACCTCGGGATAATCGGTCGAAAACCGAAATGCCCAAATCATGTTCCAAAGCTTGAATGTTTCTATTCAACGCGGAGGGCGAAATGGCCAGTGTTTCTGCGGCTCCGCGGATGGAGCCAGCTTCAACAATTGCTTTCACATATTTGAATGTCTGTAGATGGCGCATGAAGTTGTTCAAACATACTGGTGCAAAAAACGCAACAGTCCGCGCGATTCTTTGCTGCAGACAGCACCATTAATGCAAATTAACTCTTATCACATCAAGTCGCTCATCCATGAAGTGACCAAGAGAATTCTAGCGAAAAGCACAGTGCTTTTTGTTCGTTGAACAAGAGAGAGATAATGAAAAAACTTCTACTTGCAACTGCCCTCACAGCCGTCGCCACCACATCAGCTTTCGCTGACATCAAGGTTGGCGTGCTTCACTCATTGTCAGGCACAATGGCAATTTCTGAAACAACTCTAAAAGACACAATGTTGATGCTCATCGAGCAGCAGAATGCCAAAGGTGGCCTCTTGGGCGAAAAGATTGTGCCTGTTGTTGTTGATCCCGCTTCTGATTGGCCGTTGTTCGCTGAAAAAGCACGTGAGCTTTTGACAGTGCATGAAGTTGACGTGATGTTTGGCAACTGGACCTCAGTTTCTCGTAAGTCAGTTCTTCCAGTAATTGAAGAGCTGAACGGTCTACTGTTTTATCCAGTTCAGTATGAAGGCGAAGAGTCTTCAAAGAACGTTTTCTACACAGGTGCTGCGCCTAACCAACAAGCAATCCCAGCTACAGATTACTTCCTAGACGAGCTAGGTGTCGAGAAGTTTGCGCTTTTGGGTACTGACTATGTTTACCCACGTACAACCAACAAAATCCTCAACCAATATCTTCAAGACAAAGGCATTGCTGAGAGCGATATCTTCGTAAACTACACTCCATTTGGTCACTCTGACTGGTCCAAAATTGTTGCTGACGTTGTTGCACTTGGTGCGGACGGCAAAAAAGTTGGTGTGATCTCAACTATCAACGGTGATGCAAACATCGGCTTCTACAAAGAGCTTGCTGCAGCCGGTGTTTCTGCTGACGATATCCCAGTTGTTGCGTTCTCTGTGGGTGAAGAAGAGCTTGCTGGTTTGGACACAACAAACCTTGTTGGCCACTTGGCAGCTTGGAACTACTTCCAATCAGCTGAAGGCGACGCAAACGAAGCCTTCATCGAGACTTGGAAAGAGCGCATGGGCGAAGAGCGCGTGACAAACGATCCAATGGAAGCGCACTACATCGGTTTCAACATGTGGGTTCAGGCAGTTGAGAAGGCTGGCACTACAGACGTGGACGCAGTTCGAGAAGCAATGTACGGCCAAACATTCCCTAACTTGACTGGCGGCACTTCAGAAATGCTTGTGAACCACCACTTGGCTAAGCCTGTTCTTATCGGCGAAATCCAAGACGATGGTCAGTTCGACATCATCAGCCAAACTTCAGAAGTTCCAGGCGATGCATGGACAGACTTCCTACCAGAATCTGCGGTTCTTAAGTCAGATTGGAAAGACCTTGGTTGTGGCATGTACAACACTGAAACAAGCACATGCGTACAGATTAAATCTAACTACTAAGTTGATTTAACTTACCAAATCTACGAAGGGGGCGATTTCGCCCCCTCCAACCGTTGGGGCGGAACTTGATGTTGAGAATGCTAAGTTTGTTGTTTGTACTGTTGAGTGTGGTGGCCGCTTTTGCACAGACAAATGATGTTGAAACCAATGCCAGCGCGCTGCAACTTGTGATCGCAGAGCATGTCAAAGACATCAAAAAAGGCTCTGTCAAAACAGCACCGCCGATCATTGCTAAAGTCAGTGCACTTGGCGGAGACGCTGCCGCAAATTTCCTCAGCCTGTGGCAAGAAAAGTCTCTCTGGTATCGCAAAGCTGATGACTTGATCTTCTCAGCGTATAAATCAGATGACGGTAGCTTTCAACTTTTCGATATCGAAACGTCACAGCTGGTATCTACAGCATCCAAATCAGAGATTAAACAAATTAAGCCCAATTCGGGCCTTCGTGCGTTGATCGGCCAATCGTTGGTAACGATCCGTCTTGCAAGCGAAGAAGTTGAGACCCGCAGAAACGCATTGGTTAGTTTGAGCCGTAAAGGTAAAGCCCAATATCTCGTGCCACTTCGGGCAGCTATCAACGAGGAAACAGACGCACCACTAAAAGCCGAAATGCAGCGTCTCGAACGCTTCCTTACAATGAATTTTGACGCCTCAAGCGATGCGCGTATTAAAGCAATCAACGAGTTTGCCAACGATTTGAGCGTAGAGGCCCGCGCAAACTTAAATCGTCTTGTTACGACTAAGATTATATTGGCGACGAGCGCAAAAAAAGGTGCCAACATTCGCCAAGCGATTGTGCCAGGCGAGAGTGCGCTCTCGATTGCAGATGCTTATCAGTTATTGGTTGATGATGGTGAAGTTCAGCCAATTCCAACAGCTTCCGAACGCAAGCAAACACTGATTAAGAACATTGATGATGGCAAAGTTGATGGCTTTACGATTCATAAGTTGCACACTCAAAAGAACCGGGATGCGGCCTACCTTTCATTAGTCGCAGATGGCGTTGCGCCATTCTGGTCGCCAGGGTTGGATGAAACGATTGTGGTTGAGCAATATGAATTCATCGAAGTGTATGATGAGAACGATCCCGCAGTAACCGCTGCAATCGAAGAGACTTTGGCATCGATTGAAACCAAAGTTGCCATTTCTGAGTTTGCGGACGTTGCACTCGATGGGCTGTCACTAGCGTCGATTTACTTCCTAGCAGCGATTGGGTTGGCCATTACATTTGGTGTGATGGGCGTGATCAACATGGCGCACGGCGAATTCATTATGATGGGCGCATACACCGGCTATGTCGTGCAGCAGTTCATTACAAATTACACGGTTTCAATCGTGGTTGCGGTGCCGCTTGCATTTGGCGTCACGTTCGCCGCTGGCGTGTTGATGGAACGGCTCGTTATCCGACATCTCTATAATCGCCCGTTAGAAACTCTGCTCGCGACTTTCGGTATTTCTGTTGCCTTACAGCAATTGGCGAAAAACATTTTTGGCACGCAAGCACGCCCATTGACCGCCCCGGATTGGCTGGATGGCGCGTTGGTGATTAATGATGTGATCTCGATATCGTGGATCCGCATCGCCATTTTTGCGCTCAGCATCCTGTTCTTTATACTTCTGATGTTCATTTTGAATAAAACGCGTTTTGGTGTTGAGACGCGCGCTGTTACGCAAAATCGTCGTATGGCCGCGAGCATGGGCATTAATCCCAATTTGGTGAATATGCTCACCTTCGGGCTTGGTTCAGGTATTGCAGGTATCGCCGGTGTTGCCATTGGCCTTTATGCCAAAGTGACCTCGGAGATGGGCGGCGATTACATCGTTCAAAGCTTCATGACAGTTGTTGTTGGTGGGGTTGGTAATATCTGGGGCACGCTTGCTGGCGCGGTGATGATTGGCTTCCTGCAAAAAGGCATTGAGTGGTTTAACCCGACAAATACCTTGGCGGCACAAACCTTCATGATCGTCTTCATCATTATATTCATTCAATTCCGACCACGTGGGATCGTTGCCCTCAAAGGTCGCGCGGCGGGAGATTGATCATGGCTGGACCTTTGACAAAATTCTTGCTGCGCCAACCAAGCATATTGATTTTCTTGGGGCTATTGGCCGCTTTCACCATTCTTGTTACTGCTGGCTCCGAAGCCATGGGCGCAGGCTTTATCTCGACCTCGATGGTGAAGACTTTGGGCAAGACGCTTAGCTTTTGCCTGATTGCCATCGCCATGGATTTGGTCTGGGGATACTGCGGTATTCTTAGTCTTGGTCATTTCGCCTTCTTTGGCCTTGGCGGCTATATGATTGGCATGTGGCTCATGTATGAGCGCACGCGTCTGATCGTGGAAGATTCACTGGCCAATGCGGCATTGCCCGCGACGCCTTCAGAAATCCAAGATGCCATTGGCACGCAGATATTCGGTGTCGTGGGCGGCTCCGACTTTCCTTTGATTTGGATGTTCTCACATTCACTCGTCTTGCAGTTGGCCTTGGTTGTGTTGCTTCCTGGTCTGCTCGCATTCGTCTTTGGTTGGTTCGCATTTCGTAGTCGTGTGACGGGCGTTTATCTTTCGATCCTCACCCAAGCGATGACATTGGCCTTAGCGCTATATCTGTTCCAGAACGATAGTGGATTGCGTGGCAACAACGGGTTGTCCGGTTTGCAAAATATCCCTGGCTTCGAAGACACGCCGCAGGCCGTGATTTCGATCTATTTCTTCCTAGGTGCTGCCTTGGCATTGGGCATCGGATTTGTAATCGCAAAGCTGATTGTCGAGAACAAAATGGGCAACGTGATCATGGGCATTCGCGACAATGAAGCGCGGGTGCGGTTCCTTGGATATCACGTTGAAACCTACAAGCTATTCATCTTCGTTTTGACGGCCGTCATGGCAGCTGTTGCTGGTGCGATCTATTATCCGCAGGCGGGCATCATTAACCCAGCGGAGATTGCGCCAATCGCTTCAATCTACCTTGCAGTTTGGGTGATGATTGGCGGTCGTGGACGCATCTACGGTGCGGTAATAGGCGCAGCCGTTGTGTCACTCCTTTCAAGTTGGTTCACAGGTGGGCAGGCACCAAGCATTACTTTGGGCCCGTTGTCATTGGTCTGGGTCGATTGGTGGCTTGTGTTGCTGGGCGTGAGCTTTGTCGCTGTTACATTGTATGCGCCAAAAGGCATAGGTGGACTGTTTGACCTCGTTAAGTGGGAGCGATCAAAATGAATGAAGCTCTATTAGAAGTGAACAAAATCTCGGTTTCGTTCGACGGTTTCAAGGCGATCAACAGTCTTTCGTTTTCGATTTATGAAGGCGAGCTGCGCGCGATCATTGGCCCCAACGGTGCGGGAAAAACCACCTTTATGGATATAGTGACGGGCAAAACACGTCCAGACTCCGGCGATGTGGTTTGGGGCGAGAAAAACTTGTCTCTTATCAAGTCGTCAGAAAGCCATATCGCGACGCTAGGTATTGGTCGCAAGTTCCAAAAACCTACTGTGTTCGAAGAACAGACTGTCCGCGACAATCTCGCGATGGCACTCAAAAATGACCGTGGCCCCATGGCGGTATTGTTCTATCGCAAGAACAAAGAGGACGATGCCAAGGTTGAGGAGATCGCCAAAGACATTGGCTTGATTGATCATCTTGATCGGCGCAGCGGTGATCTTAGCCATGGGCAAAAACAGTGGCTGGAGATCGGCATGTTGTTGGCACAGGAACCACGCTTGCTGCTGGTTGACGAACCTGCGGCAGGCATGACGCTGGAAGAGCGCAACAAAACGGTTGAATTGCTGCGCAAGGCTGCGGAGACGCGTGCAGTTGTTGTGGTCGAGCACGACATGGATTTTGTACGAAAATTGGACTGTCGTGTGACGGTTTTGCATGAAGGTTCTGTACTGGCGGAAGGTTCTTTGGACCATGTCACACAAAACCAAGAAGTCATCGATGTGTATTTGGGGCGCTAAACAATGTTGGAACTAAAAAACATCACACTTCATTACGGCCAGAGCCAGATATTGCATGGCGTCGACATGGTAGCTGAGCAAGGAAAAGTCACTTGCTTGATGGGCGTAAATGGCGTCGGGAAAACGAGCCTTCTAAAAGTCATTGCTGGTGCGCATCCTCATTCGGGTGGAACCTACTCGCTTGATGGTCAGGTGCAGAACAAAGAAGCTTCGCATGTGTTGGCAAAACGCGGCGTTGGCTATGTGCCCCAAGGGCGCGATATTTTCCCCTTGATGACGGTGCGTGAGAACATGGAAATCGGATTTGCTTGCTTGGACAAATCTGAGCGCACAGTACCCGAAGAAATGTTCGAGTTGTTCCCCGTTCTGAAGGAAATGCAGCATCGACGTGGCGGTGACTTGTCGGGAGGTCAGCAGCAACAATTGGCCATTGCTCGTGCATTGATCACAAAGCCGAAGCTACTTTTGTTGGATGAGCCTACTGAAGGCATCCAACCGAACGTAATTCAACAAATTGGACGTGTAATTTCCTTCCTAAATGACCAAGGTAACATGGCGATTTTGCTGGTTGAGCAGTATTTCGAGTTTGCCTATCAATTGGCGGACCAAATCTACTCAATGCGCCGTGGAGAGATTATTCTTTCCGGCAATAAAACAGCGCTCAAAAAGAAATCTGTTTTGGAAACTTTGAGCGTCTAATCACAGGAACACGCATGCTTGATCAGTCTTCAAATGCTAGCCTGCAACGCGCGCGCGGTCGCGCCGAGGTTGGCTTTGTCTTGAAGAATGGCGCAACAAAAATTGATCACCTTCATCAGTCTGGTTGCTTGAAGGCGATGCTTCCCAAAGTGCATTCGGACGAGCCACAGGTGGTATTCGTCAACACCGCAGGTGGCGTGACGGGCGGAGATAAATTGAAGATATCTGCGTCTCTTGCCGCTGATTGTCAGGCGACTTTCACAACGCAAGCTGCTGAACGAATTTATAAGGCAGATAGCCAGGTCGGAGAGCTTTCCTTGCAGTTTGAAATCGCTGCGGGAGCGCAATTTTCATGGCTGCCGCAAGAGACGATTTTGTTCGATGGGGCGGCCTTTGATCGGCGCATGAATGTAAATGTTGCATCCGGCGCAAGCGCGCTGCTTTCGGAAAGTTACATGCTTGGCCGTGAGGCTATGGGTGAAACAATTCAACAGTGCTGGTTGACCGATAAATGGAATGTTCGACGAGACGGTAAATTGTGTTTTGCGGAAGCACTTCGTGTCGATGATCCGAAGTCTTTGGGTGGTACCGCAGGCCTGCAAGTCAACCGGGCGTTTGCTACGCTTCTTTATGTCGCTGATGACGCTGAAGTTCGTCTTGAGCAAATGCGCTCGCTATTAGAGTTTGATGGCGTTTTGGCAGCTGCCAGTGCTTGGAACGGTCAACTTGTGACGCGTTTTATTGCGCCAAATTCATTCGCGCTACGCAATGCGCTTAGCCGAACGATTTCCAATTTTCAAAATAAAGCCATGCCTCGTGTTTGGCAGTTTTAGAGAGAACAGATGAAACTTACTCCACGCGAAAAAGACAAGTTGCTGGTAAGCGTTGCTGCAATGGTTGCACGCGGACGGCTCGAACGCGGCGTTAAGCTGAACTACCCAGAAGCGATTGCGCTGATCACCGACTTTGTCGTCGAAGGCGCGCGCGACGGAATACGGGTTTCAGAACTCATGGAGCTAGGTGGTAAAGTCATTACTGCAGAACAATGTATGGATGGCATTCCTGGCATGATCCACGAAGTGCAAGTTGAAGCCACATTCCCAGATGGCACAAAGCTGGTGACTGTTCACCACCCAATTCGATAGGAGTGATCATGCAACCTGGTGAAATCATAACGGCTGATGGTGACATCACATTGAATGACGGAATTGAAGTGATCACGCTGCGGGTTGCCAATACCGGCGACCGTCCAGTGCAAGTGGGCTCGCATTATCATTTTGCAGAAACAAATGCTGCGCTTGATTTTGATCGAAAAGCGGCTTTCGGCCTTCGTCTCGATATTGCATCAGGAACAGCCGTTCGTTTCGAACCGGGGCAAGAGAGAGATGTTCATCTTGTGCCGGTGTCAGGCGCGCGCAACGTATTTGGCTTCAATCAAAAAGTGATGGGAAAACTATAATGGCGACACGTATCCCACGTTCTACATACGCAGATATGTATGGCCCAACAGTTGGCGACAAAGTCCGTTTGGCAGACACCGAACTTTTCATTGAAGTTGAAAAAGACCTGACCAGTTACGGCGAAGAAGTGAAGTTTGGCGGAGGGAAAGTCATTCGTGATGGCATGGGCCAAAGCCAAGTGCCAAACGCTGAGGGCGCCGTTGATACAGTGATTACCAATGCTTTGGTGGTAGATGTTTCTGGCATCTATAAAGCAGACCTTGGCCTGCGCGCTGGTGTGATCGCCAAAATTGGTAAGGCGGGCAATCCAGATACACAGCCAAATGTCGATATCATAGTTGGACCGGGTACCGAGGTGATTGCAGGTGAGGGGAAAATCCTCACTGCTGGCGGTTTTGATAGCCACATTCACTACATCTGCCCGCAACAAATTGATGATGCGCTGCACTCTGGCGTTACCACAATGCTAGGTGGGGGCACTGGCCCAGCCCACGGTACGTTGGCGACGACCTGTACACCTGGGCCATGGCACATCTCACGCATGCTTCAAGCCGCAGACTCGCTGCCCATGAACTTGGCGTTTTCGGGCAAAGGAAACGCTTCGCTTCCTGCAGCCTTGGAAGAACAAGTTCTTGCTGGCGCATGTGCGCTTAAACTGCACGAAGATTGGGGCACAACGCCTGCGGCCATCGATAACTGCCTCAGCGTAGCTGACGCGATGGACGTTCAGGTGATGATCCACACGGATACGCTGAACGAAAGTGGCTTTGTTGAGAACACGTTGGACGCTTTAAAAGGCCGTACGATCCACGCCTTCCATACAGAAGGTGCAGGCGGTGGACACGCGCCTGACATCATCAAAGTTTGTGGTGAGCAGCATGTGATTCCAAGTTCAACGAATCCGACACGCCCATACACAGTGAACACACTTGAAGAGCATTTGGATATGCTCATGGTTTGCCATCATTTGGATAAGAGCATCCCAGAAGATGTGGCCTTCGCTGAAAGCCGTATCCGCAAGGAAACCATCGCAGCTGAAGACATTTTACATGACATGGGCGCCTTCTCGATCATTGCGTCTGACAGCCAAGCAATGGGGCGTGTGGGCGAGGTGCTCATTCGCACATGGCAAACAGCGCACAAGATGAAAGTGCAACGCGGTGCGCTTCCTGAAGAGACAGGCGACAATGACAACGTTCGCGTAAAACGCTATATCGCCAAATACACCATCAACCCAGCGATCGCACACGGCATCTCAAAAGACATAGGTTCAATCGCGGAAGGTAAGCGAGCTGACCTTGTTCTGTGGGATCCGGCATTCTTTGGCGTAAAACCAGAAATGGTATTGCTTGGTGGGTCAATTGCCGTAGCGCAAATGGGTGATCCGAACGCTTCTATTCCAACGCCACAACCTGTTTATTCACGCCCTATGTTTGGTTCACTCGGCAGTGCCTTGCATCAGTCTGCAGTGACGTTTGTTTCCAAAGCTTCGATGGAGGACGGCGTAAAGAACAAGCTTGGTTTAGCCAAGTCGATCGTTAGCGTTGAGAACACGCGCTCGATCGGTAAGAGCGATATGGTGATGAATGATTTCTGTCCTGAAATTGAAGTCGATCCAGAAACCTATGAAGTGCGTGCAAACGGTGAGTTACTCACGTGTGAACCAGCCAGCGAGCTACCAATGGCACAAAGGTATTTCTTGTTCTAATGAAGCGTGCAGCTCAAATAATCCCCAGTGAAGGCCAGCCGCTAGATACGGTTGTGTTGAACTACGACGATCGTTTTCGTCGGCGCATCGTTTTGACTTGCGAAGGGGGATTGGAGTTCCTGCTAGATTTGGAACAAACCACCCAGCTGCAGGATGGCGACCATTTGGCTTTTGAAGACGGTGGGTTTGTGCTTGTGAAAGCTGCAGCAGAACCTTTGATGAAAGTTAGCGCAAGTTCTACTCATCATCTTTTGCGCCTGACTTGGCATGTCGGCAACAGACATTTGCCTTGTGAAGTGCACGATGATCATTTGCGACTGCGATATGACCATGTAATCGAACATATGCTTGAGCATTTAGATGCCAAGATTGAGCGGATTGAAGAACCATTTAATCCCGAAGGCGGAGCTTATGGACACGGCAGGACACATAGCCATGAGCATTGATATTCATCAGCTTATGGCGTGGTTCTCGCCATCATTCCCCATAGGTGCCTTTTCCTACAGTCACGGGCTTGAGCAAGTCATGGCTGATGATCAGTATTTTAATGCTGCAAAACTTGAGAGCTGGATTAAACATGTCTTGCTCAAAGGTTCAGGACGCAACGATGCGATTTTGCTGGTGCAGAGCTATCAAGCGACCGACAGCACTAAGCGATTGGAGATTGTCGATTTGGCGCTGGCATTGAGCGCCGGCGGTGAACGTCATATGGAGACATTGAACCAAGGCACGGCTTTTGCAAAAACGGCTTCTGCTGTATTGGAACGCCCATTTGTTGCTGGTGCATTTCCCACGGTTGTTGGTGACGTTGCAAAGGATCAAAACATCGATCTAGAGCAAGTTGTTCGAGCTTACTTACACGCGTTCGTGGCAAACCTTGTTTCCGCGGCTGTTCGGTTTGTGCCACTTGGACAGGTCGAAGGGCAAAAAGTGCTAAACGCATTATTCCCTGATATCGACGGGGTGGCAGGTGAAGCTTTAACTTCGACTATCGCAGACCTTGGCAGCTCTTGTTTGCTTGCAGATTTGGCGTCAATCTCTCACGAAACGCTTGAACCTAGGATTTTTCGAACATGAATGGCCCACTTCGCGTCGGCATCGGCGGCCCCGTAGGTGCAGGCAAGACGACACTCACCGAACAATTGTGCAAGGCGCTTTCGAATAGACTTTCGATGGCGGTGGTGACCAATGATATTTACACAACTGAAGACGCTGAGTATTTGATGCGCAAGCAAGTCTTGCCGCTTGATCGTATTCGCGGGGTCGAGACTGGCGGGTGCCCTCACACGGCCATTCGAGAAGATGCATCGATCAACCTAAGTGCGATTGATGACCTCAACACAGCATTTCCTGACCTGCAGTTGGTGCTAATTGAAAGCGGCGGTGACAATCTGGCAGCAACGTTTAGTCCCGAGTTGGCTGATCTAACAATCTATATGATTGATGTTGCAATGGGCGAAGAAATCCCGCGTAAACGCGGACTAGGCCTAACGCGTTCAGACATTCTTGTGATCAATAAAACGTCTCTCGCACCTTACGTGGATGTTTCAATCGACAATATGAAACGCGACACAGCCGAACAGCGCAAAGACAAACCATATGTTTTTGCTGACCTGAAGTCGGGTGAAGGTGTTGATGAGATTGTTGGATTATTGTGTAAGTTAGGTGCGCTGGAGCTTACGTCCGGCGCCTAACGAAGATGGGGTGCACTGCCATTCGATTGTGGGTGTCAAACGGCAGCGCGGTAGTTGGTTTATAGGGTTACCCAAGCAGAGTCTTTGGCAGAAGAACGAACGCAAGCGTCGATGAATTTCACGCCTTTCAGTCCGTCTTCAACTGTCGGATAGATCACTTCTTTAGGGAGTGCTGTGCCGTTTTTCTTGGCGCGGATGGCAAGAGCGGCTTCGCTGTACACGTTGGCAAAACCTTCAAGGTAACCTTCTGGATGACCACCTGGAATGCGGCTCATGCGGCCTGCAGCTTCACCAGCACCAGCACCATTGCGCGTGATCAAACGTTTTGGCTCACCAAATGGTGTGAACCAAAGGTAGTTCGGATCTTCTTGGCACCATTCAAGGCCACCTTTGTCGCCATAGATGCGAAGCTTCAGTCCATTCTCGTTGCCAGGAGCAACTTGGCTACACCATAGGGTGCCGCGTGCACCTTCGCTGTAACGCATCATGATATGGGCATTGTCGTCAACACGACGACCCGGCACAAAGGCTTGCAGGTCAGCTGCTAGGCTTTCAACTTCAAGGCCGGATACGAAACAGGCCAAATTGAAAGCATGAGTGCCGATGTCACCAATCGAACCACCTGCGCCCGAACGGGCAGGGTCTGTGCGCCAATCGGCTTGTTTGTTGGTTTCTTCAACCGTTAGCCAATCCTGCACATATTCCGCTTGGATCAAACGGATTTGACCCAAGTCACCGTTGGCTACCATTTCTTTGGCTTGGCGCGCCATCGGGTAACCCGTGTAATTGTGCGTCAGCACAAACAGCGCATCTGATGCCTCAGCCACTTTAACAAGGTTTAGGGCGTCTTCCATGGTCGACGTCAAAGGTTTGTCGCAAATGACATTAATCCCTTGCTCAAGGAACGCCTTGGCTGCGGGATAATGCATATGGTTTGGCGTCACGATTGCGACGGCATCAATACCATCTTCACGTTTTGCTTCTTCAATCGCCATTTGGTTGAAATCGTCATAAATGCGATCTGGAGCTAGGCCTAAGGCAGCGCCGGATGCTTGTGACTTTTCAGGGGTCGACGACAGTGCGCCGGCGACCAAATCATATTGACCGTCAATGCGTGATGCGAAGCGGTGAACTTCACCGATGAAAGCGTCTTTACCGCCGCCAACCATGCCCAAACGAAGGGGCTTGTTGGCTTGTGAACTGTCTGATGCGCTAACCATTAGTCTTTGATCCCCAGCATTGCGCGGTTGGCCGCACGGTCTGTGCCGCCATCTGCGAAGTCATCGAATGCGCGTTCTGTTACGCGGATAATGTGATCCTTGACGAATTGCGCGCCTTCACGTGCACCGTCTTCAGGGTGCTTCAAGCAGCATTCCCATTCAACAACGGCCCACCCGTCAAAGTTGTTTGCAGCCATTTTTGAAAAGATGGCGCCAAAGTCCACTTGACCATCGCCCAAACTGCGGAAACGGCCCGCACGATCTGTCCAAGATTGGTAACCGCCGTACACGCCTTGGCGACCAGTTGGGTTAAACTCGGCATCTTTGACGTGGAACATCTTGATGCGGTCTTTGTAGATGTCGATGTGATCAAGGTAATCAAGACACTGCAGCACAAAGTGTGATGGATCATAAAGCATGTTGCAGCGCTCGTGATTGTTCACGCGCTCTAAAAACATCTCAAAAGTGACACCGTCGTGTAGGTCTTCACCTGGATGGATTTCGTAACAGACGTCTACACCACAGTCTTCAGCGTGGTTTAGGATCGGTAGCCAACGTTTCGCTAGCTCGTCAAATGCTTCTTCAACAAGGCCCGCAGGACGTTGTGGCCAAGGATATAGATATGGCCATGCCAATGCGCCAGAAAATGAAACATGTTGTTTGATACCAAGGTTTTTAGAGGCAGTTAGTGCCATCTTCACCTGATCAACGGCCCATGCCTGACGGGCAACTGGGTCTTTTTGAACATGTGCGGCTGCAAAGCCGTCAAACCCAACGTCATAGGCTGGGTGCACTGCAACCAACTGGCCTTGAAGGTGGGTGGATAATTCTGTGATGGTGATGCCGTTATCAGCGGCGATACCAACCAGCTCGTCACAATAGGTTTGTGATGATGCTGCTTTTTCTAGATCGAATAAACGTGCATCCCAGCTCGGAATTTGCACGCCCAAATAGCCGCAATCTGCTGCCCATTTGGTGATGGCGTTCCAGTCGTTGAAAGGGGCCTCGTCGCCAGCGAATTGCGCCAGAAACAGTGCGGGACCTTTAATCGTTTTCATGGGATGTGCTCCTTAAAAAGAGAACGGCAAAGGGTGTTGGGCCCTTTGCCGTCTTGAAACTCGCGTTTGCTTAGAACGGCGAGTCCGGGAAGTAGAATTGCATTGCGTTTTCTTGAGTGATCAAAGTCGCACCCAAGATGTAACGACCTGCAACAGGACCGTTTGATTTAAACGCAGCAACTGTAACGTCCATTGCTGTTGCGATCATCGCAGGTGGATATAGAACGTCTACAGGTTGTAGCTCGTTGCCATCCGCGATTGATTTGATTGTTTCTTTCATGCCAGCACCGCCAACTACGAACATGCCATCGCCTGTACGACCAGCTTGCTCAAGAGCAGCAACAACACCGATTGCGATGTCATCATCTTGTGCCCAAACAGCATCGATATCTGGGAAACGGCTTAGGAAGTCTTGCATAACTTCAAAACCATCATCACGGTTCCAGTTAGCGTGCTTGTGATCAAGAACGTTAATGCCCGAACCTTCGATTTCCGCCATGAATGCGTCAAAGCGTTCGTTATCGATTGTTGTTGGGATACCACGTAGGATAACGATGTTATCGCCAGACTCTAGACGACCCATCATGTATTGAGCTGATACGCGACCTAGTTCTGGGTTGTTACCAGCAACATAGATGTCTTCGATACCTGCTTGGCTCAAACCACGGTCAACAACTGTGATAAGTGCGCCAGATTTTTTCGCGTTCAATACTGGATCAGTCAAAGGAGCTGATTCAAACGGAAGAACAACAAGAGCGTCGATGCCGAGTGCAGATACAAGATCTTCAACAGCGTTTGCTTGTGCGCCAGAATCTGGTGAGTTCACCAAGATAAGGTCCACATCAGGGTAAAGTGCTTCCAAGCGCTTTTCAGCTTGTTCAGCGTGCCAGTTCATACCAGCTGCCCATGCGTGAGTTGGCGTAGGGTAAGAAACACCAATCTTGATTTTGTCGGCTGCTAGCGCTGTGCCTGACAGTGCGATTGCACTACCTACGGCCAACGACAGAAGTGTTTTAGTTAGTTTCATTGGATCCTCCCAATTGTGAATTTAGGGTGAGCGGTGCCAGTCACCGGCAATGCTCGGTTAATCACGTCGCGGTTTTGGCCGTAACGTAAATTCTCTAGTTTGTTTTCTTCTTCTTTTTGCCCCAGCTGCCTCGTTGCAACCAAACAGCGGTAATAATGATCAAACCCTGCATAGTGCCGTTGAGATAGTTAGAGATCAGATCGGTGAAGTTTAGGATGTTGCCGATCGTCGTTAGTATGAGTGCGCCAAGGATTGTGCCGCCGATGCGACCGAAGCCACCTTTAAGAACAGTACCACCGATAATAACCGCGGCGATGGCTTCAAGTTCCCAGAGCACACCAGTTGATGCTGATGCTGATCCAAGACGCGGCACATAGATGATTGTCGCGAGTGCCACACATAGACCTTGGATAATGTATGTGTATGTTTTGATGCGATCGACATTGATCGCAGAATATTTGGCAACCGCTTCACTTGAACCGATCGCTGTACAGAAGCGGCCAAAAGCTGTGCGATTAAGCAAAATCCAACCGGCAATTGCTACCGCGATGAATACCCAAACAGGATAAGGCAGGCCCAAGAAACTATCGTAATAAACAGGGCGGTAAGTGCCACGGATCGCGAAGTCTAGAGAGAGTGTTCCACCATCTGCGAAGTAGGTCACAAGCGAGCGATAGATGCCCATCGTTCCAAGGGTCACAATGAAGGCTTCAATTTTACCTTTTGTCGTGAGCACGCCGTTGATCCAGCCTGCGCCGATACCAAGAATTATCGAACACCCACAGCCGAGCAGCACAGTTGGAACGCCCGCGCCGAATGTATCGACAGCGCTATTCATGACAATAATCATAACGCCTGAAATCACCGCGGCCATAGAGCCAACAGACAGATCGATACCGCCTGCGGTGATAACGAATGTTGCGCCAATCGCGATGATGCCGATGAAGGCAGAACGTGTGAGTAGGTTTGTAATATTACCTTCACTCGCGAACGCTGGGTTCAACAAATAGCCAATAATACAAAGGATTAGCAAAGCGATTGCTGGTCCCATTGTTTTTAGATCAATGTCTGGCAATGACCGTTTTTTAGGTTCTGATGCAGCTTTCTCGACCATGGCTTAAGCCTCCTTCAAACCGGCGGCATAGCGCACGATTTCATTCTCGTTGTTTTCGTTTCCGGACACAAAGCCGGTAATTTTGCCTTCACGCATCACAGCAACCCGATGGCATACGCCAATGATCTCAGGCATCTCAGATGAGATGACGACGACGGACATTCCGTCTGCCGCTAGAGCTGCGATGAAGTGATAGATTTGTTGTTTTGTGCCAACGTCGATGCCACGTGTTGGTTCGTCGATGATCACGATGCGTGGATCGCTTTCCATTGTCTTTGCGAGCAGCAGTTTTTGCTGGTTGCCGCCGGACATGTCACCGACTTTGACTTTTGGATCGCGGGCTCTGATGTCGAACCTGCGGATGCCGCGCTTTAAGGCGCTTTCTTCTGCTTGTTCATCCATCATGAAATTTTTGACGAATTTTGGAAGTGCGAGCAGTGACAGGTTGGGGCGCATACCCAATTCAAGCAAAAGGCCTTTGCCTTTGCGATCTTTTGTTAGGTAGGCCAAGCCAGCGTCGCGTGCTTCGGCCACTTCGTTAAAGCGTGTTTTTTTACCGTCGACGTAAATCTCGCCGCTGTCCATTTCCGTAAGGCCGCAAATTGCTTCGAACACTGCGGTACGTCCCGAGCCAACAAGACCGGAGAATCCAAGGATTTCGCCTTTGCGAAGATCAAAGGATACGTCTCTTACGTCCTTAGTGTTTAAGCCTTTGACGGAAAGCACGACATCTGCGTCTACATCAGCTTCGTTCTTTGGCGGATAAAGATTGGAGAGTTCCCGTCCAACCATCATTTGCGCCATTGCATCCATTGTTAGTTCGGAAGCAGGTTTTGTTGCGATCCATTGCCCATCACGTAGGATGGTGACGCGATCTGCGATTTGTTTTACTTCAGGCAATTTGTGAGACACAAATACGATACCGACGCCTTTGGCCTTTAGTTTTTCGACCTGCTTAAAGAAGAGCGCGGTTTCAGCTTCGGTCAACACTGCTGTTGGCTCGTCCATGATCAGTACCCGTGCGTCACGGCTCATGGCTTTCACAACTTCAACCATTTGCTTTTCAGCGATTGATAGGTCGGCAATGCGTGTAGAAGGTGAGATGTCGATGCCCACGTCAGCTAGAAATTTGGTCGCTTGCTGGGTCATCTGTTTTTGGTCCAAGAAGCCATTTTTAGAAAGCTCTCGACCAAGGAAAATGTTTTCCTCAACAGTCATATGTTCAGCAAGGTTTAGTTCCTGATGGATCAGGACAATGCCTAGTGCTTCAGATTGACCGTTGGGTGGAAGGGTGATTTCTTTCTCATCGAGAAGAATGTGACCTGAAGTCGGCTGGTGAAAACCGCCTAAGATTTTCATTAAGGTAGACTTGCCTGCACCGTTCTCACCAATAAGCGTGTGAACTTCGCCAGCTTTGATATCAAAGCTTACGCTAAATAGAACTGGTACTTCGCCAAACGACATACTTACGCGATCTGCACGTAATATGCTTTCGTTTGTCAGGTCTCCTGACGACATCAAAATCTCCTCCCAGAGTGGAGCAATGCTTTGCTCCAATAATCATTATGTAAACCTTTTCATAAATCGTGTAAACCTTTACATTGGAAAAATGTAAACCTTTTCATAGATTGTGGATTGTGCCATACCCTAGATGAGGCATAAGTGACATTAGACTCTATAGAGCTCCAAAATCGAAGGTATTGCGTTCATTGGAAAATTCACCCGCTAAGCCAGCCACCATTGAAGATGTGGCCAAAATTGCTGGAGTTTCCATCGCCACTGTCAGTCGCGCGATTCGCATGCCGGAGAAGGTTGCGGAAAGCACGCGACGCAAAGTTACTGCCGCTATCGCACGAACTGGTTACACCGCGAATGCCATGGCACAGAACCTGCGCATGCAGCGTTCCAAGATGGTCATGGTTTTGGCCGAGTCGATTGCCGACCCGAATTTTCCTGGCATCCTGATTGGACTTGAGAAAGTTGCCAATGAACGTGGCTACGGTGTTTTGATCGGAAATACCGAGGCCAACGTTGAAGCCGAGAAAAAGTACATGCGCTTTCTGTCGACTGGAATGGCGGATGGGCTTTTGCTTTTGACAGGTCATCTACCAATCGTAGGGTTTGAAAAGGCTCCACCAAGTGCGTTTCCACCATCTGTGGCTGTGGCAAAACCAGTTAGCCACGCAGACATCAGCTATGTTGGCGTCGATGATACGAATGGTGCAAAACTTGCGACTGAGTATCTGATTTCGCTGGGACATGAGCATATAGCGTTTATCACTGGGCAGCAGGGGGATATAACCTCCGAGCTGCGTTATCAGGGATATTGCAATGCGTTAACGTCGCATTTCAAACGAAGCTCGCCGTGGCGGGGTGCCAGCGATGGAACACACGAAGGTGGCCGTGCGGCAGTGGAACGATTGTTCATTCGCGATACGCTGCCGACGGCATTTGTTTGTTTCAATGATGATACAGCGATCGGTGTGATTTCGGCGTTGAGCACGCGCGGCTTTGACGTGCCTAAGGACTTTTCAGTTATTGGGTTTGACGACATTCAGTTCGCCAGTAGCATGATCCCGTCACTGACAACAATTCGCCAGCCGCGTATTAGGATTGGTGAGATTGCCATGAACCGATTGCTTGATGACCTTATGGCGCCACCTAAACAAACTAAGTCTGTGCTTCTGCATGGAGATCTTGTGGTTCGCGATTCATGTTCGACACCACCAAAGATCCGAATTTCGCAGCAGTAAGCTAATTCCTAGTTTTTGATAATCCCTTATATTTCAAACGCTTTTGTCTGACTTCTTTTTTAATTTGACTTTCGAATTAAAACGGACTTATTTTGTGCACGAGGAGAGATTTCCATGTATATCGGTTTAGACTTGGGCACATCGGGCCTAAGAGCGTTGATGGTTGATCAAAGCGGCGCCATCATTGCGTCCGCGGATAGCGCATATGATACATCACACCCGCATCACGGTTGGAGTGAGCAAGATCCACATCTTTGGATTGATGCATGTGGCGAAGCGTTCGATTCCTTGCGTGAAACACACCCGAAAGAGTTGGCCCAGCTAAAAGGCATCGGCATTTCCGGGCACATGCATGGTGCTACACTTTTAGACACTATGCAGGAAGTTTTGCGCCCATGCATTCTTTGGAACGATACACGTTGTCATGAAGAAGCCGCGCAAATGGACGGCACTGATAAGGTGCGTGACCTTTCAGGCAATATCGTCTTTCCCGGTTTTACAGCGCCCAAACTAATGTGGGTGAAAAACAATGAACCTGAGATCTTTGAGAAGACCGCTCATGTTCTTTTGCCAAAAGACTATTTGCGCTTGTGGCTCACCGGCAACTTGATGGCTGAGGTTTCCGATGCTGCTGGCACAAGCTGGTTGGATGTAGGCGATCGTTCATGGTCTGAAACACTTCTGTCAGTAAGTGGAATGAGCAAACAGCAAATGCCACCACTGGTGGAAGGTTCAGAACCAGCCGGTAACTTGCGCAAAGAGATTTGTGAGCAGCTTGGCATTAGCGGTGAAGTTGTTGTTGTCGGCGGTGGCGCTGATAATGCAGCGGCAGCATGTGGTGTTGGCGCTATGGCAGAAGGGCAGGGGTTTGTTTCTCTGGGCACTTCTGGTGTTATCCTTGGCGCACGCGACACATTCTCTCCACAAGCTGAAACAGCGGTGCACACTTTCTGTCACGCAGTGCCAAACACTTGGTACCAAATGGGCGTCACAATGGCGGCCACGGACAGCCTGAACTGGCTTTCTAAGATTGTTGACAAAACGCCTGCCGAACTAACTGCTGAACTTGGCGACGACCTAATGGCGCCAACAGGGATCAATTTCCTGCCATACCTTTCAGGCGAGCGCACCCCACACAATGATAGTGCAATCCGAGGCGCATTCTTGGGATTGGATATCGCGCACTCACGTGCCGACATGACCCATTCGGTCATTCAAGGCGTCACTTTTGCCCTTCGTCAAAGCTTAGATGCATTGCGGGCAACGGGTGCTGACCTGCCAAAACTATTGGCAATCGGCGGTGGCGCAAATTCTCAACTCTGGGTTGAGATGCTTGCGACAGCATTTAACATTCCGATTGAGTTGCCTGAGCAGGGTGACTTTGGCGCAGCGCTTGGCGCGGCTCGCCTCGCAATTTGTGGCGCAACAGGCGCGGCTCCAACAGACATCATGTTGCCGCCAAAAGTGGCAAGCACGATTTATCCGAACAAAGAACATGTAGCTGCTTACGAAGCAGCCTACCAAAAATTCCAACAGATTTATCCAGCAGTAAGGGCAGTCCAATGAGCACTGGTTTCTTCAAAGACATAGCAAAAGTACAATTCGAAGGTGCTGACAGCAAAAACCCAATGGCATTCCACCATTACAATCCAGATGAGATTGTAATGGGCAAACGCATGGAAGAGCACTTGCGCTTCGCTGCTGCTTATTGGCATTCATTTGCTTGGCCTGGCAGCGACCCATTCGGTGGTCAGACATTTGATCGTCCTTGGTTTGGCGACACAATGGAACTGGCAAAGCTCAAAGCTGACGTTGCTTTTGAGATGTTTGACATTTTGGGAGTTCCATACTTCTGCTTCCACGATGCCGATGTACGTCCTGAAGGCAAAGACTATGCTGAGAACACTCGCAACCTAGTAGAGATCACAGATTACTTCGCGGGCAAGATGGAACAGACTGGCACTAAGTTGCTTTGGGGCACAGCCAACATGTTCTCACACAGTCGCTATATGTCTGGCGCATCAACTAACCCTGATCCAGATGTTTACGCATTCGCAGCGGCAACAGTTAAGTCTTGCATGGATGCAACTGTTAAACTTGGCGGTGAAAACTACGTTCTTTGGGGCGGTCGTGAAGGGTACGAAACGCTTCTAAATACAGACTTGAAACAAGAGCTAGACCACATGGGTCGCTTCTTGAACATGGTCGTCGAGTACAAACACAAGATTGGCTTTAAAGGCCAAATCCTTGTGGAGCCAAAACCTCAAGAGCCTTCAAAGCATCAGTACGATTTTGACGCAGCAACTTGCTACGGCTTCTTGAAAGAGTACGGTCTAGAAAACGAAGTGAAGCTCAACCTTGAGCAAGGCCACGCGATTTTGGCGGGTCACTCATTTGAGCACGAGATTGCAACTGCAGCTGCGCTTGGTGTGTTGGGTTCAATCGATATGAACCGCAATGATTATCAGTCCGGCTGGGACACTGATCAGTTCCCGAACAATGTTCCTGAAGTTGCGCTAGCATATTACCACATCCTAAAAGACGGTGGTTTTTCAGGTGGCGGCACCAATTTTGATGCCAAGCTTCGTCGTCAATCACTGGACGCGACAGACCTTGTTGCAGCCCACATCGGTGGCATGGACATTTGTGCGCGTGGCCTAAAAGCTGCAGCCGCTATGATTGAAGACGGTGGCCTAGAGGGCGCATTGAAAGATCGTTATTCGGGTTGGGAAAAACCTGAAGCGCAAAAGCTGCTTTCAAGTTCACTAGAAGATATCACAAACCAAGTGATCTCCGGCAACGTCAATCCTTCGGCTAAATCAGGTCGTCAGGAAATCTTGGAAAACTACGTCAGCCAGTTCGTTTAAACGCTGGTTTAAGGATCAAAAAAATGAAGTTCTTTCTCGATACAGCTGAAGTTGCCGAGATCAATAAGTGGGCACCAACTGGATTTTTGGATGGGGTTACAACCAACCCATCACTGATCAAGAAATCTGGCCGCGACATGATCGAAGTGATCACAGAGATTTGCGGCATCACAGACACGCCGGTGTCTGCTGAAGTCGCTGCTCTTGATTATGACACCATGATCAAAGAAGCAGATGTTCTGAAAAAGATTGCGCCAAACGTTTGCATAAAACTGCCAACAACTATGGACGGTCTTCGTGCATGTAGCACTTTGACAAAGCAGGGCGTGAAAACAAATCTAACGCTTTGCTTCTCTGCTAACCAAGCGCTTCTTTGTGCAAAAGCTGGTGCAACTTACGTGAGCCCATTCATTGGTCGCTTAGATGACATCAACCTTGATGGCATGCAGCTTATAGAAGATATCCGCACGATCTATGACAACTACGGATTTGAAACTCAAATTCTGGCGGCGTCAATTCGTACTGCTAATCACGTGAGTGATGCAGCGATTGCAGGTGCAGATGTTTCAACAATTCCAGCAAGCACGCTTGAAAAGTTGGTGCATCATCCGCTAACTGACAAAGGTTTAGAAGGTTTTGTCAAAGACTGGGCATCAACAGGGCAATCGATTTTGTAGCATATGATCACACTTAAGACGTTCGGTGAAAAAGATGGGCAGTCGCTTGTGCAGGCTGTCCTCAAAAATGATGTAGCTGAAGTCGGCATTCTTAGCCTTGGTTGCATTACTCAATTCTGGCGTCTTGCTGGTCAAAGCGAAACAAGCTCTCTTGTGCTGGGGTATAAAGACCCCAGCCAATATCTGAATAATCCTGCCTCGCTTGGGGCAATTGTTGGCCGTGTTGCCAACAGGATCAAAGATTCTGTTTTTACGATGGATGGCGCTGAATACGCTGTTGTGGCAAATGAAGGCGCAAACTGTCTTCATGGTGGTCCTGAGGGAATGGGCTCGCGTAATTTCGCTGTCCAAAAGGATGGCGAAAACGCAATAGTTCTCACACACACTTCGCCTGACGGGCACATGGGCTTTCCTGGCAATGTAGAGTTTACGATCCGCGTAGAATTGGACGGCTATGCGCTGACCTATGATATGCGCGCGACAACCGACAAGCGCACACCAATTAATCTGGCACAGCATTCCTATTACAATTTGAATGGCGCTGGTGCGGTTTGGGATCATCATCTGCAGTCCATCGCAGATGCCTATACGCCGGTTGGAAAAGACCTTATCCCGCTTGGCACATATGCCCCGACCACAGATCGAGATTTGGATCTGGTAAATGGGGGCACTATCAAACAGTTTGATCCGGCCCAAACCGGTTTAGATATCAATTTGAAACTGCCGGAAGGCTATGATCAATCAAAGCCTGTCGCAACTGTGACGACTGACGAGTTACAGCTTAAGCTCTGGACAGATCAAAAATTTGTTCAGCTGTACAACTCTTGTTGGATGCAGCCTGAAGATGGCGGTTTTGCAGGGCAAGAGTTCAATGCATTTGAGGGCCTGTGTCTTGAGCCGCAAAAGACGGTGAACGCGCCCAATTCAGCAGGGCATGAAGATGTGTTCATTGCACCTAGCACGCCGTATAGTCAAAAACTCGTAGTGGAAATTTCTCCGAAGTAAGTTGGACGCGTACAATGAAGTCTCTTGGATTAGCAATGGTCGGCGCTTTGATGGCAACTGCCGCTCTGCCGCAATCTCTTTCTCTAGAGCCTGCAAAGTTCCCAGAACTGGATATGCGCGAAGTTGAAGTCGGACGTTTCCTTTTTTACGATCCAATTCTGAGTGGCAACAAAACGGTTTCTTGCTCCACTTGTCATCATACCAAATTGGGAACATCTGATGGGTTGCCACTTGGAATTGGAGACGGTGGCAATGGATTAGGAACTGAACGGGTAGTGGATCCAAACAACATGCCAGAGCAGCGTGTGCCACGCAATTCGCCTGCATTGTTTAACTTGGGTGCTGCACAATTCGTTTCACTGTTCCACGACGGTCGATTGGAAGCTGATCTAAACCGTCCTTCTGGTATTCGATCGCCGCTAGAAGATGAAATGGTTGTAGGCTTTGACAGTGTTCTGTCAGCGCAAGCCATGTTCCCCGTTTTGTCAGGCGATGAGATGGCCGGGCACTATTCAGAGAATGAAATCTCAAAAGCTGTACGCTTGGGCATGTTGACCGGCGAGGGCGGTGCTTGGGACTTGATTGCCAAACGCGTTGTTGCGATCGAAGAGTATCAAACGCTTTTCGCACCAATCCTGCCTGAAGGCGAGCAAATCAAATTTACAGACATTTCCAATGCAATCGCAGCCTTCATTACATTTGAATGGCGTGCGGATGAAAGCCCGTTTGATCATTATCTAAATGATGGCAAACCATTACCTGCAAACGCACAAGCCGGTCTTGAGCTGTTCTATGGTAAAGCAGATTGCGCATCATGCCACACTGGCATTTTTCAAACTGACCATTCATTCCATGCGATTGCTATGCCGCAAATCGGTCCGGGCAAAGGCGCGCGGTTTGAAACTCATGCGAAAGATGTGGGCCGTATGCACACAACAGGTGACGATGCTGACGCATATAAGTTCCGCACCCCTTCGCTACGCAATATCGAGCTGACAGCGCCTTATGGCCATGCAGGTGCACATGCCACCCTTGAAGAGACGTTGCGTCACCACGCAGACCCTGTGGCCTCGCTGATGGCCTACACACTCTCTGTGGACTTGCCAGAGCTTGAAGGGGCGACTGATCTGCGGATTATGGATGACCCTTCAGAAGTGGATGCGATTGCCAAGGCAAATGAGTTGCACCCCCAAGAGCTAAGCGATCAGGAAATTAATCAGCTTGTTGCCTTCTTGAAGAGTTTGACCGACCCCATCTCTAAACAGGGTCGATTAGGTGTGCCAGATCGTGTGCCGAGCGGGCTAAAGTTTGATCAGTAGCTGGTTGCGCTGAACTCGTTGCCTTCACGCGTTAAGGTCCAGGTTTTATTTCCTGAAAGTGTTGTCCAGTCGCTCACCCTGCCATCTGGCCAGATCACACGAACATCAAACAGTTTGCTTTCGTTGAGGCCGCCAAAATGCTGTGGAGCGAGAGTGCCGCTAGCATGCCCACCACCGACTGTGATTTCCCGAGCTACAACCTTCTCGCCTAGTCGGATTTCAATCCAAGCGCCAACGGCATTGGTGTTTGCACTCGTTTGTTTGACAACTAAACTGGCCCAATTGTAGCTAACAGGTGTCGTGTTTTCATAGATTTCTAAGTCAGCTCGACGGTTGACCACCACAAGATCTAGCAAGCCATCCATGTTCAAATCTACAAGTGCTGCGCCGCGACTTCTTGCATCGCTTCCGACGCCAGCAACGCCGCCAAATTCTTTAAACGAGCCGTCAACTTGCTGGATCAAAAGACTGTTCGGGTCAGCCATTGCCGCACCGATCATTTGATCTACATTGCCTTTGGCAACGAATAAGTCGTTCAAACCATCGTTTTGGATGTCACCAAATGCGACGTGCCAGCCAGTTGAAGGGCGCCCGTCATCGCCCTTGTATGGACGATGAGTGGTGATGCCTTTGGCATATTCTGCGTTACGATAAGTGGGTTTCTCACCGTCGGCTTCAATCTTTTGAAGTTTCTGGTCACCCATGCTGGTCAGATAGACTTCAGGAAGACCATCGCCATCTATGTCGCGACTAGCAATTCCCATGCCCCAGAGCTGATGTTTAATCCAGCCTTGTTCTTCTGTGTACAAGGCAGGCGTGTCATTAAGTGCCCAAAGCTGCTCGTGACCGTTTTTCACGTAGTAGTGTCGGTCATTGCTGATCCGCAAATCTTGTTTGCCTTTGCGGCCCCAATCACTGAACAGAACTGACAGTGCGCAATAGCCGGGTTCAAGAATGGTCGGCTCGGCATATGAGCCGTCAATTGGTCGATAAAGTGTGTTGCTATCGCAAGCTTCAAATGGCCCGTCCTCGTCGGTGCGGTCGACATAGTTGCCAAACGCGAACGTTGGCAGCTTGTTGTCACCTTCCCAAGTGGCAGAAAACGCCGTTGTCCATTTGTCTTCAGGGGCTAGCTCAAGAGAGGTGAATTCTTCGAAACTGCATTCACCTAAACCCCTGAGGATTTGGTTTTCGCCTGCCCTTAGTACGACAAGGTCAGTATTACCGTCGCTATCGATGTCGATGGGGTAAGCACCAGTGACTGCTGTGATTTTGAGGTGGTCTGGTGTGATATCAGCAAAAGAAACGTCGGCACCTTGGCCGGAAGTTGTGTTGCTCAGAAGCTTTGTTGGATTTTCGCCACCAGCCACAAATAGCTCGGCCATTTGATCATTGTTGCAATCAAAGGCTGCAACACCACCACCAACAAAATGCTCCCAGCCACCTACATATTGGTGGGAGATGTCGCCAATTCGGCTTTCAAAAGTTGGATCAGCCAATGCAGGTGAAGAGAGTAAAATCAGTGCAAGCGCCTTACTAGAACTACGAAGCATTTTCAGTCATTTCTGTTAAAGCGATGTCGGAAAGGCCCTCAATTGCGAAGGCGGCCGCGCCTTTTGCCCACATCATGTCACCCCATTGGTGAACCACGATTTCGGGCGGCGCAGCGTCGACTTGGACGACTGTGTCTTTGATGCTTTCAAGAACATCGTCGGCATATAGGAAATCCAATTGCATTCGTTCACCCGAAAGGATGATCAATTGAGGGTCAAAGATATTCACCAGATTGGATAGGCCCATGGCGAACATGCGCGCAGCACGATCCAGAATTGATTGGGCAGTTTTATCGCCATCTTTGGCCGCGAGAATTAGCGCGGCCACGTCTTCGGGTTTATCTTCGTCGGCAGTGCCGTCATGGCCGATTGCCACTTCTCGCAGCAATGCGTAATCAGCGACGTAGGCTTCAAGGCAACCCCGTTGTCCGCAACGACACAAAGCGCCATCTAAATGCACTTTTGTGTGCCCAAATTCTGCACCGCAGCCACGTGTGCCGCGATAGAGCTCGTTGCTTAGCACAATGCCCATGCCAACGCCGTTTTCAATCGTTACGACGATGAAATCTTTGACGTTTTTGCCTTTGCCAAAATGCTGTTCGGCTTTGGCCACCAAGTTTGCATCATTGTCGACAAAGACCGGTTTGTTTAAGTGCTTTGAAATAGCTTTGCGCAGATCAATGTTTCGCCCCTTAAGGGACGGGGACCATCGCGCGATACCTTTATCCGCGTCTACAATGCCGGCAAGACCGATGCCAAGAGCGGAGATATCTTCAATACTAGCATTCGCTTTTTCAGCGGCAGTTTGCAGTTCTGATGCGATGACGACTTTGAGTTCATCAACTTCATAAGTTGTTTTTGAAAGCTCTGCTTCGTGCTCGCAGACAACATCACCTTCAAAGTTTGCTAAAACAATCGCTATGGATTTGTTGGCGATTTTGGCACCTGCAATCAAAAAGGCATCGCCGCGAATCTTTAAATCAACCTTTGGACGTCCGCGTTTTAGGTCCTTGCCTTTAGGCTCGACCGGGATCTCTTCAATGAGGCCATGTTCCATCAATTCGGCGGTCACTGTTGTGACTGTGGCGCGACTTATCCCTGTTAATTCAGCAAGTTCGATGCGCGGGACTGGGCCAGCTTTTCGAATCTGCGATAGGATGGCGCGACGGCCAATTGTGCGTTGATCACCTAACAAAGTGGTCTCCTCCAACCATAATTGCTGCGACATTAATCCGTGGTTCAAAATATTGTCAAATTTGAACTCGAAAACCTCCTTTAGATTTATACGATATTACAACAAGTTATACGAAAGTATATATTTAATTTGATTTTCGAATTTAAACTTGTTACCCATTATGAGGTCTACTGGCTGGCTCTTCGGTGAACTCAGGGCCGGGTCTAGTAGTTTTGTAATTCGGGAGGATTTGAAATTATGAAAAATCTAATGTTGGCATCTGCTGCTGTATTGAGCATGGGCGTTGCGTCTAGTGCTCTTGCTGCTGATCTTGTGGTTGGCGTGAGCTGGTCAAACTTCCAAGAAGAACGTTGGAAGACTGACGAAGCTGCAATTAAAGGCGCTCTAGAAGCAGCTGGCGCAGAATATATCTCAGCTGATGCGCAAGCATCATCTTCTAAGCAACTTTCAGACATCGAGAGCTTGATTGCTCGTGGTGCGAACGCATTGATCATCTTGGCTCAAGATGCTTCTGCTGTTGGTCCAGCTGTTGACGCAGCGACTGACGAAGGCATCCCTGTTGTTGCTTATGACCGTTTGATCGAAGACAGCCGCGCATTCTACCTTACATTCGACAACGTTGAAGTTGGCCGTATGCAAGCTCGCGCAGTTTTGGCAGCACAGCCTAAAGGCCGTTATGTCATGATTAAAGGCTCTCCAACTGATCCGAACGCAGACTTCCTTCGCGGTGGTCAGCAAGAGGTTCTTCAAGCTGCAATCGACGCTGGCGATATCACTATCGTTGACGAAGCTTACACAGATGGTTGGGTTCCAGCGAACGCTCAGCGTAACATGGAGCAGATCCTAACTGCTGCAGACAACGGTGTTGACGCTGTTGTTGCTTCAAACGACGGTACAGCTGGTGGCGTTGTTGCTGCTTTGACTGCACAAGGCATGGAAGGTCTTCCAGTTTCTGGTCAAGACGGTGACCACGCTGCGTTGAACCGCGTTGCTCTTGGCACACAAACTGTTTCAGTTTGGAAAGATGCTCGTGAGCTAGGTAAAGCTGCTGGCGCTATCGCTGCTGCTTTGGCTGACGGTGCTTCAAATGATGAAATCGAAGGCTCAAACCTTTGGACTTCACCATCAGGCACAGAAATCAGCGCTCGCTTCTTGGCACCTATGCCAATTACAGCTGACAACCTAAACGTTGTTATCGACGGTGGTTGGATTTCAAAAGACGCACTTTGCGTTGGTGTTGACGCTTCAGCAGTAGCTGTTTGTAAATAACATTTCTATACCTCCTCGGCCTTTGGCTGAGGAGGTACTTGCAAGATTTCCCACATTGTCGGTACATTGACCCCGGGGCGTGTCCGTTTTGGGGGAGGTCAGTTGGTATCTTCGTTACGCTCAGGAGCAACTTGAGGCGATGACAAACACAATCAAAAATTTCTTCAATAAGTTAGAGCTCGACTCCCGTATGTTGGGTATGATTGGCGCATTGGTCCTTTTGTGGCTGGTGTTCAATTTTACTACGGACGGCCGTTTTCTAACTCCAAGGAATCTATTCAACTTGTCTGTACAGACTGCTTCGGTAGCTGTGATGGCGACAGGAATGGTTTTCATTATTGTAACGCGGCATATTGATTTGTCAGTTGGCTCGTTACTAGGCTTGCTGGGTATGCTAATGGGCACCCTGCAGGTTCATATTCTTCCACAGTATCTAGGCTTTGAGCATCCACTGATTTGGATCATTACAGCATTTGCAGGTATCGCAATTGGCGTTGCCATTGGCGCCGCGCAAGGTTGGGTCATTGGTTATCTGACTGTACCTGCGTTTATTGTGACGCTTGGCGGCTTCTTGATGTACCGTGGTGCAGCTTGGTGGGTAACATCTGGTCAAACCGTTGCGCCGCTAGATTCAACATTCAAACTGCTTGGTGGCGGTGCTGAAGGAACTTTGGGTTCGGGAATAAGTTGGGTCGTAGGCGTTATAGCGTCTATCATTGCAGTTGTGATGATGGTGCTTAGTCGCCGTCAGAAAGCAAACCACGGCTTTACGATTAAACCAAAGTGGGCCGAATACACGTTGGGCGCCATCGCGGTTTCGTTGATTATGGGCTTTGTATGGATTATGAATTCATACCCATTGTCAAAAGGTGCTGTGAAACGGATATTCACTGCACGCGGCGAAGACATCCCTGATTTCAACGTCTATCACGGTATCGCAATTCCAGTGCTGATCGTTGTTGTTGTGGCGATTGTTATGACAATCGTTGCCAAGAAAACGCGCTTCGGCCGTTACATCTATGCAACGGGCGGCAATCCAGAAGCTGCAGAACTGTCCGGTATCAACACGCGTCTGCTCACTGTTAAAGTGTTTGCTCTGATGGGCGGCCTAACAGCGATTGCAGCGGTTATCGCTTCTGCCCGTCTAGGCTCTGTTGGTAACGACCTTGGTACACTTGATGAGCTCCGCGTTATTGCTGCCGCAGTTATTGGTGGTACGGCATTGGCCGGTGGCGCTGGTACCATTTATGGTGCGTTGCTTGGTGCTTTGATAATGCAAAGCCTACAATCAGGAATGGCCATGGTCGGCGTTGATGCACCGCTACAATCAATTGTTGTTGGTTTTGTGCTTGTCCTCGCTGTTTACTTGGACATCGCTTACAGACGTAGAACCGGAGGTTAGAGGTCTATTATGACAGATAAGAAAACTCCTCTCGTTGAAATGAAGGACATTCAGGTGGCCTTCGGTGGAATTAAAGCCGTTGATCATGTGAGCATTGATGTTCACCCTGGTGAAGTTGTTGGCCTACTCGGTCACAATGGCGCTGGTAAATCGACCATCATTAAAGTTCTCTCAGGCGCCTACAAAAAAGAAGGTGGCGAGATCTTCATTAATGGTAAGAAGGTCGAGATCAACAATCCACGTGATGCGCGTACACACAACATTGAAACCATCTATCAAACGCTCGCTTTGGCCGACAACTTGGATGCAGCATCCAATCTGTTTCTTGGTCGCGAATTGATGACGCCTTTGGGCATGGTTGACGATGATGCGATGGAAGCTGAAACTCGCAAGATAATGGGTACCCTTAACCCAAATTTTGAGAAGTTCTCAGCGCCTGTGTCAGCTCTTTCTGGTGGTCAACGTCAGTCTGTAGCGATTGCTCGTGCGGTCTATTTTGATGCTCGTATTCTGATCATGGATGAGCCTACAGCGGCTCTTGGTCCGCATGAAACACAGATGGTTTCTGACTTGATCAAGCAGCTCAAATTGGCTGGTATCGGCATCTTCTTGATCAGCCACGACATTCACGACGTTCTTGATCTTTGTGATCGAGCAACCGTTATGAAAAACGGAAAGTTAGTCGGTACGGTGAATGTAGAAGACGTAACCGACGATGATCTGCTTAGCATGATCATCCTTGGCAAAAAGCCCGGCGAAGCAGACGCCGCATAATTTTTGAGGCTTTAGACAATTGCTGCCTCAAAATAAGTGAGCGGCGGGCAGTGCCCGCCGCACATTAAAACAGCGCAGATTGATATCTGAGTGGGGTTCTGCGCCCTTCTAATTCCTAAAATCCATGAGCTTCAACAAAGTCATCGCGGCGTGGTGTGAAAGCATCTACCAGCACGCCCGGCTCAATGCATACGCATGAGTGGATTGCGTTTGACGGGATCAAAAAACCGTCGCCTGGTGAAACTCGTTTTGTTACGTCGCTGATGGTGAAATCAAAAACACCTTCAGCAACATAAGTTGATTGGGTGTGGGGGTGTGAATGAGGAGCGCCTACTGCGCCTTTTTCAAATTCAAACTGCACCATCATCAACTCTTCGCCTTCGCAGATGATCCGTCTTTTGGCGCCGTTACCCAAGTCCATCCATTGAGATGGTTCGTTTTTATTTACCTGCATGAAGTCGTCTCCATAGATCTGTAAAAACTTAAAATTCAGTCGATTGAACTAACAACAATCGTAGGTTTTTGTGGGGTACGTGTCTCTTAAAAAAAAGGCGCAAACTATAGTTGAGTTTGCGCCTGATAGGTTCTGAAACTAGTTCAGGGAGTTAGGAGACTTACGAAACCAACAGGCCGCCATTCACATCGATGTTTGTACCTGTAAGGAACGAAGACTTTTCAGAAGCAAGGTAAGTTACAAGCTCTGCAACTTCTTCTGAACGACCTTCACGTTTGAGCGGCGTGATGTTTGCAACATGCTCACGCACAGCGTCTTTTGTGAAAATATTGTGGAAGTCCGTGTCAATCATGCCAGGGCAAACAGCATTTACGCGTGTTTTCGGCCCAAGTTCCTTAGCCAAACCGCGCGTGAGGGTTGTTAGTGCACCTTTAGAAGCTGCATAGGCTAGTGCGCCCGGTCCACCACCATCTTTGGCAGCTTGCGATGAAAGAACCACGATTGAAGATTTGTCATTCAGGTGAGGCTGGGCTGCGTGTGCGAAGCGAACGAATGAAGTTACGTTCAAGTCCATCACTGTGTCCCAATGCTCAACTGTCATGTCTGGAAGTGATTTGCGTGCAACGATACCGCCGGTGACGTGAACCAACACATCTATGCTGCCCCATTTCTCAACGCCAGCGTTTACGAATGCATCAACATCAGCTTGGCTCGTCATGTCGCCTTTTTGAGCGAACGCGCTGCCACCAGCTGCTTCAATGTCTTTTACGGCGCTGTCTGCACCTTCTGAGCTTGCGAAATAGTTGATCCCAACGTTGGCGCCTGCGTTGCCAAGAGCAATTGAGCATGCGCGGCCGATGTCGCGTCCACCGCCGGTGATCAATACTGTTTTGCCTTTAAGATCTGTCATTTTCGTTTCCCAGTCATGATGTGTTTATGGCCTCGTCAAACTGCTCATTCGCAGGCGTGGCTACTAAATTGTGTTTGCTGTTCTTATTGCCAGTTTATGACAAGTTCAACCAAAAACAAACAAATAATTACAAATTTTGCCAAATCCTTGCAATTTGAGCACAGCTAAGAGCTTCTAGCGCCCATTTCTGGCGTTAAAAGACGGCAATTTGGAAAACTTTGGATTTTGAAGTTGCGCTTATTCGTTACCGTCAAATACGCGGCGACGCGCATTTTCAATGTGCGCGCGCATTGCAGCGCTAGCGCCGGGACCATCATGCGCTTTAATCGCATCAAAGATCTCGTAGTGCTCTTGTTGAACAAGCTCGAGCCGCGAACGTGCTTTTGTCATCGACAAGTTACGTGTCACATTCATGCCGCTCAGAATATTGGCCTTCATCGAATTGCGAGCTGCCACAAAATAGTTATTGTCCGCCGCACGACAAATGGCGTCGTGAAGTTTTTCGTCGGCGTCTACACCTAGTTTATTTTGCTCGATGCATTCATCCAGCTCTTTGATGGCAATTCCAATGAGCTCAACGTCTTTTTCTGTCCGACGAATCGCTGCCAATTGAGCCGCTTCCGCTTCGATGGCCGCGCGAAATTCAAATGTCCGCTGGATATCGGCAATTGAACCAACAGGGGCAAATTCAAGTATAGCACCCTCTGGACGGCGTTTTACGAATGAGCCAGATCCTTGGCGAGAGACTATGATTTCATCTGAACGGAGCTGCTTGAGAGCTTGCCGCAGGATTGGGCGTGAAACCTGCATTTCGGCGCAAAGTGTATGCTCAGTAGGCAGTTTGGAGCCAACTGGGATCTCTCCATTTACGATTTTCGCAAGTACACGTTCATAAACACGATCAGATAGTGTGCGGTCGCGCACAGGCCCGTCCGAAAATGCACCCAGGTCGTTATTCTCTGGCGCTATATGCTGTTCTTCTCTCGCCACGCTTCGTATTCTTTCCTCGTTGAGGGATCAGTTGGTGGGTAAAGCCCGAATGTGGACGCACCTGCCTTAACTTTCTCCATAACAAATTCTTCAAATATTGTCATCTCGATCGCTTCACTAGCGATTTTTTGTGTGATGTGTCTTGGGATGCAAACAACGCCTTCGTTGTCACCAACCATAATGTCGCCTGGAAAGACACTTACACCGCCACAAGCCACGGGGTCGTTAATCGCTACCGCATGGTGCTTTGTGAGGTTGGTCGGAGCGCTTGGCTGGCTGTGATAGGCAGGCATCGGCATCTGTGCGATGTCTGGCGTATCACGGAAGCCACCGTCGGTGACAATGCCATTGCATCCACGCACTTGAAGACGGGTCACAAGGATTGCGCCTGCAGACGCTGCCGATGCGTCTGCCCTAGAATCGATTACAAACACGGCACCTGCGGGGCATTCTTCTACGCCCTTGCGCTGAGGGTTATTTTCATCCTCGAAGCTATCCAACCCGTCTAGGTCTTCGCGGGCAGGGATATATCGCAAGGTATAAGCCTCGCCCACCATGTTAGGGCCTGGGTTGATACGTCCGGCGCCCTGTATGAATGCATTCCTGTAGCCGTGTTTAAACAAGGCGGTTGTCAGCGTCGCGGTGCTGACGTGTTTTAGCTCTTCTAACACTGTCGATGAAATATCCACACCAAACCCCCGCCAATACTTAACTCAAGGCATAAGCGGAGTTTTTAAATTTGTCAATTATTTGTCAAAAATTGTAAATTGAAATGTTAACAGTTTGCTAGCTCATTTCAAAATAGTGAGGATAGGCATTTTGGATATTCTCGATCGTTTCATCAAGTCGAGAAAAGTGTGCACGCGACGCTGCAATTGTCTTTTCAATATCATTTGCGAGCAGGCCGTCAGTAATGGCGTGATGATCAGATAATAGCGTTGCTAGGTTGCCGTGTTGGTCGAGTTGGAGGGCGCATAGCCGATCGACTTTTGCCTTGTTTTCACTAACCGTTTCAAAAGCGTGCTCGCATCCAGCACTCCGAAATAGGAGGTAATGAAAGTCGTAGTCAAGCTTGTGAAAAAGCTTAACGTCAACTTCCTTTGCTGCGATGGCTTGTTGCTCTAAATTTCGTTTAATCTCTTCTTCGACTTCAGGGTTTGATGTGCTGCATGCAATACGAAGAACTTCGAATTCAATAGAGGAGCGTACCAAACGCGCTGCGTCAATTTCTTCAACGGAAAAGCCGCGTACGCGGGTCGCTTTTTGAGGTTGGATTGTCAGGAGACCCTGCGTTTCAAGACGTCGAAAGACATCACGCACAGGCTGCCGCGAAACACCAAAGTTTTGGGCAGTTTCCGCTTCAGACAGTTTGGCGCCAGGAAGCAGTTCAAGATTGGAGATCTTACTATGTATCGCCGCAAATATTTGATCAGTTGAGATTTGTGATTTATCAAGGCTCACAAGGTCTCTCCTTCATTCTGTACTGAATAATTTCTGCTCATTTTACTGCGACATTCCTTGATTGCGTCTGCGGATTTTGGTCGAAAGCATGATGCCGACTAGGCTACAGACAACAATGATACCTATTGTTGAGAGCCTGAATGGATCAATCCACAAAAGCTTGGTCGAAGGTGCTTTGGCTGCAATAGCAGTTGTGTCGTTTAAAGTCGATAATAGGATCGCGCCAAGAGCCACTAGTCCCGCCTTAAACAGTTGCATGCCTGCCGTAAGCAAGTTGAAGGCATGGAAGCCGCTGTCTTTGCTGACATAGCGCGAATGCAAAATTGAGTTCGCCATCATTTGGGCTGCGAACAAACTGCTAATCGCAAACTGGAAGGTGAATAGGGCTGCAATGCCAAGATACCATTGAAGCGATCCTGCATCCACGAGCTTGAAGTCAGGGACGAACAATAGAAGTGGGAAGATCAGGGCCGTGCCTGCAAAGTTGATGAAGTAGATTGGACGAATGCCAAAACGATCGGCGATAAGCCCCCATAGGTAAGATGTTGCGATCGGACCAGCCATTGCAACGGCTAAATAGAGGGCCAGTAGGTTGGCGGGCAGGTTAAGATTGCCAACGAGAAACACAATAAGGATTGGCCAACTCATGACGCTTTGAACGAATGTCATGGCTAGAGGTAGTCGCAATAGTTCAGAAGTTTTGATGGTCTCCAACAATTTGCCGCGGCCTGAGTGGTTGAGCACAGATTTTGGCGGGCGGATTTGTGGGACTTTGGTGAAGCATAAGAACGAGTAGGCCAGAAGTGCAAATACAATGCAGAGCAATATTCGATGTTCAAATCGATCCAATTCCTCTCCGACAAAGAAGAAAGCAAAAAGAGCAAATGCGAGCGCGCTTGCTGTTTTCCAAGTACGCAGCTGGCCGATGAATTTGCCCCGAGTTCTCTCTAATGTGAATTCGGTGAGTAGGCTTGTCCAAACGGCGTTTTGCAAAAATTCATTTCCAAATACGAACAGTAATGCAACGCCAAACAATACCGGAATGGAGATGGCATTTGTCGGTAAGGCGATCAACATGCCAACGCAGAAAAGCTGTATCGATCTTGCCATCAAAGTGATCCGAACCCGTGGGACTTTTCGAATTTTGTCGAGAAATGGGTAGCGCAGCAGCACTGCTAATGGCAGCAAAGCCAGAAACCAACTTACCTGTTCGTTTGAGAACAAAAGTACCTGAATTGCGAATGCAACGAAGAAGTCACCCACAAGCATATCTTTGGAAAGAGACCCAATAAGAGTGCCTCTTATCAATTGTTGTTGGGCATTTTCGCGTGTGGATTTTACGCGTTTTTCTGAGATGACTTCTGTATTTGCAGCTCTATTCATTGGTTCCAATTTCTGCTGAACACACGTCTTTTTGATATATGTTGTTAACGGAATTTACAAAAATGAACAAATTTGTTGTCAATTCTCACTAACTGGTATACTAGTTTGATAACGGGAGAAGAGCGGAGCTGTCAAATTTGATGTCTTTGCTCACAAACAGCAGAGCAGTCATCTGCTCGCAACTTGAAAAGTTGGGGGAACCAATGTCAGGCGTTCAGCTACAGAGTGTCGTTAAACGATACGGTGCAGTTCAAGTTGTTCACGGCATAGATCTGGATGTGAAAGAACAAGAATTTGTTGTTCTGGTTGGTCCATCTGGTTGCGGTAAATCCACGACCTTGCGCATGATCGCAGGTCTAGAAGAAATTTCTGACGGAACAGTCAATATCTCGGGTCGTGAAGTTAATCGCGTAGCTCCTAAAGATCGCGACGTTGCGATGGTTTTCCAAAACTATGCGCTTTATCCGCACCTTAGTGTTGCTGAGAACATCGCATTTGGACTTCGAATTCGTGGCATCAAAAAAGATGAAGCGCTTCGCCAAGTTCGTGAAGTAGCGGAAACGCTTGGACTTACCGATTATCTGGAAAGACGCCCTGCGGATCTTTCTGGCGGGCAGCGTCAACGTGTTGCAATGGGGCGGGCTATTGTTCGTCACCCAGAGGTATTTTTGTTCGACGAACCACTTTCAAATCTAGACGCAAAACTGCGGACACAGATGCGTGCCGAGATTAAACGCCTTCACAACCGTCTGGGTGTGACTAGCATTTATGTAACCCACGATCAGGTTGAAGCCATGACCTTGGCAGATCGGATTGTGGTCATGCGTGATGGTCGTATTGAACAGGTTGGGGCGCCAATGGATTTGTTCAACAATCCAGTTAACACCTTTGTTGCCAGCTTTATCGGTTCTCCTCCTATGAACCAGCTCAACGCGAAAGTGACGATCAAAGATGGTCAAGCGTTGGGGGTATTTGATGGCGGACGGGTGGTTTTGCCAGCCGATCTGAACAAAGAACTGAGCGAAGGCGACGAAATTGTTGTTGGGCTGCGGCCAGAACATGTTCTGCTGGAAGATGGTGGCGGAATGGGTCAAATCGATGTCCAATTAGACCTTGTCGAACCTTTAGGTTCTGAAGCTCTGCTTCATTCAATGGTGGGCGACACCCCTTTCGTGGTGAAGTCAGAAACCAAAGGGCGCATTGATCAGTTCCAAAATATCTCAAAGTTGTACGTCGATCCTAATCTTGTGAAGGTTTTTGATAAAGCGTCTGGCGTCGCACTGAACACTACAATGATCAGTGGGTGATTTCAGATGAGCAGGTTCCAGGAAAAACTCTCTAGAATAACTGATCGCGTCAAACGTGACTGGCAAATCTATGTTCTTTTAGCACCGATGATCATCTGGTTTTTGGTGTTCATGTACACGCCTATGTACGGTCTACAGATCGCATTCAAAGACTATTCTGTTTTTCGTGGCGTGGCGGCGAGTCCGTGGATTGGGTTTGAACATTTTGAAACGCTGTTTCACAGCGATCAGTTCTCTCGTGCTGTTTGGAATACTGTTAAAACAAGCAGTTTGACGCTCTTGTTTGGCTTCCCAACGCCAATTATTTTGGCGCTGATGTTCAACGAAATTCTGAATGCGACTTACAAGAAAGTCTCGCAGACAATCGTTTACCTGCCGCACTTTATTTCGACAGTTATTATTGCTGGTATCGTTATTACAGCCTTCTCACCATCTGCTGGCATCGTGAATACGATCATGGGCTGGTTTGGTCTTGAGCCGATCTACTTCCTCACAAAGCCTGAATGGTTCCGCCCAATTTTCATTGGCTCTGGCATTTGGCAAGAAGCGGGCTTTAGCTCAATTGTGTTCCTTGCCGCAATTGCTGGTGTTAACCCGTCGCTTTATGAAAGTGCGGTGGTTGACGGGGCAAGCCGCTGGCAGATGATGTGGAAAATTACGATCCCATCGATCATGCCCACGATCATCATCATGCTCATCATTCGGATCGGCAACATCCTGGAAATCGGCTTCGAGCTCATCATCCTGCTCTACCAGCCAGCGACTTACTCAACTGCGGATGTAGTAAATACATTCATCTACCGTCAGGGTCTTCAGTCCGGTCAATACGATATGGCCGCTGCGGCCGGTCTGTTCAACGCGGTTGTCGCCTTTATCCTTGTGATGTCGGCCAACACAATCTCACGGCGCGTGTCGCGCACGTCACTGTGGTAGGGGCGAAAACATGAAAAACATGAACCTTTATTCCCGCGGCGACAAACTTTTCGCAATTGCAACGATGGTTCTCATCGGACTGTTCACGCTGTCGACGCTGTACCCATTCATCTACATTGGAGCTGTTTCATTAAGCTCTGGTTTCGCGGCTACAGCAGGTAAAGTTGTTGCAACACCGATTGATTTCACCATTGCGGCTTACAAATATGTGTTGGTGGACCCAAGGTTTTGGAACTCTTACCTAAACACGTTCATTTACACCATTGGCGGCACGGCGATGAGCCTCGTCATTATTATTCCAGGTGCATACGCTTTGTCGCGGCCACAGCTTGCTGGCCGTCGTTATCTGAATTTCTTTGTGGCCTTCACTATGTGGTTTAATGCGGGCCTCATCCCGTTCTTCCTCAACATGCGTGACCTTGGTCTGCTGGATAGTTATTTCGGCATTATCATTGGGTTCGCGGTGAACGCCTTCAATGTGATTTTGCTGCGTAACTTCTTTGAGAGCATTCCATCGTCATTTGAAGAAGCTGCGCGTATGGATGGTGCCAACGATTTTCAGGTCTTGTGGAAAGTCTATATGCCGCTTTCAAAGCCGGCGATTGCGACCATCACATTGTTCTGTTTGGTGTCTCGCTGGAACGGTTTCTTTTGGGCAATGGTTTTGCTGCAAAGCGAAGAGAAAATCCCACTTCAGGTTTTCTTGCGACACACAATCGCGACCCTTTCCGACGACCAAGAATTTACCACAACGCTGCTTGAACAACCTTACAGCGTTGAGACAGTCACTGCCGCGATCATCGTATGTTCGATTATCCCGGTGTTGGTTGTGTACCCATTCATCCAGAAATATTTCGAGAAAGGAATACTGCTGGGTGGTGTCAAAGAATAGCCAATTCAACACTGAATTTACCGCATAAGGGAGGAAACCATGCGCAAATTAAGTCTAGTTGCAATGTTGTTAGCAGGATCGGCAGTCTCAATGCCGGCCTTGGCTGATGATCATCACAAGATCGTCGACCAACCGCTTGAGCTAACCATTCAAATGAACCATGCTCGTTATCCAGTTTACGACGAAACATGGCCAGTTGAGCTTGCTGCTCGTGAGCTAACAAACATTCACTTGAAGAACGATACAGTCGGCGCAAACATGCGTACGAGCGAGAATACAGGTCGTACTGAAGCGCTTAACTTGATGCTTGCTGCGGGTCACATTCCTGACATCGTAGGCTCAAGCCGCATCAAAGACTTCGTGAACCAATATGGTCCTGAAGGTGCTTTCCTGCCGCTTAACGATTTGATCGAAGAGCATGCGCCACACATGAAGGCCTTCTTTGATTCAAAGCCACACATTCAGTCTGCTATTTCTGCTGCTGATGGCAACATGTACTACATTCCGTATCTTCCAGATGGTAAATATGGCCGCGCATACTTCATCCGCTATGATTGGCTCGACAATCTTGGTTTGGAAGTTCCGCAAACAGTTGAAGAATTTGAATCTGCACTTCGTGCTTTCAAAAATGACGATCCAAACGGCAATGGTCTACAGGATGAAATTCCTTACTTTGCGCGTCAGTGGCCTGAGCTAATTCGCTTGGTTACACTGTGGGATGGTCGCTCATCAGGTTCAGATACATATCACGACTTCTACGTGAATGATGGCCAGTTGGCGCACCCATATGCTGGTGAAGGATACCGTGAAGGCATAAAAAACCTAGCTCGTTGGTATGCTGAAGGTCTGATTGACGCTGAAGTGTTTACCCGTGGTTCTTCTGCTCGTGATTATTTGCTTTCTGAAAACTTGGGCGGCGCAACACACGATTGGTTCGCGTCAACTTCAGGTTACAACCGTCTTTCTTCAGATATTGATGGTTTCGCGATCAAGGCGATGGCTCCACCAGCTTCTATTTCTGGTAAGCGTATCGAAGAACACCGTCGTATTCCGATCAAGCCAGACGGTTGGGCAATTGGTGGCCGAAATGAGCACCCAGTTGAAACAATCAAATACTTTGATTTCTGGTTCTCACCTGAAGGTCGTCGTCTAGCGAACTTTGGTGTTGAAGGTCAGCAATACACAATGGTCGATGGTGAGCCTAAGTTCACTGAAGAGTTCCTAACGAACGGTCAGCCAGTGAACAACCAGCTTTATGCTGTTGGTTCTCAGCTGCAAGCTCGTGGTTACTTTCAAGACTATAACTACGAAAAGCAGTGGTCTAACGAGTTCGCGCTTGAAGGCATCAAACTGTATGATGAAGGTGACTACCTAATCGATCAGTTCCTTGGTGTTGCATTTAACGCTGATGAGCAAAAAGTATACGATCGTCACTGGGGTGCTATCCGTGACTATATGCTTGAGCGTCAGCAAAGCTGGATCCTTGGCAACGGCGACGTTGAAGCTGATTGGGATGCATACTCTGCGCAACTTGAGAACATGGGCCTAAGCAAGGTTCTTGAAGTCATGCAATCTGCATACGAACGCCAATATAATAGCTAGCAATAGCTTCTAACTACATGGCGTCGCGGTTTCGCGGCGCCATTTTTATACGAATGAGAAATGAGCGAACATGGCCTCGTCAAAATCGAACAAGCTAGAACTTCAAAAGTTGGATGAACCAAGAGCTGGTCGTCTAAATATTCAATATGCGCCTGTCGATGGCGCAGCGCTGACAGAAAACCCACCGCGGTTTTGTTGGTTGCCTGTTATTGAATCTGAAGCAAAATATGCTGTTCGTGTTTCAAGTGACAAAGCGTTCGCTGATAAGAAAACGCAGCTGTTTTCTGACATTGAATTTAATTTCTTCACGCCAGACGTTACGCTGAAATCGGGAACATATTTTTGGCAGTATGCCGTGTGGTCGAGCAAAGAAAAGACACCAGCAACCAATTGGAGCGTCGCACGCGAATTTGAGGTTGCTGATGAATTGCCTGAAACACCATTGCCGCGCGCTAATGCACGTGATGCAGCGGCTGGTGTTTCTCACCCACGCCTTTGGCTTAATCAAACACAGTTGGACAAGTTCAAGTCGGATGTGAAGGCTGACAGCACCCACTGTACTTGGGATGCATTCTTCACCAGGTCGGTCGAACCTTGGTTGAAACGGGATGTAATGCCTGAACCAGCGGGTTACCCTAACCATCAACGTGTGGCACCGGTCTGGCGTCAAACGTACATTGATTGCCAAGAAGTGATTTACGCCATTCGCCACTTGGCCATTGCGGGCAAGGTCCTTGATGATCGGGACATGCTGGATAAAGCAAAACAGTGGTTGCTTAGCGTTGCCGCGTGGGACCCACATGGGACCACCTCACGTTCGTACACAGACGAATGGGCATTCCGCATCAATGTAGCGCTGGCTTGGGGTTATGATTGGCTCCATGATCAACTGACAGAAGGCGAGCGTGCGAAGGTGCGCGCGGCGTTGCTTGAACGTACGCGCGATGTTGCTGACCATGTGATGAAACACGCCAACATTCATCTGTTCCCTTATGACAGTCATGCAGTGCGTTCGGTTTCTGCTGTGTTGGTGCCAGCTTGTATTGCGATGCTGCATGAGGAACCTGAGGCCAAAGAATGGTTGGATTTCTCAGTTGAATTTTTAGCTACGGTCTATTCGCCGTGGGGCGACAGTGATGGTGGTTGGGCCGAGGGGCCGCACTATTGGATGACTGGCATTGCATATTTCCTAGAAGCCGCAAACTTGTTGCGCACCTATTTGGATATCGACTTCTACAAGCGTCCGTTCTTCCAACTCACAGGTGATTTTCCGCTTTTCACCAAAGCGCCGGACACACGTCGAGCGACCTTTGGCGATGACAGCACAATGGGTGACTTGCCGTGTCTCAAGATCGGCTACAATCTACGTCAGCTCGCTGGTGTCACCGGCAAAGGCGAGTACCAGTGGTACTACGACGAAATCAAACGTAATGACCCGGGTACCGAAGGCGCGTTCTATAACTATGGTTGGTGGGATCTGAATTTTGACGAGTTGATGTATCAGCACGATTATCCAATCGTTGCGGCTGCTGACTTAGCGCCAAATGACAAGTTGCGCTGGTTTAAGGGCATCGGTTGGGTTGCTATACAAAAGGACATGCAAAACCCAGAAAAGCACATTCAATTTGTGATGAAATCCAGCTCGTTTGGATCAATCAGCCACAGCCATGGCGACCAGAACGCATTCTGCTTGTCCGCCTTTGGCGAAGACTTGGCTATCCAGTCTGGCCACTATGTGGCGTTTAATAGTTCGATGCATCAAAAATGGCGTCGGCAAACGGTGTCCAAGAATGCGATTTTGATCAATGGTGTTGGCCAGTATGCGGGTAAAGACAAAGCTCAGGCCATGGGCTCCTCTGGGTCAATTTCAATCGCCGAAGACCGAGGTGATCACGTTTATATCTCTGGCGATGCTACTCCGGCTTACAAGTCATTGAACCCAAGTGTGACCAAAGCCGAGCGAGAGGTCTATTTTGTTCAAGACAAATATTTCATCTTTGTAGACACTGTTGATGCGGATGAAGAAGTTGAGCTTGAGTGGTTGCTCCACACCAACAATGAACTGCACCTGGCAAAGGACACTTTCCGTTACACCGGCGAAAAAGCTGGGTTCTACGGACAAGTTCTTTGGTCAGAGGCTGGTGTGCCTAAGCTTTCACAAAATACCGGTTTTGAAGGCGTGGATGAGAAGGACTTCGAAGGTCTGCCCGTGAGCACTTGTTTGAAACTGGCCTATCCAAAATCAACGCGTCATCGCATTGCGACTTTGCTTGTGCCGTACCGACTAGATGCGCCAACACGACTGTTCACATTCCTAGATGACCAAGGTTACGACTGCGATCTTTATGTGACCGACGAGAACGACAGCACGTTCAAGGTGGTGGTGCCCAAGTCGTTTAAGGTCTAGCGACAATTTTGGTTTGAATTTGAAAGGCGGGAGAGGAGACTCTTTCGCCTTAACTTTGGCTTTCTTAATCCAGATAACACGCACATATTGGTTTCTCATTTAGTCAGTTTTTGACGGGAGTCCAATATGATCAAGCACTGTGTTTTTATGAATTGCATTGAAACAGTGGATGCACAAACGCACCAATACATCCAAGACACTTTGCAGGAGCTGCAAGGCAATTTGTGTGGAATGTTGGATTTTGGTTACGGGCAAAATGCGGACTTCGAAGCCAAATCTGGCGACTATGATATCGGTTTCGTCATATCGTTCTCAGACAAGCAAGCGTTGGATGAATACATTCAACATCCGACCCATGAACAACTAGGTGCGCGCCTAGTGAGTATGAGTGTTGGCGGTGCTGACGGGATTATGGTTTTTGATATTCAAACGCTTGAGTAGAGCATTGGGGGTGGGTGGCGCTTAGCCACCCAAAGAGAGAATGTGAGTTACTCTTGGAAAAATACCTGTTCCATTGGTGCCCACCATTCGCCTTCTGCTCGGCTTTCAAGTGGCACTTGCTTAGGGCCGCAAATGTCCCACCATTTTTGCGTTTCAGGGTCATTGTCGATGGCAGCCATGTCAGCTTCAAAGTCAGTTCCTGTGTACTCCCAATAACCAAATAATAGGTTTTCTGGCTTTCTTAGGAAAATTGAGTAGTTTGTAATATTGCTCTTCTTCAAACGTTCAAGAATGGTGGGCCACACGTTCGCGTGGAGCTTGTTATACTCTTTGATGTCCTCAGGTTTGACACCGATGACCATGCCCATGCGTTGAACCATTTGATTTCCATTCGTAAAATGTGTGGGATTAAATTCGGTAGAATTTTTGCGCCGTTTCGCCAACGACCTTTGCCCGGTCCTTGTCGCTGTATTCTGAGAAAAGCTGTTGTGATACACCGTGCCATTGTGGGTAAGAGCCATCAAGCTCAAGCACTGGCCAGTCGCTGCCCCACATCAAACGATCGGCTCCAAAGCCATTCATGAGATGGGTGACGATGTCTGTTAGAGCTCCGGCGGACCATCCCGGTCCGAACTCAGTCGCGAGACCTGAAAATTTGCACGAAACATTTTTGCGACTTGCCAACTTGTCCATGCCGTCAAACCAAGCTCTCGTCGTCATACCTAGCTCGCTGAATACGGGCTTTGCGGCGTGGTTGATTACAATAGGCAAGTCTGGGAACTGAAGCGCCAATTCCATGACAGCCGTAAGATGACGAGGTTGGATCAGAGCTTCGAAGTGCAGGCCGTTATCACCAAGCTTTGCCAAATTCTGCAAGACGTTGTCCTGCAGTATCCAGTTGCTGTCTTCAATTGCTTGAAGCACAGGGCGGATGCCTTTGATGATCTTGTGATCATTGGCAAACGTCTTGAACGTATCGGCTTGATCCTTTTCAAGATCTACCCACGCAACAATGCCGCCAATCCGGTCAGAACCCTCAGCAATTTTCAACATGTGTTGGTTTTCGCGAACATCTTCCGCAGCTTGCACCAGAATGGTTTTGTCAATTTTGAAGTGATCAAGATATGGCAGCAAGTGATCGAGCTGATAGTCACGACGGATGCCAGAAATGCTGTCATCAATCCAATCGTATAGTTCGTCGTCTATGCGCCAGAAATGTTGGTGAGCATCTACTTTCATTCTGACTTGTCCCAAGTTACGGAAGCTAGAAGTGTCTGGCGTGCGGAATTAAGGTGCTCTTTAAAGCTTTCGCGCGCTGCCCTTTTGTCCCCAACCTTCAGTTTGTTCAAGACGTCTAAGTGCTGTTGAACCGCTGCTTTGTTGCGCTCTGATTCATCAAACTTGTTCCACCGATAATGGAAATAGAACACAAGTGCGACGAGCTCATGAAAGTCGTTGACGAAACGGTTCCCCAAATTGTCAGCGAACGCTGTGTGCATCTTTTCGTCGAGCCGTGAGAACTGCAAATAGTCCGTGTCGATCCGAGAATAGAGATCGTCGTGATCGCTAATCAGTTCCTTGATCGTACTTTGGATGTTTGCTTGTTCAAGATTATTGAGTAACGCATCAAATGCCCAAAGTTCGAAGCGCTCACGCACATCAAAAAGTTCCATGGCGAATTCACGGGTGAAACCGTTCAAAACCCAATGTCGGTTCTTTTTCTTTTCGATCAAACCGAAACGTGAAAACCGGATCATGAACTCGCGGATCGCTGACGAGCTGACTTTGAATTCACGCACCAGCTCACTTTCGTGCAGGATTGTTCCCGGTGCGAGGTCGCCCCCAAGGACATACTCCATGAATGCCGTTTCGACCTTCTGAGCAGGCGATATGGTTTCGTCTTCTTTGAAGTAGTCAGCAGGCTCGGGATGGCGCAATACGGTTTTGCGCCGGCCCTTCCATTCGATGATGTTGCTGTCGTTTAGATGGTCAAGAATTGCACGTACGGTCGTGCGAGAGATTTGCCATTTCTCGGCCAATTCTGTTTCCGCAGGGAGAGCCGCACTTGGCTCGAGCGTCGCAAGGAAGTCCAAGCTTCCATTGTATTTTTCTTTATAGACAAAGTTGTCGCGCGACACGGCGTATCCTAATTTCTGCAAACATCCATTGGCAGATACATTACATCACACCAAATGTGTTCCAAGCTTCTTGCGCTGACATTCCCTTGCTAATCGCCTCAGAAACCTTGTTTTCTGTGGATGATTTCTCGTGAGCGCGTTCTAGGGCCTCAGCTTCGACTTCTTGCGGAATAATCAGAACACCTTCTTCATCACCGAAAATCAAGTCGCCAGAGTTGATCATGGTGTTGCCGATTTTGATAGGTGTTCGATAGTCTAACACCTTACCGCGAACGCCTTGATCTTGTGCATAAAGGCCACGAGAGAAGACATTGAAACCTAACTTTTTGATCTCGGCATTATCTCGGATATAGCCATTTAGGATCGCGCCCGCGGCACCAAGAGCTTTGGCGCGCGTAGACATGAGGCCGCCCCAAAGTGCGTATTCGAATGAACTGCCTGAGGCGATGTAAATCTCGCCTTCCTTGAGGTCGTCCAACGCTTCAAACATGATGCCAAACATCTGATCCGCAAGTGGGCCTTTGCCTTCGCCTTCTGCGTAATCTGCTTCAAGCACTGTCATGGCGCGACCAACAATTTTGGCGCCTGCAGCCAATGGCTTGATCTCAGGTGGCAGGAATTGGTTTTGATATCCCATAACGTCTAGGACATCGCCTACAACAGCGGTGAAAAGTTCGTTCTTGATCTTATCGAAGTGTGCTTGTTCAGACATGATTAGAAACCCGTTGCGCCGCCACCATCAACGAGCAAAACTTGGCCGGTGATGTATTTAGCAGCATTTGAAGAGAGGAATGCACATGCCCAACCAATGTCTGTGGTTTCGCCCAAAGATTGCATTGGAATGCGGCTCATGATTTTGGCTTTGCGTGGCGCATCGCCATCTGTTGCTTTGCGGAATACATCTGTGTCGATCCAACCTGGAGCTACACCGTTTACGCGGATGTTGTTCGCTGCATATTCTGCGGAAATACCGCGCACAATACCGTTGATGGCCGACTTTGCAGTTGTGTAGCCAAGTACCATTGGTTGGCCAATGTATGCGGTCATTGAGGAGGTGAATATGATTGAGCGCGGCATTTCATTCTTTAGCCATGTTTGAATGAACAGGCGGCTTAGTTCAACTGCGCCGCGCACGTGAACATCCATCACTGCATCAAACTCTTCCATGTTGCTCTCATGGAATGGTTTCTTGATCGTGTTGCCAGCGTTGTTGACAAGGAAATCAATGTTGCCGTGGTTTTCGCCGATCCGTTTCTCAAAATCAGCGATGCTTTTGATGTCAGCAAGGTCAAGTGTTTCGGCACTACAGTTCGGACCAAGCTCTTTTGCTGTTTCAGCCAAAACGTCGGCGCGACGACCAGCAATAACAACCTTGGCGCCACACTCGAGATAGATCTGCGCGATGGCTTTGCCGATGCCTGTGCCACCACCGGTGACGAGGGCAGTTTTGCCTTTTAGGGAATAGGCCGCTTCAAGGCTCTTGTTCATTGCATTCTCACTCATTTACTTAGCTCTACCATTACCTTGAAAACGCCGCTGCGGTTCTCTTCCCAATAGGAAAACGATTGCTCAACCTCGGACCAAGGGAAGATCCGAGAGATCAGTAGATCGGAGGTTTTTGGGTTGGCTGTTACAAATTCGATGACCGTCTCAAAATCATCGCGCACAGCATTGCGAGAACCGCAGATGTCCAACTCTTTCAAGTTGAACAAAGTTGTGTCGTAGCTCACCTCAGCTTTTGAATAGCCGACGTAAACCACCCGCCCGCCGAAGCCGACATAATCAATCGCGCTCCTAAACGTCGCCGGAAGCCCAACAGCTTCAATAACAACATCAGGGCCAGCGTCGTCTGTAATGGATGCCAGTTCAGCGCCAACGTCACATTTCGTTGGGTTCATGACAGTGTCCACGCCGATTTGATTTAGGATTTTGGTTTTTTCTTCGCTGACTTCCACCGCGATCACTTTTGCACCCAGATTGATCGCACCAAGGATAGCACCAACACCGATCATGCCAGCTCCTAGCACCACCACCGTTTCACCATTTTGAATTTTGCCTCGAGCAGCGGCATGAAAGCCGACTGATAATGGTTCAATAAGTGCAAGGTGGTGGCTAGGGAGGAAGTTGTTGACGATCAGGCGGTCGAAAGGAATGGCAATCTTTTCAGACATGCCGCCGTCTTTTTGAACGCCGAGCGTCTTGTTGAATTTGCAGGCATTTACTTTGCCTTTTTTACATGACGAGCATTCGCCACAAGCAGTATAGGGGATGACGATAGCAGCGTCACCGATTGCAAAGGCAGCAGGAACATCCGCGCCAACTTGCTCGATAACGCCACCGATTTCATGTCCAGGAATTCGGGGTAGTTTTGATAATGGGTTTAGTCCACGGAAGGTGGCCAAATCGCTGCCACATAAGCCAACATGGCGAACATCGAGCAGCACTTCATTTGGGTTCAAAGAAGGGTTCTCAACTTCCTGAACTTTCGTGACGCCGATTTCACTGATTACGAGGGCTTCCATACTCGGGGATCTTTCTAGATTTCTAAAGTGGTAAAAGGGGTGGGGCTTGCTCCAGAAGAGCAAACCCCGAGATTTGTGGAGACTTACATGAAGTCCGCAACGTTATCCGCAGTTAGCAAAATGCCATCGATTGGTGTGAAAGCCGGAACTTCGTCACCATTGATGATGCCAACAATCGCTTTGACGCTTTCTTGGCCCATGCGCGTGTTGTCTTGTTTGATGTCAGCAGTTTGCTCACCAGCAGCCATTGATTTCAGGTTGCCTGGGTTGCCATCGAAACCAACGATTACAAGACCGTCGAGCTTGCCAAGTTCTTTAGCAGCAGATGTTGCAGCTAGAGCCATTGGATCAGAAGCAGCGAAGATTGCTTTGATGTCTGGGTTAGACTGCAAACGGTTGATTGTGGTGTCATAACCACAAGCCTCAGCCCAATCACAGATCACGAAGATGACTTCAAGACCAGCAGCTTCAGCAGCGTTTTTCACGCCGTCACGACGTGCGTTACCAGTTTGGTGACCAGCTGAACCGCCAAGGATCAAAACTGTGCCTTCAGATACTTGTGAAACGATGAAATCGCCTGCAAGTCCAGCAGCTGCCAAGTTGTCAGTTTGAACTAGACTTGAAACGTGATCGTGCTCAATACCAGTATCAACAGCAACAACAGGAATACCTTTTGCTTTAGCGCGATCCAAAGAGTCGCCGAATGCGCGGTTATCAACTGAACCGATGATGATGCCATCAACGCCCATGTTGATTGCGCGATCAACAGCGTCTTTTTGTGCAGCAGCGTCAGCTTGAGTTGCTGTTAGGTCAACTAGCTCGATGCCCATTGCTTCTGCTTGCGCAGCAGCAGCGTCACCAACACCAACCCAGAAAGGCTGATCAGTTGAGTAACCAGTGTAAGCGATTTTAAGACCGTCAGCCGCAGCGATTGAAGCTGAAAGAGTTAGAGCCACAGCAGTAGCTGAAGCTAGACCCATGATTTTATTGAAGTTAAAGACCATTGTATCCTCCATTGGTTGGTCTGATTGTTTGACCCAAATTGGGGTCCTGTACGCGGTGATCGGAGCTCTTGATCGCCGCGAATTTCTATTGGGTTCGTTTTTTCCAAACGTCCCAGAATACGGCGAGAATGATGATGATGCCGATTGCGATACGTTGGATCGAAGTGCCAACGCCCATGTAGGCCAAGCCCACAATGATGGTTTGCATGATCAGCATGCCAAGTATGGTGCGTCCTACACCGCCTCGACCGCCGAACAAGCTGGTGCCGCCAATCACAACCGCGGCGATGGCGAACAGTTCATAAGATTGGCCACGAGAGCTTTGTGCAAAATTCAGTTTTGATACTTCCAAGATGGCTGCAGTCGCTGCAAGCAATCCACCGATCATGTAGTAATAGATCCGGCTGCGAGCGACTTTAACACCTGACAGGCGGGCAACTTCTTCGTTGCCACCGATTGCAAAAGCGTGGTTGCCCAGGCGAGTTTTCGTAAGGAAAAGGCCGGTTATGATGGCCGCGCCAAACATGATGGCAATCGGCATAACAAAACCGGAGCCAAGCATCTGATACTCCTCGGGGAAGCGAGAGAGATCTTTGCCTGACCCCAGTAACTCTGCGACACCTTTATAGGCGGTGAGACCACCAAGGGTGACGATGAAAGCAGGGACGCCTGTTGAGACTTGAATGATGCCGTTGAGCGCACCGCAGGCAGCGCCTGTGAGAAGTCCAACAATAATGGCAATAGGAACTGGAATATTGAACTCGGCGAGCATAATGCCGACAACAACACCAACAACCGCGAAGATAGAACCAACCGACAGGTCAAGTCCGCCGGAAATAAGCACCACTGTCGTGCCACAGGCCAAAATTGCAAGAATTGATGCTTGGGTGAAGATTGAAAGCAGGGTGTCGACTGAGCGGAATGGTGGCGACAGAATGAAGAACACCAAATAGATCAAGACGAGTGCTAACAGAACTTGCGAAATCTGCTTCAGACTGTGAATGCTCTGTGTCCAAGGCGAAACGTTAGTGTCGTGTGCAGGAGTAGGGGAAGCGTTTGTCATTATTTTTGGTCCTTCGCTTCGATTGCGCCTGTGATCAGGCCAACAAGCGTGTCGCCGTCCAAGTCTTTGACATCACGCACTGCCACTAAGCGTCCAAGACGCATGACCATTACGCGGTCACAGTGGTTGAGCACATGTTGCATATTGTGAGTGATCATGATGACTGACAGGCCGTGGTCTTTAAGCGATGTCACAAGGTCCATCGCCATTTTAGATTCACGAATGCCAAGAGCAGCAGTTGGTTCATCTAGGATCGCAACGCGTTTGCCAAACATAACTGTTTTTGAAAGAGCAACAGCCTGGCGCTGACCACCAGAGAAAGCTTGAGCATCTCTGAATATGTCGGTGATGCGGATATCAAGTTGACCGAAAAGATCGCGAACCCGTTTTTCCATTGCGCGGAAATCAAGAACACCAAAGACTTTTCCAAGCCAATCGTCTCTAAGGATTTCGCGACCAAGGAAAATGTTTTTGGTTACGCTGAGCTCATTCACAAGAGCAAGATCCTGATAAACAGTCTCAATACCTGCGTCTTTTGCATCAGTTGGTGTTTGAATGTTCACCTCAACGCCATCTGAAAGCACTGTGCCTTCATCGCGTGAAAGGGCGCCCGTTATGGCTTTAACAAGAGTTGACTTACCAGCTCCATTGTCACCAACAATCGCAAGGACTTCACTTTCGTTCAGTGTAAGGTCCACATTGTCGAGTGCGACAATGCCTGCGAAACGCTTGGTGATCCCACGTGCTTCGAGCACTGGGGTTGAGCTTTTTCTGTCGTTTTCCCGAGCTTCTTGCATTTGAGCTCTTTGCCTCCTCGACAAATGTGTTATTCTTTCTGTACATATTGCTTAAAAAACATTTGGACTTGCTGTCAATGTTTTTTTTAAATAAAAAGCAATTGTGACGTGGATAAAGTGGTGGACCTAAATGCCCAACGGAAATGACATTAGCAGTAATTCAAAGCTGCTCAAGCTACATGACAGCGATAATATCGCAGTACTGAAAGAAAGTGCTGATGTTGGCACATTGCAGCTCGTGGACGGCGTTCAATTGACCATTCAAAGCGCATTGACCATGGGCCACAAGGTTGCCGTTAAGCCAATCGCCGTCGGCGAATCTGTGCTGAAGTATGGAGCCAAAATCGGCAAAGCTTCTGCGAAAATTCTTCCCGGTGAGCATGTGCATCTGCACAATCTAGAAAGTGATTACACTGTTATTGAGGATATGGATGCATGACCCAAACCAACACGATGACAGCTTGGCCGCGCAAAGATGGCCGAAAAGGAATTCGCAACACGATCGTTGTTGCCTATCTGGTTGAGTGCGCGCATCACGTGGCCCGCACAGTCGCACGCCCATTTGAAGAAGATGACGTTCATGTCATTGGATTTCCGGGATGTTTTCCAAATGATTATGCGCAAGAAATGCTCGAAACACTTTGCACGCACCAAAATGTAGGTGCCGTGCTTCTGGTTTCACTTGGCTGCGAAAACATGCGCAAAAAGCAATTGATGGACCACATCGAAGCGAGCGGGCGTCCAGTTAAACTGCTGACGATCCAAAATGAAGGCGGTACAAAAACGACAGTCCAACGTGGCCGCGATTGGATAACATCAACGCGCGCTGAAATCGACAAATTACCCACTACGACCATGAGCAGTTCAGAATTGGTCATCGGCACCATCTGTGGCGGTTCGGATGCTACCTCTGGTATCACGGGCAACCCTGCTGCCGGACGTGCTTTCGATCAATTGATCCAGGAAGGTGCCACTTGCATCTTTGAAGAGACCGGCGAACTGATCGGTTGCGAGCAAGTGATGGCCGAACGAGCGATCACTCCAGAGTTGGGCAAAGAGTTGGTCTCGACTGTGGATAAAGCCGTCCACTTCTATTCAGCGCTGGGATACGGTTCTTTCTCCCAAGGCAATGCAGTTGGCGGTCTGTCGACAATCGAGGAGAAGTCGCTTGGCGCATATGCCAAGTCAGGCTCGTCACCAATTTCGGGCATCGTGAAACCATGTGTTCAGCCACCAAGTGGCGGATTGTATTTAATGGATGTGGTGCCAGAAGGTGACCCTACATTTGGTTTTCCCAACATCAATGATAATGCGGAGATCATCGAGCTTATCTCCTGTGGAGCTCACGCTGTTATTTTTGTCACAGGTCGAGGTTCAGTTGTTGGCTCGGCGATTTCTCCTGTCCTCAAAGTTTGTGCAAACCCGGATACATTCCAAAGCATGGGCGACGATATGGACGTAAACGCTGGTCGAATTCTTTCGGAGCACGCATCACTTGATGAAGTTGGCACTGAAATTCGGGACAAGCTCGTTGGGCTTGGCAATGGTGCCCGAACAAAATCAGAAGAGCTTGGCCACCAAGAATTCGTTTTGACCTATAAGTCATTCGAGCCACTTGGCCCTGCATGCCTTCCAAACGCTCAAGCTTCAGCTTAGGTTCCAAAATATGACTTTTAAGACCAACAAAATCGGCAACTCGGATGTTGATGTCACCGAGATCTCTTTCGGCTGTTCATCGATTGCCAACATCGCCGACATTCTGACGGATGAAGACTCCATGTCATTGCTAGAAGCAGCATGGCAGCACGGCATTCGTTACTTTGATACCGCGCCGCACTATGGGCGGGGACGTTCCGAGACGAGACTGGGACAATTCTTAGTCACAAAGGCACAGAATGAGTACAAAATCTCTACAAAAGTGGGACGTGTTTTAACCCCCGGCAAGAAGCTAGACTTTGCCCAAGGTTTTCATGACCCACTGCCCAATGATGTGCACTTTGACTATTCCGCTGAAGGCATCGAGCAATGTCTAAAGGGTAACAGAGAACGGTTGGGTGTGGAGTACATTGACATTATCTTTGTGCACGACATCGGCGTTGTCACACATGGAGCCGACAATGCTAAGCACTTCAAAGATCTGATGGAATCCGGCCTTCCATATCTCAAGAAGCTCAAAGATGAAGGCAAAATCGGAGCCTACGGTCTTGGGGTAAATGAGAATGAGGTTTGCGTTGATGTCATGAAACAAGCGCAGATTGATGTCATTCTGCTCGCCGGCCGCTTGACCATTATGGACCGCACTTCCGAAAAAGAACTGCTACCATTATGTGAAGAGATGGGCACCAGTATCGTCATCGGCGGCGTCTTCAATTCAGGCATATTGGCAACAGGCGCGAAAGACGGTGCCCAGTTCAACTATGCAGATGCTTCGGATGAAGTAAAAGCCAAGGTCAACAAAATTGAAGAGCATGTTCAATCAGTTGGTGCCACAATGCCAACGGCGGCTATGCATTTTGCGACACAGCATCCTTTGGTCAGTTCACTGCTTATTGGTACGGGCAAGCAAAGCTCGCTCACCCGTAATATCAACGCGCTGAATGAAGATGTAGACCCAAAGGCGTGGACAGATGTGCCGCACGAAGCTCTAATTTTTTAACTGGGAGCTTCGTCCAGCCACTTCAACAGACCCTTGCCTGCGGCTTGTCCGGTGGCAAGGCAGCCGCTGATTAAGTAACCGCCGGTTGGCGCTTCCCAGTCAAGCATTTCCCCTGCAACGAAAACACCGGGCATTGCTGTTAGCATGTAGTTTTGATCAATCTGATCAAGCCGCACACCGCCAGCGCTTGAAATCGCTTCTTCAATTGGACGAGCAGCTTTCACTGGAAGCTTCAATGACTTGATGGCTTTAGCCAAAGTCGCTGAGTCACCTTTAGCTGCATCAGGTGCGAGCTCGCGGATGAGTGATGCCTTAACGCCGGTTAGCTTCGCGCCTTTGCGCAAGCGATTGGAAAGGCTTTGTTTTTTCTGCTTCTCGAGATCGGCAGTTAGACGTTCGAGTTTACGTCCCGGCGCCAGATCAAGTTCCAAAGTAGCAGGTTTTCCATTGTCCAATTTGTTGCGCAATGCTGCTGAATGGGTGTAAATCAGGCTGCCTTCAATCCCGGAAGCTGAGACAACAAATTCGCCTTTGATTTTTCCTGCATCAGAAGTCGCGATTACAGATTTGATTGGGTTGCCGGCAAATTTCTCTTTGAAGACATCGCTCCAATCGCAATCGAACCCACAGTTTGCGGGCCGGAATTGTTCCACGGCAATGCCTTTGTCAGTAAGGACACTCGACCATTCACCCGTTGCGCCGAGCCGAGGCCAAGACGCACCGCCAAGTGCAAGGATGATACCGTCGTGTTCTGCGGTGACTTTTCCGTCAGGTGTTTCAAACACGAGTGCTTCGCCATCGAAACCAACCCACTTGTGTCGTTTAAGCAGCTTGACGTTTTCAGCTTCAAGTCGGGCCAACCATGCTCGAAGCAATGGCGATGCTTTCATTGCTTTTGGGAAAACGCGGCCAGAAGAGCCGATGAAAGTTTTAACTCCCAAACCGCTTGCCCATGCTCTGATTTTGCCCGGAATGAATGCGTCCAAAGCTTCTTGCAGTTTTGGTGTAGCGGCGCCAAAGCGGCTGAGATATTTATCATGCGCTTCAGCGTGGGTCATGTTGAGACCAGACTTGCCGGCAAGCAAGAACTTGCGTGCTGGTGTTGGCATAGCTTCATAAATGGTCACAGAGTGACCGCTGGTGCAGATAGCTTCTGCAGCTGCTAAACCCGCAGGGCCGCCGCCGATGATTGCAATGTTTTTGGATGTCATGGCCATGTGTTGCCACAGGTTTATGCCGCCCGCAAGCAAACCTTACGCCTCGAACACGTTTTCTTTATCCTGATGGTAGGGAAAGGGTGGCTTTAAACATGCTTTTCCCCCCATCCAGTGTTGACTGGATTTGCACTGCGCCGCCTGCCTGTGTGACGATTGCTTTAACTATGGATAAGCCAAGCCCAGTGCCCGGCGCATTGCTCTGATCTCTCTCAAACGGTTTTTGAATACGATCCAAAACGTCTTGACTGAGCTGGTCTGCTTCGTTTTGAACAATCAGTTTTTGCGCGTTGCTAAGTCGGATTTTGACTTGGCTTCCGTTCTTGCCATGTGCAAGTGCGTTCTCGATCAGATTGCGTACCGCTATAGCAAACGCATCTGGGTCAATTCGTGCGAGAAGGGTTGTACTTGTTGGGTTGTCAAAGCTAATCCGTTTTGCAGCTGCTGGCATTCGTTTGAATTCGTCCACAACAATGGCAAGTACTGCACTAAGGTCGTTGACTTTATCCGACTTCGCAAAGCCAGCCTCGATGCGGGAGAATTGAAGCAAACGCTCTGACAATTGAGCTAGTTTTGAGAGCGATTTTTCAATGTCATCAGCTCTTTCAACGGAGCTATGATCGCTGAGTTCTCGCTTTAGAATTTGTGCCTGTGCCAAAGCACCAGCAATTGGTGTTCGTAGCTCATGTGCACTACTTGCTGCAAATCCTCGTTCTGCGTTTAGGGCCAGTTTTAATCGTTGAAGAAGTTCGTCTACAGCAACTGAGATTGGGGCAAGCTCTGCCGGATATTCATTGGAAGTTGCCACATCAAGGTTATGTGCATCCCTTGATGCAATTTCTTCGCGCAAGTTTTTGATCGGTTTGAGGGAAGTTCTAACAACAATCAAAATCATAATGCCCAAAAGCGGGACAAGTGCGGCTAGTGGAAGCAACAGTGTCAAAATGCTTTCTTGGATCAGCTCTTTGCGGTGGTGGTCCAGCTCAATGACCACCAAGGTTATCCCGCTTTCTGCATCGGCAAGAGTGTAATAACGGGTGCCAATATGATTTGAGTAGCCAAGTTCGATGGCGGGTACGATTTGCTCTGGAATGACGTCGTCCGCAGCGAGCAGAAGCTTGTCGTTGGCATCCACGACATAATAGGTAAAGCTGAGATTGTCTGCTTGTCCCGTCTTGATGTAGCTCTCATTTTCATCTTCGCCAATATCATGCAGCGCCAAAGGCAGCAGTCGACTTGCGCTTTGACTTAAATTGTTGTCGAACGTTTCATTGAGTTCGTGGTTGAGAATAACACCCGCGGCTGTCACTGAAATAAGCCACAAAATGACAACACCAGCGATGAGCCAAACGATCAGTCTTCTCGTAATTGAATTTTGTCGTCGCACTATTTGTTCACCTGATAGCCGATACCACGCACCGTCGAAATAATGTCGCGGCCTAGTTTTTTGCGCAAGCGACTTACAAAGACTTGTACAGCATTGCTTTCGATCTCAGCACCAAATTCGTAGAGCGAGTCTTCAATTTCTGACGTAGTTACAACTGCGCCAGGGGTTCTGATTAGCCTAGACAAAACTGCGAATTCCCTTGCGGTCAATACGATTGGACTTTGATCTAAACTTACTGTTTTGCGACCAATATCAATACTAACATTCTGGATCTCAATTGTGGGCAAAGCTTGTCCCACAGCGCGGCGGGCAACTGCGGTTATTCTTGCTTGCAGCTCTTCCAAATCAAAAGGTTTGACGATGTAATCGTCAGCGCCTGAATTCAGGCCCTCGATACGCGTAGCGATTTGATCTTGCGCCGTTGCGATTATGACGGGGATCGTGTTGTTAGAGGCGCGAATGTTTTTTAGAAGATCAATGCCTCGACCGTCTGGGAGGCCCAAATCGAGCAGAACCAGTTCATAATCTACTGAAGACATTGAGAGTTTCGCTTCATCAATGCGGGTCATCCAATCGACGCTGTGAGCGTGGGATGAAAGATGATCGCGTACAGCAGATCCCAGAATATGGTCGTCTTCAACAAGTAGAATTCGCAACAGCTTGTCCTCAGTTCTTATGCATAACCTAGATTAGTTTCCTGACAGAAACCTGAACAGAAAATTCCATCTTGTTCAGGCTAGCGTCAGCTTGTTCCCGATAATTGTCGTCATTAACCCGCCAATTTCGGAGAGACAAAATGAAGAAACTTCTTAGTGCATTGCTTATCTCAACTGCAATCGTTGCGCCACAGGCCGCAACTGCACGTCCAGTTGAAGTTACTGCAGAACTCAAAAACTATCGTGGGCCAAACGCATACATCGGCGTTTATCTCGTTGGGCCCGACGGGCAATTTCATTCATCACTTGCTGTTGCAGGACACAAACAAAAATATCAACAACACCTTCGCGGTTGGTTCCGCGGCGTGTCCCGAACTGGCTCAGCGGATGTCATAAGCGGTGCAAGCGTAGGTGGTGGACGCACCCTAAAGATCACCGCGGATATTGCAGATGCTCTGATTGACGCCGGCTATTCAATTCAGGTGGATACTGCGGTTGAAGATTACGGCGACTTTCGAGCAGACGCTATTGCTCCACTGTCACCGAACGCAAATGCTGAGCTCAGCAACCGCGGCGTCGTTCAATCACTTTTTGTGAAAATGTAACGGCAGCCGGAGGTCAAATCCATGCGTCGACTTCATCGTTATCTCAGCTTTACAACTCTGTTTCTAGTATGCTCGATGGCTATCACGGGTGCAATTTTATCTACACTTCCCGCATTTGAAAGCCTGAATGTAGCCCCTAGTTCAAGCACCGCCACTGTCGCAGATGTAGCCGCAACTGCTGTTGCGAATGTTCCCGGCATAGAGAGACTTGAGCAGAAAGCTAGCGGAAAAATCATTGCTTATGCATTTACAGATGCAAATGGCATGCAGTCATTTGTTCTCGATCCCCTAACAGGTGATGCGGAGCAATTAGGTCCTTCCAGTTCGCTAGTAGGTTTCTTCACAGAGCTTCATCGTTCCCTGTTCTTAGGAGAGCTTGGGCGCGCACTGGCCGGTATCGCCGCTGCTTCAATGGTGGTCTTTTGTATCAGTGGTGTGCTGCTTTTGGTAAAACGTTGCGGTGGCTGGTCAAAAATGCTTGTGCCGGCAAAAGGTAGTCTTTGGCAGAAGCTACACGTCGAAGTTTCGCGATTATCTGCGGCCGGTCTCATATTGATGAGCATAACTGGGATTTATATGTCGTTGGCGTCGTTCGATTTGATCGGTTCAACTTCTAGTAAACAACCAGATTTCCCCGCCGTCGTGATGCAGGGCACTGCTGTGCCTGTAGGTGCATTATCTGCTTTGGTTCAAACGCCATTTAGCAGTGTTAGAGAACTCGTCTTTCCTTACCCAAACGACCCTAGCGATGTCTTTACCGTTAAAACTAGCGAAGGTGTTGGCTACGTAGACCAAGTGAGTGGTGAGTGGCTTGCATTCGCACCTAACAGCTTTGGTCAAAAGCTCTATGAGACCTTCTATATGTTGCACACAGGTGAGGGTGTCTGGTGGTTTGGGCTGTTAATGGGTGTATTCGCCACTTCAATTCCACTGTTAGCTATAACTGGCGCCCTCATCTGGTGGTTAGGCTACAAAAGCAAAGTCCGCATTCAGCAAAATGCAAGTCTGAAAGATGCCGACGTTGTGATCATGGTCGGTAGCGAAAGCAACACCACATGGGGCTTTGCGCGTACACTTCATAAAGCAATCCGCGAAACAGGCATGACGGCTCATACTTGCGATATGAATGACCTCTCTACCTGTCACCTAGAGGTTGGTAAGCTGCTCGTATTGACGTCGACGCATGGAGATGGTGCTGCGCCGACAAATGCGGATCAATTTATTGAGAAGATTGCAAAACTCGAAGTCCAGTCAAAACCGGATATTGCGGTCGTGGGATTTGGGGATAGCGGGTTTGCCCAATTCTGCCAGTTCGCAAAGGATGTTGAAACAGCTCTAGTCACTCGCGAATTGTCACCAGCATTGGCTTTGCGAACGATCGATAAACAATGCGTTCAAAGCTTTGCTGCGTGGGGACGTGATTTGCAGTCCATCTTCGGTCAAGCTATCACGCTTGAGCACTGTCTGGAAAAGCCCAAAACCAGTGAATTGGCGCTCACTAAACAAGCAGTTTACGGCACTGATACTGATCAACCTGTGAGGGTTTTGCGGTTTGAAGCCCTAACTGGGAGATTGCCTAAATTCAGCGCCGGGGACTTGGTGGCTGTCTATGCTGGGCAAAGTTCAGCTCCCCGCTATTATTCGTTGGCGTCTTCAAGCACAGATGGGTTTTTGGAAATCTGCGTGAAGCGTCATTCTCACGGGATGTGCTCTGGCTTTCTTCATGAACTGGCGCAAGGTGACACAATTGAAGTGTCGATCAAGCCCAATCCATCGTTCCGCATGGCGCCTGATAGCCAGCCTACAATAATGATTGGCGCTGGAACTGGTATCGCTCCGCTTATTGGTCTCGCACGCGCGAACCATAAAAAGCAGCCATTGAATATGTATTGGGGCGGACGTCACCCCAACTCTGATTTCTTGTACGAAGATACGCTGCTGGCCTGCACTCAAGACGGGCGAATTGCGTCGCTGCTAACCGCGTTTTCACGGATCGAAGACGGCCAATATGTGCAGCAAAAATTGTGTGAGGACGCAGAGAACATTCGTTCACTTGTCTCAAATGGTGCCCGCATCTTGATTTGCGGTGGCAAAGACATGGCAGACGGCGTGCAAACCAAACTCAATGAAATTCTCCTTCCCATCGGCACAAATGTGCAAACTCTGAAACGTTCTGAAAGGTATCTAGAAGATGTATATTGATCGTCTCGAAGCGAACCGCAATATCAAACAAACTTGCAGTGGATCCACCATGGGTACGCGTTTTAGCGCAGCCTTCTACGCGGAATCCAGCGTACAGATTGATCAAGTTGACAAAGCCCTGCAAGAAGCTGTTGATCGTGTGGACGCACAAATGTCCACTTGGAAACAAGCGTCCGATCTCATGAACCTCAATGCTGCACCAGTAGGCCAGTGGATTGATGTGCCGATCGAATTGGCATTTGTCTTGCGCCGCGCTTTGAATATCTCGATCCGTTCAGCTGGTGCTTTCAATGTCTGCGTTGGGGATCTTGTAAATGCATGGGGGTTTGGTGCTAACATGGACGAGCCTGATGTGTCCGCAATATCATCTTTATTACGAGACGGTCGTGAGAGTGGCTGCGATGGATTTGAGGTCAGTGAACGAGAGGGCCAAGCTCGCCGAATTGCTGATGTAGCGATTGACCTTTCTGGTATTGCCAAGGGATTTGGCGTTGATCAACTAGCCGGAGTTCTTGAGCAATTTGGGATTCAGAATTATCTGGTATCGATCGATGGCGAGATGCGTGCGCTTGGTGCGCACAGCGATGGTACGCCTTGGATTGCGGCGATAGAATCTCCGCTTGCAGCAAGTCGTTCAATTCACAAACGAATAGAAGTGCGTGACGTAGCTGTTGCAACGTCGGGGAACTATCGTCACTTCTTCAAAGTAGGCAACCACCTTATCTCGCATACAATGGACCCGCATCGTGCAAGACCTGTCGAGAACAAACTTGTCTCAGTTACAGTTATCGCAAACTCATGTTGGGAGGCCGACGCCTGGGCAACTGCGCTATGGGTCTTGGGCGTCGAAAAGGGCAGTACACAAGCCAAAGAAGCAGGCCTGTGCGTCTTGTTTTTGGAGAACATCAACGGTGAACTCGTTGAAACGTCTGTTGGGGCGTTCTAGCAGTGCTAAGTGAATTTTCTGAAGAAACGCGTGCGATCAAACATGACCTCAAGCTCCTCCATACGGCCTCTGGTTTCAGACCATGTCCGTGTTTGAACGTCGGCAATGACAGTTTCCATCAGCAACATGGTTGTAACCGAGCTATCCCATGCTGAAGGCACCACAATTTTCATGCTGAAACAATGGTCGGCTAGCTTGCTAACGGGCGATAGCCACTGGTCAGTGAAAAGGATAATCTTTGCACCTTTTTCGGCCGCCATTTCTGCGAGCTTTTGAGTGCTGTTTTCATATCGGCGTACGTCGAAGATTACGACGACATCGTCCTTCTTGATATCGAGAAGGTAGTGCGGCCATGCGTTCGAGATTGACTGGATATGTGTTACATCTTTGCGGATGACCTGCATGTGCAAGAAGAAATAGTCGGCAAGTGCGCGTGTGATGCGCCCGCCAACAACAAATACTGAACGTTCTTGATCTGACAGTAGCTCGCAGGATTGTTCGAACGTGTTAATGTCCAAATTACCCAAAGAGTTTCTAATATTGTCGATCACCGCATCTGTGAATTGATTGATGATGTGGCCGTCCGGTGCGTGGTCTGCCCAAGTGTCATGTTTGGCAATTGGGTCAGAAATTGTGGCCTGAACTTCACCTCTAAGCGCCGCCTGAAACTCCGGAAAACCTTTGAAACCAATCTTTTGCACCATCCGCGCAACCGTTGGCGTTGAAACGCCTGCACTTTGAGCGACTGCCGTAATAGAGCCCATCCCTGAAACAGGATAGTTTTCCATGATGGTGTGGGAGAGCTGGCGCTCTGCACGTGTCAGGTTTTCAAAATTGTGCTGCAACAATTCTGCGACGGTGCTGATATTTTCAGACAAGATCACTCTCCATTTTTCTCGGTTTATCAACAATTGGGGCAAATATGAAGAGAAACTTTCAGAAATGATATTGACACAACCTCTCATTGTGAAGAAATATGTACAGAACGGGAGAGATTGTGAATAATTCTACAGAACTTGCAGATTTGGATAATAATGAGTTCGAAGCTGTAGAGCTGTTGAACCCCACTGGTACGTCTCAAGTGCTAGTGATTTGCGAGCACGCGTCTAATTTCTTTCCACCTGAATATGAAGAATTGGGTCTGAATGATGATGTGCGTCAAAGCCACATCGCATGGGATCCAGGTGCATTTGAGGTCGCAAACCTGCTTGGTGAGAAGCTTCATGCCCAGACTATCGTGGGTAAAGTTTCGCGTCTGGTTTATGACTGCAATAGACCGCCAGAAGCAATTGATGCGGTGCCTGAGAGAAGTGAAGTATTTGAAGTGCCTGGCAATCAAGGGTTGTCGGCCGCCGCGTACCAAGATCGAGTTGATCGTTGTTTTACACCCTTCACAAATCTAGTTTCGAAAACCATTCGCTGGAGCAAAGTTCCGCGCGTAATTGTGACTGTTCACAGTTTCACACCGGTTTACCGGGGTGTTCCGCGCGAAGCTGATATCGGAATTTTGCACGATGCGGACACTCGTTTGGCGGATGCCATGCTGCAGCATGCTCCAGAGTTGTCAGCCCTCAGAATCGAACGCAATGAGCCATATGGTCCAGCGGATGGTGTCACTTTTACATTGAAGAAGCATGGCATCGCCAATGACTTCCTCAATGTAATGGTGGAGGTTCGCAACGATCTCATCACAAATGATGAAGAGTGCGAGAAGATAGCAGATCTGCTCGCACAACTTGTGAATAGAGCGCTTGAAACATTGAACGCGTCTAGTTTAGGGGAGGCGGGTTAATGTTAGCGTTTATGAGTAAATATGTGAAAGTGGTGGATGCGGTGAATTACCGTATGGGCCGCATTATGATGTATTTCATTTTCGTCATGATGGCGATTTTGCTTTGGTCTTCATTCTCAAAAACCTTCTTATTGCCGTCACTTTGGACGTTGGAACTCGCGCAGTTCGCAATGGTCGCTTATTACATTCTTGGCGGCCCTTATTCTATCCAAATGGGATCGAATGTTCGTATGGATCTCTTCTATGGCGAGTGGTCTACAAAGCGCAAAGCGCAAGTCGATGCGATTACCGTGCTGTTCCTGATCTTTTATTTGGGTGTCATGCTTTACGGCGCATACGACAGCACTAGTTATTCGCTCCAATATGGCGAACGTAGCCCAACTGCTTGGCGCCCATATATTTGGCCCATCAAAATCACAATGTGTTTCGGCATATTCATGATGCTGCTGCAATCAATCTCTGAGTTATTCAAAGACATTGCCACACTCAAGGGAGTGGAACTCTAATGTCATATGAGATGATCGCTATATTTATGTTCGCTTCCATGATGCTGATGCTCATGACAGGCCAACGTGTTTTCGGCGCTATCGGTGCAGTGGCAGCTCTTGCCGCGTTACTGCTGTGGGGAACAGGTGGATCGGACATTCCATTCTCATCGGCCATGAAGCTGATGAAGTGGTATCCGCTCCTCACGCTGCCGATGTTTATTTTCATGGGATACGTGCTCTCAGAATCAAAGATCGCTGACGATCTATACAAGATGTTCCACGTTTGGATGGGTCCGGTACACGGTGGGTTAGCCATCGGCACAATTGGTTTGATGGTGTTGGTATCGGCAATGAACGGTCTTTCAGTTGCCGGCATGGCGATTGGCGCGACGATTGCGTTACCGGAGCTTTTGCGCCGGGGATACGACAAAAGGATGGTGACAGGCGTTGTTCAAGCTGGCTCCTCCCTCGGCATTCTGGTGCCACCTTCTGTCGTATTAGTACTTTACGCGATGATCGCGCGTCAGCCAGTAGGTCAACTGTGGCTCGCGGGTGTTTTTCCGGGCTTGCTGATGGCGGCAATGTTCATTCTGTATATCTATATTCGCTGTCGCATTCAGCCAGAACTTGGGCCGGTACTGCCTGCTGAGGAGCGCAACGTTAGTCGCAGCGAAAAGATCAAATTGCTTAGCTCGGGACTTCTTCCCATAACAATTTTCGCTGCCATGATGGTGCCGTTTATTAATGGCTGGACCAGCCTGGTCGAAAGTTCAGCAATCGGCGCAATTACTGCCTTTCTAGCTGCTGTCGTAAAAGGAAGAATGAACAAAAAAGTGTTTGAGACCACTGTGCGTCAGACGCTTTTAATTTCTTGCATGTTCATGTGGATTATCTTGGCAGCGCTTGGATTTGGCGCCGTGTTTGACGGCCTTGGCGCTGTGCGCGCCATCGACAATCTGTTCACCGAACAGCTAGGTCTTGATCCTTGGATGATCTTGATCCTTATGCAACTTTCATTTCTGATCATGGGCACTTTCTTGGACGACACGGCCATGCTGGTCATTGTTGCGCCGCTCTATGTGCCGCTTGTGAAGCTCTTGGGCTTTGATTTGATCTGGTATGGCGTTCTCTACACGATCACCACACAGATCGCATATATGACCCCGCCGTTTGGGTACAATCTATTTCTAATGCGTGCGATGGCGCCGCCTGAAATCACTCTTAAAGACATCTATGGTTCGATTTTGCCATTCGTCTTGGTGATGCTGCTGGCGCTCGCATTGATAACATTCTTTCCGCAGATCGCGCTCTGGCTACCAAACACAGTCTACGGGAAATAATTCATAACAAGATCCAAAACAATTGGGCACGTTACGCTTTAATAAGGAGAAGGAAATGACTACTAGACGTAAGTTTTTGACAGGCGCAGCACTTGCACCTGCGGCAGCGCTAGCCACTCCGGCCATCGCTCAATCCAAAATCCGTTGGCGCATGCAAACCTATGCTGGCTCAGCATTGGCAGAGCACGTAATTAAGCCTGCTATCGACAGCTTCAATAAAATCGCTGGCGATGAAATGGAAATCGAATTGTTTTACGCTGATCAATTGGTGCCAACTGGCGAATTGTTCCGTGCGATGCAAAAAGGCACGATCGATGCTGTTCAATCAGATGATGACTCTATGGCGTCACCAACTGAAGTAACAGTTTTCGGCGGCTACTTCCCATTTGCAAGCCGTTACTCTTTGGACGTTCCAGTATTGTTCAACCAATATGGTTTGAATGAGATTTGGGATCGTGAGTACTCAAAAGTTGGCGTAAAACATCTTTCTGCTGGTGCTTGGGATCCATGTCACTTTGCAACAAAAGATCCAATTCGCAGCCTTGCAGATCTAAAAGGCAAGCGCGTCTTTACATTCCCAACTGCTGGGCGTTTCCTAAGCCAGTTCGGCGTTGTTCCTGTAACATTGCCATGGGAAGATATTGAGGTTGCTGTGCAAACTGGCGAGCTTGATGGCATCGCATGGTCAGGCATCACTGAAGACTATACAGTGGGTTGGGCAGACGTTACCAACTACTTCCTCACCAACAACATCTCAGGTGCTTGGGCTGGTTCGTTCTTTGCGAATATGGATCGCTACAACGAGCTTCCAGATCACCTTAAAGAGCTTCTCAAGTTCGCTATGGACAGCTCTCATTACTATCGTCAGTGGTGGTACTGGGGTGGTGAAGCTTCATTGCGGGTCAATGGACCTAAGATGGAACTAACTTCTATTCCTGATGAAGAGTGGGCAACAGTTGAAAACGCTGCACACAAATTCTGGGATGAGATTGCTGCAGAGTCAGATACCAAAGCTGAAGTTGTAAACATCTTCAAGAAGTACAACGCAGACATGCAAAAAGCTGGTCGTCCATACCGTTACGGCTAAGCATTGCTTTCCAACTTTCGTTGGACAAAAACAAGAATTCATGCGCCCCACAAGTTGGGGCGCGTGTCTGAAGAACACTACTTCACAATCCAGCATATTCGGATTTTCATTTTTGATCGATGAGCAGGTGTTTCCTCTGTTCAATCGAAACCAATAATGTTGAAGTGCTGTCAAAGATTATGATGACGATTGGCTACGTATTGCCCGATCGAAACGCTGAGAGGAAGATTCATGCCAGGCAATCTGACATTGGACGAATTGAAAGACCTGATCAAATCAGGCCAAATCGACACTGTTCTTGCATGTATTGTTGACATGCAGGGTCGCCTGATGGGCAAGCGCTTTTTGGCGCAGCACTTTATCGAAAGCGCGTGGGAAGAAACTCATTGCTGCAATTACCTCCTAGCGACAGATTTAGAAATGTATACCGTTGAGGGTTATGCCTCGACCAGTTGGCAGTCTGGCTATGGCGATTACGTCATGAAGCCAGATCTGGACACAATGCGGATTATTCCATGGCTTGAAGGTACAGCGATGGTATTGTGTGACGTGCTGGATCACCACACTTATGAAGAGATTCCACATTCGCCACGCGCAATATTGAAAAAACAGATTGCGCGCCTAGACGCTCTTGGCATGACGGCGATGATGGCGACAGAGCTTGAGTTTTTCTTGTTTGAAAACAGCTTTGATGATGTCCGAAAATCGGGCTTCACAAATCTTGAGCCGATCAGCGGCTACAACGAAGATTACCACATCCTGCAGACCACCAAGGAAGAAGAAGTGATGCGCCCATTGCGTAATCACCTTTATGCTGCGGGTGTACCAGTCGAAAACACCAAAGGTGAAGCTGAAGCTGGTCAGGAAGAGCTGAATATCAAATACGCAGCTGCGTTGGATTGCGCAGACAACCATTCGCTCGCCAAACATGCCACCAAGGAAATTGCATGGCAGCACGGGCGCTCAGTGACGTTCTTGCCAAAGTGGCACAAGGATCGTGTCGGCAGTTCGTCGCACGTGCACCAGTCACTTTGGAAAGATGGTGAGAACATCTTCTTTGACCCAGATGCCAAGTTGGGCATGTCGGAAACAATGCGCCACTATATGGCTGGTCTAATCCACTATGCGCCTGATTACACTTACTTTCTCGCGCCATACATCAACAGCTATAAGCGTTTCCAAAAAGGCACCTTTGCGCCAACGAAGACCATTTGGTCTGTTGACAATCGTACTGCTGGTTTCCGCCTTTGCGGCGATGGAACAAAAGCTGTTCGGGTAGAATGTCGTGTTGGTGGTTCTGACTTGAACCCTTATTTGGCACTGGCTGTGCAATTGGCGGCTGGCATCAAAGGGCTTGAAGATAAAATGGAGCTGGCGGCACCTGCAACTGGCGATATTTATGAGAAATCCGACGCACGTGAAATTCCACAAAACCTGCGAGATGCAGGCGTTGCGTTAAAAGAATCCACCATGTTGCGTGAAGCATTGGGAGACGAAGTTGTCGACCACTACTTCCGTGCCGCGGAGTGGGAACAAGAAGAATTTGAGCGTGCCGTTACGGACTATGAAATCGCTCGTGGTTTTGAAAGAGCCTAAAATGACAAAGACTGTAAAATGTATCTCGCCCATTGATGGGTCGCTTTACGCTGAGCGTGTGGTGCTCAGCAATGCAGAAGCAAGCAAAGCTGTTGCCGATGCGAAATCTGCACAGGTTGAATGGGCTGCGCGTCCGCTTGATGAACGCATTTCTTTGGTGATGGCCGGTGTTCAAAGAATAGGCGACATGAACGATGAGATCGTTGAAGAGCTTGCTTGGCAGATGGGTCGCCCCGTTCGCTACGGTGGCGAATTTGGCGGATTCAATGAACGTGCTTCTTACATGGCTAGAATTGCGCCTGAAGCTTTAGCGTCTATTGAGATTGAAGATAGCGATCAGTTCAATCGCTACATTCGTCGTGACCCGCATGGTGTTGTTCTGGTCGTTGCGCCTTGGAACTATCCGTATATGACGGCAATAAACACGGTCGCTCCTGCACTGATTGCCGGTAATGCAGTAATGCTCAAACATGCTTCGCAAACTTTGTTGGTTGGCGAACGCATGGCGAAAGCCTTCAACGAAGTAGGTGTGCCTGCTGATGTGTTCCAAAACGTCTTCCTAGACCATGAAACGACTTCATCTTTGATCGCCACAAAATCATTTGGCTTTGTGAACTTCACAGGCTCTGTGGGTGGTGGGCAAGCAATGGAACAAGCTGCAGCTGGTACCTTCACAGGTGTTGGCACAGAGCTTGGCGGCAAAGACCCTGGTTACGTGATGGACGATGCTGACCTAGATGCTGCTGTTGATACGTTGATTGACGGAGCAATGTTCAATTCAGGACAGTGTTGCTGCGGCATTGAACGAGTTTATGTTGCTGAAAGCCTTTTCGACAAGTTCGTTGAAAAAGCTGTCGCGATCGTATCCGCATACAAGCTAGGCAACCCACTTGACCAAGAGACAACAATTGGTCCCATGGCCCATGTTCGTTTTGCTGATGAAGTGCGCGCGCAAACCCAAGAAGCAATCGATGCGGGTGCAAAGGCCCTTATTGATCCAGCACTATTTCCGAATGACGGTGGCGCCTATTTGATGCCTCAAGTCTTGGTAGATGTAGATCATTCAATGCGCGTAATGCGCGATGAGTCCTTTGGGCCAGTCGTTGGCATCATGAAGGTTAAAGATGACGCTGAAGCTGTAGCACTGATGAATGACAGCGAGTTTGGTTTGACGGCATCATTGTGGACTAAAGATGTTGAGCGTGCTCAAGCCGTCGGCGATCAAATTGAAACCGGCACCATCTTTATGAACCGCTGCGATTACTTGGACCCGGCTCTATGTTGGAACGGGTGCAAAAACACAGGTAAAGGAGGCGGACTTTCAGTCATCGGCTTCCAGAACCTTACACGTCCAAAATCATACCACTTGAAGAAAGCCTAAGACATGTTGCTACAAGGGAATTGGAATTACCCGACCCCGATCCGTTTCGGAGCAGGGCGAATTGCTGAAATCGCAGATGCATGCGCTGCGGTTGGCATCAAAAAACCATTGTTGGTGAGTGACAAAGGACTTGCGAACCTACCCATCACTACAAGCACACTTGACCTATTGGAAGCAGCTGGGCTTGGCCGCGCCATGTTCTCAGAAGTTGATCCGAACCCAAGCGAGTTAAATGCCGAAGTGGGCCTTAAACAATATCGCGAAGGCGGCCACGATGGTGTCATTGCATTTGGTGGTGGATCTGCTTTGGACTTGGGCAAGGTCATTGCTTTCATGTCCGGTCAAACGCGCCCTATTTGGGATTTTGAGGATGTTGATGATTGGTGGACACGCGCTGATGTTGATGGCATTGCGCCAATTATCGCTGTACCAACGACCGCAGGTACGGGTTCTGAGGTTGGTCGTGCTTCAATCATTACTAACTCCGTGACACATGAAAAGAAGATCATTTTCCATCCGAAGATTCTTCCTTCAGTGGTGATTTGTGATCCCGAGCTATCAACAGGCATGCCAGCATTCATTACTGCCGGAACGGGCATGGATGCCTTTGCGCACTGCTTGGAAGCATACTGTTCGCCGCACTATCACCCCATGAGCCAAGGTATTGCGCTTGAGGGTATGCGGCTGGTCAAAGAGTACTTGCCAGTGGCCTACAAAGACGGCTCGAACATTGAAGCGCGTTCACACATGATGTCTGCCGCCGCGATGGGTTCAACTGCGTTCCAAAAGGGCCTTGGCGCCATTCACGCGCTGTCGCATCCAATTGGTGCGGTTCACAACACACATCACGGCACTACCAATGCTGTCGTGATGCAGCCGGTTTTAACCTTCAATCGACCTGCGGTTGAGGAACGACTAACAACTGCGGCCAACTATCTTGGCATCACTGGCGGTTACGAAGGGTTCTATAACTTTGTCGGAGAGATCAACGACACGCTGGGTATCCCGAAAAACCTAACTGAGCTTGGCGTCAAAGATGCTGATTTGGTTCAGCTGACCAAGTCGGCGTTGCAAGATCCTAGCACTGGCGGCAATCCAGTCGAAATGACATACGACAACACGTTGGCGTTGCTAAAGGCGTGCATGTAAGACTGCCAATGTACCAGCACTGAAATTCATGATTGAATGGGGCCGGAGGACGGCCCCATTTTTTTGAAAAGAACACTGCTAACCCTATTGTTATTCGGCGCTCCACTTGGGGTAATTCCGGCTGAGGCTCAACTTCTTCCGACTGCAACACAGAAGTGTTCTGCTCTCAAACTTGCTGATGCTCGTGTGAAGGTTGAATGTGAGATTGCAGTATTGTCTCCTACAATTACTGACGGCTCAAAACTCTCATTGAAGTGGCATGTACGGCCAGGATTTGATGTTAGCTTGCCCGCTGCTATTCCAATTGCAGCAAAGTCGAATGTGAGTTTTTCTTCTGCGGACGCCTGGAATTGTGTCGCGCAAGGGGCTCCTCAGGCACCTGCACTGGGGTGTTACCTTGCTAGCAATGAATTAGCTAATTTGACGGAGCAAACCGTTCTAAAAGTTTCTGCCGTAATTGATAATCCAGAACACACAAGGGATGTGAAAAGCTGTTTCCGGATAGCAGGAGATGGCATCGATCGCTCTTTGAGTTGTTTGCCCTTGGCTTTCGGCATGCCTGAGGCGGAACTTTCATTAAACAAAACTTGCGGGACCGTTTGGTCGGACGGATCGTTCCTCAACTATGAGTGTTCAATTTTTGTTGCTGGAGCTTACTTGCTGCCTAGGACCAGCATTCAACTGTCCGACACGGTGTTGGTAGGAGAGGTGGTCGTGCCACAACGAACATTGTCCTTGGTTTCCGTACAGGATTGGAAATGTAAAACAACTCTCTGTATGCTCGATACAGGCAATGGTGAACGACGCGAGATTAGCTCTCAGTTATCTATTACAAGTCGTGTCCCGCTTCCCCATGTAGATGAAGCCATTTACAGTTGTACGCAGGTGACAACGCGCACGCCAAAGCTCGCGGCAGATCGTATATGTATTGAACTCAGTTGGTGATCAGGTTGTTTTTCTCTTTTGGAAAACGAGGGAAGCAAGTCCGATCAACGCTGACACAACAATCAATAGTAGTGACACCGCGTTCAGAACTGGCGTCGAACCTTGTTTGAGACGATCAAACATTGTGATCGTCAAAGGTGCATCTGAACCAACTAGCATAAGTGTTGTGTTGAAGTTTTCAAAGCTCATTAGAACGCCAACAACAGCTGCGCCGCCGATTGCTGGGAGCAAGAACGGCAGAGTGATCTGACGAATGGCACCCCAACGAGTGGCACCCAAGTTTAGAGCTGCTTCTTCCAGCGAACGATCAAATTTTTCAAGGCGGGCCGATATGACCAAAGTCGCGAAAGTAGCGATAAAGCTGAATTGACCAAGGATCACCAATGGTAGACCGGGGCGAAGCCCGTCGAACCACAGGCCAGTCATAGCTTCTAGGTTGTTGGCGACTTTGTTGGAGAAAACAAGAATTGAGATGCCCAAGATGATGCCGGGAATGATCAGCGGCAGCAGCATCAAAATATACATTAGTTCCTTGAATTTGAAGTCATAGCGCACAAACAAAAACGCGTTTGTTGTCCCAACGGCGATTGAGAGTGCAGACACCCAAAAGGCGACAAAAATCGATGTGCCGATTGAGCGGATGATTGAGCGCTCATTGAAGACGCCGATGTAGGGCGACTCTGTGCCAAAGAACCATTCAAGGGTGAAGCCCTCCCACGGGAGGGAAGGAAATACGCTGTCGTTAAACGCAAACGCGCAAACGACCGTTAGCGGCAATGCAAGATAGATGAAAAACAAAACAACATAGGCGCGGTACGTCCAGTTGAACATCTTGGACTGTGGGATTGTACTGATCATCTTAACGCCCCACTGTGTCTGTCAGAGATTGACGCGATAACTTGAGACCAATCCAAACAATTGCGGATGAAAGTCCAAGCAATAGGAACCCAAATGCCGAGCCAAGTTCCCAGTTAAAGCGAGTGATAAACTGACTGTAGATTAGCCCGGTGAACCATAGACTATCTTTGCCACCCAACAAAATTGGTGTCAGGTAATTGCCAAGAGAAAGCATGAACACAACAATGCAGCCTGAAACGATGCCAGGCTTTGCATGCGGGATGATGATTTCGCGTAGGATTGAGAATCCGTTGCCACCTAAATCGTAACCGGCTTCAATCAAACTATCGTCCAAACTGTCCAATGTTGTGACCAACGGAACAACCATGAAAAGCATTGATGTATAGACAAGGCCGACCATGATCGCCGCGTCGTTGTAAAGGAACTCTATTGGTCCTGATGCTAAGCCTATGTATTGTAAGAGACTGGAAAAAATGCCTGTTTCTCGCAGCAAAATCATCCAACCAAATGTACGTACCAACTCACTGACCCAAAAAGGGATCAGGCACATAAGAAACAAGGTTGTCTTTGTGCGGCCGCGGGTAAGTTTCGCGATAAAGTAGGCGATTGGAAATCCAAAAAGTAGCGTGAGCAGAGTTGCAGAGATCGACATGAATGCCGTACGTGCAAATGTGTTCCAATAGAGCGGCTCGGTGAAGAACACCATGTAGTTTCCAAAGCCTGTCACATATTGACGAACGCCAGTTTTAACACTGATGGAAACAAGAAACATGCCGATATGAGGAATGATAATGAGTAGGAGCAACCACAAAAGAAGGGGTGCCAATAGTAGGTAAAGTCCGAGGCGGGATTGGGTCTGGTTCATTGTCCCACCTACGCCTTCGTCGCCGGGTAACAACGGGTTTGCGCCGCTTCCCAGCCAACGTATATCTTGTCGCCGCGATTTAGATCCCTGAACTCACCCGTCTGTGGGATTGCGACATTCATTTCACCGCCAGAGCGTTCCTCGCGAAGTATGATGTGAGAGTTGGCGCCGTTGAACAATATATTCTCGATGATGCCGGCGTTTAGGTTCTCGACATTTCCAATGTCTTTCTTTTTCAGAGCGATGCGAACTGCCTCTGGTCTCACAAACAGCTCAGCGGCGTCGCCTTTGTTCAATTTACCAGCGGCGCTGATGCCTTTGAGCTCCATACCGTCCATCGTTTTAAGAGTGAGTGCATCGCCGTTCGCAGTTTCCACCGTTGCCTTGTAGCGATTAGCTTCGCCAACGAAACCAGCAACGAATGCCGTTTGCGGCTGATAGTAAAGTTCCCGGGCGGTTCCGACTTGCTCAAATTCGCCGTGGTTCATAACAGCGATTTGATCGCTCATGACCAAAGCTTCGGATTGGTCGTGCGTAATGTAAACAAATGTGGTGCCAAACTCAGATTGAAGTTTCTTGAGCTCAATCTTCATGTGTTCACGTAGTTTTAGGTCAAGTGCGCCAAGCGGTTCATCAAGTAACAGAACATCTGGCTCCAGAACCATACAGCGCGCAATGGCGACGCGTTGTTTCTGGCCGCCTGAAAGTTGGTTGATCTGACGAGATCCGACACCAGGTAGGCCGACGCGTTCAAGAACAGTTTCCACGCGCTTCGCGATGTCTTCGCGCGGTACGCCACGTTGTCGAAGGCCGAAACCAACGTTGGAAGCGATGTCCATCATTGGGAAGAGCGCAAGGTGCTGGAACACCATTGAAACAGGGCGTTTGTTTGGTGTAACGCCAATCATGGACTTGCCTTTGATAAGCAGGTCACCGCTCGTTGCTTCTTGGAACCCTGCAACCATACGCAGGAGCGTGGTTTTACCACAGCCCGAAGGGCCAAGGATTGAGAAAAATGTGCCGGTGGGCACGGAAAAACTTATGTCTTTTACAGCCTGAAAATCATCAAAGCTTTTGTTGATCGCGCGACATTCAAGGTCAAAACTCGCAGCGGAATTATTGTTGCTTTGGGTCATATGGGCTCCGACAAAATGAGAAGAGGCGCGATGTCGCGCCTCTTCAGGGTAAACTAACAGATAGAGTTACTTAGCTGCATTTACGCGGTCAAGTACTGCACCTTCAAGTGTTTCAAGGTTCGCAGGAACCGTTGGATACCACTTGATGTTGTCGATGTTAGCTTGTGAGTAGCTAGCTTGGTAACGAGCTTTAAGTGCATCATCAACGCCAGCGTCGCCGCCTTTTGAAGCTGTGAAGTTACCAGCAGCAGTTGTGATCATTGCAGCAATTTCAGGTTTCATTACGAAGTTGATCCAAGCATATGCTGCGTCGTCTGCACGACCACCTTTAGGTAGAGCGAATGTATCGATCCAGCCCAAAGAGCCAGCTGTTGGTGCAACGAAAGTGATGTCTGCGTTGTCAGCGTTTAGCTGCCAGCCGCCGGTATCCCAAGCCATTGCTGCTACAACTTCACCAGAACGAAGAAGGTTCTTGATTTCGTCGCCGCCACCCCAATACGTCTTCACGTTAGACTTACATTCGATAAGTTTCGCTTCAACTTGGCTAAGAATGTCTTTGTATGCTGCTTCGTCGCTATAGGCTGCGAATGGATCAAGGCCCATAGAGAAAGCAAAGCCGATAAGCGTTGGGCGTTTCAAGCGGTATGAAACCTTGCCTGCAACTGATGCGTCACAAAGGTCCAAATAGTCTTTGACTTGACCAGCCATTGCTGTGTTTACGATTAGGCCTGATGTGCCCCACACGTGTGGCACGCCATAAACGTCGCTGCCCAGCATTGTGTTGCCTTTAGTGGCTTCAAGCATTGAGCCGATGAATAGGCTTGTGTCGATTTTTGTAAGATCGATTGGCTTGTAGATTTCAAACTCTTCTTGCGCGCCAGCAATACGGTCTTGGCTTGGCTGTGCTAGGTCAAAGCCGCCGCCGTTAGTCGCGCGAAGTTTAGCAACCATTTCTTCGTTGTTTGATTTTGTAACTTCTACTGTGTGACCTGTTTCAGCTTCAAACAATTCCACAACGTTCTCAGGTGCATAGCCGCCCCAAGTCAACAAACGTAGCGTATCCGCATTTGCAGCTGATGCGCTCAATACGCCTGCAGCAAACAAAGCAATACCTGATGATAAAATCTTGTTCATGTTTCTCTCCACTTGATGAGCTTTCACAAGAATTACGACGTAATTCACGGAGCCCTTTTAATTATTGCGCCATCTCCAGCGCCGGGGAAGAGATAGACTTCTACCTTAGCACTTTTGTGACAATCTGAAGATGTTCCTTCAAGAAGGAGTGTGCTGTCAAGAATTTTTCGTAAATTCTTTTCAGGTCGATCGGTTGTGTGAAATTCTTTTCAGTTTTGTAATCGATTGTAGAAGGGAGCTTGCGCCTTCGTTTGTGCGCTGCACGAAGAAAAGCCCCGCAATGGGCCTGTTGATAATTCAGGTCATTGCAGGGCTGATGTCGATCTAAAGTAGATTGATTTAACTAATGCGTTCGCCAGTATTAATGTCAAATAGGCTTACGTCGTTGCTGCTAAAGCGTATGTTAAACTGATCGCCAACGTTGATTTTTTTGCGCGCTGCTTCGCGAATGATAAATGTCTCATCTCCAATCGCGGAAGTGATGAACGTATCGGAACCTGTGCGCTCAATTGCTGTTGCTTTGAGTGGTTTGGACAAAATGCCATCGTCCTTAGAGACAACAGTAATTTCTTCTGGGCGAATGCCCAGCTGAACATCGCCTTTGAACTTGAAGTCGTTGGCGTTTAGCGTCGTTGCAGTGTTTGCGATCGAAATGTCGTCATTGGCCTTCGCTGGCAAAATGTTCATCGGAGGAGATCCCATGAAACCGGCCACATACGTATTCGCTGGCGTATAATAGACTTCGTCAGGCGTTCCGATTTGCTGAATATAGCCGTCTTTTAAGATGCAAATGCGTGTTGCCAATGTCATGGCTTCGATTTGGTCGTGGGTTACATAAACGATTGATGCGTTTACACGCTGGTGCAGGCTTTTAATCTCGGCTCGCATTTCAACGCGCAGTTTTGCATCTAGGTTTGAAAGTGGTTCGTCAAAAAGATAGAGCTTTGGATCGCGCACCAGCGCACGGCCCATGGCAACACGCTGACGTTGCCCGCCAGAAAGAGCGCCGGGTTTGCGATCGAGCAGTTGGTCGAGCTGCAAAATCTCACCAACGCGCTGTAGCTCTTTTTGCTGATCTGCTTTGCTTTGCCCTCGTACTTTCATGCCGAATGTAATGTTTTCACCAACAGTCATGGTTGGGTACAGAGCATAGGACTGAAACACCATTGCAATGTCGCGTTTGCCCGGAGGTGTCTCTGTCATATCAGCGCCGCCGATAGCGATCTCGCCATCAGTTATTGTTTCAAGACCCGCAATGCAATTGAGCAAAGTAGATTTGCCGCAGCCGGATGGGCCCAATAAAACCAAGAACTCTGCGTCATCCATCTGGATGTCGATATCATGCAAGACTTCTACGTTTCCGTAGTTCTTTTTGAGGTTCTTGATTTCCAATACCTTTTGCGGATCGGTCACTGTTAGCTCCTTTTGGGTGCGCTGGTTGATGTTCTGACGATCAGATCAACGGGCACAACTTTTTGAAGGTTTTGAATAGACTGGCCACCGATGAGTTCGATGATCATTTTTGCAATCTCTTCGCCTGCATCACGAATTGGCGCGCGCGTGACAGTGAGAGCGACGGAGAAGTTTTCTGTTTTTAAAGAAGAGAGTCCATCATCGTGTGTGATGATAGAAATATCCTTGCCAATGGTCAGGCCTTCTTCTCGAATGCGGCGCTGTGCGCCAACTGTCAAAAGTGTTGATGCACACAAGAATGCAGTAGGTCGATCAGGTAGATTGAGGAGTGCGGCCGCGTTTCTGTAGCCATGCTCTTCGGTCATGTGTTCGTGATGGATAAGTTCTGGATTAGGTTTGATGCCAAAATCATCAAGAGCACGCACATAGCCATCATGCCGCTGCTTTGCGAACATTAGTTCCTTGGCGCCGTTGACAAGCCCAATTCTGGTGTGGCCTAGCTCCAGTAAGAGCTTGGTTGCATCGTAGAATGCACCTTCGTTGTCGATGTCATAATAGCCGAATGGGGTTTTTGACTCGCAGCGGCCGTGCACAATGAATGGAAAATTTAGCTTGGACAAAACAGCGATGCGCTCATCGTGGGCCTTTGGCGCACTTATGACGAAGCCGTCGACTTTTCCAATTTGCGCAAACCGTTGATATGTTTGAGGACTGTCATTCGCCGTCAGCACAACGTCGTTGTCTTTTGTGGCGAGCTTTTTGGTAAGCCCAGCTAAAAAATCTGCGAAGTGTGGATCCACCAACAGGTTATCAACTTGCGGCAAAACAATGCCAATTGCATCGGCCCGACCCGTAGCAAGTCGACGTGCACTGCTGTTGGGGCGGTAGTTGAGTTTTTGCGCTGCATCCTGAACTCGCTGACGCGTGTCTGCATTGACGGTCGAATAATTGTTTAGGGCTCGCGAAACAGTGGCTTGAGAAAGGCCGAGATGTTCCGCAAGTTTTTTTAGATTTGCCACAACGTTCTCCTTCCTCCACGAATCTCATTTAGCTAGCATTTACGCAATCTTTGAAAGCGCTTTCTAACATATTTCATATTTCTGAATTGACGATATTGCAAGCTCTTCAATTGTTGGAAGTGAAAATCAATATTTTGTTAACCATAAGAATTGTTAATAAACAATGGCTTGCGGAGTAATTATTGCTGTGTTTTGATTTTTCGAATGAATCGTTGTGAAAAATGATGCTTGACAGGGACCGATTCATTTTCGTTTACTGAAAGCGCTTTCAAAGAATTGCGGTGCCGAATCTGAACTTGGTTTGGCGCTATGAGTAGGGGTGAGGATGAACGACTTGTTAGCAGCAAATACGGATAGGACAATCACAGGGGCAAACGCACTTACGCAATCAGATTGGTGGCGTGGCGCAGTGATCTATCAAATTTATCCACGTTCGTTCCAGGATAGTAATGGTGACGGTGTTGGCGATTTGCCAGGAATTACGCATCGTCTACCTTACGTGGCGGACCTGGGCGTGGATGCGATTTGGCTTTCTCCGTTCTTCACATCTCCAATGAAAGACATGGGGTACGACGTCTCAAATTACTGCGACGTTGACCCAGTGTTCGGCACACTCGGTGATTTTGACACTATGACTGCGCGGGCGCACGAGTTGGGTCTAAAAGTGATGATCGATCAGGTTCTGTCACATACTTCTGATCAACATGAGTGGTTTGAAGAAAGTCGTCAGAGCCGCGACAACGATAAAGCGGACTGGTTTGTTTGGGCCGACGCACGTCCAGATGGCACACCGCCGACAAATTGGCAGTCAGTGTTTGGTGGAGCAGCATGGAGCTGGGACCCAAAACGTCGCCAATACTATTTACACAACTTCCTCCCCAGCCAGCCAGATCTAAACTTCCATAATGAGGCGGTACAAGACGCAGTGCTTGAAACAGTCCGGTTCTGGCTGGAACGCGGCGTGGATGGTTTCCGCTTAGATACAGTGAACTTCTATGTTCATGATCAAGAGTTGCGGGATAATCCACCGATGGAGGGTGGTGCCTCAAATGATGTGCCAGACCTAAACCCGTACGGTTTTCAGCAGCATGTTTATGACAAAACACGTCCAGAAAACATTGGGTTCCTAGAGAAGTTTCGCGCGCTCCTAGATGAATATCCTGGCGCATCTTCAGTAGGTGAAGTTGGCGATGGTGATCGTTCGCTGCAGACTATGGCTGAATACACTGCTGGCGAAGAGCGCCTTCACATGTGTTATTCGTTCGATATGCTAGGGCCTGATTTTTCGGCTGTACATTTCAAAAAATGCATCACGCATTTTGAAGCTGCCTCCGAGAAGTTTGCGAACGGTAGTAGCTGGCCGTGTTGGGCGTTTTCAAACCATGACGTCAACCGCCATATGAGCCGTTGGGAACATTTAGCGACGGACAAAGAGCAATTTGCGAAGTTCGCTGGCGCATTGTTGACCAGCCTCAAAGGCTCTATCTGTCTGTATCAAGGTGATGAGCTTGGGTTTACCGAAGCTGAACTAACTTTTGAAGACTTGACTGATCCATACGGGATCCGTTTTTGGCCAGAGTTTAAAGGGCGCGATGGTTGTCGCACGCCGTTCGCATGGACCAAAGATGGTGCCAATGCTGGGTTTTCAACCGCGAACAAGACGTGGCTGCCTGTTGCCAGTGAGCATCAAGATGTAGCTGCAGATATCCAAATTTCATCTGACCATTCCATTAGAGCGCAGTACAAACGTTTCTTGCATTTCCGCAAGCATCTCCCTGCGTTGATCCTGGGTGATATCGAGTTTTTGGATTGGGAATTTGAAGGCCTCGCATTTGTGCGGCGCTTTGAAGAACAAACCGTGTTGTGTGTTTTCAACTTAAGCAACGAAACAACGAGCTATTCGATACCAGAGCAGTTCGATGCAACTGAGCTAACAGGGCACGGTTTTGAAACAGGGTTTGACGGCAAGTCTGTCACCCTAAATGGCCATCAGGCCTTTTTTGCCGCTTTGTAATAAGCGGATAAACGGTAGTCGGGAGGATTACGATGAAGAAACTACTCACTATGGCTGTTAGCGCGATCGCTATTTCAGCAGCATCAGTGTTGCCAACATACGCGTTTGATGACGGTAAGTTGGTTATTTGGATCAATGGTGACAAAGGCTACAACGGTCTGGCAGCAATTGGCGAGAAATTCGCAGCTGACCTTGGCGTTGAAGTTGTTGTTGAGCACCCAGAGGCTGTGACCGACAAATTCCAGCAAGCAGCCGCGAATGGCCAAGGCCCTGACATTTTCATCTGGGCGCACGATCGTTTTGGTGAGTGGGCAGCTGGTGGTTTGATCACGCCGGTTGAGCCAAGTGCAGAAGTTAAAGCAAACACATTCGATTTCGCATGGGATGCAGTCAGCTTTGACGGCAAAGTCTGGGGTTACCCAATGGCTGTGGAAGCTGTCGGCCTGATCTACAACAAAGATTTGGTTGCGACACCACCTGCGACATTCGAAGAAATTGCTGACCTTAAGATTGATGGCGTTACGTCACCTATTATGTGGGACTACAACAACACATATTTCTCATTCCCATTGCTAATGGCTGGCGGCGGCTTCGCTTTTGAGAAACAAGATGGCAATTACGATCCATCTACAACGGGAGTAGCAAACGCGGGCGCAATTGCCGGTGCATCAATGATCAAATCATTGATCGATGGTGGTGTTATGCCAAAGGGCGTTGATTATGGTGTAATGGACGCTGCAATCAACAAAGGCGAAACAGCTATGGTCATCAATGGTCCATGGGCTTGGTCTAACCTTGAGCAATCAGGCATCAACTTTGGTGTTGCTCCGATCCCATCAATCGACGGCAAAGCTTCAAAAGCATTCGTTGGCGTTTTGGCAGCTACTGTTAACGCAGCTAGCCCGAACCAAGACATCGCTAAAGAATTCATTGAAAGCTACATGCTTACTGATGATGGCTTGAAAACAGTCAACGACGATGTTGCACTTGGTGCGGTTGTTTCAAAATCATTTGCGAAGCAAGTTGAGGCAAATCCAAATATTGCTGCAACATTGGCGAATGCTCAAACTGGTGTTCCAATGCCTTCTATCCCAGCAATGGGTAAGTTCTGGGCTGCTATGGAGCCAGCACTACGTTCAATCACCAACGGTCAATCTTCAGTTGAAGAAGCATTGTCTGGCGCTGAAACACGTATTTTGGCAGAGTAATCCAAAAATCGAAGCGTCGCCTTTTTGGCGGCGCTTCACCTCAACAGATGTAAGGCCAAAGCAATGTCCGTTATGCCTCACGATCACAACTTTTCGACTTCCCACGAAGGGCCGATGAATGCGCTTTTTAATACAATAAGGCCATTCTTGCGGATCGGTGCCTTAACGGCCATTGCTTTGGCTTTCCTTTATGTAATCTGGGGGCTCTACCTCGCAGGACAACCCATTTTTGCGGTTGTTGCGTTTGCCCTTGGCATTTCCATTGTCATTTTGTTTGGATGGTCACGGTTTTACACGTGGCGTTTTGTATTCCCTGGCGTAGCGGCGATCGCGGTGTTCATCGTTTTGCCGGTCCTTTACACATCGGGTATCGGTTTTACGAACTTTAGCGCAAGCAATATTCTGCCGTTCGAACGCGTTCAGCAGATCCACCTAAATGAAATGGTGAAGGCAACTGATAGCGGTCGCCCTTTTTCACTGACGAAAGACCTGCAGCTTTTTTTTCCTGAAAACGGTGACAAACCAGCACTGCTGACGGCGCCAATCGGTGATGCCGTTGAAGGTGTTTTGACCGCCAATCTCCTCAAAGGAGATACTCCAGAGACATTGGCTGTGAAAGATGTTCTGAAGAACCGAAAAACACTGCAACTGTTAAGTGTACAAGTGCCAACAGGTGGTGCGTTAACGATGGATGGTCTTCGTACTTTCGCGTCTTCAACTCCGTTTTACACATTAGAAAAAGATAGCGTACTCGTCGGCGCAGACGGTACGCGTTTGACGCCTAATCATGTTGAAGGTTTCTATCAAAATGAAGCTGGGGATCTGGTAACGCCAGGTTGGCCAGTCGGCATTGGGTTTGCCAACTTCAAACGTGTGCTTTTTGCTGATGGCATTCGCCAACCAATGCTACAGATCTTTTTGTGGACTTGTGCTTTTGCGTTTCTGTCCATGGTCTTCACGGCAAGTTTGGGCACATTGTTAGCTATTGTGCTCGAGTGGGAACACTTGGCCTTCAAAGGCATATATAAGCTCTTTTTGATATTGCCCTACGCAGTTCCCGCATTCATTTCGATCTTGGTTTTCCGTGGTTTATTTAATCAGAATTTTGGTGAGATTAATCTCATTCTTTCCAATCTGTTTGGATTGAAGCCTGATTGGTTTACTGATCCGAACTTGACCCGCGCGATGTTGCTGCTCGTCAACACATGGCTTGGTTTCCCCTACTGGATGCTGATCTCTGCTGGGTTTCTACAAAGCGTTCCGCGTGATCATTTTAAAGCTGCCGCACTTGAGAGCTCAGGGCCTGTCAGAAACTTCTTTGCGATTACTTTGCCGCAAATCTTCCCGCCATCTGTTCCTTTGTTGATCGCTAACTTCGCATTTAATTTCAACAATATCGTACTTGTGCTTTTGCTGACACGCGGCGGTCCTGATATTCCGGGAACGATCATTCCAGCCGGATCAACTGACTTGCTTGGTTCGTTTACGTTCCGAATTGCGTTCCAAAACTCTGGACAAGACTTCGGGCTGGCCGGGGCGATATCGACGCTGATCTTCATAATTACAGGCGTCATTGCCTATGTGAATTATCGCGCAATGCAGAAACTCGCAGCGAAGCGGAGTGCTAAATCATGATGGTAGAAGACAAAAAGTCTCTGTTGTGGCGTAAGATTTTGGCACATGGATTGTTGATCGCATTTGTCGCGTTGATCATGTTTCCATTTTTGATGGTTTTGTCGATTTCGTTCCGAGAAGGAAACTTTTCTACTGGCAGCGTGTTCCCGGATAACCCGACGCTTGAGCATTGGGCATTGGCTCTTGGATTTGAGTATACCCGAGATGACGGCACAGTAATCCAACCACCTTTTCCAGTTATGCTTTGGCTTTGGAACTCTGTGAAAATTGCGCTGATTTCGTCTGTCGGTATTCTGATATTGTCGACGACTTCGGCCTACGCGTTTGCGCGCATGAAGTTTCGGGGTCGCGATGGTATACTCGATACTTTGCTTATCGTACAAATGTTCCCAGCAGCCCTAACGGTTATCGCAGCTTATGCAATTTTTGATGCGCTGGGGCGTGTGGTGCCGTGGTTAGGGATCGATAGTCATCCGGCTTTGATCCTCTCGTACTTGTCGCATATCACGCTTCATATATGGACGATCAAAGGCTATTTTGACAGTGTTGATTCAGCGCTTGATAAGGCGGCAATGATTGACGGTGCATCGCCTTGGCAGACGTTTAGATTTGTGTTTTTGCCACTTTCCGTGCCGATCCTCGCTGTCGTGTTTGTGCTGTCATTCATCTATATGATCAACGAATATCCAGTGGCCTCTGTACTGTTGCGCAACACAGATCAAATGACTCTGGCCGTGGGAGCAAGACAGTATTTGTACGAGCAAAACTACCTATGGGGTGATTTTGCGGCGGCAGCCATTCTCTCCGGGTTGCCAATAACATTCTTGTTTTTATCGATTCAGCGCTTCTTGGTTTCTGACATGAGCGACGGGGCAGTTAAGGGGTAATCGCTGTCGCGATTATCCAGTTCTGCCATCTTTTTTGCGTCTGGCCCTTGACCTTCCCCTAACTAGAACCTTTATATAGTGTAAGTACACGGCTGTGAGGGCTGTGCGAAAACATTAGCCTTAGCTGGCAGATTGGTGGGAAGCATGTGTCCTGTAGAAAAGGCGGAGTTCGAGAGAATGATCACGCTCGCTCAGAAAATTGGTTTTTCAGAAGAACAGCTAGCCGATCTAATAGCGACCTATAGCTGCCAATCTAAGAAGTCCAAGAAATGAATATTGGCGAAGCGGCGAAGCAATGTGAATTGCCCGCCAAAACCATTCGCTATTATGAAGACATTGAGCTGATCCAACCGGAGCGTGCAGGGAACGGTTATAGAGATTATTCGGTCGAAGATGTGCATCGTCTTATCTTTTTGCAAAGATCGCGAAGTCTTGGATTTACGATTGAAGAGTGCCGATCACTTTTGTCACTTTACGACGATGAACAACGGGCGAGTTCGGACGTAAAGACGATTGCAAAGCTAAAAATCGATTTGATCGAACAAAAAATTGAAGAGTTGAACTCGCTTAAGTCTACATTGTCCGTGCTTGTGAAAAGTTGCAACGGCGACCATCGTCCCGATTGCCCCATCATTGATGACCTCGCAGGAAAAACGACACCTAAACAGTGAGTTAGAGCTTGCTCGAAATCGTATGGGCCGCCGCGAAAGTAGCGTGTGTCATGATTGAACCAGTCTCATAATACAGCGCTGACGTCTTTGTATAATTCTCGCTGTACGTCTGCTGCGGGACCACCGGCAATATGTTATCGTCATCTGTCGCAAAGGTGTGTCCAATTGCTTTGCCGAAAGTGGTGCCGGGGCCGATGCCTCGTCCAGAGTAGCCAAATACAGAATAGGCGTTAGGCCCCAATTCAACAATCTTGGGTAAGTGGTCTTTCGTCATTGCGATGCGACCGTGCCATGCGTGGTCGAGATTCTTAGTCGCGAGTTGCGGATAGATTTGTGCCAGTTTTTTCTGTGCCCAAGTTTCATGAACACCCGAAGCAAAATGGTCAAGTGAACCAACACTGCCGACCAAAAGTCGACCTTCACAATCATACCTGAATGACGACATTACCATTGCGCTGTCCCAACATCCTTCTTGGTTTGGAAGCACGCTTTTCCTTTCGGATTGCGTTAGCGGTTCTGTCGCAAATTGGAAGTAATGGACGTTGGTGAACTGTGAGCGAGTGCCGACAAGTTGATCGTTTGAATAGGCGTTAGTCGCGATGAGCAAGTTCGGCGATATCACAACTCCTGCCGCAGTTCTGACTTGCCAAATTTCGTTTTCTCGTTTGATACCTAGTGCAGGCGAGTTCTCAAACAATTCGGCGCCTGCTCGAACAGCGGCCTTGGCAAGCCCTTGGCAATATTTTAGCGGGTTAATTGTCCCAGCGCGTGGATCAAAAAGCGCGCCATGATAAGAAGAACTGCCTGTGCGGTTTTTTGTTTCCGCTGCACTCAGAAGTTTCACAGGCGCGTCTCGTTGAACTTGCTGTCCAAAGCGAGATTCTATGTCTTTTAAACCGGTTTTCGAGTGCGCACAGTGCAATGTGCCATTGCGTATGGCGTCACACTGAATGTCGTGTTGTTCAATTAATGAAAATACCAAGTCCGGAGCAGAAGCGAGTATGCCGTTTAGTTTCTCACCAGCCTCTTTGCCAACAAGGTCTTCAACTTCATCTGGCGGAGTCCACAGCCCGGCATTGACCAAACCCACATTGCGGCCTGAACCACCGAAACCAATCGTTTCTGCTTCAAGCAGCACAACAGACATTCCATGCTGAGCTGCCTCAAGCGCAGCGGAACAGCCTGTGAAACCGCCCCCAACGATGACAAGATCGACACTTCGGTCGCAATCGAATTCTGGCAGGTTTAGCTGCGCAGTGACTGAGTTTTGCCAGAGGTTATTGTTGTATTTGGGATTAGTCATCGAGTTCTCTAATTTGCATAAAAGCTTTTGAAACCGTCGACAATGCGTGTAACGCCATCGTCATCGATGTCGATATGGGCTACGATACGGATGTAGTCTCCGCCTGCTAAATTGATGCCGCGTTCTGCAAGGTGTTGGCGCAATGATTCAACTTCAGCTTCAACCGGCTCAATGAAAAGCATGTTGGTTTGGTTGTCTTGGAAAGTGACCTTGAATCTATCAATGGCGCTTAGTTCTTTTGCAAGAACTGCTGCACGTTTGTGATCGTCACCCAACCGGTTCACGTGATTGTCCAACGCATAAATTCCTGCAGATGCGAGAAGACCTGCTTGACGCATGCCGCCACCCAACATCTTGCGCCAACGTAGTGCAGCTGCGATTGTTTTACTGTCACTGGCAAGAATTGCGCCGACTGGTGCACCTAGCCCCTTTGAAAGGCAGATGTTTACGCTATCGAACCGCTTGGCGATTTCTGCAACAGGTACGCTGAGCTTCTCTGCGGCATTGAATAGTCGCGCCCCGTCCAAGTGTTTTGTCAGTCCATGTTTGTCAGCAACATCCAAAGCTGCATTTGTTCGATCCATAGATACTGCTTGTCCTGAGTGTGTGTTTTCAAGACTAAGAATGCGTGAGATCGGAAAGTGTGGGTCATCTACCTTAACTGCGGCTTCAATGTCTGAAGGCTCTAGCGCTCCATCCGAAGCGACGTCTAAAGGATAGGGGAATGTGCCGCCCGCGACCGAAGAGCCGCCGGCCTCATACTTAAAGATATGATAGCCTTTGCCAACGATGATCTCTTCACCGCGTTTTGTGTGAGACAACATCGCAGCCAAGTTTGACATGGTGCTTGAAGGCAGAAACAGGCCCTTTTCCTTGCCTAGCAAAGCCGCTGCCTTTTCTTCAAGCGCATTGATCGTGGGATCTTCGCCATATACGTCGTCACCAACTTCTGCGTCCATCATATAGGCGCGCATTTCTGCTGTGGGTTTTGTCACCGTGTCGGATCGAGTGTCTAATACTGGCAGGTCGGACTTCGCAACAGAGTTGCTCATGTTTGCATACATTTGGAACGTGCCCCAAGGAACGAATGGAAGGGTGATTTGAACCATCAAATTGGCACAATGATTAGCACGCGCCAAGATGATTGTTTGTTCGCAATTATACTCTTTTGGGTTGCAGCTAGGTGCAACTAAGCCTACCATTCAAAGACTTACCCCGTTGAGTCTTGCCAATCGTCCCACACATGTTCGGCACAATCGGGTCAATGTACGAACAGTTTTGTGGTGATATTTATGACAGATTTCGCATCATGGCGGAAAACTTTGGCAGCGCTGGCAATCGGCGGTGTTGGCGCACTCGTGGCGTTTTGGATTAACTTGCCAGCTCCGGCGCTAACCGGCCCTTCCATTGCGGTCACCATTGCTGGTTTGCTCGGCATGGACCTTAGTGTCGATAATCGAATTAGGGATGTTTCATTTCTAGTTATTGGATTGTCTATGGGGACCAGCGTGACCCCTGAAGTCTATCAGTCCGCTAAGCAATGGCCGCTTAGCCTTATTGCAATTGTTTTAACAGTCACAAGTGCATTTTTTCTCTGCCAATTCGTTTTGCGTCATTTTTGGAAGTTTGATGCGAAGACCGCCGTTCTGGGTTCATCGCCGGGACATCTGAGTTTTGTCATTGGATTAGGGGCAGACACCGGCGCGGATATTCGTTTGGTGTCAATTGTGCAGAGCATTCGTGTTTTGGCTCTAACTCTTGTTGTTCCCATGCTAGTAGTTTGGTCAGGGATGGCCGTTAGTGGCATTGCGGGGCAGGATGTGTTTATGAGCGTGTCTTGGGTCGCATTCAGTTTAGCTCTGGCCGCACTAGTTGGTTTAGCGTTCAAACGTTTCAGGGTGCCTGCAGCTTTTGTTCTGTCTGGAATGATTGTGTCGATTGTTTGCCACCTGTCTGGTCTGATTTCAGGTCATATGCCGCTTTGGCTTACACTGCCGTCCTTAGCCATATTGGGCAGTATGATTGGAACCCGTTTTTCTGGGGTATCTTGGGCAGAGTTGCGCAAAGCGCTGACCGCGGGTTTGGCCTTAACAGTCATCGGTGTTGGGGCTGCAGTTCTATTCGCCTTCTTATTGACCTTGTTTATTGACCTGCCACTTGCGCAATTGGTCGTGGCTTTCGCACCGGGTGGTGTTGAAGCAATGGCTGCTATGGCATTTGCGCTTAATTTAGACCCAACGTTTGTTGCAACCCATCATATTGCTCGACTTTTCTACCTAAGTTTCTTTGTGCCACTTGCCTTGATGTGGTGGGGAAAAGATTGAACTCAGGAAGCATGAATTGTTGCAGCTAAAAGCTTTGTGTTCAGCTATCTTATAGTTTGAATCAGCTGAAAAAAACGGAATGCCAAATGAAGTTATATGGTTTGAAAAACTGTGATACCTGCCGCAAAGCTGCAAAGCAACTTGAAGCGAGCGGCAATGTTGTTGAGTTTGTCGATGTACGCAAAGAGCCTTTGAGCGCAGAACAGCTGAACGAATTTGTAGTGGCATTTGGCGTTGAGAAATTGATCAACAAAAAGTCGACGACATGGCGCCAATTGAGTGAGGAGGATCGAGAGACTGATCCGGTGTCACTTCTGCAAGCTAACCCTTCACTTATGAAGCGGCCGGTCACAGTAAGTGATCAAGGGCTGATGCTTGGCTGGGCAAAGGACGTACAAGCTAAGTTTATCGGATGAAGTAAGAAACATGTTTTTTCAGTCTGATTGTAATCCACTCGACGTTTCCCTGCGTATTGCTTATACAATTGGGAGATTGAAATATGCAGGCGGCGTTAAAACTTGTGAGTAGTAACAACCATAAGTCAGCTATCGAACTGGCGAAACAGCACAGGAGTTTAATTGCTCTCGTGGGTAGTCAGCAAGACCGTGCCGCTTTTCAAGCTCTCTTCGAATATTTTGCACCTCGCATCAAGGCAGTCATGCTGAAGGGCGGGGTTAGTACAATGCAAGCAGAGGATTTGATGCAGGACGTAATGATGACGATTTGGCGGAAGTCTTCACAGTTTTCTCCGGACCGCGGTACAGTAAGCGCTTGGGTTTTTACTATCGCTCGTAACGCAAGAATTGATTTGATGCGCAAGGCTTCATCTCGACCTTACGATGACGTCTATGAACTCGAAATTGCGTCTGAAGACAAAACCGTTGATGACGAAGTTCTACAGTCTGAACGCGAAGAGTGCGTTAGCAGCGCGATTGCACAGCTGCCGGATGATCAGAAACAGGTGATTGAGCTCGCCTTTATGAGCGATCTAAGTCAAAGCGAAATAGCAAAGAAATTATCCTTGCCCTTGGGAACCGTGAAATCGCGAATGCGATTAGCCTATGGCAAGCTGAAAGGTCAATTGGAGGCGGTACGATGAAACTCACTCACCATCTCGACGACAATACACTCATGCGCTACGCCAGTGGCGATTTAGATGCAGCTTTCACTGTTATTGTTGCTTCTCACATTGCCCTTTGTGAGCAATGTCGCAAGGCGTCTCATGATGCTGAACAACTTGGCGGCGCTTTACTTGCGGAAACAGACGTGCAGCCCGTAAATGACAATGCATTTGAAAGTCTAATGGCTGCAATTGATGAGCAAGACAAAAGCCAAGTGGACGGCGTAGAAGCGCGGAACGTACATACGTTTCCAAAGCGCGGTGCTGGTAAGATCAGCGGCGATATTCCGCTGCCGTTACAACGACACATTGGTGCTCAGATCTCAGATATCAAATGGAAAAAAGTGGCTCCGGGTATTTCAAAGCACGACATTGATATGGGTAAGGATAGCCCATCTTCATTGTATCTACTGAATATCGCGCCTGGACAGGCTGTGCCTGAACATGGCCATGGCGGCCAAGAAATGACTCTCATTCTATCAGGAGCTTATAATGATCGGTTTGGAAGATTTGGGCGTGGTGACATTGCTGATCTTGATGAGCATGTGGAGCATCAGCCAATCGTTGAAAATGACGCGGCGTGCATATGTCTTGTCGCGACGGAAAAGCCGACCAAATTCAAAGGTCTAATTGAACGTGTTCTCCAGCCTCTAATTCGGATCTAGAACATGTCTCACACATCTAAAAGCCCGCGCCGATATTGGATTACCGGCGCGAGCTCAGGTATCGGCTATTCTCTTGCTGAAAAACTTGCGGATCGAGGGGATAGCGTGGCTGTTTCTGCGCGATCCGCAAATAAGCTCGAAGAGCTGTGTGACGGTAGACCAAATCTTTCTTCTTATCCTTTAGACGTCGCGGTGCGCGAAGATGTGCACGGCGTTATTGAAACCGTGGAGAATGAGGGCCCTATTGATATTGCTGTGCTCAATGCAGGTGCATGGGCGCTTATGGATGCTGATGAAATGGATATCGACAAAATCCGACAGGGCATCGAAGTCAACTATATGGGCGTTATGTATGCGCTAGAGAAACTCATTCCGGCCATGAAGGCACGCGGTGAAGGACATATCGCAATTATGGCCTCGGTAGCCGGTTTTAGGGGGCTGCCGCGATCAATGGCCTATGGGCCCACCAAAGCTGCGTTGATCAATTTGGCTGAGACATTGAAACCAGAGTTAGAGCAATTTGGGATCCACGTTACCGTCATAAATCCGGGTTTTGTTGACACACCAGCGACACAGGATAATCCGTTCCCGATGCCAGACATTGTTAGCCCTGAACAGGCCGCAAGCTCAATCGTGGATGGCCTTGATCGCCAGAAGGTTGAAATCATCTTCCCGAGGCGTTTCGCCTTGATAATGAAGTTCCTTGGGGTGTTGCCTTACAAAGCATTCTACTGGGCGATGCGAAGGATTATGGGACGCTAGCGTCCCATCTTTTACTACTCTGCAGGCTCAATCTGCTTCTTCACAATTACGACAGCGCGTTTAGGCGCGTCGGGACGAGGCTTAAGCTTTAGTCCTTTAAGCCAAAGCTTTAGCGCTTCCCAGTGAATTCCTAACATCACCTTCGCAGTCATCCAGCCAGTGGACAAAATTGCTTTGACCAGTTGGCCGTCTGTTAGTTCGTGTTTTTGTCCTGCAAAAAAAGCATTCAGTAGCGGCCCGTCATCATCGCGAAGGGCTACTCCGACAGTCAGCTTTTTTGCAATTGGTGTTACATGGAAAGTGTAGTTCCCCGAGACGTCGTTGAATGGCGAAACATAGAATTGTTTGTCACAATTTTGCCAAATCATTCCGTCCTCGCGTTCTTCTGCTGGGATCACATATGTATGGCGCTGGCCAAAAGTGTTGTTCACTTCATAAATCATGAGCTTGGTGTTCTGCTCTGCGTCTAGGCCGAAGTAGACAGTAATCGGGTTGAACGCGTAACCAAATATGCGTGGGTAAGTAAGCATCTTAAAACGCGCGATCTGCGTTTCTGGGACCGCTTCAAGGGCAAGATTTTTCAAGTAGGGCAGCAGGTCCTTGCTGTCGCCATAGTCCTTGTCAAAAAGGCTTACCAAATTGGTTTTATTGTGTGAAAAGAACCGGAGTTTTGCGGCGACATCATCAATTTGATCGCAGTCCACTAAGATGTTGAAAACACCATAACTCAGCCCATGTTTTACTGGACGAAGCCGCTTGTGTGTAACTGTTCCTTTGTAGATTGCATTCGAAATACCGATCATTCTGCAGCCACGCTTGTTTTTTCGGGCTCTAGGTGAATGCGACCGCTTTCATTAGCAACGTCCCAAGGGCGTCGAACACTACCCAGTGCCTCGGCAACCGCTAGGCCGGACTGTATGCCGTCTTCGTGGAAACCGTAGCCGAAGTACGCCCCACAGAACCAAGTGCGGTTATTGCCTTGTAACGTCCAGAGTGATTTCTGCGCTTCGATAGATTTTTGGTCAAACACTGGGTGCATATAGTCAAACGTACGATGAGTTTTGTCGGGATCAATTTCGCCGGTTGGGTTCAATGTGACAAATAGCTCTGTTTCACTATCTAATTCTTGAAGCTCGTTCATCCAATAAGTGACACACAATTTGTCGTCTTGATCAAATGAGGCTGCCGAGTTTTTCATATAGTTCCAACACGACCAAAGACGTTTGCGCTTTGGCATCCAAGTCTCGTCGCTGTGCAGAACTGCTTTGTTGTACTGATATGGAAAGTTCGATAGTAGACTTTGTTCGTGGTGATCTGGCCGATCTAGCAACTCCAACGTCGTGTCAGCATGTGTAGCCATTACAACATGGTCAAAAGTGCGGGTATTGCCATTTTGATCGATAATTTGAACTGAGTCTTGAAAGCGGACTACCGACTTAACGGGCGAGTTCAATTCATACTCAAAACTTCCTTCTTCAACCAGTCGATTTACGTAAGTTCTGCCACCACTTGCTACTGAGCGCCAATCGGGCTTTTGCTTAATCTTCAGCAGAGCATGGTTTGCGTAAAAGTCGATGAATGTCTTGGCCGGATATTCCATCATGTCAGCCGCATCCGTCGACCAGATTGCCGCGCCCATAGGAATGACATGGTTGTTTATGAAAAACTGCGAAAACTTCTCAGCACTTAAATAATCACCAAGGCTGATGTTGTCGTTGTAAGCCATAATTCGTTCTGGAGCAGTCTTGAAGAACCGCATCATATCGTTGAGCTGTTTCCAGTGATCCGGGTTGATCACATTTCGACGTTGGCCAAAAAAGCCGTTCGCGCCAGATCCTGAATATTCATAGCGTCCATGATCTACAGAATATCCAAAGCTCATGTCAGTGTGATGTGTCGCCACATCAAGATGCTCAAACAATGCTGTAAGATTTGGGTAGTTGGGTTCGTTAAAGACTATGAATCCCGTATCTACGGCAACGCTGCCACGATCGGTTTCGACATCCACTGTGTTCGTATGTCCACCAAGATAACTTCCGGCTTCAAAAACGGTAACGTTGTGCTCCTTAGACATGAGCCACGCAGCAGACAGACCTGAAATTCCCGAACCAATAACAGCGATGTTTAGTTTTTGCATTTTTACACTCGCGCTTTAAATATCATTATAGGTCAAACGTTTCAGCTTGCCGATTGGATCAGAAAAAAATCAAAGTGAACCGATCTTTTATGTTGCGCGTATTGAGCATAACAGCAAAGGATCGGTACATGATGCAATATTTAGTCGCCTATGTGGCCACATTAGTCGTATTTCTGGGCATTGATTTTGTCTGGCTGAAGTATGTCGCGCGTACATTTTATTTTGAACGGTTGGGGCCGCTGCTGCTCGAGCAACCCAATTTCGTAGCTGCAGGTGTGTTTTATCTTGGTTATGTGGTGGGTATTGTTTACTTCGCAGTTTTGCCGGCAATGCGTGATGGCGGTGCATCCACTGCTGTAATCAATGGTGCGCTGTTGGGGCTGTTGGCCTACGCTACCTACGATATGTCCAACTACGCGACACTAAAGAATTGGTCGCTTCAAGTTACATTAGTGGACATGGTTTGGGGTGCCGCTTTGACAAGTGTGTCTGGATATCTTGGATATCTGATCACAAATGCGGTTTTGACAGTTTAGACAAAAAGTCTGTTATTGACATTTTGTCTAAAACATTGAAGTTGACTGAAAGATACTTTCGGCTCGCCTAACTGGGCGGGCTCAATTTCGTGAGGGAACTGATGCGTAACTTTGAACTAGAAGTACATTTTTCGAAATGGGAATTCAAAGCCAAACATCATATGACGGCTTCAGATGCGCAGTCTATGACCCTAACGGAACTGCTGGACATGGCATCACAACAACGACGTGATGAGTTTAACAACCTCTGGCTAGGGTATACGCAGACCTGGGGTGCTGCAGCACTGCGATCCGAGATTGCGAATACATATGACAACATAAACGCCAAAAATGTTTTGTGTTTCGCAGGAGCCGAAGAAGGTATCTATGCAGCTATGCGCGTGATGCTAGAGCCTGGGGATCATGTGATTGTTTTGGTGCCAAATTATCAAGCTGCAGAGACACTGCCTTTAGATATTTGTGAGGTTACTGGTGTCGCACTTGATCCGAACAATGACTGGCGTGTTGATATGGATGCGCTACGCGATGCAATTCAGCCAAACACAAAACTCATTTCCATCAATTTTCCAAACAATCCCACCGGCGCTGTTATGCCACGTGAGGATTTTGATGAGCTGGTGGCCTTGTGCCGCCAACATGGTATTTACTTGTTCTCGGACGAAGTTTACCGCGGACTAGAAATGGATCCAGCGAAGCGCATTCCACAGGCCGCCGATGTGTATGAGCGTGGGCTGTCTTTAAACGTAATGTCGAAAGCGTATGGTTTGCCGGGCCTTCGTATAGGTTGGATCGCTTGCCAAGATGTGGGACTGCTTCACAAGTTAGAGCAGTACAAACACTACCTCTCAATTTGTAATTCGGGTCCAAGTGAACAGCTTTCCCTGATCGCACTTGAAGTGCGGACGCAAATTCTTGCGCGTAATTATGCGCTCTTATCGTCCAATTTGGATTTGGTAGATCAGTTTTTCTCAGAATATCCCGATATGTTTGAGTGGCAACGCCCCGATGGCGGCTGCGTCGCCTATCCTCGGTTCAAACCTGCGGTTGGCGTTGAACAATTCTGCAAAGATATCGTCGATGAAGAAGGCGTGTTATTGTTGCCAGCGTCGGTTTACAAGTCGGATCTAATGACAGGGTTGGACGATCGTTTTCGCATCGGCTTTGGCAGAGATAATCTAAAAGAAGGTCTTGATGCCATGCGTTCATTCATGGATCGACATCACAACTCATATGTTTAGAGAATAATTTCCAAGGAGTTCGCCCTTACTATCGTCTAATAGTTGTTTGATACCCAATTGGTATGACGCATGGACGCTTGTTTGGAACCGAATTTGAAACTAGATGAAACTATCGCTCCGCTTTGTGAAAGCGAGCTGCTTACACTGGTGAGTCGCGCCTCGACAGGTGATCGGCTGGCATTTTCTGAGCTGATAAATGATCAGTACGACTTTATCTATCGAGTGGCTTACAAATGGCTGGGCGGGCAAAGCGATGCTGAGGACGTGACGCAAAACGTAGTGATGAAGCTTGCTACGAGCGTTCGCCAATTTGATGGCCGCTCGAAGTTTTCCAGTTGGCTTTATCGCATCACACTGAACGCTGTACGAGACCATCAACGGCAATCGTCCCGCCAAGGACGAAACGTTGCTGCTTTGAGTTTGGTAAGTCCTACCCAAACACCGTCAAGTCAAGAAGACGATATGACATTGAACGAAGTATGGGCGGCCGTTCGAAAATTACCAGAAAAACAAAGAGACGCAGTGCTTATGATTTATGGCGAAGAACTCAGTCACGCTGAATGTGCCATAATCATGGGCTGCAAAGAGAAAACGGTTTCTTGGTATGTGCATGAAGCCAAAAAAACACTGAAGGGGCTTTTGTAATCCAATGACTGATCTTCAAAAGAAACTTGAAAGCCTTAAATCGGTTGAGAAGCCAAAAGTAGATGAAGCTTCAAAGGCGAAAGCACTGGCAATGGCCATGGCCGAGTTTGATGCTTCAAAAGAAAAATCAAAAACTTTCCAAGGAACCGGCTGGCGCCAACGTCTTATGTCCATCTTTAGCCCACTAACAAGGATTAAACTGATGGATATCCGTATTCCCGTTGCCGCTACTGTTACAGCATTATTGATCGTCCCACTGGGTTGGCAGCTCATGAACAACACCGCGCTAATCCCTATGGAAGCTCCAAAGCTGCCAAATGTCGTTGTCGATGACAGCATCATAGAAGAAAGTGCGGTTGCAGATGCAGTGGTAACTGCACCTCAGACTGTAACCGGGATCATTGCTCCTCAGTCCGAACTTGCAATGGAAGCGCCTGTATCGGCGCCCTCTGCGACGCGAAAAGTTGCTGTGCAAGAGATGCGAGTTGTTTCTTCGTCGAGCGAAGGTGGTCTTGGCTTTGCAGAGAATGGTGATCAGTTTGCAGAATTTGAAGATGCACGAGCAAGCCTCACGGCTGAAAAGCCTGTCTCAACATTTTCGATTGATGTGGACACTGCTTCATATTCTTATGTGCGCCGCACTCTAGAGCAGGGTCACTTGCCGCCGTCGAATTCTGTTCGAACTGAAGAGCTGATCAACTATTTCGACTATGGTTATGTTACGCCAGACAATTTGGCCGAACCATTTTCGCCGATGATCAATGTTTATCCAGCACCATGGAACGAAGAGCGTAAGTTGATGCATGTTGCTATCAAGGGTTATGCACCAACGGATGTTTTGGAACAGCCATCAAACTTAGTGTTCTTGATTGATACGTCAGGTTCAATGAATGATGCTGACAAATTGCCGCTTCTGAAACGTGCCTTCAAGTTGTTGGTGGATCAGATGGACGAAGAAGACAGCGTTTCCATCGTCACTTATGCAGGTGCAGCAGGCGTTGTTCTTGAGCCAACCAAAGGCACCGAGAAACGCAAGATTATGGATGCGTTAGACAATCTTCGTCCGGGCGGTTCTACAGCAGGTACTGCAGGAATTGAAACTGCCTACCGCCTTGCCTCTGAAGCCAAGAATAATGACGGCGTGAATCGTGTAATTCTGGCGACAGACGGTGATTTCAATGTGGGCATTTCAGACCCTGACGCGTTGGAAAACTTCATCAAGCAAAAGCGCGATAACGGCATTTCCTTGTCGGTGTTGGGCTTTGGGCAAGGCAACTACAATGATGCAGTTATGCAATCCTTAGCTCAAAATGGTGACGGCAACGCGAGCTATATTGATAGCTTCATGGAAGCGCGCAAAGTGCTGGTCAATGAAGTTGGAGCAACGCTTCAAACAATTGCGCGCGATGTGAAAATTCAAGTTGAATTTAATCCAGCACAAGTTTCTGCTTATCGCTTGATCGGATATGAAACACGCGCACTTAATCGCGAAGACTTCAATGATGATAAAGTTGATGCTGGCGATGTCGGAGCGGGCCACACAGTTACCGCCATCTACGAGCTTATTCCAGTTGGGGTAGGGCAGGCTGTTGACCCACTGCGTTATGGTCAAGACCAGACCGCCGTGAACGCTGAACCTTCAAACGAGCTTGGTTACTTCAAGCTACGATACAAGCGGCCGGGTGAAGACAGCAGCAATCTTATTGAAATGTCTGTGGGTGAAGGCAATGTTGTTGAAGATCTATCGCTCCTTTCAAGTGATGTTCGCTTTGGGACAGCTGTTGCCGCATTTGGGCAAAAACTCCGTGATGGCAAACAGCTTGGCAACTTCGGGTTCTCCGATATTTCAAAACTTGCTTCAGAGAGCCGAGGAGAAGACCCGTTTGGCTATAGAGCAGAATTTGTACGATTAGTGGGCGCGGCGCAGTCGCTATCGTCTAACTAGGATTGCAGCATACAAATGGCGGGACTATCCCGCCGTTTGTGTTATTGAGGATGTTCAGTTTCCCTCGCGAGATTCTTTAAATGTCCCAGAGTAAATCCATAGACCAGTCTGAACTGAACGAACTTTTGCAAGACAACGCTCGTCTTTACGATATTGAGATTTCGGGTCTTGAGTTTGACCCGGAACAGTTGGAAGAACTCATTGCCGAAAAGGTGACATTTCGAAACTGTAGGTGGGTTGAATGTGATTTCACAGGCGCCCGCTTTAAAGACTGCCATTTCGTGGATTGCCAATTTTTAAGCTCTCTGATGGGAGAGGTGACTTTTGATAGTTGCGTGTTCTTTGATGCTGCTTCCGGAACGAGCGTAGATTTTTCGTTTGCGAACCTGCGGGAGAGCAAGTTTCTAAATTGCAACTTATCTGCTTCCCGTTTTGTTGGCGCTGATCTTTATGATGTCACGATCAAAGACTGCAAGGTGAGTGGATCTGACTTTGGCACAGCGACTTTTTCCAGGAAATTCGGTCGCGCCCAAACGATAACTCGCGCAAGCCTTCAGTCCTCCATCTTTGATGACTGCAATTTGTCAAACTTGGATCTGGAAGGCTGCAATTTGGTTTGTTCAAGCTTTCGGCATGCAGATTTAAGTTCTGCTATCTTAACCGAAGCCGACATGGGCGAATGTGATCTGTCTAATGCACAGATACTTAGAGCAAATTTTGAGCGCACTGATTTGCGCGGTGCGCAACTTGAAGGTTTCTCTATTGGTCTGTTGTCTGGTTTCGAAGGCATTCGGATAAGTGCTTCTGAGCAGCAAACAATCCTAGTACATCTCGGCATTCGTGTTTCGCCATAACCAATTGTATTTGGTGCTAAAAACGATCTAGCTTGAAGGCCGAAAGATCAATCTCGGTTTCACCGTCGATGACCCATTGGCTAACAGCTTCTCCGATTGCTGCTGAGTGTTTGAAACCGTGGCCAGAGCATGCTGATACTACTGTTATACGCTGATTGTTGGGTAGTTTGTCGATAATGAAATCATTGTCTGGCGTGACCGTATAAATACAAGTAAGCGATTTCGCGTCCTTGAGTTCGGCCCCAACCAGTCGATGTTGAACGTGGTTCTCGTACATCTGTTTTTGCTCTTCATCAGAGACTGAACGTTCCACATTGTTGGGATCAGTTTCCTGTCCATACCCAGCATCTGCGACTTTTACGCGTGTTGGATCGGCAAGTGAGGGAAGGCCGTAGTAGCCTTCAGTTTCATCATGGAGCCAAATGAAAACTGGGAAGTTTTCCCAGTGTTTTTGCTTCTCAGCTTTTATAGGATACCAGTGCAACACTTGTCGTGTCTGTTTGAGGATGCTGCCAAGAGGGTCGCCTAGTAATTCTACGATCCAAGGTCCTGCGCAAACCACTATTTCTTTTGCTTGAATAAGACCTGCTGAAGTCTGAAGCTCGATAAAGTGCTCTTTATCAGTGACACTATTGACCTTGGTATTGAGTTTGGTTTTAGCGCCTAGTTCTCCTGCACGCCTTATTTGCGTTGCAACACATTCTTCTACTTTAAGATAGCCTGCGCCAGGCTCGTAATAAGCCATGTCCGTGTCTGATGCTGCAAAGCCGGGAAATCTTTTGCTGATTTCCTCGCCATCCAAAATTTCATATGGAATGTCGTACTGTTTTGCGGCAGCAACAGTTGTTCCAATGAAATCTTCCGAACCATGAACGCCTGATCTATTCTCTTGCTCAGAGATCATGAGGGCACCCACCTCAAACAGCAATTGTTCGCCAGTTTCTGTCGCTAGTTCTTTCCAGATTTCGTGGGACCTAATTGCTAGCGGAGAGTATTGAATGCCTTCGCCAATTGCCCGTCTTGTGACACGGGTTTCGCCGTGCGTGGAGCCTTTGTTGTGAGGAGGTGAGAACTGGTCGATGCCGATTACGTTCACACCGCGCTTTGCCATTTGATAAAGCGTCGCGCTGCCCATGGCGCCTAGCCCAATAACAGCAACATCGTAGATTTGGCTCATGGCATTACCTATAATCGTGAGAACTAGAGATTTTGATCGTCAATCAATTTGCTTGGTTTTGCAATCTTCGCCAACTCTTCGATGTCCGTTAGTGAGATGCGGTTGCCGCTGACTTTCACGCCATAGGGCTTTAATGTGTTGAAGGCGCGAGAAAGGTTTTCTGGTGTCATGCCTAAGTTCGACGCGAGGATCTTCTTGTCGTATGGCAGAGTGATCTCGTCACTGTCCTGGTTCTGGCGGTAGCGTAATAGTCTGTTGGCCAGCCGTTCGATTGAAGAACGCAGCTTTAGGTTTTTGTGTTCTTTCACCACACCGCGGTAGCACGAAGACAATTCAACAACCATCGCGCGTGCGAATGCAGAATCCTCTTCGATAATCTTGCGCACGCTTTCGGCAGGGATCATCAAGATCTTAGACTTCTTGTTGGTGCGCGCTGACATCAGATAGACAGCGTCGCTCAGAATTGCTGCGAGAATAAAGGTGCCAATAGGATAGACCATCGCCATTGTGCTCTCGCGGCCTTCAAGCGTTGCAAACAATTCAACTGCGCCTTCAACGACGATATGAAGGAAATCTGCAGGCTCTCCTTCGTCGATTAATTGCATTTGCGCTGGAAAGGTTTGAAGGAACGCTGCTTGCATAAGTTCTGCAAAACACTCGTCAGATATTCCATCGAACATCCGCAGCTCACGAATCTGCGGTAAATCGTCAGGTCTCATCAAAAGCCTCCCAGTTTTGATAATTATCAAGTGTCCATTTGATCATTTTTGCTAAGCACTTGCAACACCCGAGTTTTCAGCTGACATTTTCACAATCGTTACATGCAAAAACATGCTTGAGCGCTTATTTCCTCGCCAATGATTTGGATATTGATCTGGATCAACATTTTTCTCTCCACTTGATCAATTCTGCCCCGACTTGAGCGATAGATATGTCTGTTTCGCAGCCAATCTGTCGCTCTAATGAACACAAACTGGTGGTTTTCATTAAGGGGGAATACCAATGGAACTGCAGAATAAGGCGACCAGCCTTTGGGGCAACTTCTTCAAAATCTCAATGGTTCAGATCAGAACATTCCACATGACTTGGTTTTCGTTCTTTCTGTGCTTTTTTGCGTGGTTCGGTATCGCGCCTTTGATGTTGATCGTTCGCGATGAACTTGGCCTAACTAAAGATCAAATTGGTTGGACAATCATCGCATCTGTTTCCGTCACAATATTTGCCCGTCTGTTGATCGGCTGGCTATGTGATCGGATCGGCCCAAGACTTACCTACACAGGTTTGCTTATTCTTGGCGCATTCCCAGTTATGGGAATTGGCCTTGCACATGACTTCCAGTCATTCCTTATGTTCCGCCTCGCAATTGGCGCCATCGGTGCAGCTTTTGTAATCACCCAGTATCATACAACAGTTATGTTCGCGCCAAATGTTGTGGGCCAAGCGAACGCCACTTCTGCTGGCTGGGGTAACCTTGGCGGCGGCGTTACACAATTTGTAATGCCAATGATCTTCTCGATCTTCGTACTTGGCTTTGGTTTCTCTGAAGCAGCGGGTTGGCGTTTGGCAATGGTTGTTGTCGGTGTTGCTATATTCGCAACAGGTATTGCTTACTTCTTTTGGACAAAAGACGCACCGGACGGCAACTACGCTGATCTACGCGCTCAAGGCAAAATGCCTCCAAAAAAGAACGTTACGAAAGACTATTTCGCAGCTCTAAAAGACAACCGCGTATGGGTTCTGTTCCTAATCTACGGTGCTTGTTTTGGCATCGAGCTAACAGTGAACAACGTCGCAGCTCTCTACTTTGCAGACTATTTCGATCTAGGTTTGGTCGCTGCAGGTTTGGTTGCTGCATCATTCGGTTTGATGAACATCTTTGCCCGCACTTTGGGCGGTATTTTCGGTGACAACTACGGTGCGCTTTGGGGCCTTAAAGGCCGTGCGTTCTGGCTGTTCATCTGCTTGTTCTGTGAGGGCTTGGCGCTAATGCTCTTCTCGCAAATGCAAGTGTTGTTCCTAGCGATCCCAACGTTGATCTTGTTCTCACTATTTACTCAAATGGCAGAGGGCGCGACCTACTCAGTTGTTCCATTCATCAACAAGAAAGCACTTGGTGCTGTTGCTGGTGTCGTGGGCGCTGGTGGTAACGCGGGTGCAGTGGCTGCTGGTTTCTTGTTCAAAGGAACTTTGGACTGGTCACAAGCATTCTTCATCATCGGTATCGTGGTGACGATAGCTTCATTCCTTTCATTCTTCGTACGTTTCTCAACACGTCAAGAAGATGAAGAGCGCGCAAACTTCGCTGCCGCGAACATAGAAACAATCAAAGCAAAAGCTGACAAGGCAAACGCAGAGCTTGAGGCCGCAATTGAAGCAGTCGCCGCAAAGCGTGTCGCTGAGAAAAGCTAACAACCTAATTGAGCCGGCAACAGCCGGCTCCATCATGTGGCTGTCTTGGGGGATAGCCCAAAACCTGAAGGAGAATTATCGTGGGTCAAGACCTTCGCGATTGGAACCCGGACGACGAGAAACAGTGGGCTGCCACTGGTAAAGCTATCGCAACGCGCAACTTATGGATTTCAATCCCGTCGCTGCTTTGTGGTTTCGCTGTCTGGCTATACTGGGGCATCATCACTGTTCAGATGGTAAACCTTGATTTTGGATTTGCTAAATCTGAATTGTTCACTCTAGGCGCTATTGCTGGCCTAACTGGTGCAACGCTTCGTATTCCATCTACTTTCTTTATCCGTATTGCAGGCGGTCGAAACACCATTGTGTTCACAACCGCTCTATTGATGATCCCAGCGATCGGCGCTGGCTTCGCATTGCAAGATCCGGGTACACCACTTTGGTACTTCCAAATGCTAGCATTCTTGTCTGGCATCGGTGGCGGTAACTTCTCATCTTCAATGTCAAACATCTCTTTTTTCTATCCGAAGAAAATTCAGGGTTACGCATTGGGCATGAACGCTGGTTTGGGGAACTTTGGTGTTACAACCATGCAGATCCTTATTCCACTTGCGATGACAATGGGCCTCTTTGGTGGTGCAAGCCGTACGTTGGTGAACACTTCAGGCACTCTGATCGGTAAGATCCCTGCTGGCACTGAAACATATATTCAAAATGCCGGTCTGATCTGGTTGGTGTTCTTGATACCTCTGGCCGTCCTAGGCTGGTTCTTCATGAACAACATCCGCGATGAGCATGTTTCACCCAAGATCCCTAACTTCTTTGGTTCAGCAGGCATTATCCTTGGAATGCTGGCTATTGGCCTTTTGACATCAGCAATTGGTGTTTGGCTGTTATTGCCGACTGTCGAAGGTGGACTACCAACATCTGGCATCGGCCTTTCAAAATGGATTGTGTTGCCGATAGTTGTCGTGCTGACAGTCTTGGGCCTCAAAATGATCCCTGGCGCTGTTGGGCAAAACCTCAACCGTCAATATAAAATCTTTGGCAACAAGCACACTTGGGCCATGACAGTGATCTACACCATGACATTTGGTTCGTTCATTGGTTTTTCCGCTGCTTTGCCATTGACCATTAAGGTTGTATTCGGCTTTAGCCACGTTGAAGTTGACGGTGTGATGACACACGATCTTGCCAACCCGAATGGTCCTTCTGCACTAATGTTTGCATGGATGGGCGCATTTATCGGCGCGTTGATCCGTCCAATCGGCGGTATGTGGGCTGATAAAATGGGTGGCGCGAAGGTTACTCAAATCATCTCAGTCGTCATGGTTGCGAGTGCTCTGGGCGTAGCTTACTTCATCCAGCAAGCTTACTCTTCAGCAACTCCAGAAATCTACTTCTGGCCGTTCCTAGGACTATTCTTAGTGTTGTTTGCTGCGACTGGTATCGGCAACGGTTCAACTTTCCGGACTATCGCGATGGTGTTCGACAAAGAGCAAACCGGCCCGGCATTGGGTTGGACTGCTGCGATTGCCGCCTACGGCGCTTTCATTATCCCGAAAGTGTTTGGCGAGCAGTTGGGTGCAGGTCATCCAGAGTACGCACTTTACGGTTTCGCAGTCTTCTATGCGGTTTGTATCGTGATCAACTGGTGGTTCTACCTTCGTCCGAACGCCTACGTGCAAAATCCATAAGCGTTAAGAGAAATCATTGTCGGGGTGTCGTTGTGACACCCCGCACAAATCCTAATATTTAGGGGGAATTGGAATGAGTAATCTACTAGACCGGCTCAACTTCCTAGCGCCAAAAGAGAAATTCTCTAACGGCCATGGAATTACAACCAACGAAAACCGTGGTTGGGAAGATGCCTACAGAAAACGTTGGCAGCACGACAAGATTGTGCGTTCAACTCATGGTGTGAACTGTACAGGTTCATGCTCTTGGAAAATTTATGTGAAGGGTGGCATCGTCACTTGGGAAACTCAGCAAACTGATTACCCACGTACGCGCCCAGACCTTCCAAATCACGAACCTCGTGGTTGTGCGCGTGGCGCGAGCTACAGCTGGTACATGTACTCAGCGAACCGCGTTAAATATCCACTAATCCGTTCTCGCTTGGTCAAACTTTGGCGCGAAGCACGTGTAATGCGTGAACCTGTCGCAGCCTGGGAATACATCCAGCAAGACGAAGAAGCTCGTAGCTCTTACCAACAAGTTCGCGGTCATGGTGGCATGGTGCGTTCAACGTGGGACGAAGTGAACGAAATCATTGCAGCAGCAAACGCTTACACTGCAAAAACTTACGGCCCAGACCGGATCATTGGCTTTTCTCCAATTCCAGCCATGTCCATGGTCTCCTATGCCGCTGGTTCTCGCTATCTCTCTCTAATGGGTGGCACATGTATGTCATTCTACGATTGGTATTGCGATTTGCCACCTGCGTCTCCAATGACTTGGGGCGAGCAAACTGACGTTCCAGAAAGTGCTGATTGGTATAATGCTGGCTTCTTGATGCTTTGGGGCTCAAACGTGCCGCAAACACGTACGCCAGATGCTCACTTCTACACAGAAGCACGTTACAAAGGCACCAAATCTGTTGTTGTTTCTCCTGATTACTCAGAAGCATCAAAATTTGCTGACCTTTGGTTGCACCCGAAACAAGGTACAGATGCTGCGCTGGCAATGGCCATGGGTCACGTTATCCTTCGTGAGTTCCACTTGGATCGCCAAGCTGAGTACTTTGAGGACTATTGTCGTCGTTACACAGATATGCCGAACCTTGTTCGCTTGGTTGAAAAAGACGGCAATCTTATCCCAGAACGTTTAATCCGCGCATCTGACTTTAAAGACAGCTTGGGCGAAGACAAAAACGCTGAGTGGAAAACTGTCGCGCAAGACAGCAAAACGAAGAAAATCGTCGTGCCTCAGGGCTCTGCTGGTTTCCGTTGGGATGACAGCAAGCAGTGGAACCTGGAGGCAAAAGACGCTTCAGGCACCGATGTCGAATTGGACATGAGCTTCGTCCTTGATGGTGAGCATGACCAAGTTGCAGATGTGGCATTCCCATACTTTGGCAACAAAGAGCATGATCACTTCGAAGGCACAGATCACGACAGCGTGCTTGTTCGATCAGTTCCAGCGAAGAAGGTTAAACTAGCTGACGGCGACGCGCTGGTTGCTACGGTGTTTGATCTGTTCGTTGCCAACTACGGTCTTGATCGTGGTTTGGGTGGTGATAACGTAGCGACAAGCTATGATGATGAAACACCTTATACACCTGCATGGGCTGAGAAGATCACAGGTGTACCAAGAGAGCACATCATCACAACTGCTCGCGAATTTGCAGACAATGCTGAGAAAACCAATGGTCGTTCCATGGTCATCTTGGGCGCCGGTCTAAACCACTGGTACCACATGGACATGAACTACCGTGGCATCATCAATATGTTGGTGATGTGTGGTTGTATCGGTCAATCTGGCGGTGGTTGGAGTCACTATGTGGGTCAAGAAAAACTGCGTCCACAAACAGGCTGGCAGCCATTGGCATTCGGCTTGGATTGGAACCGTCCACCACGTCACATGAACTCAACTAGCTTCTTCTATGCGCATACTGATCAGTGGCGTTATGAGACGGTGAAAGTTGATGAGATCTTGTCCCCTACAGCGCCTGACGGCCCTTGGGACGGCACAATGATCGATTACAACATTCGTGCTGAACGCATGGGTTGGTTGCCATCTGCGCCGCAGTTGAAAACAAATCCACTTACACTTGCAGCGGCTGCAAAAGAAGCAGGCAAAGATCCAAAAGACTATGTTGTTGAGCAGCTTAAGTCTGGTGAACTTGAAATGTCTTGTGAGGATCCTGATGATCCAGCAAACTGGCCGCGCAACATGTTCGTGTGGCGTTCAAACTTGCTTGGTTCTTCTGGTAAGGGCCACGAGTATTTCCTAAAACATCTATTGGGCACTTCACACGGCGTGATGGGCAAAGACTTGGGTGAAGAAGGCAAGGCACGCTCAACTGAGGCCAAATGGCACGACGAAGCGCCTCAAGGTAAACTTGATCTGCTCGTGACGTTGGACTTCCGCATGTCAACAACATGTGTCTATTCAGACATCGTGTTGCCGACAGCAACTTGGTACGAAAAAGACGATCTGAACACTTCAGATATGCACCCATTCATTCACCCGCTTTCAACAGCGGCTGATCCAGCTTGGGAAGCAAAATCTGATTGGGCAATCTTTAAAGGTTTGGCTAAGAAGTTCTCTGAAATCGCACCTGAAGTTCTTGGTGTTGAGACAGATATCGTAACCTTGCCAATTCTGCACGATACACCTGCCGAAATGGGTCAGGCGATGGATGTGCAAGATTGGAAGAAGGGCGAAATCGACGCCATTCCAAACAAAACTATGCCTAACATTATCCCAGTCGAGCGTGACTATCCGAACTTGTACAAAAAGTTCACAGCGCTTGGTCCATTGATGGATAAAGCTGGCAACGGCGGTAAAGGTATTTCTTGGGATACCAAGCACGAAGTCCATCTTCTTAAAGAGCTTAACGGCACAGTCAAAGAAGAGGGTGTTTCTCAAGGTCTTGCGAAGATCGAAAGTGCAATCGACGCCTGCGAAGTTGTTCTTAGCTTAGCACCAGAAACCAATGGCGAAGTTGCTGTGAAAGCTTGGGAAGCCCTAGGTGAAAAAACAGGTCTTGATCACACACATCTAGCACTGCCAAAAGAAGACGAGAAAATCAGGTTCCGCGACATCGTTGCTCAGCCAAGAAAAATTATCTCATCTCCAACTTGGTCTGGTCTTGAGAGTGAGAAGGTTTGTTACAACGCGGGTTATACCAACGTTCACGAACTGATCCCTTGGCGGACAATCACTGGCCGGCAACAGCTTTATCAAGATCACCTTTGGATGCGTGCCTTTGGTGAAGGGTTCTGTTTGTACAGACCTCCGATCGATACCAAAACAATCACCCCAGAGTTGGACAAACGCTCAAACGGCAACAAGCAAGTGGTGTTGAACTTCATCACACCGCACCAGAAATGGGGTATCCACTCCACATACTCTGACAACTTGATGATGTTGACGTTGAACCGTGGTGGTCCAGTTGTTTGGCTCTCAGAAACTGACGCTAAAAAGGCTGATCTTGAGGACAACGATTGGGTGGAAGTTTACAATACCAACGGCGCACTAACGGCTCGTGTTGTTGTTTCCCAGAGGATGAAAGATGGCACCATCTTTATGTATCACGCGCAGGAAAAAATTGTGAACACGCCAGGTGCTGAAACTACCGGACTTCGTGGTGGTATTCATAACTCAGTTACCCGGGCGATCACTAAACCAACTCACATGATCGGTGGCTATGTCCAGCAATCATATGGCTTCAACTATTACGGCACTGTTGGCTCCAACCGCGATGAGTTCGTGGTTGTGCGCAAGATGGACAAGGTCGAATGGCTCGAAGGGCCATACAAAGGCAAGCAGGAGGCGAAATAATGCGTATTCGTGCAC
>Ga0315336_1000296_pt1 | contig 169422 bp, 125 predicted proteins | sample ASW5metaG_FD_204512 | JGI IMG/M metagenome (GOLD analysis project Ga0315336, IMG submission 204512) | Ammonia-oxidizing marine archaeal communities from Monterey Bay, California, United States - ASW #5 | ecosystem: Environmental > Aquatic > Marine > Intertidal zone | place: USA: California... | reverse complement strand
GTTCAACCTGACGCTTGACTGGGCCCTTCCTGCACTACCGCTCCGATTCTGCCAGGCACACTTCTGGGCCGTTTAACTCTCAATAGCAGACGGTCGCCTTATAGGCTGGGATCGACGCAACCGGCCAGCTTCGGACGTTCACGCGCTCAACACCATGGGATATCCTGCCTACTGGGTTTGCTGACGGGAGATTAGACGATGAACTGGGATCCGATTGGGGCGATTGGGGAAGTGATCGGTGCGGCGGGGACGTTGATCGGCCTTGATTTTATGGACAACGTCAGAACCCGTTCTGAAATCGAATCTCGGAAGGGCGGCCGCGCATGACCGAGGGAGAGGCCATCGGCGCATTGACTGATATAGCAGATACCGCAGCTACGTATGTCGGGATTTGGATCACTTTGACCTTTGCTTATCTGACGGTCTCGTATTTCGTAGGGAAATCCTTATCTCGATTCCAATGTATGACCGTATCGGGGTTGTATCTACTTTCGGGCGCTATGTTTGCAGTCACGACATTGGTCCACACTAGGGCGTGGCTTTTGCTCCGTGAACGACAAAACTCCGTTTATGACGACGTAGCGGCAGCTACGCTCCCAGGCTGGATGGAAATCGCCACGCTGTTCTTCATTTTAGGAATGATTATTAGCTTGTATTTCATGTACAACGTACGACGTACCAATAAGGATTAACCTGGGCCGTACGGATTGGCACTAACTGACGGCGACATCGGCGAGGATACTTCGCTTGCCCTTGCCGCGTTTCGGAACCGTACGGCCGTTGACCGCGCAGATACCGACGTTCGGCTCCGTGCTACGCGGCGACGGAGAGCGGCCAGAAACGGACCTTTCCACTCGCAATCCTTGCCGTTAATAACCCACGACGGCCGGCTCCTGTGCGGTGCCACTGTTATTAATACGGCGTGTTCGATAAAGTCGAGGCAAATTTCATGCGATTCAAAAGAATAGCACCGTGAAATGCCTGCCCCTGTTATTACTAGTACACGGACCTTTTGGCCCGTACATTAACTGTTAGGCGGCAGTACGACGTTCAATGATCGAAGCACTCGGAAATATCGGAGACTTTATTGGGGGCATCGGCGTCGTAGTAACGTTGATTTACCTCGCAGTACAGATCCGGCAAAACAGCAAGATTGTGAAGACGGGCGCTGCTGAAGCGGTGATGCGTTCGATTAGCGAATACTTCCGATCGTCATCGGAGTCGGCTGAACTGACTCAAGTCATTTCAAAGGCGATGCGAGATTTTGAGCAACTCGATGATGCGGAATTAACGCAATTTAATCTTTGGATATTTTCGTGGTTCCGCTTAGTAGAACTCGCTCACCATCACTACAGTGCGGGGCATATACCAGAGAATTTTTGGGAAGGACAAGTTGCACATTTAAATGGACTAATGAAACTACGCCCAATCAAAAATCTTTGGGAAATCCGGAAACACGTATTTTCAGAAGATTTTCAGCGTTTCGTAGCGGCCGTAGAGGAAATTGAAAGCACCTTAGGTACGCCGGATATGATGAGATTTTATAAGCAAGGCAACAGTGCCGCCTAACAAGGGGATCAACCTGACAGATCACAGCAAGCTTTTCACTCCCAGCTTCGCCATTTTAGGTCGCGAAAAGCTTGCTGTAATCTGCAGGTTATCCCGACGTTAGGTATCAATTGTGTCGATCCAAGAACTAGGTAGTCTCGGTGAACTGATCGCTGCTATCGCGACGATCGCGACGCTGATTTATCTAGCAATTCAGATCAAGCAGAACACTCGTGCGGTCCAATCATCTGTGCTAGAAGCAACTGGTGCTCGCTCCATGGACTTAGCGAAGTTTACCGCTGGTAATGCAGACTTGGCGCTGATAATTCAGAAAGCCTATTCGGGTGACCGTAATCTTGAGGAGTCGGAAAGGGCTAGATTATCGATGATGTTTACTGCAGCGATGCGCAGCTACGAAGCGACGGTAGCCCAACATGCGAATGGATTTTTGGATGAAGATCAATTCGGTGGTCGGCGAGAAAACCTAAGGGTGTGGGTTGGGGCTGCTTACTTTGACGAGTGGTGGAATGAATCGAACGGATTTTTCAGCTCTGATTTGAATACGCTCGTCGAGCAGCTTATGTCTGAGCAGTACGCAAATGGGGCTTCGTTCCTTCTGAAAAACCCAGATGAAGTGCCACCTAAAAAGTCGCTATAGACCGGCACTTGACCGCACATTTCCCTTCTTTGACGCCTATATATTAGCAATCACTAAAGGACCGTTGTGGGCACAACTCGGACGTAGCCGCTGTTCCGCCGACTGTCGGCTAAGCGGCGCATAGCGGACGCATTTCGTTGCGGCTCCCCGCGGGCCAGAAGCACGCTTCAACAGGGCCTGAACAGTTCCGAGCAAGATAGTGAGCCTTGGTCGAATACTGTATATTCATACAGTAAATGAAATTCATCTGTCCTCTCTGTAGCTCCAGCGTTTTCGAGCAGGTCACCGTGAATAGACCCTCGGGCCAGCCATATCAAACGGATTTCTTGCAATGCGTTGGGTGCAGCGTCGTTTTCCGCGATAAGGACAAGTTCACGCGGCAAGCCCGGTTTGAGCCGGGGGCGAGGTTTTCGCCTCGGCGGGTGAAGTAGGCGGCAGGTAGGTATGGCTGAGATGGTGCGAACAGCGAACGCTCGGGAGCTGGCCCAAGCGGGGTCGGCGTCCGGAGTTGCGGTTGCACTGCTCTTGCTGGCAACCGCCCGTCACCCGATACCATCAAACGGCCCCATACACCCCGACGGCTTCCCTAACCTGTACGGCGACCCGCAGAGCGCGCCCAGGTGCGGCGCACACGCGCGGACAACCGGGAAACCCTGTAAGGCGCCAGCGCTGCGCGGCAAGAAGCGATGCCGAATGCACGGCGGCGCGAAAGGCTCCGGCGGCCAACGCGGCAATCAAAATGCCGTCGCGTCTGGGAAATTCACGGCCAAGATCCAGGCACGCGATTTTATGATGAGTTTGCTGTACTGGTGGTTACATCAAGACGGGCGAAGAATGCGCGCCAAGCTGACTCGCGAGATTGAGTTGCGGGCATTACTGAGACTCCTATGGAAATGGGGGGCGATCACGGATCGCGAGGGTGAAGTTCACCCGATGCGGCTCGTAGCTATCGGCATTGCCGAAGAGGCCGGTATCGATTGGACGCCGCCGGAGCCTTGAGGATTCTCGCCGTAACTACCTGCTGAAGACGCAATTTTAGTTTGAGTTTTAAGTACCCATTAAGTACGGAGGGTTATCGTGCGGTCGGAATTTCCGATAACTTGTTGATTATTATGGTCGGGGTGACAGGATTTGAACCTACGACCCCTGCCTCCCGAAGGCAGTGCTCTACCAGGCTGAGCTACACCCCGACGTGTCTGGAAATTTGATGAGGCTAGGAACTGCGGTGGACCGCGAAGCTTGCGAGCGTGAGCAGTCCGTCCGTGTAAGGCGAGGGTGGTAATCCACTCAATGCCTCTTTCGCTTTGGCTGCCTCGGCCTCGGCGAGCGCGAAAGTGTACGTGATGGCCCCGGTGGATTCAATCGCCTCCGAGATAGCTTCGATCTGATCGAGTCCGCCTTTCTCGATGGCTTCGCGCACCACCGCGGCTTGCGCGTCCGTCCCTTTCCACATCGCATACAGCAAGGGCAGGGTCGGTTTTCCTTCGGCGAGGTCGTCGCCGATGTTCTTGCCGAGATCTTCCGGCGAGGCGCTGTAGTCGAGCGCATCGTCGACGAGTTGAAACGCGGTACCAAGATGTCGGCCGTAGCGGGCGAGTGCGGTTTCCAGGTGCGGCTTGCCGCCGCCGATCACGACCCCGAGTTCGGCTGCGGCTTCGAACAGTTTTGCGGTCTTGTTGTGAATTGTGTCGAGGTACCGTTGCTCGGTCGTGTTCGGATCGTGACAGTTGACGAGCTGCATGACCTCGCCCTCGGCTATCGTATTGGTCGAATCGGCGAGAATTTCGAGGATCCGCATATTCTGCAGGTCGACCATCATCTGGAACGCGCGCGAATAGAGGAAATCCCCCACGAGCACACTCGCTTCGCTGCCCCACACGAGGTTGGCGGTTTCCCGGCCGCGCCGCATTTTCGATGAATCGACCACATCGTCGTGTAACAGCGTCGCGGTATGTATCAGCTCGATAATGCAGGCCACGTCGATGTGGCGGGTGCCCGTGTAGCCGCTGGCTTTAGCCGCGAGCAGGGCTATGACCGGGCGCAGGCGTTTGCCGCCGCTGCCGATGATGTAATGGCTCAGCTGGTTGATCAGCACGACCTCTGAGTACAGGCGCGCCTTGATCAGGCGGTCGACGGCCGCGATTTCGTCTGCGACGAGTTCACGGACGGCGGCGATATCGATGGTCGGGGCGGTGGTGCTCATAATCCGGTGCGCAAAAGAGGGCTCGGCTGGTCCCTCAAGGGCAGTCGCTATCTTGCCAAGAACAGGGCAAAATTGCCATCAAAATCAAGGCTTCTGCCGGATTTTCGGTCGTTTTTCGCGCGTCTTGTGCGGCGCAGGAGAATTCCGTAGAATCGCGCCCTCGCGAACACCCCACGACAGTCGGATAAAGACATGAATTTCGTAATTAAAACGGGCGGCAAGCAGTACCGGGTCGCCGAGGGCGACAAGCTCAACATCGAGACCATCGATGCGGCCCCGGGCGACAAGATCGAATTCCCGGAAGTACTGATGCTGCGCGACGGCGAGACGGTAGAAATCGGCAAGCCGGTGATCGAAGGGGCCGCCGTGACGGCGACGGTGCTCGAACATGGTCGCGGCGACAAGGTCCGCATCGTGAAATTCAAGCGCCGCAAGCACTACCGGCGCCAGATGGGACATCGCCAGAATTACACGCGGGTGGAAATCACCGGCATCGAGCGAGGCTAGAACACGATGGCACATAAGAAAGCAGGCGGCAGTACACGCAACGGCCGCGATTCACAGTCGAAACGACTTGGCGTGAAACGATTTGGTGGCGAGAACGTTGCCGCTGGCAACATTCTTGTGCGGCAACGCGGAACGCATTTCCATCCCGGGGTTAACGTCGGCTGCGGTCGTGACCACACTTTGTTTGCGACGATCGACGGCAAGGTCGAATTTGTCACCCGCGGCCCGAAAAACCGAAAGTTCGTGAGTGTCGTCCCGGCGTAAGTCCGGCCCGCATCACGCTCGAGCAAAACCCCGTTTCGAACGGGGTTTTTTGTTTCCGCCGCCCACCATCGGCACGGTCCTCCTATGAAGTTCATTGACGAAGCGAAAATCAGCGTGCACGCCGGTAAAGGCGGCGACGGTTGTCTGAGTTTCCGACGTGAAAAGTACATCGCACATGGTGGCCCCGACGGCGGCGACGGTGGCGATGGCGGCTGCGTTTATCTCGAAGTGGACCCGCGCCTGAATACGCTCATCGATTTCCGTTACAAGCGGATCTTCAAGGCGCGCAACGGCCAACCCGGTATGGGCCGCAACCGGATCGGAAAAAGCGCCGAGGATCTCATCGTGTCCGTGCCGCCGGGAACGCTCGTGTTCGATGCGAACACCGATGAATTAATCGGGGATCTCACCGCCGACGATGCGAAACTCCTGATCGCCCAGGGTGGATTTCATGGTCTCGGCAATACACGTTTTAAAAGCAGTACGAACCGGGCGCCGCGTAAAATCACGAAGGGCAGCGAGGGTGATCAGCGCGATTTGCGCCTCGAACTGAAACTGCTGGCCGATGTGGGTCTGCTGGGGCTTCCGAATGCCGGCAAGTCGACGTTGATTTCGCAGATTTCCGCCGCGCGGCCGAAAGTGGCCGATTATCCCTTCACGACACTGAAGCCGATCCTCGGGGTTGTGTCCGTCGATACCGAGACGACGTTCGTCGTTGCGGATATACCGGGGATCATCGAGGGAGCTGCCGCGGGTGCGGGGCTCGGCATCCAGTTTTTGCGGCACGTCGACCGCACGAAGCTGTTGCTACACGTAATCGATGTATCCGGGTTCGACAGCGAGCGCGAACCAGTCACCGATTTCAACACGATCACACATGAACTTGCCGAATATCGCGATCAACTGCTCGTCCGTGAACGCTGGGTCGTGTTCAACAAGATTGACGTCTTTGGCGACGCTTATATCGAGGACGAATCGGACTTTCGCGAAGCAACCGGCTGGACGGGGCCCGTGTACCATATTTCCGCGGCCACGGGACGCGGCTGCCCGGCACTGGTCAATGCCATCGCCGAGCATCTCGCGCATAGCGCAATCGAAGCCGCCGAAGGAGAGGTCGAGTGACCGCCTCCCGTCACAACGCGATGAAGAGCACCCGCCGCTGGGTGATCAAAATTGGCAGTGCGCTGGCGACGAAACACGGGATGGGGCTCAACGTTCCGGCGATAGAAAACTGGGCTGCGCAGCTCGCGGCGTTGCAGGAGCAGGGGCATGAACTTGTCGTGGTCGGGTCGGGCTCCGTCGCCGAGGGCGCGGTTCGCCTCGGCTGGAGCGAACGCCCGCATTCCATCCATGAGCTTCAGGCGGCCGCCGCGGTTGGGCAGATGGGGCTGGTCCGGGCCTGGGAACTCGCGTTCGAGAAATTTGGCAAACATGCGGCCCAAGTGCTGCTCACGCATGACGACCTCGCGGACAGGCGCCGTTACCTGAACGCACGCAGTACGTTGTGGACGCTCCTGGATCTCGGGGTGTTTCCTGTGATCAACGAAAACGATACCGTCGCCACCGACGAGATCCGGTTCGGCGACAACGATACGCTCGCCGGCCTTGTCAGCAATCTGATCGACGCCGATTTGCTCGTGATACTGACCGATCAGGATGGTCTTATGAGCGCCGACCCACGTCACGATCCGCAGGCGCACCTGATCGAATCCGCGACATTGGATGACCCCGCGGTCGAAGCCATCGCCGGCGATGGTGGTGACTGGGGTCGCGGCGGTATGCGCACGAAACTGGCCGCCGCGCGTCTTGCCGCGCGCTCGGCGACCTCGACTGTCATTGCTTCGGGACTGCGTGAGAACGTTCTGCTCGATCTCGCGGCCGGTGAGAATATCGGCACCTGGCTCGGGGCGCCGGGGGCGAAACTCGCTGCACGCAAACAATGGCTCGCGAGCACGCTCATCGCCAAGGGTCAGCTCGTACTCGATGACGGTGCGGTTCGGGTGTTGCGTGAAGAGGGCCGCAGTCTGCTCGCGGTCGGAGTCACACGTATCACCGGACGCTTCGACCGCGGCGAACTGGTGTCGTGTCTCGATCCGTCAGGGAACGAAATTGCCCGCGGACTCGTGAACTACGATGCGGCGGAAACCGCGAAGATCTGCGGAACCGCGACGCGCCGGATTGAATCGGTACTCGGGTACATCCGTGAACCGGAATTGATCCACCGGGACAACCTCGTATTGAAGTAGGGCCTCGCGCGGCGCAGGACAAAAAAAACCGGCCAGAAGCCGGTTTTTTCGTCATCCGGTCGGATTCAGGCGAGCGCCCGGATGCGGCTGTTCAGTCGGGATTTATGTCGTGCGGCTTTGTTCTTGTGGATTATCGAGGCGCCGGCCATCGTGTCGATGACGGGCACGGCCTGCAGGTAGGCAGCCTGGGCCTTCTCCTTGTCGCCGGATTCGATGGCGGCCACAACCTGCTTGATCCGCGTGCGCAACAATGAGCGGCGGGCGGCATTGTGGCGGCGTCGTTTTTCGCCTTGCCGAGCGCGTTTGCGGGCTTGTGCTGTATTGGCCAATGGTTTGCTCCGGAGTTGTCCTTGAAAAGGGCGCGAACTATGCGATGGATCGCCTGATTTGTCAACAATTTCAGGCACAAAACCGCCCTCTGGCGGCCATAGTTCGGCCCGAAATGTGCGCTAGAATCCGTGCCTGCGGCAGGCGTCGCATCGGCCCGGGCTGACCCCGGTCGGAATCGAAGGATAGTACGCTGAGCACGAGCCTTTTCAAATCGACCGCAGTTGTCGGTCAGATGACCCTGATTTCCCGCGTGCTCGGCTTCGTCCGCGATATTGTCATCGCCCGATTGTTTGGTGCCGGGATCGCGGCGGACGCTTTTTTCGTGGCCTTCAAGATTCCGAACCTGTTTCGGCGCTTATTCGCCGAAGGTGCATTTTCGCAGGCTTTTGTCCCGGTACTCACCGAATACAAAACCACCGGCGACCAGCAACGCGTGATCGACCTCGTCGGCGCCACAGCCGGGGCGCTCTCGGTCGTGCTGTTTGTCGTTGTGACGTTTGGCGTCCTCGCCGCGCCGTATTTCATCGCCGTGTTTGCGCCGGGATTTACCCAGGATGCCGCACGCTGGGAACTCGCGACCCTGTTGTTGCGGATCACGTTTCCCTACCTGTTGTTCATTTCGATCACGGCGCTGTTCGGTAGTCTGCTGAATACTTATGGTCGTTTCGCGATCCCGGCCGTGACGCCCGCACTGCTCAACATCGCGCTCATCGCCGCGGCGCTTTATCTTGCCCCGACGCTCGACGAACCGGTGGTTGCGCTCGCGATTGGTGTGTTCGCCGGCGGCGTGCTGCAGGTAACGATGCAATTCCTCGCGGTACTGCGGCTTGGCGTACTGCGCCGGTTGAGTATCGGGTTCTCGCACCCCGGGGTGCGTCAGATTCTGCGACTCATGGCGCCGGCGATATTCGGCGTCTCGGTGGCGCAAATCAATTTGATGATCGACACGCTCATCGCATCGCTGCTCGAGACCGGCAGCATCTCCTGGTTGTATTACTCCGATCGACTCGTTGAGTTTCCGCTCGGGGTATTTGGTATCGCGCTCGCGACGGTCGTACTGCCAAGCCTGTCACGACATCACGCCGGCGGACGCAGCGAAACGTTTTCCGCCACGCTCGATTGGGCGCTGCGCCTGGTCGTGCTCATCGCGCTGCCGGCGGCGTTTGCGCTCGCGCTGCTTGCGGAACCGATGCTGAGTACCTTGTTTCAGTACGGCGCACTCGTCGAGCGCGATGTTGTGATGGCCGGCCGCTCATTGATGGCATATTCGTTTGGCCTCACCGCGTTCATATTAATCAAGATACTCGCGCCCGGTTTCTACGCGCGCCAGGATACGAAAACACCAGTAAAAATAGGCATTATCGCAATGGTGGCGAATGTCGGACTTAACCTGATTTTCGTGTGGCCGCTGGCGCATGCGGGGCTGGCGCTGGCGACGTCGCTGTCGGCTTTTATTAATGCCGGACTATTGCTTCGCGCGCTGCGCGCCGATGGAACCTATCGACCCGCACCGGGTTGGGGTGGCTACGGCCTGCGTGTTGCCGGCGCCGTGGCGGTGATGAGTTTTGTACTGCTCGCGCTGACTGCGGAACAATCGATCTGGAGCGCAAACGATGCCAGCGGCCGGGCCATGCTGCTTGCCGAACTCGTCGCTGCCGGTACGGTCAGCTACTTCGCGGCAGCGTACCTGTTCGGCATACGGTGGATGCCGGCGCCTCGCGATGAACCCTGATCGGTCGCGTATAATGCCGCCGAATCCTTCTTCGTCTCGCCGGAGCCTGATTAAAGTACGATGGAACTGATACGCGGTGTCCATAACATTCGTCCGCGCCATCATGGTTGCGTTGCCAGCGTCGGTAACTTCGACGGCCTGCATCTGGGCCACCAGGCGGTTCTTGAACAATTGCATGACGCAGCGTCGAAGCACGGCGTCGCTTCAACGGCGATCATCTTTGAACCGCAACCCGCCGAATATTTTCATGCGGCCGCTCAGCCCCCGCGCCTCACGGCGCTGCGCGAGAAGATCATGCTGCTCGGAGAGTTCGGTATCGATCGCGTGTGCGTGATGCGTTTCAACGAGCGCTTCGCTGCGCAGACGGCGGAAGAATTTGCCACGACGACGCTCGTTGACGGACTCGGTATCCGCGAATTAATCATCGGCGACGATTTCAAGTTTGGCAGTGCTCGCGGTGGCGACTTCTTCGCTTTGCAGGAGTTTGGCAAGACCTATGGATTCGAAGTGAGTCGCACCCACTCCCATATTATTGACGGCGAACGGGTGAGTTCGACAGCGGTGCGCGAGAAATTGATCGAAGGTGACTTCGAGGCCGCGACCGCTTTTCTCGGGCGACGGTACTTTATCGCGGGCCGGGTTGTGCACGGCCAGCATCGTGGGCGGTCGATCGGGTTTCCCACCATCAACATCAAGCTGAATCGACTGCGCGCGCCGCTCGAAGGCATCTACGCGGCGTATGTGCGCGGATTACGCGCGGAGCCGATGCCCGCCGTTGCCTATGTCGGGTCACGGCCGATCATCGAGGATCCAACCTACGTCCTCGAGACCCATTTATTTGATTACGACGACGATTGCTATGGCGCCCACGTCGCCGTCGAGTTTGTCGAGAAAGTCCGCGACGACTTTCCGTTCGTGTCGTTTGAAAAGCTGCGCCTGCAAATCATCGAGGACTGCGCCGCAGCACGCGCCAGGCTGGGCCTTGCGCCTGCCGGTGCCGCCTCGTGACAATGAAAACACGCCACTGGCTCGGACTCGCGCTCATTGTCGTTGTGCTCGATCAGCTGACGAAAACGTGCGCGAGCCACTGGCTAATCTATGGGCAGCAGAACGCGGTCATGCCGGGACTGAATTTCACGCTCGCCCACAATACGGGTGCCGCGTTCAGTCTGCTCAGTGAGGCGTCGGGCTGGCAGCGATGGTTTTTTGCCGGTATCGCGTTCGTCGTGAGCGTTGTGATCACATTATGGCTGCGCCAGGTCGGCGACGATGAATGGTGGTTGCCGACCGCGTTGAGCCTGATCCTGGGCGGTGCGATCGGGAATTTCGTGGATCGGCTCGCTTTCGGCTATGTGATTGATTTTATACAGGTATATTACGAAACATGGTACTGGCCGGCGTTTAATATCGCGGATTCGACGATCTGCGTTGGTGCCGTCATGCTGATCCTGAGCGGGTGGAAGCAACAACCCGAACGCGCGTCGGAGAGTTAAGAAGACGCATCGCAGCAGTAACGCCGAGTCGAGGTCCCCGAACATTGGCCCGACGACTTCTTTTCAACGATAATGGCGCGGTTCTCACCGGTACGCCGCCAGCCCCTCAAAGGATTCTGTATGGAAATTCATCTCGCTAACCCACGTGGATTTTGTGCCGGAGTCGATCGCGCCATCGGCATCGTCGAAAACGCGCTCGAAATCTTCGGTGCGCCGGTCTACGTTCGCCACGAAGTCGTGCATAACAAGTACGTTGTCGACGGGTTACGCGAAAAAGGCGCCATTTTCGTAGACGAACTCGACGAAGTGCCGGACGATGCGACGGTGATTTTCAGCGCTCACGGGGTCGCCAAGGCCGTGCGTGAGGAAGCTGCGCGACGTCAGCTCCGGGTGTTCGACGCGATTTGCCCGCTCGTGACGAAAGTCCACATGGAAGTCGGTAAATACCAGGAAGACGGACGTGAAAGCATCCTCATCGGCCACGCCGGCCACCCGGAAGTAGAAGGAACGCTCGGCCAGTACAACCCCAAAGACGGTCGCGGGGGTATGTATCTTGTTGAATCTGTTCAGGATGTTGAAAAACTGGAAGTAAAGGACCCGGACTATCTCGCGTTCGTGACGCAGACGACGCTGTCGATGGACGATACGGCGGAAATCATTGACGCGTTGCGCAAGCGTTTTCCGAAGATTTCCGGCCCGAAAAAGGAAGATATCTGCTACGCAACGCAGAACCGCCAGGACGCGGTGAAGCGTTTGCTCGAAACCTGCGACCTGATCCTCGTCGTCGGCTCGCAGACGAGCTCGAATTCGACGCGTTTGAAAGAAATCGCCGAGAAACAGGGAATCGCCGCTTATCTTATTGATAATGCGGACGAAATCCAATCAGAATGGCTCGGCGGCAAGCTCAGTGTCGGGGTCACGGCCGGGGCGTCCGCACCGGAAGTCCTCGTCGAGCATGTGGTCGAAAAACTGAAGGCCTGGGGCGGTCACACGGTGACCGAAGTTCCGGGTATTACCGAGCAGGTTGTATTCAGTCTGCCCCGGGAGCTCGTGCGGGCATAACGTTACCCGGCGCTCCTCGCGTCGGCGCCGTATTTAATCTCGTCAATTCCCCGCGTTGGCCCCGGCGCGGCGGCAAAAACCGACCTGTGATCCACGTCACATTCGCCCCGCCCAGGGCGCCGTTTATCGGGTCCTGAATACCGTTCACCGGAAAGCCACAGACAATTCCGGATCGGGTTGCTAAATAAGCTCCCATGAACAGAGAAATCCAAGCCGGGTTCACCATCATTGAATTGATGCTGACCATCGCCATCGCCGCGGTCCTGTTGGCCGTTGCCGTACCCAGCTACACCAACATGGTGTTGAACAACTGCCTGACGGCGAAGACGAATATGCTGGTCACTGCCATGCAGCTGGCACGAAGTACGGCGGTCACTTACCGCGACGACGTGACCGTTGGTTCGATTACCTGCCAACTGGACGAGGATAACAATAACGCCGCAGATGGCAGTTGTTCCACGAGCGATGCGCAGGACAACGAGTTTGGTGAAGGCGTCGTCGTTTATCGGGATCTCGATGGTGATGGCCTGGCGGATCTCGAGGCCGACGAGGACCTCGACGGTGACGGGGTGCTCGATCCCGGTGAAGACCTGAACGGTAACAACGTCCTCGACGACGACGTTCCCGAGATCTTTCGCCGTTTTACGTTCAACTGCGAAGCGACGATGAATTCAACCATTGACGGTACTGCAGTTGCTGCGAGTGCCGCTATCGTCTACGAGCCGAATGGTGCGGCGGACGGTGGCGCAGTCATCGAGGTGTGTGATTCGCGCGACAGTGCGGACTACAGAGGACGCGAAATCACGCTGACGACAACGGGTCGTCCGACCACCGACTCTGACCACACCTGCCCGTGATCAAAACAATGAGAGAAATTCCGATGCCATCGACGATCCGATCAGGCCGAAGCGTGCCCAACCACGCCCGCGCTGCCGGCTTCACTTTAATCGAGGTGCTCGTTGCGATGCTGGTGCTCGCGGTCGGCATGCTCGGTATTGCGGCGATGCAAATGCGCGGTTTGCAGTTTAATCACGATGCATACCTGCGTTCGCAAATCAGCGTTCTGGCCTACGACATCGCCGACCGGATGCGAATTAATCGCGATTTTCTCGCGACTTACACGGGTAACTATACCGTCACGACGACGCCGCCAACCGGATGTAACAACGCGACGGCAACGGCGGCCAACGACATTCTGTGTTGGCGCACGCAGGTTGCACGGGCGTTGCCGCCGGCGAGCATTGCGAATATCACGGCTATCGGTGGTGACGAATACACCGTGCGGCTCGGCTGGACCGACCGTGACGGTACCGCGCGCAACGTTGACTACACGTTTCAACCATGAGCAGACACACGATGAGAATGACACGACAACGGGGTTTCACCATCGTCGAATTGATGGTCGCAGCGACCCTGGGCCTGCTGATCCTCGCCGGCGCGATTTCAATGTTCATCAGTAACAAGCGGATCTACACCGAGCAGGACGAAATGGGTCGCCTGCAGGAAAACGCCCGCTTCGCGATGAACATGTTGATCAAGGATATCCGTATGGCCGGGCACACTGGCTGTAATGACGATGCCGCAACGGTCACGAACCACATCACGGGCGCCGGGACGGCAACGAACATTCATTCGTTTATTCCGGTCGAGGGCTCCGAGAACGGCGGCAACTGGCAGCCGAGCGGCGCATCGACCGATGTCGGATCCTCCGACGGGATCTCACTGCGTTATCTCGCGCACACAGACAACTACGCGATGGACCCCGCGATGAGCACCGGGGACGAAGAAATCTACTCATCGAGCGGCTCCAGTCTCGACCTCGGAGATCGCGTCGCGATTGCGGATTGCAACAGCGCCGACATTGTCGTCGTGACCGCGGTGACCCTGACGGGTACGGCCGGGTGCGTGTCGAGCGGGCCGACGAACGTCGCGTGTCAGGACGAGCTTGCGCATATATCCACATCGACCCCGTCCGGTGCGGAGCCTGGCAATGCGACTTCCGCGTTGAGCAAAACCTACGATGAACAGGCGTCCGTTCTCGAATACATCACCGCGCGTTATTTCATTGTGAACGATGCTGACGGTAATCCCGTGCTCAATCGCCGGTCCGGTGAAGCCGCGGCCGAACCTGTTATCGAAGGCGTCGAAAGTATGCAATTCCTGTACGGCGAAGATACGACCGGGAACGATCGGGTCGCTGATACGTACGTGAATGCAGGCGCCGTGACCGACTGGGAAGACGTCGTCAGCGTCAAAATCGCCTTGCTCGTGCGTTCAATCAACGAATACGGCGCCGATAAGGACACCCAGTCCTACGATCTGCTGGGCACGTCGTTCAATCCCACCGATGACCGTCGGCGCCGCCGCGTGTTCACGACGACCGTTCAGATCCGTAACCGGATCAGCAGCGACAGCTAAAGAGGCAGCCATGAAAGTAACCAGCTTCAGCATTCAGCATCAGTCCGGGGCGGCGCTTGTCACCTCGCTCATTCTGTTGACCGTGGTGACCCTGCTCGCAATCACTTCGATGAGCACGAATACACTGGAAGAAAAAATGGCCTCGAATTCCCAGGAAATGAACCGGGCGTTTCAGACCGCGGAAACCGGACTCGCGAAGATTCTCGCCGACGACGATGCGTTCAATACGACGAATTCGGTCGACGACAATGGCACGCCGTTCGATCCATCGGACGATATCTACGATTACACGACGACGGACAGCGCGGTCGGTCCGTATACCGCGGAGACCGTGTACAACGCCGAATTTCGACAAAAGACGATCCCCAAGCGCGGCACTGGCTGGGACACCTCGATGGCTTTCTACCATTTCGATTTGGGCTCACGAGGCATTACAGAGACAGGTGTCTCGGCGGAACATCACGCCGGGGCATATCAGGTCGGCAAGAAGTAGTCGGGCTGGAACAGGAGAGACAGACGCATGAAACACGGAAAAATCAGCCATCTCATTACCGCGGCGTATCTTGCGTTCGCGGTTGGCAACACTTCGCTCGTCTACGCGGATGACACGGAAATTTACCTGAATTCCTCGAGTGCTGCGGGTGCTGCGAACATTCTGTTCAGCCTCGATACGTCCGGCTCGATGTCGGGCCGTGTTGATGAAGATAACAACGGCACGATCGACACAGGTGAACGCACCCGGATGGAGGTCCTGAAGGAAGCCATGATCACCGTGCTCGACAGCCTGCCGCCGCTGAACGCCGGGTTGATGCGCTATCACTATTACGGCGGGCCAATCCTGTACCCGGTCGCGAACATCGATGAATTCGCGTGCGTCATTGAAGGCAATTGCACGACGGCAACGGTGACGACGGGGAACGTAACCACGACTTCCGTCATCACGAACGGCGATGACGACGTCGAACTCGAAGACGGCACCACGATGGTGCTGGACCGGGTCGCGCTTGATATGGGGCATCGCCCTGGCGGCTCGTGTACGACGTTTACCGACGAAGTCAGCGTGAGCGGCGGCACGAACGACGCCGAATCTGACTTGTTGGACAGCGGCTACGTCGATACCAGTTCTGACCTTGAAATTCCGCGCGAGGGGAGCGAACAGCAGGTTATCGGGATGCGTTTTCAAAATGTGAACATCCCGAACGGTGCGACCGTCACCGACGCACGGATAGAATTCACGATCGACAGCGTCGACCTTGTATTTTCTGAGGGATATATCGCGCCGATCGACATTATCATTGTCGGCGAAAACATGGCGGGTGGTCGAGGTTCGTTCAGTAATACGAACGAACCTGAAGATCGCATCAATCCTACGACCGGCAATCCGACGACGGCCACTGTCGACTGGGAAACGGGTGAGTTCCCGGCAGTTGGCCTGAAACTGACGACAGAGAACATCGCTGCCATTCTGAACGAGCTCGTGAACGACACTGCCTGGCCGGCAACGGGAGGCGATGACGTAGTGCTCGTCATGTTCGAGGATCCGGCGAAAGATCCTACATCAACCGGCAGCAGGGAAGTAGAGTCGGCGAATGCGGGTCCGGCTCCGAAACTTACGTTTACCTACCAGACATGCGGGAGCCCGGCTGGAACGAACATGCGTACGGGTTTGCGTTTCACGGATATCGATATTCCCCAGGGAACGACGGTGACCGCGGCACGAATTGATTTCATCAATACGACCTCTGAGACTGCCAGCAATCCGACCCTCTCGATTAAGCAGGAAAACGCCGATGATGCCGCGCCGTTCGACGCGACGCCGTTCACGGCGCGGACGTTCACGACGGGCATCGCCTGGGATACAGGCTCGACGCCGGCCCTCAGTGATTGGGATCCGGTTGATACGACGTACCCGACGCCCGACCTCACGGCACAAATACAAGCCGTGGTAAACCGCACGGGGTGGTGTGGCGGAAACGACATGATGTTCATGATCGAACGCACAGGGGGCGATCAGGCGATGCGCACGGCGTACTCCGTCGAGGGCGACAGCCAGAAGACGCCAGTGCTGAGTATTACCTACGATGCGGACAGCAATCCGACGGGTTGTGCTCGCACGACCGTCGTTGAGGTTCTCAGCGGTACAAATAACGACGCAGAAGAAGACACCTCGGACAATTCAATTGACGCGACGAGCTCGGACCTTGAAATGGTGGAGGACGGGAACGACCAGGTCGTTGGTTTGCGCTTCACCGATCTTCCGATCGCCAGGAACACGACGATCACGGCCGCGAAGCTGACGTTTACCGCCGACGAAGTCCACAGTGGCGCGACGTCGTTGACGATTAAAGGACAGAAGTCGGCTGATGCTGAGATCTTCTCGACAAACACGGCCAATATCACGAACACGACCGATCGGCCACGTACGACCGCATCGGTATCGTGGTCACCGGGTGCATTCACCGTTGAAGGGGAATTGCACGACACGCCCGATTTGACGGCGATTATCCAGGAAATCGTCAATCAGACCGTGTGGGACGCCGGTAACGACGTGGCGCTGTTCGTGTCCGGAACCGGCAAGCGGGTCGCGCAGTCATTCGACCGCAACCCGGGTGCGGCGCCGCGCCTGACAATCACGTTCGAAGGCGAAGCTACAACCACGAAGAAGACCGTGCGACAACGCATGAAAGGCATCATCGAGGAGCTGAGCCAAGCGAGTGGTACGCCAATTTCCGGTGCGATGCTCGAAGCCGCTTATTATTTCCGTGGCGAAGATGTCATCTACGGACGGCAGCGAGGCACCCAGGGTTCCGCCTATCGTGTCTCACGGGTCAGTCACGCGGCTTCCTATGACGCGAATGGCGCCACGGTTAGTTACCCCGGTGCGTGCACCGAAGACAACCTCAATCATACAGATTGTAAAGATCAGGTCATTGCGGGTGGAGATCCGGAATACAAAAGTCCGATCATCTCGGAGTGCCAGTCGAACTACCTTGTTCAGCTGACTGACGGTGGCGGGTATTACACGGGCGACGGGCTGACGAACAGTCTGACGCCCGCGATAAGTATCGACGAGCAGGACCGAATCGAAGCGCTGCAAGCGAAAGATGACGACGGCAATTCGGTAACGCTCGGCGCCTGTGACACGCCGACCGTGATTTCGCCGACCGAAACGTTTTCAGGCGGTAATCACAACGAGTGTACGGTGAAACTCGCGAAGTTCCTGCACGAGAACGATCAGATCTATACGAGTACGCAGAACCTGCAATCGGGTACGGCACCGATCGACGGAACGCAGACGCTCGATATCTACAACATCGGCTTTAACCTCTGCGGCAGCGGCAACGTGACCGCCGTCGACGCTACGACGAGCGAATCGATTTGCTGCACAGTCGCTAATTCAACAGACAACGGCGACGGCACGCGCTCGTGTAGCTCGCCGGTGACCGACCCGACCGCCGTTACCGTGTTGAAAGCGCAATCCGCAGTGGGTGGCGGTAAGTACTTCAACGCGAATACGGTGGACGAACTCGTCGCCGCGTTTACGACGATTACGAACGATATTCTTGAAAAAGACACTTCGTTCGTCGCACCGTCGATCGCTGCTAACGCATTTAACCGTTTGTTCTCACGCGACGAAGTGTTCTTCGGCCTGTTTGAGCCGGCCGAGCAGCCGCGCTGGGATGGCAACATCAAGAAATACAATATTTGCGTCGACGCGGACGCGGACGGTATTCCCGGTAATGGCGACGACTGTACGCTCGGCGATGTTCTCGATGCGAATGATGTAGAGGCGATCGTCGAAAGCCCTGATCCCACGAACCCACTGTCTGACGACGGTCTGTTCTCGACGGCATCGCAGAGTGAATGGAGCGACCTCGTCGACGGCAGAACCACACAGCTTGGTGGCGCCGGCGGTGAGATCGACGACTACACAGAACGCACAGTCTACACCGATTACAATGGAACGGCCGCGACAGCTGGCCAGGCGTTGAGTGCGTCCGGTTTCATGGTCGACGATTCGAACTGGGATGCGGGGTCGTCGCTCGCGGTACGCGATCAGGTCTGCGCCGACCCGACGGACGTCACCGCCGGATCCGATTGCGAAACCCGGATGCTGTGGATGCTCGGCAAGAATACGTTCGCCGATACGAACCCCCCGGCGGTGTCCGCGGGCACGCGCTGGTGGTTCCACGACGTGCTGCATTCGAGTCCGGTCGCCGTTACCTACGGCCAGGACGCGTCGGATAACTTCATCGACAAGGTCCTCGTCGGTACGAATGACGGTGGATTGCACTTCGTGAACGGCACGACGGGCGAGGAAGAGTGGGTGTACATGCCGCGTGCGGTGTTGAGTGCTCAACCGTCGCTATACGACAACACGGCCACCGATCATATCTATGGTATGGATTCGACCCCGATGCTCTACATCAAGGACGTGAATCTTGACGGTACGATCGACCCGGCGGCTGGCGATTCCGTGAAGGTGGTCATATCGCAGCGCAGGGGTGGCGACAACATCTACGCACTCGATCTGACTCCGGCTGCGAAGCTGACGAGTACGACGGCCCTGACTTCCATCGTGCCGAAATTCCTGTGGAGCATTTCCTCGGCAACGCCTGGCTTCTCGCAACTCGGACAGACCTGGTCGGAACCGCAGTTGGTGACGCTCGATACGACGGCCGGTGCAGTCTCCGCGTTCGTCTTCGCGGGTGGCTACGACGTTGACCTCGATACCGATGACGGCAGCGGCACGCGCAAGAACTTTGCCGCGGAAGGCGGTGCGCCGAACGTCGGTAACGCGATCTACATCGTGAATGCGGCGACGGGCGATCTTATTTTCTCCGTCAACGGTGATTCAGGGACCACGACCGGCAACATCTACGTTCCCGAAATGCAGTTCGCGATTCCGTCGAACGTGAATGTGTTCGATGCCAACGGCGACGGCTTCGAGGATCGGCTGTATGTGGGCGACTCGGCCGGCCAGATTTTCCGGGTCGACCTGACAAACGTGGATCCGACGGCAAACGACGATACGAAAGGTAAAGGCGACTCGGTCGTTGGTATTCTGGCCAACGTATCGACCGCGGGTACCATCGAAAAGGAACGTCGTTTCTTCTACAAACCGTCCGTCGTCCAGGTGATCGACACGGTCTACTCCGATGCCGCTGGCGGCGAGTACGACTATGTCCTCATCGGTACGGGGAATCGGGCCAATCCGCTCGACAAACTGGTGGAGGACCGGTTCTACGGCTTCCGGGACGTCACCACGGGCTTGATGGCCGATGCGAACTCCAACAACATCGCGGACAGTTATCCGTTGAATATTGACGCATCGGCAAACGGCGGTCCGATCCTCGATACGGGCTCGAATCCGGAACTCATCGATGTGTCGACGGCGGTGCTCGATCCGTCCTCGGATTCAACGATACCCGACGCACTCGGCTGGTATTTCGATTTCGCCACCGCGACCTCGGGTCGGGCCGGCGAGAAGGTACTTGCGGGTTCCGGTGTCTTCCTGAACACGTTGATCTTCACGACCTACGTGCCGGACGACGCCAGCCTGATTCAGGATCCGTGTAAAGCGGCGGAAGGTTCGGGTAACGCGTATAACTTTAACATCCTGTCGACCGCCGCATCGCTCGACTGGGATGCCGATGACCCGACGAACCCGTCGAGCGCGCCGGATCCGGTCGCCAACCGTGCGGCAGAACTCGGCTCCGGTATTCCTTCTGAAGCGGTGCCGATTTTTACCGCCGAAGGCGTCACGGTCCTGGTCGGTACTGGTGGTGGTGCGGAGAACCTTGGTAAGGTTGCCGACCTGCCGCGGTTCAATACTTACTGGTACGAGGAATACTGAGCGCGCGCCCGAACCGTCCGCTCGGCGATGAGTCTCGCCGGGCGGTGGCGGCAAGGCGACAAACAACAGGGTAAAGGTTATGAATTACAAATTAATGGAAAAGGGTTCCGCGCCGCGGACCGCTATGCGAGGCATCACGTTGATCGAATTAATGGTCGTCGTGGCCATCGTCGGGATCCTTGCTGCGATTGCGAATCCCTCGTACCAGGAATACGGGCGGCGGGCGAAACGGGCCGAGGCGCGTGCGCACCTGCTCGATGCCGCGGCGAGGATGGAACGGCATTATTCGAATACGAATCAATACACGAGCAACCTCGGCACGGCTAATATCGCCACAACGACCGAGAACGGCCATCACGGGATTTCCGTCAGTGTCGGTGCGAACAACCAGTCGTTTACCTTAACGGCGACGCCGTCGGGGTTTACCGATGGGAGATGTGGCAACCTGACGTATACGAATACGGGTACGCAGGGCCAGTCCGGATCGGGCGACGATTGCTGGAGCCGCTAGGCGTCCGGCGACCATCGCTACAGGCACTACCGCCTGAACGTCGGGCAAAACCAGAACCGGATACCCATTGCGGCGCGAATTTCCGCAATCAGAACGGAAACGGATCATGAAGCAATCGCACATTTTCGCCGGCGCCACCATCGTCGCCGGCGCGATAGCGCTCGGTTCGGTATTGGTCAGCGCGATGGAACAATCGCTGCCCCTGACTGAGGACATTGACGTCGTCGTGATCGACGAGCCGGTCGAAGGTGCTGTCGCGCCGCGCTACGATTACGTGAAGTTGCGACAGAAAATCACTTACGGTCGCGCCACCCTCGCCGATGCGCGGCGTGCCATGAGCGATCCGGATGGCGTTTCGTTGTCGAACACGATCCATGCGCTGTACACGATGCGTCAGCACCGCGGTGTTGTGCATCTTCTCGACGGCATGTGGGCCATCGACGAGGCTAAGTATCCGGAGCTGTCGTGGGATCTGATCTCGCGCCCGCCGGCGCGTATCGCGCTAGCCAGTACGCTCAACCGGATCCGCATCATTCGCACCGACGCCTACCTGGCTTACATACGCGCACACAAGCACGACGAGCGCGAATTCAACCGGGCACAGGTCGCGGTATCGCTCGGATTCAACGGTCATCTTGATGATTTACCGTACCTGAAGGCAATGGCCGACGGCGATAATCGCTACGTGGTTCAGAGCGCCGTGACCGGACTCTCGCTGTTCGGCGGGAAACGCGCACGCAATGTGTTGATTGAACTCGCGGAAAAATACCAGGGAACCTCGCGGGGTCGGCTTATGACGGACATGCTTCGCCAGGCTTACCGCTGGCCGCCGCCGAAACCGGTGCCGGCGACGACCGAAGAAGGACGCGACAACGCCTGATACCAATCAAGGTCGAGGGGATTCCCGCCCGGAAGTCGAGCCGGATTTCAATGCGCGGGGTTATCTTTGGGTTGCGTCGCGCAGGCGACGATTAATTGCAGAACTCCGCGACCGCCTTCGCTGCTTTACGGATCTCTTCCTGGCGCTGATCTTCGCCCATACGTATGCGCTGCCCATCGGCCGCGACTTCATTGATACGCGGTCTCTCTAGGCTCGTGGCCCGGCGCTTTGCCTGATCACAGTTCGCCTGTTTGTCCGCCGCCACCGCCGCGACTTTCGACGTTTCGGCGCTCGCTTTGGCCTCGGTTTCGGTCCGTTCTTCAAACGCTGCGTTCTGGTCCTGCCAGCTCTCGCGCGGTTCGGTCGCCTTCGTATTCCCGACGTCTATGGTCGCTACCGGTATTGCCGTGCGCGGTTTGCGCTCCGAGAAATTGGTTTCGCCGTTTTCATCCACCCATTGGTAGATTTCGGCCACGGTGGCCGCGCTGAGTGTGCTCCCGAGCAGCAACAGTAAAACGCTAAATGAAATCTTCATGGTTGCGGATCCTTCCTTAGCCGATTCGCGATCGGCTTCGATATCGGATGACTTCGCATGTTCCGCGACAGAGTCAGGGATTTCAAGCAGTTATTTGAGCCCGGACATAGGTTTGTCAGATAACCTATTGTTTATTAAAATAATATCAATTACACGATGACGCGTTGCAGTTTTTCGAGCGTCGTCGAACATTGCGCAGTTCCGTTGGTACCGCGTGGGGGCCCGCATGGGCAGACGTTGTCTGCTTATGCTTGGCCGGCCGGGAATTCGAATTAGTTCGGACATGCATAAAGCAAAAACCCCGCCGAAGCGGGGTTTTTGCTTGGCATTCGTTTAGAACGTTACCGTTTTTTGTGCCGCCGCACACCTAACCCGGCAAGGCCCAATCCTAAAAGGGCGAGGCTGGTCGGCTCGGGAACTGTCGATGATGGTGTCTGAGTAATTGTGAAGTCCTGGGTGATATCGGAAACCAAGAACGCCTCATATTGTAATTGGAATTGTTCTCCGACTCCCAGGGCCATTCCGACGATATCGATGCCGGTAGCACCGATTGAGATCACCCCGATCGTAGTCGAAATGAAACTCGCACTACGAATTTCGAACGAGGTGTTGTCAACAAAATCGAAATCGATGTGGAAGTCGTTCCACGTGCGATCGCTATTATTGTCTATCGTTTCGCGCCCGCCGAATAGACCGCCACCACCACCTGCGTCGTACGTTCCCGTAACCTCAAGTGGCCCGAACGCGCCGTAATCCTTCTGAACGTCCAGGATGTCGTTCCCATAATTCCCAAAGACGACGCCATTGCTCTGAAACGAAAGCCCGCCAGATGTAGGGAAGGGGCTGATTAAAACAGTCGCGTGTGCGTTGCCTAAATGAAACAACAGTGCAACCGGTGCAATGAGCTTCACGAGTAGTTTTCCGAAATTCATGGTATCCGACCTCTTGGTTGCGGCTTCAGTAAGCATCTTGCGGGGATGGCATGCAATTCGCCTGCCAAAATTAAAAATTCTATGAAATACAATAAGGTACCGTTAAAGCAATGCGTGGCCGTGTTCAGCATTGTAAAGTTTTCTGACGAAAAATTCGGGTGGATCTAATTGCAGTTTTCCGCATCAACCTATAATTATTAATAAAAACAATGAGTTACTGCGGAATAGAGTTGGGCTGACGGTGTAAAATATGTTGACACATTGAGTGCTGTTCCGGGCCTCCCGCTTTGGATTACCCCCGGTACGCGCGACTGGCGTACAGCCGTTTTCGCGACGCTGGACTACCCACGAGTGCCGCGGCGAGGCTACACAATGCAGATTATAGACAGAGTCTAATTCTCCGTTATACTGCTCAAATGTCCTCTGCGAGCAACATTGCAACAGACGATCGCGAGCCCCTGACTTCGCTGCTTCAGGACCACGGTATTTCGGCGACCACGCAACGTGTTGAAATCGCAGCGATATTACTCTGCCGACGTCAGCATCTTTCGGCAGACCAGGTGCTCGCGAAGCTGATAGCGCAGGGTACGTCAGTCTCGAAGGCGACGGTCTACAACACGCTCGGGCTGTTCGCCGAACGCAACCTCGTTCGCGAAGTGATCGTAGACCCGGCCAAGGTGTTCTACGACTCGAACGTGTCCGCGCACCATCATTTCTATAATGTCGATGACGGGACGCTCACGGACGTTGATGCGGATGATTTGCCAATCGAGCAGTTACCGCGCCCGCCGGCCGGGACCGTGGCGGAAGCCGTCGATATCGTGATCCGGATCCGTAACGGCTGACGATATTTCGCTGCTCCCGTGTCCATTGCTTGTGCCCGGGATAACTATGAGCACGTCGCCAAATGCCGCACCGTCCGGAAATCGTGCCGCCTCCATCCGTGTATTAGCAAAAAATTTCCCGAATGCGCTATTTTCGCAAAATCTCGCGACTCTGGATGGTCCAACTGGCCTCGATTTGGGGTATCATCGCGCCCGATTTGGCGTGCTGCATTCGCTTCGGTTCAGCTGTCCGGAATACGAGTACGGATTTCGCTGGCGGCGGGGACCGGGCGCGGAAAGGGGATAGCGGCTCCACATTACCCGTCCCGTCCGCGTTGCAGGCGATTCAATATTCAATGCCGGAATAGCTCAGTTGGTAGAGCAACGCATTCGTAATGCGTAGGTCCGCAGTTCGAGTCTGCGTTCCGGCATACCTTTCAATGACTTACGACATGTAAGCCCCCAGCGTGCGTAGCCTTGCGGGACTTTTTCCCTCAATCCTCCTTTCAGCAAAACTAATCCTTGGCTGCTTGCACGGTTACAAACTAACTCCGCCGCATTCAGTACTTCGGATAGCTCGGCTGCGGAGTAGTGCGTTGTGATGTCTCCTGACTTGTGACCAAGCAATACCTTTCTGGTCTCAAGAGGAACACCTGCGGCTCTCAACCGTCTGCCGAATGTATGCTTAAGGTCATGAACCCGAACGCTCCTGAAAGCATCCGGACAAGACTCCTCAAGCTCCTCCTCGTACTTCTCAGCGGCTTTTTTCCTTGCTGCCTGCCATCCGTTATTGGACATCTGTACGACTGACCTGCCGCGATAAGGAAAGACCAGCTTAGCGTCCTTGCCTCTCTGCCCTTCAATCACAGACAGCGCGGTGGAGTTAAGTACGACCAATCGATCTTCCTTGTTCTTGGTGAAGCTGCTTGGAACCACGAAAACGCTCGTGTCCATGATTTTCTCTTCCCAAGCCCACCGTAATGCGCTCAACTCTGTCGCTCGGATCCCGGTGTTCACCTTGAACAGCGCCATCTTTGCCAAGTGAGGCGGGAGATACTTAAAAAGCAAATCCTGCTCTTCCCATGACAAGGGGTAAGGCTGTCGTTGATCATTCCAATCGACCATCTGGATCAACGGGGGTGTTTCCAACCACGTTAAGCCGTTCTCGTCCCGCCATAATCTGGCTGCCAGGTTTAAGACCCTCCTGACTATCGCGAGAGTTCGATTAACGGTCGAAGATTTAACTCCTCCTGTTCGCCTTGCTTTGATGAAAGCTTGAAGCGTTCCGCTGTGAACCTGTCTTAGGGGAAGATCCCCAATGAAGGGGTCAACCGTTCTCAGGTCCAAAGCATCCCGATCAAGACTTCGCTTTTCCGTCTCCTCTAGGTATTTGGTTGCGGCTTCCCGAAATGTCCGGTTAGGTCGCACCCCGTAAACCTGTGCTTGACGAATCTCCTCAAGGCGTCTGGTTAGTTGACGCTCTGCCTCTTGCAGGTCGCCTGTCTTACAGCTTTCTCGAAGCGTTCCATATCCTTTAATTTGCTTATCGATGTGCCAGATTTCTCCACGCTTGTAGAGTCCCGGCATTCGTCGATTTCCCATAAACGTCCTCCTTTTTTAGCAGGACGCCCGTTGCGGGACTTATAGTCATCCAGCGTGGCATCCAGTTCAAGTCGATCAAAAGCAATCCCCTGTCTTCCGATGGGGATCTCGATTAAGTAGGGTCGGATTTGTTCGTTGAAGATCTCGCGGCTCATACCGCAATAACCGGGCGCATTGCGCACCCTCACGAACCGTGGAATCAGGTTTACAGACTGCACATATAGTCCTCTCTATTGGTTTGAAGGAATTCGCTGAAAATCGCGATTCATTTGGTGCTGGAGAACCCAGCTTGGTAGCGTCCAGTAAAGGGCGTTTTTGGCCCCACTAAGGGGGTAGGTAGGGGTCGGATTGCTGTTGGATTAAATGCTGTTTAAAAACAGCAGGTTAGGCGTGGTAGCGTCCAGTTACTGAAGCCGATCCGAGACTTTCACGAATATAGTGAAAACCGCTTGTTTGCACGGATAACGGCGGACTTTGAAACACCCAAATCCTCAGCGATGTTTTGGACCGTCAAACCCTTCGATCTGAGTAGCCGTACATGCTTAGTGCTGCGACTGCGATATTCGCGATGGCCCAGCGATATTGGGTGGCGGCTTTGGCTAGGTTCATTGGAGGGCATTCTGCCGTAGAAACAGGGTGAGGCTGTCAGGGTTTTTTACACTCGGGCTGCGGATAACCCGGGGTATTTCTAAGAACCTTTACACGCAATCCGGCGACATGTGGAAAATCAAGCATTTACCGGCAGGCACGATATTTGCACAAATATCCCATGGAAGAAAAACACGAACTACCGACAAGGGGCTTACAAATGAAATCGATTCGATACTGGGCGGTGGTGTTGCTCGTTTTTGGGGTGTTCGTGCAATCAGCGCAAGCGACGCTGATGGGACGTTTGCCGGTGACGCCGGGTGGAACGGATTACCAGGCGGCCTACGACGATGTGCTGGATATCACGTGGGTGACGGATGCAGACCTCAGTGGACTCGGGAACTGGCAAACCCAGGTCGATTGGGCGTCGAACCTTAACTATCTGGGATTTCGTGACTGGCGACTGGCGTCGATGTCGGTGTCGGCGGGCGTGCCGACAAGCAATAGTCCTCAGTATGTAAATCCAGTGGTTACCTGCGACGGAACCAATGAAGCAGCCTGCCGTGACAACGAGCTGGGTTACATGTTCTATGAGAACATGGGAGGAATGTCCGGTGACGACCTGACAGGCACCCAAATAGTGGACGGTGTCACGTTGACCGATGTCGAGTCCGTCTACTGGTCCGGTACGGAGTCTGCTTCCGGCGGCGCCTGGCACTTCCGCTTCTACAACGGCAGCCAGCACGACTTCGGCCATGACTACACCGACTATGTTTGGGCTGTTCGCGCGGGCGATGTCGGCGCGGTGCCGGAGCCCACCACCCTCGCGCTGATGGGCCTCGGTATCGCAGGCATCGGTTACAGCAGAAAAAGAAAATCCGCGTAACGCTATCTAAACGCTTGTGACAGAGAACCCGCTTCGGCGGGTTTTCTTTTTATACGATTCCCCGCATTGGAATACTGAATCGGCTTCCAGCGGTTGTCGCCCTGCGGGATATTTGCGGGGATCAGTTAGTCACTGTTACGCACTATCAGACACTTACGGGCAACGGGCGTCTGCAGTACTTCAGTTAAAACAATAGGTTACAATCAATAACAACATTCGTAATGCGTAGGCCCGCGGTTCGACTCTGCGTTCCGTTATGCGCTCTCTCCTTAACAGCGCGCCAGCGCAGGGCCGGCATGAACCCAATCAGCCTTGGCTGCGTTTTTTTGTTGCTGTTCAAGGTCCACGGAGCCGATACCGATAGTTGAGGTGACGGGACCCGGAGATTCCGTTTAGTTCTGCTTACCCATCGGAAACGCAGCGATACCGTGATCATTGCGCCGACGGCGGGTTAACCGGTCAGAGAACATTGCGCCCTGACGCCGTGTCTCGGCGGTTTCTTACGCGGGGCTATACTGGAGCGGCGTGTAACAGACGAGCACGTCGACGCGCAGTTGAAGCGCCGAGTAGCGGCTTCATCCCCGGGGTTATTCGATGGAAAACGCGATGATCGCGAATAAGGACTGTAAAAAAACATGAACTTGGATTCTGAATTTTCTTTCCGCAGTATTGGTGCGCGCTTGCGCTGGTCGTTCTTTTTCCTGATCGTGATGTTCGGGTGTCAGGTGCAGGCTGCCGACATTCGCAAAGCCGACGTCATCGCCGTTTATTTCACTGCGGACTGGTGTCAACCATGCAAACCGTTCACGGCCCTGCTGGCGGACGTCGGCAATCGATTCGACGGGGAGCCGGTACTGGGGATCGTGTTCGATTACACGAACCGGTCGACTCGCGAGGACGCGGAGATGCATGCCTCCGCTCTTGCGCTGCAGCCACTATGGCAACATAACAGCGACCAACTCGGTATGTTGTACTTGCTCGATGCCCGAACCAAAAAGGTTCTCGCATCGATAACACCGGACAGAGACTTCGATGCGGTTGTGAACAAGGTGACCGCCGCGCTTGAGAATGCCGGCAGTTGATGACTGCGACCAAAGAGCCCGTATCGTTGCGGCGTGGTTTCAGTCGTTGGTTGGTGCTGATGATCGCGGCATTGTCCGTCGCAATCCTGACCCTGCCGGGTTACGCCCAATGGGGCGGCGGATGGCACAGAGGGGGATGGAACGGCGGCGGCTGGAACTCCCGACGAGCGTGGACCGGCCCTTCTCCGGCGCAGAGTCGATACCGATCGCAGAAAAACGCGCAGAAACGCCAGGGCATGAGTCAGGCGAATAAGACCTGGAGCGGCATTCAATCGCGCTCGAGGGCTGCCGTCCGCCAGCCTTCCAGTCGGTATCAGCGCGGCGGGCTGAATGCGCGAAGCCCGTATGAGAACCTTGATACTCGCAGCCCCTACGAGAAGCTCTAGTTGTGGGATCGATGGGGTTCAGACTGGATTGAAACCACATCCGCATCCCGTACCGCTCCGACACTAATTGCGAGTGTTAGCGGACCGGCCGCCACATAGTTGTTCGTAAAAGCGTACACGGCAGCAAACGGGAGCAGCCGCGCAACCACGATATTTGCGATGGCTTGGCGCGATTGGGTTCGGGCAGGAGGCTGGGATGGCAGATCCCGGAATTTTTCCGGATTGACCACCTCGGGATCCTTTAATTTGTCAGGATTCTTTACAAATCTCTGGCTGCGATCGCGTTGAGTTTCTCGACATCTTTACACTCCCCGCTCTCAGCTGCGATTAACTCTTTGTTTTTGAAAAATTTAGTTAATTGGCGTGCTAATTGCTTGTAAGGTGATAACGTTTGTCACACAAAAAAGGGAGAGGAGTATGAAATTTGTTTCGTCTGCGACCATAAGTCTCTGCGGCTTGTTGCCAATATCTGCATTTGCCAACCCGGTGATCGATATGATTTTCCCGGCTGCTCAGGCGAACGGAATTCCCGAACCTACTACGCTCGCGTTGCTCGCGATCGGTGCGGCCGCGGTTGGCGTCTCCACACGAGCGAAGAACAGAAAAAAATAGGACGCTCGAATCGCTCGTCAGAAGAAACCCGCTTCGGCGGGTTTTCTTTTTCCACAATCCCGCGATTGTGATATTGCAGCGGCTCACTTGTTCGCAGTGTTGTAATACGTCTTCGCCGGTAGCAGCCTCTTCAAGGCGTAGCCGGTTGCGTCGGCGGGGTTTCAGTGCCGCTTTCTGTCCTCGATGTCTTACGACCCCTTCACTCCCGAGCGCCATTTAACAACGTCGGGAAAGGTCTTTTCAGCAGCGCCCATCAGACTGTCGATGGGTACCTCGCCGTCGTTCGCGCAACAGGTCTATGCGGCCCGGAGTCCTACCGTTTATGCCAGGTGGCCCGTCAGGCTACGACGGGTTTCATTCCCTCGCGCGAATTCTTGATCGAGCCCCCGTATTAACCGTTTCCTGGCGTCCTCCGGCCAGGCCTTCGCTACGGTCGTTGGGGATTGCTTTATATCGTCGTTCGATGCCTGCTGCGACTGCTTCGCGCTCGTTGGGTATGATCAGCGCCGGGTCGTGCGCCTGGGCATCCAATTTCAACAAAAAGCTGCGGCGTCAAATCACTGCGAAGATGAGGCGCCCGGAACAGACCTGGAAAAGAAGGGAGTGATCCCTGTATTCACCGCTTTAATCATAAGGATCAACCGATGACCGAACTTGTTCTCGTGCCAGGCCTATTGTGTACCACGATGCTTTGGGATCATCAGATCCGCCATCTTCGTGACGTCGCCAATATCACCGTGCCCGATGTTACCGGCGCGGACACTATTTCCGGCTTAGCCGATGCGGTACTCGCCGCGAGCCCGCCGTCCTTTGCGCTGTGCGGGTTGTCGATGGGCGGCATTATTTCCCATGAAATCATGCGCAAGGCGCCGCAGCGCGTTGAAAAACTGGCATTACTGGATACGACGGCACGGACAGAGTTGCCCGAGCAGACCGAGCGCCGCAAGTTTCTTCTCGAAATGGCCGATCGCGGGGATTTCGCATCGGTCCCCACGACATTAATGCCGGCGCTCGTCCATCCATCGCGTGTTCGTGATATCTCTCTAATCAGCGAGTGTTGCGCGATGGCCGCAGCAGTTGGCGTGGACGCGTTTCGGCGACAAATTGCCGCCATAATCGGCCGTGCGGACTCCTTGTCCGGGCTCGCTAGCTACGCTTGCCCGACGCTCGTGCTGTGTGGTCGCGAAGATGCTATTACGCCGCTCGACATGCATGAAGAAATGGCTGCGCGGATCGACAACGCGAAACTCGCCGTCATTGAAGACTGCGGTCACCTTGCGACCATGGAGCGGCCGCAAGCGGTCACCGCATTGCTCAGGCAATGGTTGTTGTACGGCTGATACCTGTCGCTTTCGGGGCACCCAACGAAACCAATGGGGCCAAACTCGATTGGTCCTCAGGTATGTTGGGTGCGTACACGTGGCGCGCGATGGTATCTACGATGAGGTGTCGATCACACCTGCGCATCGACAATATCGTAGACCACGTGGTACTCATCGAACGTGCGTTCCGGATCGCGATACATGGCCTCGAGCATGGGATCGATACGTCGCGCCTGTTCGTACAAACGACGCAGTTTCGCCACGGCGTGCAGATCCAGTTCCACGCGCAGGTCGACCGCGGGCCACGGTTGTTTGTCGTCGAAAACCATTAATGTCGCGAATACTTCGGGCACGTGCCCGCGCTCCGGATCGAACTGTCCGCCCGCGTCGCGGCCGGCTTCGAGCGCCGTCAACAGCCGTTCCGCCATGGATTCTTCGCGACCGTCTTCGAGTGCGGCGGCCATCGCCTGAACCGGCGCGGCACCCTGGCAGAAGTTGCCGATCGCGATCGAGCCGTTACCGATAATATGACTCTTGTGGTCAAATGCGTCGTCGCCCGTGTAGCCGTAAATTTCTCCACCGGCGCTGACCGCGCCAATCTGTCGCCAGGAAAAATAATCGTCCTCGCCGGCAAGCTTGTTTTCAATCTCCTGAAACGAACGGCCTTCATCCCACAGCGCAAACATTTTGTGCGCGTTCATCGGGTTGGCCGTAGCCTGGGCAGTCACGATCAGACCGCGTTCGTTCCACATCGGCAGCAGTCCGTGATGCAACGGGGTAATGCGACCCGCGTTGAGTGTAATGGTACAAAGTGCGATGCCGATTTCCCGGCGTTCCGGGTTCGTCGCGAGTACGGCATAAGTCATCGGCATTCTCCTGCGCTGCGTTGAACGGATAATGTACGAATAACCCGACGCGGATGGAAGTCAATGGGCCCGGTGTTGCCCTAATCCATTCCGCGCCGGAGCGCGATGCGATATCCGCATGAAGCATCAACCGGGAAGCTGAGCCACATCGAGGTGAGCAAACACCGCGGTCGCTTGTCGAGGGGCTGGCAGCCGCGCGGAATGCTCGCGGCGATACTGTTCATCTCCGGTTTTGCGCACCCGTGTGCCGATCGGTCATCACCCGCACGAATCGATGAGAATCGGGGCCGGGAATTTACGGTTGGTCACTTAGCGCTTTTTCGAAATTGATTCCTCGCGGCATCCGCTTCTTCGGTATCGAACACCAGCATCGACACATCTGAATCCATAAACGACGTTGCCTGGAGCAGGGCGTTCGCCGTTGCGTTTACGGCCTGTTTCGTCATCGTCATGATGACCGGCGGCATCGCGCACGCCGCGCGCGCGAGCTCGAGCGCTTTATCCAACGCCTCGCCGGCCGGCGCGACTTCTTCGACCAGTCCCCAATCAAGTGCCTGCGCGGCGCCCATTTTCTCGCACAGCATGATAATTCGCTTCGCGCGGGCCGGACCGACAAGCGCGACGAGACGCGGCAATGCCTGCCATTGCAGGGTGAGGCCAATTTTGACTTCGGGAACATAGAGATACGCGTTCTCCGCCATGACCCGCCAGTCACACACGAGCGTAATGGCGACCCCTGCGCCGACCGCCGGGCCTTCGATCGCCGCGATCGTCGTTTGCGGTAATTCTTCCCAGGTGCGGCACAGATGGCGGCCCAGGTGCATCACATCCCGGCGCTCCGCGAAATCGTCCGGCGGCGGCGATTGTTTCAAATCGAACCCGGCGCAAAATCCCTTGCCGCGCCCGGTGAGAACAATGGACTTGATCGTATGATTACGATGAAAACTGCGTGCTACGTCGGTCAGCTCTTCGACGAGTTCGTTATTAAACGCGTTCAGGCTCTCCGGCCGCGACAGCGTGACGATCGCAATTTCATCGTGGTACTCGACATCGACGGTGTTCCAGTTCATGGGTCTTGCTCCTCGCAGCCAGGGTTGGATTCAGCGGAAATCGATCATCGCGATGATTTCCGCCGGTTAGGAGGATTCTAATGCACCGGCCGGCGATTCGTTCGGGATTTCCGCTCGATGGCGGGATTAGCACGTGCACCGCGGCATTCGAATCGCCCGCGATTCGTTCCGGGGAAACCGTCGCGGCATGTGCCGGATCAGAGCACGGGTGTCCCCGGATCGAGGCCGAGCATGACCCGGCCGTACATTTCGCTCGACGATTCGAATTCCATCGCCGCGTGCGTGCGCAACACGTTGGAGTCGCGGAAAAAGCGCTGAAGCGCGGACGAATCGCGGAAAGAATTACCGCCGGCACCGCGCATGATGTCGTTCACGGCATCTGAACTCATTTGATTGACCATCGCGGCGCGCATCCGGATACCGGCGCGATCCGTCAGGGTCAAACCGTTAGTGTCGTTTATCCTGATAACGTGCGCGCCTACCGCGTCGACCATGTCGTCGACGGCGCTGGCGGCCGCGAGACCGCGGGCGAGGCGCATCTGCGTAGCCGGTTTCGTCGCAACCCCGGCGCCCGTGTACGTCGAGATCCGCGTTTCGGTCATGGTCTGAAAGTGCTCGACCGTCCCGCGCAGGATCCCTGCCAGGACCGACATCGCTTCGAAAAACACAATCGCCGCCGCCGGCATCCGATAGAGCGCACCACTGTGTATCTTCGCGCCAAAGTGTGTCCCGTCCATGAATGACTGGAACGGCACGATGTGATGTTCGGGTACGAAGGCCTGCTCGACTTTCACGTCGCAACTGCCCGTGCCCTGCATGCCGGCGATGAACCAGTTATCGACGAATTCGACGTCATCGCGCGGGATGCAACACAAGAGCAATTCAGGGTCGCGACCTTCTTCTGCGTACACGGAGGTAAACATCACGTAGTCCGCATGGGAGGCGCCGGAGCTCCAGGATTGCTGGCCGCTGACCTCATAGCCGCCGGGTACGCGCACCGCCTTCGATGTCGGCGCGATCTGAGCCGCGGTGCGTTGATAGGGCCGGTCGGCAAATACTTCGTCCTGCGACTTTTCCGGAAACACGGCATGGAACCAGTTGTGGCCAATGTAGAAGGCCAGCACCCATCCCGTGGACGGACAGCCGGAAGCGACGACCCGGGCGACGTTAACGAGCGAATCAATGTTGAGCTCGTGCCCGCCATAGCGCTTTGGGGTGAGGATTTGCAGAAAGCCGGCATCGCACAGGTCGGCGATCGTCTCGTCCAGGGGCGCACGGTTCGCTTCGGTTGCCGCCGCGCGCGCGGCGAACACGGGTTTCAGTTCTTCGGCGCGCCCGATCAGTTCGCTCGTGATGTCCACTGCAGTCTCCCGAAAACTTGAGGTGTCGTCGGTAACGGACGAACGCCGTCAGCGTGTACCGTACGCCAAGTGTAGCTTTTGCGGCGGGTCGGGACTATGCCCGGCGGTCAATGGCGCGGTGCCGCTCGTCGGGATACGCATTGAAGTCGTCGAGCAGCGTCGTCCCGACAGGTTATCTTCTTGGGCTGTCTTCCGCCGTGGTCGGCGAACTCGTCAGCACTGTGCAGTGCCGGATCGAGGTTAATAATCAGCCGCACACGTTGGTGTTCGAATCGATCCCTATTGCATCCACTCGAACAACGCTGAAGGTAGCGCCGGGATCACGTAGAAGCGAACATCCCACTCGGTCCCGGGCGCACTGTCGGGCTGAATCACCGAATAATGCGCCTCGAGGCCGAAGCGCACCGGCACCTTGCCGATGTTGATCGTCTTGTTGGCGCCGATCCCTAGCGGCACAGTCCAGACGTCGTTGCTGTCGTTTTCCCAGTTCGCGATGATATTCGGCGCGGCGCCGATTGAGAACGTGTCGGAGACGCTGTAATAGATGAAATACTGGATGTTCGTGAGATTCACGTCGCCGCGATCATTCTCACCGGCGAAATCCCAGTATTGCTGCACGAGCGCTCCGTACTTCCACTTCGGGCCGAGATAAACGCCGAGGCCGGAGGGTCCCGCCGACCAGCGGCCGGTACCCGTCAAATCCTCGCTCGCCGTCGGCAACCCGAGGTCGAAACCCGCGCCCCAGACGACCTTGCCGCCGCCGTCAAGCTTGATCGGATCGATCGGGGAAAAGAGGCCCACGTAGTACATGTCACCGAAGCCCCACGTGCGGCCGCCGAAGACGTCGATCGCCGCGGGCGGAGAGGGTGACGGCGGCAGGAGCGCGCCGCCGCTGTTGCCGAAATCACGGAAGCGCGGGTCAATGTTGTCGCGGTCGAGTGGCACCCCGGTCACGTTCCACACCACGCGGTTAATCAGGTTCCACTTCTTGTTCAACTTCTTTGGAAACTGCGCGATGCCCATGTAATTCCACTGGTCCGCGTGTTTCCCGTTCGCCTCGTTCTCCAATTTGTACAAATCGATTTGCGTGAACAGCATCGCCACGTTGCCGAGCGGGTTGTCCATCAGCGCAGACATCTGCGCGAGCGTCGGCTTGCAGCCCGCGCGGAGGACCTCGCCGAGGTCCGCGTCGCGATCGGCGGCGAAGGTGGCGCACTCGGGACGCGCGGCAGGATCGCCCTCGTCGCCGTCACCGGCACTGCCAATCTCGAGGGTCTCCGTCCCCGCGAGCAGCCATGGTTCGTCCAGGGAATCGATCCAGTTCCTGCTCATGGCCGCCGCGCCGCTGCGTTCGGCGGTCGCCGGGTCAATCGTGTCTCCCGATGTCGGCGTGTCTGCCAGTGCCTGCAAGGACGCAGCGATCGCGATTACAAACACGGTTGCGGTGCGTCCGAGCCTCCGCGTCGTGGTTTCAGACCTGTCATTTATCGACATTATCGTTTGACCCTGTTTCCCTTTTGACTCAAAACTTGAATGGTGCCGCAACGCTGGCGCCGAGATGCGATGCGGCCGCCCCTCCGGCCTCTCGCCCCGAGGGATATTATATCCATCATAGCGATCCCTATGAAGGCGACTAATGTCCGCCGATGTCCACTCCTGTTTGCAAGTGTGATCACCATTGCTCGATCCGAAGACGGACTCGTTCGTTCAGTTGAACACCGGCGGTAACGGCAACTTGTCCCACCTTCACGTGCCCGGGCGGTTACGTCTTCGCGGGGACGGTCTCACTGCCCCGTCGGTTCATACCAGGGTTTACCCTTACGCCAATCCTGATCCTGCAGCTTGTACTTCTTCGCGTGCTCGTCGAGCATCTTGTTCTGCGCATTGAAACCGGGCCCCCATTCACCGTTCTTGATGAAGTCGCTCATCGGGTCGGGAGCCCCCGGTTGCGGCGGCGGTTGTTTTGCAGTGCCGGGCACTGCCCAGGCATTGTGAGTCACGACTGCTAACCGTTCTCGTATATCACCCTTGGCGACATTCCAGACCATGAGATCCGAGGCAATCGACAGCGGACCATCATAGGTTTCCCGGATACTGTCGTAATACAGGTTGTATTGCTGGGTACCTTTGTCAAGCAACGCGTGGTAGGCGACGGCATGCCGGGGCTTGATCGTGCTCATGATCTTGCCGAAAGCGGGACCCGAGGTATGGAACGCGCAGCAGGCCCGCCAGGCGAGTTGAGGCGGCTGGTTTCCGAGCGTTGCGAACACGGCGGGCGGATTAAAGGCTTCGTGAATCACCAGATCAGCGTCTTTCGCGTGCTCGATGAACCACTTGTTCGGCGACGTATCGCCACCGAATATCACTTTCAGGCCCGCGTACTCCACGATGAAACTGACCGGGCCGTCCCCGGCGTGAATAGCCGGAATCGAGCGGATGGTGACACCGTTGTCCTGGTAGATAATCTCGTTGACCTGCTTGTAGTCAAACTCGTGCACTGTGATCCGTCCAGGCACCGGCGTGATCGCGAATTCACGCGTCGTCTTGTCCCAATTGTTAGCCTTCAAAAAATGCTCGATAGCGTAAGCCGTGCCCATGTCCTCCGTTCTTCCGGCTGGCCCCCAGATCTCGAGCGGCACCGGTCGACCCGCCGTCCACCCACCGGCCCACAGCGAATCGAGGTCGCCCCAATGATCCGTATGAAGGTGGCTGAGAAAGATTTTCGTGAGGTACTCATAGGGAATCATCAGCGACGCGATATTGCGCATCGACCCCGAGCCGATGTCGAAAATGAACTTGTCGCCATTGCCCATCTCGAACAGAAAACAGGCTGAAGCCTGGGCGAGTCGCTGGTCCGGCATGCCCGTCCCGCAGGCGATCACACGAATTTCGTTTTTTCCGAGCGCCTCCGTACCCGGATAGTAGACGTAGCGTTCAGGGGCCACCCCGTTCGGGTCGGCCACCTTGCCGCCGGCCGCGTGCGCATGATCGATGATCGTGAACCTGGCGGGTCCGGACGGCCAGCCGGCAGCGATGGCCGCGCATCCGAGAAGAGCAACTATTCCGAGGGAAACGATGCTTTGCCTTTGACTACTCATGAGACGACATCCTGGCAATCTAACCGGGGGTCCCCGGCCGTGAATCGAGCTTGAACGACCGTGGCCGGACACCCAATATAAAGATACGAAGATTCAGGCGTTCCATAGCCGGATCTGCTTCTTATTCAGAACCGCGGCGTGTCGTCCTGACCTGGATCAAGCTGGCCGGCAGTCCCACGGTCTAGGGTAGATCCGCAGGGCGATTATGGCTATCCAGAATCCGCAATATGAAAGAAATTCCTGAGGCATCGATCGGCGAAAGACCGATTCTTTACCGCCGGCAGTCCACCGATATCGAGACCCTCGCGAAGGAGCTACCAGGCAGGGGTATCGAGTACCGCCAGCTCGACAGCGGCAGGGGCCCGTCCGAAGTCCTTTGCGTCGCCGCTGGCAACGTTATTTTTGCTGCGACATGTTTCCAGGCCACGACCGAGCACCAGGGTTGTGTCCCGCCCGATTACGTTATGCTTGCTTTCGGTCCTGGCAACACGGACACCGGCCGCTTTCGGGGCAAGACAGTTTCCCGCACGTTCGTTGCGTACTGTCCGCCCGACAGTGAGTTTAGTGCGGTCACACCGACGGGCCTGAGCCTGAGCAATCTGCTCGTCCCCGTAGATGACTGGGAAGCGGCCTGCGCTGATTGGGCGACTACCGAAATGTCGCGCCTCTCGGCATCGCGCGGCGGGCTGAATGTTGCCTCTGAGGCACTACGTCGTTTGGGATGCTGGAACGAGCAAATCATGCGCGAGGCGAAACGAACGTCTCCGAATCTCGATAGCCTGGTTCGGAAAATTGGCGAATGCGGGCCCGCGTTACTCGTCAGGGCGTTCTGCCAGGGCCGTGCAGAATCCAGCCGCCCATCGTACACGTCGCGCTACCGCGCGTTACGGCGCGCAAAAGATTACATTACGGCGGAACTTTCCGAGGTCGTGCGGACAGGTGACGTTGCGTTCGCCGCCGGCGTCAGCGAACGCACGCTCGAGTACGCCTTTCGCGAAGAGTACGGGCTGACACCGAAGGCGTATATTTCCGCTCGCCGCTTACAGTTAGCCCGCCAGCGCCTGTTGCGGAACGATCCGAACCCGGTCGCCATCTCCGTCGTCGCGATGGACTGCGGCTTTAACCACCTCGGCCGGTTCACCCAGAGCTACAAGAAAATGTTCGGTGAGGTCCCGTCCGAGACGCTGAAGACCCGTCGCCGAAGCGTCGTCGCAGGGATCGATGGGGTCAGACTCGATTGAACCCGCCGGTTGGGCTCTTTGCGACCCCGAAGGCGTGCCGCCGCATCACGCTCATGGGCGCCGATGAAATAACACGACCGCGACCGAATTGACCGGGCGGTTGCTGCGACTCACAACTTCTTTCGTGATACGGCGATTCCACGGCGAGACAACGCGCTCGGCATACTACACATTGCGATTGATGGACGAGCCGCTTGCGATCTTCAATGTCCAGGCCATTTCGCCAAAAAAAGGCAACGAAGTAGTGCCGCGATGGATGCGTGTTCATGGCTGCTCGACAACGGTGAGGATCCCGATAGGATCCGCCGGTGGCGCAGTTCGATGTGCCGCTCGATTGGGTCCGGTATATCCGCGCAGTCGACTCAGCGTGCCGTACCCGGCTGCTCGAATTCGCGTAGCGGCGTGGGGCGCAGCCGACGTCTGACCGACCTGCAACGAATTCCGCCGACCGCGGCGCCCGAATTAATCGTGCCGTCGTGTTCTCCTGAACGTGGCGGCGTTACCCCTGTCTCAGGCCAGCAGCGCCTGCACATCTCTGGCCGATGCCATGTTCGCGGTCCAGTCAAAAGTACCTTGTTCGAGCATTTCCCGTCCGGCGTTTAGCAGGGGGGCGACCGTCGCCCATGCGAGCGCACTGCCGAGGCTGATGCGTTGGGCGCCTGCGGCGGCGAAATCATCGAGCGTCGCCCCTTTGAAAAAAACCGCGAGAACGTTAACCGGTTTGCCGACCGCGCTCGTGACCTCTCGTACCTGATCCAGCGAATCGAGACCCGGCGCATAGAGCACGTCGGCACCTGCGGCCGCGTAGGCCTGCAGGCGTTTGATCGTATCGTCGAGATCGGTCACGCCGCGCAGATGATTTTCGGCGCGCGCTGTAATTTGAAAGGGCATACCGAGATCCGCGATGCTCTCTGCCGCTGCCTGCACCCGTTCGACGGCGAGGTTGAAGTCGTACAGCGTTCGGGATCCGCGACTGAAATCCTCGACCGAACATCCGGCAATGCCGGTGCGAGCGATACTGAGGACGTTCTCGGCGACGCTTGCCGGATCATCGGCAAAGCCGTCTTCGAAATCCGCACTGATCGGAATGGATGTGACCGTTGCGAGCGCCCGGCAGTGGGCCAGCTTTTCTTCGAGCGTGATGTCGCCGTCGCTCTTTGCGAGCGTATAGGCCAGTCCCGCACTCGTCGTTGCCAGGGCCTCGAAACCCATCCCCTGCAACAGTCTTGCCGAACCCGCGTCCCACGGGTTCGGGATAACGAACGGTCGTCCCCGTTGATGCAGCGCCGCGAGCTGCTCGCATTTTTGCTTCTGTTGATTGAATTCTGGATTACTCATGGGTCAGTCCGTGATTATCGAATGGGGATCAGTCAGGACAAGCACAGGTCGAAATTCGGACGACTGCAGCGCGAGTTGCGACCGGAGTAGACCCCAGCATTGGGGGCTCGAAGCCGGCCTTCACCGCTGACTGAGCGAACCGGGGTGCCGGGACGCGCCCATCAGCGGTACGCGCTCGTCATCGCACCTCTGTTCCGGCTGCGCACACTGCTGGGACACGATTACTTGTATTTCTTCAGTTCCAGCCGCGCGATCTGCTGGCGATGCACTTCGTCGGGACCGTCGGCCAGACGCAGTACGCGTGACATTGCGTAGGCGGCGGCGAGGCCGAAGTCGTTGCTGGTGCCACCACCACCGTGCGCCTGGATCGACCAGTCGATCACCTTGCCGGTCATGTTCGGTACCGCGACCTTGATCATCGCGATCTCGGTCTTCGCGACCTTGTTCCCGACTGTATCCATGCGATGCGCCGCATTGAGCGTGAGCAACCGTGCTTGCTCGATCATGATCCGGGATTCGGCAATACGCTCCATGGTCACGCCGTTCTCCGCTATCGGTTTGCCGAACGCGACCCGGCTCGTCGTGCGCTTGCACATGAGTTCGAGCGCTCTTTCCGCGCGACCTATCTCGCGCATACAATGATGGATGCGTCCGGGGCCAAGCCGTCCCTGTGCGATTTCGAAGCCCCTGCCTTCACCGAGCAACATATTCGATACGGGTACGCGCACGTCGCGAAAAACGACTTCGGAGGCGCGATCCGGCATCCCGTAGAATCCGAAAACGGGCAATGGCCGGACCACCTCGATTCCCGGTGTATCCATCGGGATGAGGACCATGGATTGCTGCTTGTAGCGATCTGGGTTGTCGGGATCGGTTTTGCCCATGAAGATGCAGATTTTGCAGCGCGGATCGGTCGCGTTCGTCGTATACCACTTGTGACCATTGATCACGTACTCGTCGCCGTCACGCGCAATCAACGACTGGATATTAGTCGCGTCACTCGACGCGACGTCGGGCTCGGTCATGGCGAAGCACGATCGAATTTCGCCGGCCAACAGGGGTTTGAGCCAGCGTTCCTGGTCCTCGGGGCTCGCGTAGCGGGCCAGCACCTCCATGTTGCCCGTATCCGGGGCCGAACAATTAAACACTTCGGGGGCAAGCAGCGAGCGACCCATGATTTCGCATAACGGCGCGTATTCGAGGTTCGTAAGACCGGCACCGTATTCGGACTCCGGCAGGAACAGGTTCCACAGTCCCTCGGCCAACGCGAGCGGTTTAAGTTCGTCTATCAGCGGTAGTACTTTCCACGGGCCGTACTCCTCCGCTTCGGCGACGTGGCGCTTTTCGTTCGGATAGATATGACGCTCCATGAACGTCGTGAGGCGTCCCTGGAGTTCCTGAACTTTGGGTGATGGATCGAAAGGCAAAGGTCATCTCCTGTGTAGCGGATCATCGTCGAGTGGCGCATATAATATCGCGCGCCCGGCGGCAGGCAATCCCTGGCTGCGATGTCTCCGCCGGGGCGCTGTGCAATAGCATTGCGAGTGCAGATTTCATGGCTGTGATATGACCGCGCCAATCCGCTCTGCGGGGCGTTAGGACCACGGCTTTTTCAGCCGAACAGCGGTACGTCTCAAGAGCGGTGCTCCGCGCTACCGATGGCTTCCGCGGAACAAGCGGGCGCTGCTGGACGGGCCGGCGAAGTTTTTCGGGGGTGTTCCACCTGGAGCACACCCTCGCTCGCAGCCCGCTGACAGGAGAATCCGATAAGCTCGGTCCGGTTGAGCGTAATCGACCGCTTCACGACTTCCCAATACTATCGCGGCGAACAATTCGCCCATGTGTCCAGCGCTCTCGGGGTTTCAGCGTCTCGGCAGTCCCTTTCAGGTGACGTGAGGGAGTCAAACCGGGAGGCTTGGCGTGATCCTGGCGGTTCCACGCGCGGACTCGGCGGCGACATCAATCGTCGGGAACGTAAGTCTATTTTGCGATACTCTGAACCAGCGGGTAATGCGGCTTCACCTGGTTGGCAATAAGAGCCGAACCGACAATGCAGGCCGTAGACAATCGGCTGCCGGAAAATGATGAGTCCCGAACATGTGCAATATGGGGTCAAGTCTTCACTTTATACAACCGAGCCCCCGGCAGACCCGAAATTGGTTCCACAAGGGGTCAAGCAATTGGCGCGACCTGCTCGGGTGCACCGCAACCTGTATAAAGTGAAGGCTTGACCCCATCCCCAGGTAACGCGGTAATGACACAAACGGGTCTCGAAGCGTGGCGCAAGGTCGTTAGTGCGATCCATGTGCACTTCGAATTCGACGCGCCGGATCCCGATGCGTTCACTGGCAGCATCGTTGAACACGAACTCGGGCCCATTCGAATCTACGAGATTGCTGCCTCGGCGCATCAGGTTCGGCGAACGCCCGCGCACGTCGCGTACGGCGAAACCCCGCGCACGCTCGTGACCATGCATGAGGCGGGCGACGGCGAGGTCGAACAGGAGGGGCGGGTTCACCACTTGCAACCGGGCGACTTCACCGTGTTGCACAGCATGCGTCCGTTCACCCTGCGATTCCCCGGCGACATGAAAGAGCACGTCGTCAGTATCCCGGCGCAGATGCTGAGTAACGAATTAATCGCCTCGCGGTCCCTGTCCGCAATTTCCATTCCCTGCCGTACCGGCATCGGCCGTATTGCACGCGAGCTCGTTTCGAGCACGCTGGCCTGTGTCGCGGATCTGTCGGGCGCCGAGAAAGACCGTCTCGCACGGTCGCTGATCGAGGTGTTCAATATCGTTGCGGGCTCGGTGCTGGATCGCGCGGGCAATGAATTGACCGATGCCGGGTCGTACCAGACGGAACGCATCAAGCTCTACATCAGCGAGAATCTGCGCGACCCTGATCTCAGCGCCGGGCGCATCGCGACCGCAATGGGAATTTCGCAGCGGTATATGAACAAATTGTTCGAAGACGAGGGTACGACCGTGGGGCGAATGCTGCTCGCGCGCCGCTTGTACGGTTGCAAAAACGATCTCGAAGATCCGTTCAAGCGCGGAAAATCCGTGACTGAAATCGCCTACGCCTGGGGCTTCAACAGTGCGTCCCATTTCAGCCGGGCATTCCGACAGCATTTCGGCATGAGTCCACGGGAGGCGCGCGCCGGGGATCAGCCTTAACGAAATGAACCGGCAATCGGCGGGCGCGGCCACGGTTCGCCGAATCACACCGGGAGCATTCGGTCCATTTCAAATCCCGCTCTCAATGACTGCAACCCAGCCATAGTCATCACGCGCCGTCATACCCTGTTATTTTCGGACCGTATTGCAAGCCTGAAAGAACCCCCGGCGACCACGTCCAGACGCCGGGCGAGCAACGGCGTGTTCCCCCAGCGCGTCGGCGGCTTAGCTTCCGATGACGACCGTTCCGTTGCGACGCTTGTCCGGGCGTGCGGGCGGGTCGATCTTTCCCGCTTTCTTCCCCGATATCGGATCCTGGGGGCCGGGTATCCGCGGTTCCCGGATACGGTATTTCGGTCATCCGGTCGCGTTCCACTTCGGACAACAATCGTGGCCCTTTCGGGCAAGTGGGCGCACCAGCGTCGGCGCACACTGCGATCACCGTAAACCGAAAGAGGAAGCAGGCAATGGCAAAACAACGAGTTCTCATTAGCGGCGCCGGCCCGGTTGGTATGGTCGCGGCACTCAATCTTTGTCGTGAGGGAATACCGGTCACGGTGCTCGAGGCCGGCAAGACGGTGTGCCGGGACATGCGCGCCCCGTGGTTTCACGCCGCCACCGTCGACATGCTCGAGGATATCGGATATCTCGATCGGTTGAAGGAGGCGGCGAACGTCGAGCCCTCGATGCGCTTCTCTGATCGCCTGTTCGACGCCGAGATCAGGATTGATTTCGATGTGCTGGCGCGGCGCTATCGCAACCCCTATTCGCTCAACGTCGGCCAACGGTGGTTCACCCAGGTCGGATTCGAACTTCTGCAGCAATACGATTGCGAGTTCCTGTTTGAGCACGAAGTGCTGGATGCAACCCAGAACGACGACCGCGTTAACGTTCGGGTGAGGACGCCCGAGGGTGAAAAAACACTGCAGACCGAATGGCTGATCGGCTGCGACGGTGGCAGCAGCAATACGCGACGTAGCCAGGGCATCGAATTTGACGGCTACACCTGGGAGGATCGCTTTCTGCTGATTCATACGCGGCACGACTTTGAACCGCATTTTGGCCGCCTGCAGTACATCTCGAACGCGGACGACTGGCGTCTCATCATCAAGATCCCGTACGGCCCCGGCGAGAGCGACTGGGTGCAGCGCATGGTCTGCGGTGTGCAGCCGGGGGAGCGTGACGAAGACGTGCTCGATCCCGCGAACCTGCAGTCAAAACTGCAGGGATTACAATCATCCGATTCCCCCTATGACATCGAGGAAGCCGTTATCTATAACGTGCATCAGCGCGTGGCGAAGACCTATCGCAAGGGGCGGGTGCTGTTGGCCGGCGATGCCGCGCACCTGAACAATCCGATGGGCGGACAGGGTCTGAACTGCGGTATCCACGACGCCATCAACCTCGCGGAGAAATTTGTCTCCGTCTGGCGCGACGGAGAGGACGACGGACTACTCGATGTTTACGACCGGCAACGGCGTCAGACGAACTGGGAATACATTCAGGCCATCACCGTCGAAAATAAGAAGCGTAACGAAGAGACAGATCCCGCGAAGCGCGCAGCGGCGTTCGAGCACTTGCATGCACTCGAGAATGACGATGACGCGCGGTTCGGATTTCTTTACCGCTGGTCGATGGGTGAAAGTCTCGAATATGCCGCACGGATTAATTGAAGTCTCAATTCGCGAACGGCGTGGCGGCTACGTCAGGTCACCAAACCGGCCGCCTCGCCGGGGCACTATACTGCCCGTCAGTCCGTCGACATTGTTGCAGGTATGAGTCCATGTTCAAAACCACCGGAAAGACCCACGAGCGACCGATTTTATGGGGTGCCCCGGGGAGCCTGTACGCCGGCAAATCGCGTTCGTACCTGATCAAGAAAGGGCTCGATTACGAGGAAATGTTCCCGTCGAACCCGCGTTACGGGGAAGAGGTCCTCCCGCTCGTCGGGCATTTCGCGGTACCCGTGACGGAGCTGACCAATGGTACGTTGATCCAGGACTCGACCGATCAGATCCTGCATTTCGAACGGACCGTTCCGGGACCCCGAATGATTCCGGAGTCGCAACTGCAAAACGCGGTTGCGTGGCTGCTCGGTTGTTTCTGCTCGGAATCGATGTGGAAGCTCGGATTACATTACCGCTGGACGTATCTGGAGCATCAGCGACCGTTTGTGGAAGCGTTGTTCGGGCGCGCGATATCGATGGCGAAGAACACGGCGGAACGGAACGCCGCCGCGGCCCCGGTGATTGCTAATTTCAGTGGTAAATTACCCGAGATCGGGGTGACCGAAGAGACGATTCCGGCGATAGAGGCCTCCTACGAGGCGCTGCTCGATCTCCTGACCGAACATTTCTTTCACTATCCGTACCTCATGGGTGGCCGGCCTTCGCTGCCGGATTTCGGGCTCATCGCGCCGTTCTTTGCGCATCTCGCGCGCGATCCTTATCCCTCGACGCACATGAAGAACCGGGCACCGAATGTCTATCGCTGGACGGAGCGCATGTTTTTGAGCGGGTTCGCGGACGGCGAGTATCCGGACCTCACGCCGGACTTTCTCCCGAACGACGCATTGCCTGAAACCCTGATTCCGGTGATCGCGTATTTCTTCGAAGATTTCAGCGCCGAGTTTATCGGCATGGTGCAAAGCTACAACCGCTGGTGCGACGAACGCCAGGATGGCGAGAGTGGTACACCCGTGCAGGACCCGGAGGAGGCCGGGACGACGCATCCTTCGCTCGGGTGGTTTGAGTTCGAGTGCCGGGGTGTGCGTCATCGCCGTCGGGATTCGATCGATATCGTCTACCATTTGCAGCGCGTCTTTGACGTCGTCGACAAGCTGGAAGGTGCGGCGCGCGAGCGCTGGGACGCGCTGATTGCGCAGACCGGCGGCAGCGCCCTGATGGATACGCGTCCGGCACGCAGGATCGCGTATGAAAACTACCGATACGTTCTGGCCTAGGCATTCGCAAGTACTGACACGGTCAAATGTTCATGCCGCCTGAGGCAAGTTCGCGTTCTTCCTCGCTCTCATACTGGTCTTGAATCAAGCGAGGTCAATCTAATGACGAATCAGGCGACATCCACACCACTATTCGAATTTCCGCAGGTTGAACTGGCCGCGATCGCGGAACATTACCTGGTCACGCTGATCGGCGGCGACGGCGATGCGCTCGTCAAGACGGTCGGCGCCGGTGCCACTATTGACGATCCCCATTGCGGACGGATTACCGGCACGGATGGGGTCCGGGCTTTCAGTAAAGACTTTAACGAATGGATCGAAGGATACGACGCGCGCGTTGAGCACGTACGCACGACCGGATCCGACGAGCGCGTTTGCTCAGAGGCCGTACTTCACCTGAACGTTGGCGACAAGCCGGTCCAACTACCGGTTGCCACCGTGGTGTCGAGTGACGGAACGACCGCCCGGATCCACGTGTACTACACTAAATGGCCGTTCACCGAGACACACAGCGTTCGCGCCGGGCTGTTTGCGAAACCGGAAACGAACGCCGAGCATACCGATGTAATCCTCCGCTATTTCGAGTGCCTGAACACGGGCGATATCGAACGTCTCATGACATGCTTCGAGGCCGATATTTATTTTCGCGAGGCCAGCGGCCCGCCGTATGTCCACTGGGGAACGGCGGCGGTGCGGAATTATTTTCTCGGCCTGTTCGGCAAGGGTGCGCCCATGTTGCGCGACGACACTATCCTCGACGACGGACGTTGCGTGGTCATGGAATTCTCTGTGATCGGGTGGAACGGCATACCGCGCGAGCCTGACGATTGGGAAGCAGGGCTTGCCGTGTACGAACGGTCGGAAGAGGGTCTCATGCGAGCGATTCGGATCTACGACGACGTCGATTTCTGAGCACCGTCGGACGGATCAGGCTATTCGATTCCTTCAGTCCTGAGCATTTTCGGTCGGCACTCGCGTAGTTTGTCTAACGTGACATTCCAAAGCAGCGACGCGACCGTCTCGTGTCCGGCGTGAGGCCGATCGAACTTTCCGCAGCGGATATCGCGCGCGAGCTGTACATTGAGTTCGTGCAGTTTCGCGTCCGGGTCTGAACCGTGCAGATCGGTATTCGGGGCAAGTCCGTAGACTGCCTCGAGGTCACGCAATTCCGAACACAACGGGGCTGCGCCCGCAGCCGAGACGCGGCGCGCGATCGCCAGCGCGTTTGCGATCATCAGGACTTCGAGTCGAGCGTTGTCGGGCATCCTCGGAAGCACGTGCTCGAGCAGGCTTTCGCGCGCCGCCTCGAGGAGATCGTCTACGGTAGGTTCGTCACGCATGAGTGTTCCTTTGTGCGTCGGCTTCACGTATCAGACGCAGCGCTTCGTACTCCAACTCGGCCGTTCTGCATCCGGTGAGGCACAATTCAAGGGAACGGTCGAGGCCCGACAGATGGCGCGCGGCTTGTTGTATCGATATGGCGGCCCAGCGCACGTTGGCCATGATCTCCCAGTACGTGAGTTCGTCGGGGTGCACTTTACGTCCCGAGACGCGCTCATAGCCGCGCACGAAAGGTTCCTTCGCGGCGATGCCCCCTGCAGCCTTACCGGTTTCGTCCAGGCGCCAGAATTTCATGAAGAACCAGCCCATGTCCTCCATCGGATCGCCCCAGTCGGCGAGTTCCCAGTCGAGTATCGCGGCGAGTCCGGCGTTGTCGACGAGGTAGTTGCCGGTGCGGAAGTCTCCATGCGTCAGCACGAGGTCGCGGGGCGGGGGCGCATGGAGTTCAAGCCACCTCAGACCCCATTCGATAGTCGGGCGCGGGACGGTAAGCGAGTCAAGGTAGGCACGCAGGTTTGCGATGATGTGCTGCGCCGCGCCTTCCGGGCGTGGGCGCAGAAACGGGAGCTTTCTGCTCGCAGGCGTGATGCTCTGCAATCGCGCGAGTTCTTCGCCGAGCCTTTCCGCCAGTCGTTCGTGAGGCCCGCCGAGCGATTCGTCGTGCACGATATCATTGGCCGCGGCCGTTCCCGGTATGCAGCGCATGATGAAGAATTCCCGCCCCAGGGGGCCGTCGCTGTCGCTGGTCCATAGCGGCTCAGGCACGGCGACCCCGGCATCGTGCACGGCCTTGATAATCTCGAATTCCTGTAATCGCGACAAACTACCGGCGAGATTGACTGCCCGGTCAGTTCGCAGCACGACACAGGTCGTACCCTGTTCGGCGCCGCCGCGGATGTCGACCGTGATCAGCCAGTTCTCGTGCACGGTACCGCCGCTCAACGGTGTGATGTCGTTGATCGTCGCGCGATTGGCTTCGGCCGCCGTGGTCAGGAATTTTTCCAGTGCCGGGCGCGCGTCGATGACGCTTACCATTTCCAAAAATCCATGCCCTCGGCAAGCAACGCACGCGACAGGACCATTTTGTGAATTTCCGAAGCCCCGTCGCCCAACCGTGCGAGACGGGCATAGCGATACATCCATTCAAGCGGCAAATCTTTTGAGTAGCCCTTCGCACCGCACAATTGAATCGCTGTGTCGATCGCCTTTTGCAATGCCTCCGATACCACGACCTTTGCCATCGAGACCTCTTTCCGGGCGAATTCCCCCTCGTCGAGTAACCAGGCGGCGCGCATCGTTAGCACGCGGCCGATATCGACTTCCATGGCAGCTTCGCCGATCATCCACTGCACGCCCTCGTGCTCGGCGAGTTTCATCCCGAAGCTTTCGCGCTCCGCGATGTATTCTGCGGCGATTTCGAGCGCCCGCTTGGCCATCCCGGTCCACCGCATACAATGGGTGAGACGTGCAGTGCCCAAACGCATTTGCGTCAGCTTGAGTCCGTCGCCGACTCCGAGCAGCACGTTCTCTGCGGGAATCTCGAGTCCCTCATAGACGATCTCGCAATGGCCGCCGTGATCCTCGGGCCCCATGATCGGGATCCGCCGCGCGATGTTCCAACCGGGTTGATCGGCGTGATAGAGAAACGCGGTAAGCCCGTGGCGTTTATCGCTCGAAGTACGCGCAATCACAATGAAGTGTTTGGCGCGGTCGCCGCCCGTGATAAACCATTTACGCCCGTTGATGACCCATTTGTTGCCGATCTTCTCGGCGGTCGTCCGGATCATGGTCGGATCGGAGCCGCCGCCCGGGTGCGGTTCGGTCATGGCGAAGGCTGACTGGCAATGGCCGTCGATGAGCGGTTGCAGCCATCGGTCTTTTTGCTCCTCGGATAGTATCTTGTTCAGGACGATCATCGTGCCGTCGTCCGGCGCCGCGCAGTTGAAGCAGACCGGGCCGAAGATCGATCGATTCATCTCTTCGTAGCACGCCGCGAGGCCGACCACCGGTAGCGCCTGGCCACCGCGCTCTTTCGGCATTTGCAGCGCCCACAAACCCGCGGCCCTGACTTTTTCCCGGATTTCATCGAGCAGTGGCAGCGCGATGTTTTCTTCCGGACCATAGCTCGCGGGATCGCTTTCGAGCGGCAGGATGGTTCGGTCGACGAACCTACGCACCCGCTGACGATAATCTTCCAACTCTGGTGGTAATTTGAAATCCATCCGCATTCTCCGCGTCGTAATCTGCCTGGACGTTGAGGGATGAGACGGGTAAATAGCGGCGTCACTCACGCATGAGGATGATTTCGCGCTGTCGACTCCCTACTCCCGAGTACAGTCTCGTTGTCTATCCAGGCAACCGCATTACTCCAAATCAAGTTAACGGGTCGTTAAAAGCCCGTGGCGCACCCGGGAAGCGCTCATTTTCAACGGCTGATGCACCTCGACGGTGCCCCCGGGTGTAACGTACCGCTTAGCCTCGTTTACGAAAATTCGGCGTACGCTTTTCAAGAAACGCGTTGACGCCTTCCTTGGACTCCGGCGTGTCGTAATACATCTTGAGACTTTGAAAGCCCATCGCGCCGATGCCGCCGATGTGATCCGTGTCCGCGTTGAAAGAACGTTTTGCGATGGCGAGCGCGGTAGGGCTGCGTGCCATGATTTCGTCGCACCACTCACGCACCTCCCGGTCGAGCTCGTCAGCCGGGACGACCTTGTTGACCATCCCCATCTGATACGCTTCCTCGGCCGTGTAGCGCCGGCACATGTACCAGATTTCGCGCGCGCGTTTCTCACCCACGACGCGGGTTAAGTAAGCAGTGCCGAAACCCGGATCGACGGAACCCATTTTCGGGCCGACCTGGCCGAGCTGTGCCGTGTCCGCGGCGATCGCGAGATCACACAGCGTGACGAGTACGTTACCGCCGCCGATGGCGTAGCCGTTGACTGCAGCGATGACCGGCTTGGGTACGTTTCGAATCAACCAGTGCAGCTCTTCCACCGGCATACCGAGCAGCCCCCGGTTCCCGGCGTAGGCGCCGTCATGTGCAGACTGGTCGCCGCCCGTGCTAAATGCCTTGTCGCCGGCGCCGGTGAGGACGATCACGCCGATATCGTCGTCCCAGCCGGCGCGATTGAACGCGGCGATCAGGTCCTCGACGGTCTGGCCGCGGAACGCGTTATATATTTTCGGTCGGTTGATGGTGATCGTCGCGATGCCGGCGTCGACCGTATACAAAATGTCTTCGTACTCACTCATCTCTATTGTTCCTCACGAAATCTGCTTCGCTTTCAAAGGTTCGATTGCTTCGGGGTTCATCAGTGATGATAGATCGCCTGGTTCCGTTCCCAACAGCAACGCCTTCACCACGCGCCGCATCACTTTCAGGGTGCGTGTTTTCGGCAGATCGCCGACGAGAATGATGTGTTTCGGTCGGTAGGCCTTGCCCATGGCGCTGACGACCGCCTCGGACAGGGTTTGCTTTAACGCCTCCTCGTCGACACCAGCAATGGGTACACAGACGCAAGCGACGGCCGCGCCGCCAACGGGATCCGGTACGCCGATCACCGCGGCTTCGACGATCTGGCCGGTTCCCATTAATGGTCCTTCGATTTCGGCCGGCCCTGTGCGCTTACCCGCGATCTTGAGGGTGTCGTCCGAGCGGCCGAGGACGTACCACATGCCAGCGTTATCACGGGCGGCCCAGTCGCCGTGTACCCACAAGCCTTCGATCGTGCGCCAATAGCTGTCGAGGTAGCGTTCGGGGTTTTGCCACAGGCCGCGAGTGAGGCCGATCGAATGATTGCGCAGCGCGAGCTCGCCGACTTCTCCGGCTGCGACAGGCGCGCCGCCGTCATTGACGACATCTGCGCCCATACCCGGCATCGCGGTGTTAAAGCAGCAGGGTTTTAACGGCCGCACAACGGTACAGCCGAGGATCCCGCCGCCAATTTCCGTGCCGCCGGTGTAATTGAGGATCGGTACTCGTTTCACGCACACTTTATCGAATAGCCACAGCCAGGCATCCGTGGTCCACGGTTCACCGGTGCTGACCACGATCTCAAGCGAGGACAAATCGTATTGCGTGACGACATCGTCCGCCTCACGCATGTAGTTGCGCGCGATGGTCGGCGCGAGGCCGAGCCAGGTCACTTTGTAGTCCTGGACCAGGCGCCAGATCCGGCCGCGTTCGGGAAAGTTGAACGCACCTTCCGCGATCACGAGTGTCGCGCCGGCGAACGCGGCGGCAAGGATTTCGAGCGGCCCGACCACCCAACCCATGTCGCTCATCCACAGCATGCGGTCTTCGGCTCCGAGTTCGAACATGATCTGCAGATCGGCCATGCCTTTCACCGTAAAACCGCAATGCGTGAGCACCGTGCCCTTCGGCATGCCCGTGGTCCCCGAGGTATACACGAGCATCATCGGGTCGTCAGCGTCCATGACTTCCGTCGCGCTCGCGGTCGGTTGATCGGCGGTCAGTTCATGCCACCAATGGTCGCCGTTGCGCCACGCGGTATCGACATCGAGGTGGCGATGAACGATCACGTGTTCGAGGCTCGGAATGTTTGTGCGCGCGGCATCGATCGCCACCTTGAGATCGATCGGCACACCCCGGCGATTCGTGGCGTTTGCGATCACCACGGCCTTCGCCTTGCCGTCGTTCAGCCGTACGGTGATCGGCTCGGGGCCGAAGCCGCTGAACAGCGGGATCACCATGGCGCCGATCTTGACGATGGCGAGATAGGCGATCACGACTTGCGGGATCATCGGCATGTACAGACCGATCGCATCACCCTTGCCGAGGCCGAGGACGCGTAAGGCTTCGGCGAATTGACCAACTCGTGCGTCAATTTCGGCGTAGCTCAACGACGAAGCACGTCCGTCCTCTGTCTCGCAATTCAGGAACGTCTTGTCCCATGTCGGCGTGCCGCGGTGTTTGTCGAGGCAGTTGAGTACCATGTTCGTTTTGCCGCCGACGCAATAGCGGGTCCACTCGAGGCCGCCACTCGTATCCACGATCGCGGTATACGGTTCATAGAAACGGACGTCGAGGTACTCGATCACTTTGCGCCAGAACCACGCGGGGTCGGCATCTGCGCGCCGCAGCAGGCTGGCGTAATCGTCGAGTTCGCAATGCCTGGTGAAACGAGCGATCTGCGAGTTTTCGAGGAGCGCCGTGGGCGGCTGCCACACGCTGTCCGGGAACGGTTTGAAATCCATCGGTTCGACCAGGTGGTTTGAACTACATCGTTAGATACTGAATCCGGTCCGGTTTGTTGACCTCAACCGTAGTGGATCACCATATATTCGTCGATGCGGATCTGCTTGCCGGGCGGGACGATCAACGTGGTCATGGGGTCGCGAATAATGGCGGGGCCGTGGACGACGTTCCCGGGCGCGAGTTCCGCCATTTGCCACACTTTGAATTCGTGGAACTGACCCTGGTGACTGACTTTGCGGCTATGGACATAAGCCGAATCGGACGGTGTTTCACCGGCGAGCGTATGCCGCCGGATCATCGGCATGGCCTTCGGTACCACGGCCTTTATGTATAACTCCGAGATCGCGTACCCGACTTCCGGAAAACGCGCGCCCTCGGGATAGATCTGCGTGTACATTTTCTCGAACGCGGCGACGAGGCCGTCGACATCGCGCGCCTGCGCCGCGGTCGTTACGTCGAGTGGCGTATCGAAGCTTTCGAGTTGTCCGATATAGCGTGCGTAGATGCCATATTTGAAACTGATGCCGCTGATATCCGCACCCTCGGCGGTTAATTCTTTGCGCGCAGCATCTTCCATCTCGGTATAGAGCCGCTCGACATCCCGCCCGATGCCCGCCTTGTAGTCGGCCCCGGCATCGTTGGCGATGGCCGCGACATAGCCTTTGTGATAGCGATGCATGTACTCGGCGCAGGAGGCACCAAAGGCAGAGAAAGCCGCCGCGTACGGGACTGTAATGATATCGTTGACCCCGAGTCCCTCGGTAAAGTCCCACATGTGCACGGGGCCGGCGCCCCCGTAGACGATGACAGTGAATTCTGCCGGGTTGTAACCTTTCGCCAGCATCATCGTCGCGGCGGCGTCGCGCATCTGGGTACAAACAACCTCGAGGATACCTTTGCCCGCGGCATAGATGTCGAGGCCGAGCGGTCGCGCGATCGTTTCGTCGAGCATCGCGATCGCTTTCTCGCGGTCGAGCTTTACCTTGCCGCCGAGGAAGTAGTCGGGATCGACGTAGCCCATCGCGACGTTGACGTCGGTGATCGTCAACCGGTCGTATTCGAAACAGCAACCCACCTCCGCCCCGGCGCTTTCCGGACCGACTCGCAGCCGCTTGTACTTGTCGAGCGACACTGCGGAACCCGCTCCCGAACCGACCGAATCGAGCGCGACCATCGGCAGGGCCAGGCGATGGCCGGCGAACTCAGGGTCCTTGCGGATGGGCATCTGGTTGTTGAGCACGAGGCCCACATCGAAACTCGTGCCACCCATGTCGCAGCACAGCACGCGATCGAGTCCGAGCTTCTTGCTCAGGATCTGCGCTCCCATCATGCCGCCGATAGGCCCGGATATGACGGTTTCGTAAAGTCTGGGATAACTGACGTTAACCGCGCCGCCATAGGAGAGGAGGGTGAGCAATTGGCCGCCGTAGCCGTCGTGCTGCGCGGCCGCTTCCACGCCCTTTAAAGCCGCGCGCGTGCTTTCCGCCGCGGTGCACTGGAGCAGGAGGCTCTTTGCCCGGTTGTTTTCTTTCAGCACCGGCGCGATCTCGTAAGATGTGATGACGGGTACCGCGACGCCGCGCTCGGCAACGATAGTTTCGGCGATGGCCTTGGCCTGCAGCTCGTGCTCCGGGTTGATGAAACAATTCGTGAAAAGAATCCCGATCACCTCGATATCGCTGTCGAGCAGTTCGTTCACTGCGCTGCGCACGTGGTCTTCACACAGCGGGATCAGGATCTCGCCGGGCGCAATGTGTTTTTCCATGAAGTAGGATCCGCCACAGGTACGTTCGAGTACGCCGTGGATGTGTTTCGGATCGATCATTGCGCGGGTGTGTTCGTGCAGCTGGTTGTGTAACAGGTCGTGTTGCGCCTGTCCCAGGTAGGTAAGTCCGCCTTCGATGATGGTGATGTCCTCGAAGCCGCGCGTTACCAGCATCCCCGCCTTACGGCCGGTGCCGGTGAGTACCGTATTGAGCATCCCGGTGCCGGCGTAGATCGACACCGCGGCGCGCTCGTGTAGTTCGCGCGAAGACGTGTTCAGCGCATCCGCCGTATCCTGCACGGATTCGAGGTAACTCGATGCTTCGTCACGGCGGTTCGTCAGCGACTTGCCAACCTTGAAGCTGCCGTCCGGCAGCACGAGGATCGTGTCAGTCATTGTGCCCCCGGCATCGAGCGCGAGGATGTAGTCCTTATTCAGCGCGGCGTCGTCGAACGGCATGGGCCCTTACTCCTTCACAGCCAGGTGCCCGTTTTTTCCAGGGTCTTGTCCTGATACCAATCACCCGCTTCGTCGCCGAGCGGGCGGCCGAGGAAGTCACGATAGAAGCGGTCGAGATCGGGCAGGATCTCGAAAATTAACGGATACCCCGGTGGCACGACTTCGACGGCGAGTTGCGCGTAACAACCGGGGCAATAGAATTCCCGGATCTCATTCCATAGTGGCTCCGGCGCCGCGGCTTCGGGAAAGTAGACGTCGGCAAATTCTTCGGCCGAAGTCTTGACTCTCAATCGTGCCTCGCTCTTCCAGTTCGCACGGTAGTCGCCGAACTCGTGTCCGCAGTCGCACTTCACGATGCGGCCGTTATCGGGTTTCGCGACAACATAGAGGTGTTCGGAAATTCTCAGCAGGATCCGCTCGTCCCATGGCACCCGCTCCTGGAGTACTTCGAGATAAGTCCAGAAGCGTTCGGTATCCTTGGTTTCCATCTTGAGCAGGCCGCGTGCATCCTGCGGGTCGATGGTGCCGTCGACGAGTTGTCGTACCAGGTCTTTTTCTATCGTCGTCATTGTAAACCTCCGGGCGTCAACATCGGGCCCACCGTGGGGCCAAATTCTTACTGCTCAGATCTCGAATTCGTCGGGCAGATGCCAGAATCCCCGGTAGTGGCGGTTATATTTGTCGAAGCTCGTAGAGCTTTGGTACATATCCTGGACCGGACCGATGAAATCCTTCGCGAGAACGCGTTCACGAGTGCGTTGCCACCATTCGCTGGTCGGGCAGGATTTTTCACGGCGCTCGGTCAGCAGCGCCTCGCGTTTTTCGCGCGTCGCCTTTTCGTCGACGACGTAACGTTCATCTTCCTGTTTCAACACAACGCCGTAGATCCGGGCGGAGAACGCAGCCGGAACGCGATTGATATTCGCGTCGTGGGCAACGGCCTGCGGATCCCGCTCGAGCGGATCACCCCAGCCGCCGCCCGTACCGGCGATCTGTGACCACAGGTCGTTGTCCTTCAGCGTGTGATCGGGGGCATCCGATTTCCAGATCTCGAGTCTGTCTACCTTGAGTTTCCCGGACTCGGTGAGGTCGACGACCTCCTGGAACGTCGTCGGCGTGATCCCTTGTTCGATGAGTTCCGGCAGGTTCGTGCCCTGGGCGACCGCGACGGCCGCGCCGGGTGACGGGTATCCGCCCATCATGCCCTGACCGACCTCCGTCATGAACGAGCACGCGCTGCCGGCGCGTGAAGCGCTGAAGCGTTGTCCCGCATTCACGATCCAGTGCACGGTCGTCAATCCGATGCCGCCGCGGAATTTACCGTGTCCGCAATAACCGGGCTGCAGCTTGCGGCCGAGGTGGAACAGCGGCGGGATTAAATATTCGAACTCTTCGGAATTACCCATGTTGCACAATTGACTCGCGATGAACCACACGGCCGGTTGTCCGTCGCGGTAGGAAAACGCGCCGTGCGCACACGCGCCCAGCAGTTCGAAGTTCGTGTAGCCATACGGTGTGCCGTCGTCCAAAACGCCATCGCCTTGCACTGAATCCCACGGTGCGCTGACCGCGTAGGACTCTTCCATGTATCCGCGCATGAATTGCCCGCGGGTCAGTGCGTTATAGGCCATCGTCGTGACTTGCAACATCTGCGCCCACGCATTGGAATGCGAGGCGATCTGGGTTCCCGGGTTGTAGATCGAACCTTCCGGCAGGTCACCCGTTACCGCGTAATTTCCGCCTGAGCTGAATTTCGTGTTGTAGGCCAGCGCGCCCGACAGGCCGAGCATGAATGCGACCTTGACGCCACCCGGGAATGCGTTGAACGCGTGGTAGCCCCAACGTGAACTTCCTTCCATATCATTGGATATGCGTCCGAGTTCATCGATGGTCGTATTCATGTGCATGTGGATCAGGTTGTCCGCGTCCGCGCGTTCCCAGATCTTTTGCAGGCCCTTGAATTTCGCCACGCGAAATCCCACTTGCTCGTAGGTGCCGGGGATCATCCAGCTCTGGATGTTGTCCATCACGACCCGTCGGCTTTCCTCGATGACCTCGCGTGAGGCCAGCTTGAAATACTCGACGCCGAATTCTTCAATAACCTCGTGTACGCTGCGCGCGATCATCGCGGCACCGGCCAGGCGCATTTTGTCGTCGAGAATATTCATCATCCCGGCACGCGTACGGCGCTTCCACATCTCGTCCCACCAGGCGTACTGCTTGAGATTTTCGCCGGTGCGCGTCGGCGGGAAGACGAAACCGTCCATAAAAGTATCGACGCAAAACATCGCCCAACTGCCGGCCTGCGGGGCGCCGACTTCCATAATGTGGTTAATTGCGCATGCCCACGCGACGACTTCGCCATCGTGCACGACCGGTACGTAGGTATAGGTATCGCCGGGGTGGGGCGCGCCGCAGGAATAGCCGTCGTCTGAGACATAGACGTCACCGTCATGGAAACCGGGGTTTTCTTCGTAACCGCGATCGACCATGAATTTAACCGCAACCGGGAACGCGGCCGAGTGCGCGACGAAACCTTCGGACAAGGCGATGGAATCGCCTTCAGCTGTCGCCAGCGCCCATACCGCCTCGCCCATTTCGCGTCCCCCGGGCGAGGCGGCGACGAACCGGGCTACTTCGCGCGCCGCCATGCAGGCGGACTGCAGGCGCGAATAGAAGCGCTCGAATTTCATCGGGTCGGCGTCTTTGAGCCGCAATTGTTCGACGCCCCAATAATGCCCCGTCGCTTCGGTCAGGCGTTCGCGTTCGTAGACCTTATGGCGCAGGGATTTCTCTGGATCGGGTTCAGCCTGGGCCGAGGTGGGGGCGAGCACGGATGATGCTGACATGTTCCACTCCTGCGTCCGCTAAAGGCGCGATTGCAAGCGGATGGTGGCCCAATCCTAGGTCCGGGCGACCCCCACCGCGTTGACCAAGGTCAATTGCTGCACCGCAGTTGAGAAAGCCTGTCTTACTGTCGTGGCCCGATGGTCTTTGTCGGGTTTGGCGAACGGATTGGGTAAAGAGTGGATTGCTCGTAATCGGGCGGGCTGATCCCGCCGGCTGAGCCGTGGTGATGCTTTCGATCATGGGATCGCCTGGTGCGATCAAATAGATCCGCGATAAGTGGGGTCAGATGAAACTAAGCTAATTCACGGCTTTTCACGGCTGCTAAAGTTTCATCTGACCCCACATTTTCCGCATCGTCGAGCCGTTAGTGTTATGCCAAAACAAGGCCCTTCAACCGGCCGTTGGAGGGCGGGGAGGCGTTAACTCTCGATTGCGGCCGCACGCGGGCCGCCATCTCCCAACGAAAACGTCTAGACTCAGCAAATGAAATGTGAGTCCTGTCAATACGATAACGAAGCGGACGCGCTGTATTGCGAAGCCTGTGGGGTCAAGCTTCCGCTTGTCTGCAGCGAATGCGGAACCGCGTTGAACGTTGCCGCAAGGTTTTGTCGCAAGTGCGGCACGCCGACCACTGCGGTGAGTGCGCCGACGGAATCCCCCCAACACGATGCCTCAAGTGCGGTCGTCGAGACGACCGAAAGCGAAGAATCGCCATCCGAACCGCCGCCCGACGGAGAACGTAAGACGGTTACCGTGCTCTTCGCCGACATCAAGGGTTCGATGGAGTTGATCGAAGATCTCGATCCGGAAGACGCCCGCGCGGTCGTCGACCCCGCGCTAAAGCTTATGATGGATGCCGTGCACCACTACGACGGTTACGTCGCGCAATCCACGGGAGACGGGATCTTTGCCCTGTTCGGTGCGCCGGTTGCGCGGGAGGATCACCCCCAGCGTGCATTGTATGCGGCGTTGCGCATGCAGGAGGAATTGAAACGATACTCGAATCGCATTCGTGCCGAGGGCCGGCTACCGATGCAGGGCCGCGTCGGCGTGAATACCGGTGAGGTGGTCGTTCGTTCCATTCAGACTGGTGCAGCGCAGACCGATTACACCCCGGTGGGACATTCGACGAGTCTCGCGGCGCGTATGCAGGCGTTGGCTCCGATCGGATCGATCGCCACGACTGACGCCGTACGCCGGCTATGCGAGGGCTATTTCCAGTTCAGGGATCTAGGTCCGACCCGCGTCAAGGGCGTGAGCGAGCTGATCAACATATTCGAGGTCATCGGTCTCGGACCATTGCGCACGCGGCTGCAGCGATCCGTCGGGCGCGGACTCACGAAGTTCGTGGGACGCGAACGCGAAATGGACACCCTTAAGCGCACGGCGGAGCTGGCTCGAACCGGACATGGACAGATCGTCGCGGCAATCGCCGAGGCGGGCACCGGTAAATCGCGACTTTTCTTCGAATTCGAGGCGATCTCGCGGTCGGGCTGGATGGTATTGGAAACAGTCTCCGTCTCGCACGGTAAAGCCTCGGCGTACCTGCCTCTGATCGACATGCTGCACAGTTATTTCGGTATCGATGCTGCAGACGGTAGTCGTCAGCGACGCGAAAAGGTCGCCGGCAAGATTGCAATTCTCGACCGCGCGATGGAGAACACGCTGCCAACCCTGTTCGACTTGCTGGGCATAGCCGACGACGTCGATTCCTCAGCGCCACGGGACGAACAGGCCCACAAGCGGCGGACCCTGGAAGCGATCAAGCAGATCCTCTTACGCGAATCGCTCAATCAACCCTTGATGGTAATTTTCGAAGACCTGCACTGGATTGACGAACACACGCAGGATTTCCTGAATCTATTGGCCGACTCGATCGGCACAGCGAAACTGTTGTTGCTCGTGAATTACCGGCCAGAGTATTCGCACCAATGGAACAGCAAGACCTACTACACGCAGTTGCGCCTCGATCCGCTGGGTCGCGAGGGCGCGGGTGAGATGTTGTCGGCATTGCTTGGTGACGGCGATGATCTCTCTGCGCTGAAGCAATTGATTGTCGAAAAGACCGAAGGCACACCGTTCTTCATGGAGGAGATGGTGCAGGATCTTTTCGAAGAAGGCACACTCATCCGCGACGGGACGGTGCAGCTGACACGCGCGCTCGGTGAATTGGAGATCCCGGTAACGGTGCAGGCGATACTCGCTACGCGCATCGACCGCCTGCCGGGCGATGCGAAGGAACTGTTACAGGTTCTCGCCGTGATTGGCCGGGAATTGCCGCTGCCGCTGATTCGTTCGCTGGTGGTTAAATCCGACGACGAACTCGAGCGGCTGCTCGATGAACTGCAACTTGGCGAATTTATTTATGAACAACCGGCGGTGGGCGATCCTGAGTACGTCTTCAAGCACGCTTTAACGCAGGATGTCGCCTACCACTCCGTGCTGTTAGAACGGCGTAAGGACCTGCACGGAAGTATCGGCAAGGCGATCGAAACACTGTACGCCGATTCGATCGACGATCGCCTCGTCGAACTCGCGCATCACTATGGGCGCAGCGGCAACGTTGATGCGGGGGCGAAGTATGTGTCGGATGCCGCGAAGCAAAAAATGGACGAGGCGCGGCGTGTGGACGGGAAGCTTGCAGATATTCTCGTCGCTGGCGCCCATAGCGATGTGCGTCCGCCGCCCGCGGACGTTACCCGCCCTTCGGCCGACGAAGACGGGTCGGTAAGTACACAGGAAAGCGCCGAACCTGATTTCGTGGATTCAATCTGGCGTTTCCCCGTCAAGTCGATGGGGGGAGAAGAAATTTCCGCTACAGTGGTGACGGAACGCGGGTTTCTCGGCGACCGAACTTACGCGCTCGTCGACCGCGAGTCGAATCGCGCCGCGACTTTGCGCACATGGGCGGCTGCTCTGTTGGACTACCACCCCCAATTCCTGACCGAACCGGAACCTGGCGCCGAGAGCCCCGACATGCGCATCACGTTACCCGACGGCTCATTGCTGACGACCACCGATGGCGATGTCGATCAGCGCCTGTCGGCCCCGCTTAACCGGGATCTCAGCCTGATGGCGACGGCGCCAGTCGGCCTGACGGTCGAATTTCCCGCCGGAACGCTCGGTGGCAAGATGAGCAACGTAACGGATGTCCCCATCGCGAGTGCGGCGCCGCCCGGTGCGTTCTTCGACTATGGCTGCGTCCACCTGCTCTCGAGCGCGACGCTGGAATTTCTGCAGAGCGCGTATCCGACAGGTCAATTCGACGTTCGTCGGTTTCGGCCGAATATCATGATCCGGTCACACGGCGAACCGTTTGTCGAAAACGCCTGGGTCGGCAGAGCGATCGCCATCGGCGAGGAGGTAATCTTTCGCGTCACGATCCCGTGTCCGCGGTGCAGCACCGTCACCCTGCCGCAAGGAAGTTTACCGCGCGATCCGCGCATTCTGCGCACGGTTGCAGAGCACAATATGTTGGATCTCGGTGAATTCGGATCGTTGCCTTGCGCGGGGGTCTATGCCGACGTCGAAAAAACCGGCGTCATTCGCCGAGGCGACGAGGTTCGTTACCTCGACTGAAATGATGCCGCGTCTTGATAGTTGGGGTCAGATGAAACTTTAGAAGTCGTGGATAATTGGGGTCAGATGAAACTTTAGAAGTCGTGAACACTTGGGAATTGGCTTAGTTTCATCTGACCCCAATTATCCATCTGACCCCACATTACCTAAATCAGGTTTGAGCACGAAGCGCTTGTCGAATGATGCTTGCGCGCAGTACCACGAACGTCACCGCGTACCAGCCGAAAAACGATACCACGGCTAGCCAGAATACGAGCAGACCATTCCAGGCAAACGGACCGGTTTTGAAATACGTCAGCATGACGCCCGGCAAAAACAAAATCGCACACCACACGCAAAAGAAACCGTACCAACGCGGGAAGATGACGTGTTCATTCTTGTCGCTGAGAGTGGCAAAACCGGTAGCGACCACCTGCACGACGAATGTCCCGACCGGCCACAAGAACGTGATCCAGCCCATATCGTTGAAAATCCGGATTAATTCCGGATCCTGCCCCGGGCGAAAGGCGGCCGTGGTCCAGAGCAATTCCGGGATGATCGTGAGTACCGCGTTACTCGAAGCGCAAGCTAACTGGGTATAGGACAAGACCGATGGACCGCCATGCATACGATTTATTTGGATCGAAATGCCGGCGGCGAACGGGATGATCAACGCCCACGAGATCACCATGAGGATCAATCCCGACCGAATTTGCAGCGCATTTTGCTCGTACATCGCGGCAATTTCCGCGGCACTGGCGCTTGGTGAGGGCGGCGGCAGGAAATTCGCGAGCGGTACGAAACCCGCGAAAAAGAAGAGCAGGAAAACGGCCCCGCTCCAGGCGCATAACAGTTCATTTCTCATGGTAAATCTGCTCCCCGTATTCAATTGAACTATGAGACATGTGGGGTCAGATGAAACTTTAGAAGCCGTGGCAGGCCGGGAACCGATTAAGTCTCATCTGACCCCACATTTACATCTGACCCCACATTTACGGTTCGATCAGGTTCAAAGTTACTGCCGCCCCGCTCGTCGACGTGGAAGACGAGAAGCGTTTGCATCGGGACTCACAAATCGCACAATACTCGCGATGAGATATACTGTACATAACTGTATAAAATAACTCAATCCGACCGAATGGGCTGATAACAAGAAGCAATTTGCTAAATCGGAATACCGACAATGGGACGACCTAAAGAATTCGATCGTGACGAAGCGGTTGTAACCGTCATGAATGAAATATGGGAACACGGATACGAGGCGTGCTCGACGAAAGGCATCTCTGAAAAATTGGGGATCACTCGCTCGAGCTTCTTCAACGCTTTCGGTACTCGCGAAGAACTATTTCGCGAAGTTTTGGAAATTTATAACGGACCTGGGCCAGATCGAGAATGGTTTCCAATTGATGAAACCAGCTCCGTGCTGAAGGTCATTTCCGAAGTATTTCACACTGTTTGTAAAGCCAGGGTCGATGACGATGCGGCTCGCGGATGCCTCGTAATAAACAGCATTGCTGAATTGGTGCACCGGAACGAGCGACTCGGACCCGTCGTCGAAGATACATTTTCCGCTAACATCGAGTACCTCGAGCAAGTATTAGCTGTTGCGGCACAAAGAGGCGAGATAGAGAAATGCGATCTGCGCGTCAAGGCACTCGCCTTGCAGAACGTACTCATTGGGCTCAACGTGATGTCAAAAGTAATTCGCGATGAAGACGAATTGTGGGCCGCGACAAAGCACACCCTGCAGGCGCTACAGCTTTATCGTGATTAGACAATTAGTTACGTAACCACTGACGAGCTTGATGGCACAGGTCACCCGGGCGATCTAGAAAAGCAGAGAAAAGGGCGGATTTCGTCGACTCGCGAAAAGGCGGGATGAAGGCCTCTCTATATTCGTCGCGGTCGGTGGGGATCCGTCAGAGGCTGCCCCCTTGGTTCTGCTTATCCCGGCGTCATTTCTGTGGTTTGATTAAAAATTTCTCGCCCGTCGCCTTCCTTTGATAACGCTGAGCGATCTTCACGTCCAGCGCTTCGGCGAGCGAAATCTCATCGGTATAGTGGCTGGCAAAGGTCGTGCCAATTTCGGCAGCCACACGCTCCCGCAACTCGGCGGAACGCGCGCCACCGACGCGGGCGAGAAAGTTCGGCATTAACCAGCCGCCAACCCCCCACGCCATACCGTACGTTCGGTCGAGGACTGTGTTCCCGGTATCGAGCGCTCCGTACAGATACACTTGCTTATGCGTCGTCGACCCATAGCGGTCGGAGGGTTTCGGGTTACGGCCGGCGACACGCTCCATGCAAGTCAGTACCTTGCTGGCCAGATCGCCGCCCCCAATGGCGTCGAACGCCAGGGTGGCGCCGGTTGCATCGAGCGCATCGGTTAACTGGTCCATGAAATCAGGATCGCTCGAATTGCACACGAATTCGGCACCGAGCCCGCCCAGCAGGTCGGCCTGAGCGTCGCTGCGGACGATATTGACGAGCGGAACGTCGTCGATGAGGCACAATTTCACGAGCATCTGACCGAGGTTCGATGCGGCGGCCGTATGCACGAGCGCGCTGTGTCCTTCGAGCTTCATCGTTTCCACCATGCCGAGTGCGGTCAGCGGATTCACGAAGCAGGACGCACCATCACGGGACGACACACCTTCGGGCAATACCAGACATCCCGCGGCCGGCATGCATCGATACTGCGCGTACATTGCGCCGCCGAGTACAGCAACGGTCTTCCCGATCAACGCCTGCGCTGCGGGCGACGACCCCGCGTCGATAACAACGCCCGCACCTTCGTTACCGACCGCTAAAGCCTGCCCGAACCGGGCCTTCGCTCCGCCGAGGGCGGTTTGCGGAATCGGTGCCGTTAAAACGAGTGCGTCGGGTGTACCAGCGGCGCTTGCCTGAGAGATATCGGCGCCGGCGAACAACAGCCCCAAATCCGACGGATTAACCGGGGCGGCTTCGACCCGAATGACCACCTCATCGTCACCCGGGGTCGGTATGTCGATTTCGGCCAGGGTAATTTCCAGGGTGCCGGATTCTTTCACCGTCGATCGAAGCTGTAGTCCTGTACTCATTTGATTCTCGCTAATGTCAGTAAAAACCACGTCATGACCGCATTGATGCAGATGATGGCGATCCCTCTCCTTGCGTACTACCCGGTCATCATGAAACGAGCACAAGACCGCCGGGTTACAGAAAGGCGAACACCGGGCCGTCTTCAGGCACAGCGCGTCGGAGTGACAGACCCCTGGAACCCGGCGCCGGGGGCAATATGTTCGTTCTTGCGACCGGTTATCGGAATCTGTCGTGCGAGCGCAGCGAAGCGTGACGCACAAATAACGGCCGCCGGTCCTTGCTGGTCAACCGGATGCGGCGGATATGCCGCAGTCATGAGGACGGAGATTCAGCGAGTCACGAAGTAGATTACGACGCTCGCTATCACGATGAGCGAGATGGTCAGTACCCAGCCTCCCGATGCCGGACGACTGTCCAACGGCGGTGGCGACACCGGTCCCGTTGCTGCGTTACTCCCGGCGTCCGTTTCTTTGGGGTCCCCGGAAATATCGAAATCCAATGTCTCCGGTACGACCTCGTTTTCCGCGGTGACATCGAAGTCCAATCCCGCGGCATCGCCCCCATCGTCGGCAGTCAAGTCCAGGTCGATCGACTGTTCGCCGCCGGAATCGCCCGCATCCTCTGCAGACAAGTCGAAGTCGATAGACAGTTCGCCGCCGGCATCGCCGGCCGTTTTCTGGCCGGGATTCTTCGTTCCTCCATCCGGATCCGTCTGCGCCGGGGAGCCCGTCTTTTTAGCCGCCGCGCCGCCGGATCCCGGGTGACCGGGCAGATCCTGACCGGGTAGCCAGAACTGGGTCTTCTCGCCGTCGAAATCGTCTTCGTCACTCATAATGTATAGATTAGGCGATAGATTGAGTCAGGCAAAGTAAAAATCTCCAAAATACACAGGTTGGTTGGAATTCAACGCCGTTTATGTCTGCGCGATCAAAAGGATTTGAGCGCCCGAAGACGGTTCCGGAGCATGCCGGATCGACGTTTCCGCATGCATTCGTCCGGACACGTGGGCCACGACTGACGTCGTTCCACTGCGCCGCCGGGTCGCGGTATTGGCGCTCAAGATCCGAACCTTGTCCTCAAATCGACGCGCGGCACCCTGACACCCGCGCGCTATTGAACCGCCGCAACACTGGATTCCTCTTTCAGTGCGTCCCGGGCTTTTTTTCGCACGTAGTGCTGAATGGCCAGGATATCCTCGGCCGTGAGCTCGGGAAACGTCGGCATGCCTCGGTCCACGCGCTCTCCGTCAAGCAATACTTTCTTCATAGCATCGAGATCGAAGACGACGCCGGAAGCGCGCAAGTCAGGTGTGCCACCGCTCGCCACGGCCGCGGGCCCGTGACACCAGGCGCACGATTTTGTCCAGTGCTCTTCACCGAGAGCGACGAGTTCATCGTCGATCTCGAAGTCGGTATCATCGACCGGAGTCACGAACATCGGCGGCGGCGTCGACGGCAGTTCGGCCTTCGCATCGAGCGCAAAGACGAGCAGGCGGCGGGGGTGCATCCCGTAGACCCAGCCGTGCTGGGCGCCGAGCGAGCCGCCGAGCATCGAGAGGCCGCCACCCCAACCCACCGGCAGTGCGATGTACTGGGTTCCGTCCAGCGCGAACGAGATCGGCGGCGCGGCGATGCCGTGCTTCGCGTCGTACTCCCAGACACGTTCGCCGTTGTCGGCGCGGTAGGCATAAAACTTCCCGTTACCGAGCCCCTGAAAAACCAGGTTACCGGCGGTCACCATCGTCCCCGCGTGTACGCCGGGCGGATTCGCAACCTGCCACTCCGGACGTTGTTTCAGCGGGCTCCACGCCATGAGGCTATTGACGGATATATCTTCTGGCGCGTCATCTGCGCCATAGCTGACGCCGGCTTCGAAGCTGAGCCCGGGGTTCTGAAAATCGGCCTTACGGATCTTCGTGTCGTTGTAATAGCCGGGAATGTCGTGCACCGGAAAATACATCAACTGCGTTTCGGGGTGCCATGACATCGCCTGCCAGTTGTGCGCTCCCGATGGTCCCGGCCACATCAGGATCTCGCCTTCTTCGTAGCGTGATCCCGCTACTTCGGTCGGCTTACCCGTTTTCATATCGACTTCGGTGGCCCACGTGACTTTCGCGAACGGTTTCGCCGACAATAACCGGCCGTTCTGGCGATTGATGATGTAGAAGAATCCGTTTTTCGGCGCGTGCATCAACGCCTTGACCGTGCGGTCACGAACCTTGAAGTCGGTGAGTACGATATCCATCGCCGAATTGAAGTCCCAGGTCTCGCCGGGAACCGTCTGGTAGTGCCATTTGTATTTGCCGGTGTCGGCATCGAGGGCGACTATCGAACACAGGAACAGATTGTCGCCACCACCGGGACTCCGAATCTTCTGGTTCCATGGCGAGCCATTGCCGGTCCCCAGGTAGATATGGTTGTACTCCGGGTCGTAGACGATAGAATTCCACGCGTTACCGCCGCCGCCGTGTTTCCACCATTCGCCGTTCCAGGTAGCGGCCGCCATGCGCATCGCATTGTCTTCGAAGCCGTCGGCGGGATTCCCCGGCACGATAAAGAATCGCCACGCCTGCTCGCCCGTTTCCGCATCGTACGCGGTGACGTAACCGCGCGCGGGACCCAGTTCCGTACCGCCGTTGCCAATGATCACTTTGCCGTTGAATGCCCGCGGTGCGCCGGTGATGTAATAGAAGCTACCCGGCTCAACGGTCATCGACGTCCAGACTTCCTCGCCCGTTGTTGCGTCCACTGCGATCAGGCGGCCGTCACCCGCGCCGACATAGATTTTACCGTTCCAGTACGCGACCCCGCGGCTCGTGCCCCACAAAGCCCGCAAGGTTTGTCCGGCGTGCTCGGTCACTTGCGGATCGTAAGTCCAGAGTATCTTTTGCGTACGCGCGTCGATCGCCGTGACGACGCTGAATTTACCGGTGACGTAGAGGATTCCGTCGACTGCCAGCGTCGTCGACACCAACTGTCGGGCGTCCGGCAGATCGATCGACCAGGCGAGACCGAGGCGTTCGATATTCCCGGCATTGATTTGATCGAGCGGCGAGTAGCGTCGCTCGCTGTGCGTCCGTCCGTGTGTCAGCCAGTTCGCGCCGTTGGCCTCGTCGTTCAGTGCCGCCGGGTCGAAGGGTTCCGCGGCGATGCCTCCGAGCGGTAGCAACACAATCGAGAGGAAAAACAACGGGAAGTTTCTAATCATGGCCATCGATACCCCGCAAGAGTTTTCAGGTCAGTCGAGACGCGTCCACGCGACGCGTGCCGCACATACTAGCAAAGTCGTGAGTTCGCGAGACTCGTGGCTTGCCTTTCGCCGGGAAACCCCGAGAAAGCCTGCCTGTCTTCGGAGCCTTCCGGTGAATTTGGCGACGCCTGAGCGACTGCACCGACACAATCGGAAATCGCCGACAGAATTCGAGTAACATTTGCGCGTCATGACTATATTACGCTCGCACCAACACAGGCGTTGTGTCGCAGGAAACGGCCTGTGAGCATTCCAGGCGCCGAAGCTTACGCGGCTCTCGAACGCGAACTCTCGGAATCGCGGGCCTACCAGGCAGCCAGCGACGAAATATTGCGACTGATCGGGGAATCCCCGGGCAATCTGCAACAGGTCTTCGACACTATCGTCGAGCGGGCGGTGGTTTTGTGCGATGCAATCGGCGCGACGGCGGCGCGTTACGATGGCGAATGGTTGCACCTGATGTCGACCGTGACGTCGGACACGAGCGCCAACGTTCTGGATCCGGAGCGCGCACGTGCGGCATTCCCGATGAAGCCGGACGGCACGAACCTTCATGCGCGTGCGGTGCAACAACGCGCGGCGGTTCAAATTCTGGACTTCGAAACAGCTGTGAATTTCGACGAGCGCTTGCGCAAGGCGGTATTGTCGGTCGGCGCACGCAGCGGCATGGCCGTGCCGATAATGCGTGACGATGAGGTGCTCGGCAGCGTACTCGTCATTCGCACGGAGCCCGGTGAATTTCCATCGAGGCAGGTGAAACTGCTGGAGACGTTCGCCGCCCAGGCTGCCGTTGCGCTCGACAACGCGCGACTGTTCAACAAAACGACCGAAGCGCTCGAACACCAGACCGCGAGCGGTGAGGTACTGCGCGTGATCAGCGGCTCAATCGATGACGCGCAACCGGTGTTCGACAAGATCGTCGACAGCTGCCATCGACTGTTTGCGTGCAATCACGTCGCCGTTTGGATGCTGGGCGAGGACGACCATATCCGGCTCACCGCGTATCGCAGCGAAATTCTCGACCGCTTGGATGACCTGCCGCTGACACTGCCGTTGGATGAGAGCGTCAGCGCCGGCGCGATTCGTGATCGGCGGCTCGTGCACTACCCGCATATCACTGCGAGCGACGACATTACGCCATTCGTCAGTGCGATCCATGACGCCGTCGGCGATTATTCTCTTCTGGCAGCGCCACTGCTGACCGAGGGTCCTGCTATCGGTTCGATCATGCTGGCGCGCGATCCGGCGCGGGCGTTCAGCGAGACGGAAATCGCGCTGCTCTCGATGTTTACTGATCAGGCTGTGATCGCAATTGAAAATGCCCGCCTGTTCCGCGAGACCCGCGAAGCGCTCGAACGGCAGACCGCAACGGCCGAGATTCTCGAGGTGATCAGTCAGTCGCCGACCGACGTGCAGCCGGTATTCGATGCGATCGTCGAGCGTGCTGTTTCCCTGACCGGGGCAAGGAACGGGGTCGCCACCCGGTTCGATGGTGAACAGCTGCATCTCGTCAGTTTCAGCGGCGCATTATCGGACGAAGAGTTAGCTGTCGCGCATGCCGGGTTTCCGTGTGCTCCTGCTAACGACACGTTGAATGGTCGCGCCGCACTTGCCCGCGAGCCCGTACAGATTCGGGATCTTGCCGAGGACGCGGATTACAAACTGCAAATCCCGGAAGGTTTCGCCGCCAGCGCACTGGCCGTACCGCTGTTGCGCGACGGCCGCTTACTCGGGACGCTCATGGTGCTGCGCCCGGAACTGGGTCTGTTTCCCGAGCGTCTCGTCGATCTGCTGCGTACGTTTGCCGAACAGGCCGTCATTGCGATCGAAAACGTACGCCTGTTCAACGAAACCCGGGAAGCACTTGAACAACAAACGGCGTCCGCCGAAGTACTGCGTGTGATCAGTAGTTCGGTCGCCGATGCGCAGCCGGTGTTCGAGAAAATTCTCGACAGTTGTCGGGCGCTGTTCGACGTTGACCAGGTTGGAATCATGCTCGTCGGGGACGACGGACAGGCGCATTGGGGCGCCGAGCGCGGAGACTGGACGGCGGGTGAACAGGTCTATCCCAGACCGCTGGGCGAGACGGGCGCCGCCCAGGCGATCCTGGAGCGTCGCACGATTCATGTGGCGGACGTCGGAGCAATCGGGGAAGCGATGATCCCGAGCCAGCGCGCTTTCTATGATATGTATGGCAACTTTTCGCTTGTCTACGCGCCCATGATCCGCGAAGACAGGGGGATCGGCTCCCTCGTGCTCTCACGCGTTCCGCCGAAACCGTTTTCTGATAAAGAACTCGCGCTCATCACGGCGTTTGCCGATCAGGCAGTGATCGCGATCGAGAATGCCCGCCTGATACACGAGACCCGGGAAGCGCTGGAACGCCAGACCGCGATGGCCGAGATCCTGCAGGTGATCAGCAGTTCGCCGACGGATGTACAGCCGGTGTTCGCGGCAATTACGGAGCGTGCGCGCGTGCTGTGCGGTGCGCTGGGGGCATTTGCGACCCGCCTCGAGGACGACACGCTATACCTGATGGCAGCGAGCGGTGTTGAGAATTCGAAGGCCGGGGTGATGGACACATTGGAGAATATGTTCCCTGCGCCTCTCGATTCGAGCACGCTGAACGCCCGTGCTGTCGCCACCCTCACGCCCGCTGTAATTCCGGACGTTGCCACGGAGCCGGATTACTCCGAAGAGATTCGACGCGCAGCGCTGGACGCCGGTGCGCACAGCCTGCTCGCCGTACCTCTGCTGAGGTCGGACGTTGCGATCGGTTCGCTCATGATCACGCGGGCGGAAATCGGGACGTTCCCGGACAAGCTCGTCGGTCTGTTGCAGATGTTTGCCGCGCAGGCCGTCATTGCGATCGAAAATGTGCGGCTGTTTAATGAAACCCGCGAAGCGCTGGAGCGGCAGACCGCTACCTCCGACATTCTGCAGGTCATCAGTGAATCACCGACCGACGTCCAGCCGGTGTTCGACGTGATTGCCGAGCGCGCGATGTCGCTGAGTGATGCCCGCATCGGCGGGGTAGTTCGTTTCGATGGCGAGATGCTGCACCCGGTGTCAATACACGGGGTGTCGGAAGACGCGGCCAAAGCCATCGCACAAGCCTTTCCCACGAGAGGCAACCATAAAGGTTCAATCAACCGGCGCGCAATACTCGAACGAGCGCCGGTGCAAAGTGCGGACGTGTTCAGCGAGCCGGGTTTCGACATGCAGGCCGAAGCGCGTCAGGCACAGTTACGCAGCCTCCTCGCCGTGCCGCTGCTGCGCGACGGCAATGCGATCGGCACGGTGTGGGTGGGACGCCAGGAAGCCGGCCACTTCCCTGACAAACTCGTCACCTTGCTCAAGACTTTCGCTGCGCAGGCCGTGATCGCGATGGAAAACGTGCGCCTGTTCAACGAAACGCGCGAAGCACTGGAACAGCAGACGGCGTCGGCCGAGGTGTTAAGCGTCATCAGCGGCTCGGTGGAGGACGCGCAGCCCGTCTTCGAGAAGATCCTCGACAGTTGTGAAGCGTTGTTCGGGGTGAAAGAAATCGGCATCGCACTTGTCGATGACGACGGTCAGGTGGACATTCCTTATCCGCGCGGTCCCGTGATGAGCGCGGCGGCGCAGACCTACCCGCAGCCACTGGAACAAACGGGAACGGCGCAGGCCATCCTCGAACGACGCGCTATTCATTGGGCGAATACGGGTGATGATTCGGAAAACCTGCCGTCTGCGATTCGCGCGGCGCACGAGCGAATCGGCGCCTTATCGATCGTGGCCGCGCCGCTCCTCTCGGAAGATCGCGGGATTGGTTCCATTGTATTAGCGAGACAGCCGCCGAAACCGTTTTCCGAGAAGGAGATCCTACTGCTGTCTACTTTCGCCGACCAAGCAGTGATCGCACTCGAGAATGCGCGCATGTTCCGCGAGACGCAGGAGGCGCTCGAGCGTCAGACCGCGACCGCCGACATACTGCAGGTCATCAGCGAGTCGCCGACCGATGTGCAGCCCGTGTTCGACGCGATCATAGAGCGCGCGCTGGCATTGTCGGGAGCGCCAACGGGCGTTGTGTCGATGTTCGACGGCGAATTACTCCACCTCGTCGCATCGTCCGGCTTCCCGGACGATGCAGATGCCATCGCCGCATTCCCGATGCCGGCCGATCGCAAAACGACGAACGGACGGGCCGTCGTCGAATGCGCCCCTGTCGAGATCCCCGATGTGCATCTCGACCCGGAATATTTCACGCCCGGCCGGGTCACATCGGACGCGGTGGCCGTACGCAGTTGCCTGGCGGTGCCGCTGCTGCATGCCGGGGTGTGCCACGGCGCGATCTCGCTGCTGCGGCCGGAACCCGGTACCTGGCCCGAACGTATCGTCTCGGTGTTGCAGACGTTTGCGGCCCAGGCGGTCATCGCGATCGAGAACGTACGCCTGTTCAACGAGACGAACGAAGCACTGGAACAGCAGACCGCGGTAAGTGACATTCTGCGCGTCACCACGGAATCGCCGACCGACGTGCAGCCCGTACTCGACGCAATTGCCGACCACGCGGTGCGGTTGTGCGACGCGGTCTCGGCCTCGATTTTTCTGATCGAAGGTGAGTGCCTGCGCCACGTCTCATCCGGCGGCGCGTTGCTGGAGGACGGAGACGATATCGATTCACTCCCGATCGACCGCACGTCGACTTCGGGGCGTGCGGTACTCGATCGCTCGGTGGTCAGCGTTACCGACATGCAGGCGGAAGCGGAAGAATATCCGCGCGGTCACGAGTATGCGCTGCGCATGGATCATCGCAGTATTGCCGTTGCGCCATTGCTCCGTGAAGGCGAGCCATTCGGCACGATCATGATCCGGCGAGTCGACGTACGGCCATTCGACGAGCGCGAGATCACACTGTTGCGCACGTTCGGCGACCAGGCCGCGATCGCGTTGCAGAATGCACGCCTGTTCAGGGAAACCCAGGAAGCACTGGAGCACCAGACTGCGGCCGCTGAGGTGCTCAGCGTCATCAGCGGCTCGGTTGCCGACACCCGGCCCGTGTTCGAGAAGATCCTGGACAGTTGTTTGCGTCTGTTCGGCACGGATCAGGCCGGGGTGTATCTTGTTCGCGACGACCTTGTCCATCTCGAAGCGAGCCGGGGCGTCGGTTTCGAGAAAATCCGGGGTCTGTGGCCACGGCCGGTGAACCAATCGGGTATCGGCCTTGCGTTCAACGTTCCCGACGCAGAAGCCTTCAGCGAACGGTCGGAGGTTGTGCGCGAAACGCTGGATTTCATCGACAACTGGTCCGGTATCATGGCGCCGATGGTCTGGGAAGGCGAGCTGATCGGCCAGATCATGGTGACGCGTCAGCCACCGAGACCATTCTCGGAAAAAGAACACGCGCTACTGAAGACGTTTGCGAACCAGGCCGTGATCGCGATCCAGAACGCGCGGTTGTTCAACGAGACGAACGAGGCACTCGAACAGCAAACAGCGACCGCCGAAGTGCTGAGCGTGATCAGCAGCTCGGTGGCGGATACTCAACCCGTGTTCGAGAAAATTCTCGACAGTTGCCAGGCGCTGTTTGATGTCGAGGAACTCATTATTGGCCTCGTCGATGACAACGATTTTGCGCATGCCACTGCGGTACGCGGCGACTGGGCCGAGGCGGCGGCGGAAACACTACCGCGGCCGGTGTCCGAGACCGCCGCGGGGCAGGCTTTCGACGAGCGCCGCACCGTCCACATTCCTGACGCCGGACAACTGGCCGACAGCCTCGCGCCGGCGCTGCGTGAAATCTACGACGACGTTGGCAACTATTCGCTTGCGATCGCACCGTTCCTGCGCGGGGAAGTCGCCGTAGGGGTCATTGCGTTGATGCGTTTCCCGCCGAAGCCGTTTTCGGACAAGGAAATCGCCCTGTTGACGACGTTCGCCAATCAGGCCGGTATCGCGATTGAGAATGCGCGGCTGTTCCACGACGCCGAAGACGCCCGTACCGCGGCTGAAACCGCGAATGAAGCGAAGAGTTCTTTCCTTGCGACGATGAGCCACGAAATCCGCACCCCGATGAATGCGGTGATTGGCATGAGCGGCTTGTTACTCGATACGACACTCGAATCGGAACAGCGGGATTTTGCCACCACGATCCGCGATTCCGGCGACGCGCTGCTGACAATCATCAACGACATCCTCGACTTCTCGAAGATCGAAGCGGGGCGCATGGATATCGAAGCGCAACCGTTCGACCTGCGCGACTGTGTCGAGTCGGCCCTCGATCTCGTCAGCACGCGGGCAGCCGAGAAACAGCTCGATCTCGCTTACCTGTTCGAGGGTGATATTCCGATCGCGGTGAATGGCGACGTCACGCGCTTGCGCCAGATCCTGCTCAATCTGCTTGCGAACGCGGTGAAGTTCACGGAATCGGGCGAGGTCGTCCTGACGGTCAATGCAAATGCTAGCGCGTCCGAACGCGTGGAGCTGACGTTCAGTGTGCGCGACACCGGTATCGGTTTAAGCGAGGAGGGCATGACCCGCCTGTTCCAGTCGTTTTCGCAGGCCGATTCTTCGACGACGCGTAAATATGGCGGAACGGGACTTGGGCTCGCGATCAGCAGGCATCTCGCGGAACTGATGGGCGGTCGCATGTGGGCGGAAAGCGCCGGACTGGGTCATGGATCGAGTTTCAGATTTAACATCGACGTGCCGCTCGCCAAGGCGCCGAGCGCGCGGGGGCGCGACTTTCTTGGCCCGCAGCCCGAGCTGAATGGCAAGCGCGTACTCGTGGTCGATGACAACGCCACGAATCGTAAAATACTCACGCTGCAGGCGGGCAAGTGGGGCATGTTCTCGCGTGCGGCCGAATCACCTGCTGAAGCGCTGCGCTGGCTTGCGGATGGGGAGACATTTGACGTGGCGGTCATCGACATGCACATGCCGGAGATGGACGGGCTGACCCTCGGTCGCGAAATTCACGCGACGTACAGGGATCTGCCGTTGATGTTGTTCAGCTCGCTCGGGCGACGCGAAGCGGGGGACACGGATGGTGTGTTCGGCGCCTACCTGATGAAGCCGATGCGCCAGTCGCAATTATTCGATGCACTGGTCGGCGTGCTATTGCACGATGTGCCGGAACGTCCCGCCGCGCCGGCGAAGCCGGGTATGGACCCGGGTATGGCCGAGCGTCATCCCCTGCGGATCCTGTTAGCCGAAGACAATGTCGTGAACCAGAAGCTCGCGTTACGGTTACTGCAGCAACTTGGATATCGCGCCGATCTGGCGGCAAACGGCATCGAGGCGTTCGAATCCGTGGCGCGCCAGACTTACGACCTCATACTGATGGACGTGCAGATGCCGGAAATGGACGGGCTCGAAGCGACCCGGCGCATCGTCGCGCAATGGAAGGCGGATGCGCGGCCGAGGATCGTGGCGATGACTGCGAATGCGATGCAGGGCGATCGCGAAATGTGTCTCGAGGCCGGCATGGACGATTACCTGACAAAACCGATCCGCGTAGACCAGCTTGTCGAAGCACTGGAACACGTTAACGCACGCAAGGATTCATGACATGGCCGACGACTTGATCGATCTTCCGACACTAAAGGAATTGGAGGAAACCGTGGGCGCGGATTTCGTGGCCGAACTCGTCGCCGCGTTCCTCGAAGAGGCGCCGGGGATGATCGCGGAATTACGTACAACCCTTGATGATGGCGAGGCCGACGCGTTTCGCCGTGCCGCACATTCGCTGAAAACGAACGCGAATACGTTCGGCGCGCAGGTATTGGGCGCGCAGGCGCTCACGCTCGAACAAGAGGGTTTGCCGGATAGCACCGCCGCCATCGATACACTCGAAGCCCTTTACGTGGAAACAGCGACCGCCTTGCAAGCAATCAGCAATGGCTGAACGCGGCGCGCGACTGCTCGTCGTCGACGATAACAAGGTTAACCGGCTGTTGTTGGCACGGAGCGTGGAACTACAGGGCCACACGACCGTGAGTGCCGAGAACGGGCGCGTCGCGCTCGATCTGCTCCGGGAAGAACCGTTCGATCTCGTGCTGCTCGACATGGAAATGCCGGAGATGGACGGCTTCGAGGTGATGGAACACCTGAGCGTCGACCCCGAACTACGCGATGTGCCCGTGATCGTGACGAGCTCGCTCGAAGGCCTCGCGCATGTGGTGCGGTGCATCGAGCTCGGCGCCGACGATTACCTGCATAAACCCGTGAACCAGGTGGTGCTGAAAGCACGTATCGATTCGAGTCTCGAGAAGAAGCGGTTGCGGGATCAGCAGCGCGAGTTGATCAAGCGTTTCGCAACCTCTGAAGTTGCGGCGGATCTCGCACAATCGGGATTTTCGCTCGGCGGGCGCCGTCTCTACGGGACTGTGATGTTCTGCGATATTCGCGGCTTTACGGCGCTGGTCGAATCACAGCCGCCGGAGGAGACGATCGAACTGCTGAACGCGTACTACGCGCTCATGTTCGAAGCGATCGCGGCCCACAGCGGCGTCGTGAATCAGATGATCGGGGACGGACTGATGGCGATTTTCGGCGCGCCACACGCCCTCGACGAGCCGGCACTTGCGGCCGCGCGTGCCGCGCTGGCGATGCTGGAAATGCTCGAACAGCTGAACGCGAAACGCGAGGGGCAGCATAAATCACGCATTGACATCGGCATCGGTATCGCGAGCGGCGAGATGATCGCGGGATATACGGGCACGGAACAGCGCGCGACCTATACGTGTATCGGCGATACGGTAAATCTCGCTGCGCGGCTCGAGGCCCACACGAAGATAGCGGGCGAGACGATACTCGTCGATGGCGATACGAACGCCGCCATCGTCGCGCGCCTGCGTACAAGCGCGCTCGGGCCGGTTGCATTCAAGGGCAAATCGGAACCGGTCGATGTGTTTGCGCTGCAGGAAACGATCTGACGGTCGTGCTTTGCACCATTAAGTAAACTGTTCCGGGAACACTCACAGGCAATGAGCATGCAGTTCGGGCTTTTTCAGTCTGCCCAATGGCCGGAAGGAACGATACAGCAGGATCGCCTGTTCGACGCGATTGAGCAAAGCGTTCTCGTCGAAGAGCTGGGCTTCGATTCAGTGTTTATGACCGAGCATCACTTCAGTCGACACGGCATCGTGCCGGACAACCTCGCGATGCTTGCTTATCTTGCAGCGCGGACGACGCGCATCCGGCTCGGCACCGCGGTTACCGTGCTGCCGTTGCACGATCCGATACGCGTAGCGGAATCTGTGGCGCTCGTCGACCTGCTATCGAACGGGCGGGTGGAATTCGGCATCGGGCGCGGGTATCAGTGGGGCGAATTCGACGGATTCGGTTTGAGCCTCGATGACCGCGTCGCGCGGTTCGAGGAGGCTTACGAGGTCATCCTGCGTGCCTGGCGCACGACGGAGCCATTTACGCACCATGGCCGCTTCTGGCAATACCGCGACGTGCAACCGCAACCGCAGCCATTGCAACGACCGCATCCGCCGATCTGGATGGCGACCACGAGTGAGGATGGGTTCGAACTCTGCGTCGAACGGGGGTGGGGCGTCATGTTGCCCCAGGCCGTATCGCTCGACGTGGTCGAGCAATGGGTTGGCGCGTACAGAAATGCGTTCGAGCGATCCGGCAAGGCATTCGACCCGTCGAAATTGATCCTGGCGCGCGCTTTGTATGTCGGCAACGACGATGATCACGCCTGGAACGAAGCCGGCCCCGCGTATCGCGAATTTCTCGAGCGGGCCCAGCAGGTTGCCCAGTCGCCCGACAACGCGGGCGCGCCATTATCCTTCGACCTCGACCGGATCGCCGACACCGCGATGATTTGCGGGCCGGAGGCCTGTATCGAAAAGCTACGGGACGTGCGCGCGCTGGGCATCGAGTACGTGATTTTTTTCAGCAATATGGGCGGGTTGAGCCACCGGCGCGTGATCGATTCCCTGCAGCGCTTTGGCGAGGCCGTGATGCCGGAGTTCGGGGCCCAGGCAGCAGAGTGAGGACACAGGCATTCGATGCCGAATCCCGTTTTCGATGGCCGCGGCTACAGGTCGGTTCATCCGGGTCCCCGAAAAACCGGAATTAACCGTGTCCTACTCCGGTATAGCGAAAATAACCAAAGCGCTGCCGGTTGTTACGACGTCCGGGGTTCCCATAAAACTGGGTACGGCACCGCCTGAGCCGCTGCCAATCGCGACGTATTGGCGACCGTCCAGTTCCCACGTGACTGGTTGACCGCGTATCGATGAACCCGTTTGGAACTTCCACAGGACATCCCCCGATTCCGCATTGAGCGCGAGCGCATAACCACGCTGATTACCACTGAACACGAGACCGCCGCCGGTGGCGAGTGCGCCACCAAAAAACGGGTGAGGGTCTTTATGACGCCAGAGCCGCTCGCCAGTCAATGCATCGATAGCAAGGAAAATTCCGTATGACGACCCGTCTTCTCCCTCCGTCGCCCCGGGACTTCCGCCCCAGTACGGATCACCTTCTTTAAACGGCATTGATGCCGTTTCAGGTTTGACGCACGATTCGATACTGGGGACGAATAGAGTGCGACCATTAAACGCGTAGGTGAACGAACCATTGTGGCCGCCCGCCGTCCCCGGACAAACGTACCTCGGGTTGCCACCGGCTAAAGGCAGATAATCTTCATCGACAACCGGACGGCCTTCTGCGGTCAGGCCCTTCGACCAGTTCAGCCGATCGACATATTGCGTACCGCGAAGAAACTTCCCGGACTTCGCGTCGAGCATGTACACGTAGCCGTTACGGTTTGGCTGCAACACGACGCGTTTCGGTCCATCGGCGAGCCCCAGTTCTGCCACGACGAGGCCGTTCGTGGCGTCGAAGTCCCAGACATCATGCGGTGTGAATTGAAAATGCCAGACAATTTCTCCGGTTTCCGGTTTCAAGGCTAAAACCGAATTGCTGTAAAGATTATCGCCGGCACGAACGTCGCCGTCCCAATCCGGCGAGGGGTTGCCGGTCGGCCACAACAATAAATTCTGTTCAGGGTCGTAGCTCCCAGTGGCCCAGGTCGGTCCGCCGCCGGTTTTCCAGGAGTCGCCGGCCCACGTTTCATTCCCCGGTTCGCCCTTGGCGGGAACGACATATCGTCGCCAGCGACGTTCACCCGTCGCGACGTCGTAAGCGTCGATAAAGCCGCGCGCGCCGTATTCACCACCGCCAACGCCGGTGATCACCAAATCACCGACGATCAGTGGTGCACCCGTCGCACTGAAACCCTTGTCATGAGCGGCGAGTTTGATCTGCCATTCGACGTCGCCGCTGTCGCGGTTTATTGCAACGAGGTGCGCATCCAGTGTCGCCATGAAAACGCGATCGCCATGTATCGCGACGCCACGGTTCGCGGGTCCACAACAAAGACGGAGATCAGCGGGTAAGGAATGCTGGTAGTACCACAGCGCGTCGCCTGTTCGTGCATCCAGCGCCCATAAATGGTTGTAAGCCGATGTGACATAGAGCACGCCGTCGGCGACGACGGGCGAGTTCGCCATCTGACCCGGGATGCCGGTTTGAAATATCCAGGCGGGTGCGAGCTTCGCGACGTTGGTTCGATTGATTTTTTCAAGCGGACTGTAACGCCAATTCTCGTAATTACCACCGTAGTGATACCAACCGGACGTATCCTCCGTCCCCTGCCTCAATTGTTCGTCGGTGACCGGTTTGTTTTCGGCAATCGCGGTATCAACAAAGATCAATAACGCCGCTACAAAAAACAATCCGGCAAGCGTTTCCTCGTTAGGCGATTTAAGCATCGTGAGAGACCTTGTATGGGTTGAACAGTGAACTATATCCTGTCGTGGTCACGAACGAGCGCCTGTCGAGTCAATGCCTTTTAATGCAAGGCTCCGGATGTTCGCTTTCGGCAATTGTGGAATGGCGTCATTTCGGTTTGTGGAAGTAAAAGAAATGCTTCGGTGTTTCTATGCCCGGTGCCTGGAGGGGGCGTTTATATCCCCGATGCTCATGCATCAGTTCGGTTCGGAACGACCAGTGTTTCCGGGTTAACCTCGTGGCTCTCAATACTGATCCGAAGGCGTCGATTCCCGCTCTTCGTCGCAAGATTGATCGGTCACATGAAATCGCGAAGTAGGCTTTGCTGCAACGCCTCGATTTCTTTTGCCCAGCCGGGCCCCGGCGGCACCGTGATCGGAAAGATGACGGGCATCGTGATCCCCGCATCGATCAGCTGAGTCAGCATTTCCCTGCAGCGCTCCGGGCTACCCGATATAGAAAGCCCGTCGATCGCCGTGTCGTTGACCATGTCGGTGCGCAGATCGCCTGACAGGAAGGCTTGCCGAATGACTTCTACGTCTTTCGGTGACAGTCCGTATTCAGCGAAAACCGGCAATTCCGGTTGGGTGGCAAACCAGGCGAAGAACGTCGCCAGGGCGGGTTTGATCGCTTCACGTGCCGCATGGTCGTCGTCGCCAACAGAGACAAATACCAGAGCGCTCATGTCGAAGTTTTCGAGATCTCGTCCGCTACGCGCCGCGCCCGCTTTCACGCGTTTGATCGCGGTGCGAATCGAATCCGGCTGGACGAAGAACGGGAAAAATCCGTCGGCGACTTCTCCCGCAAGTTCCTGGGCCTTCGGGCCGGTGGCGCCGATGTGGATCGGTACCTCTGCACGCCTTGGTTCAAACCCGAACTTCATACCGGCCCCGACACTGAATACCCGTCCTTCGTGCTCCACGGTATCGCCCGAGAATAATCGCCGCAGGATGCTCACCGTTTCCCGCATCGCAGAAACCGGTTTGGCGTAAGACATGCCCATTTGGTCCTCGATCCAGAGTTTGAGACCGCCGCCCAGACCCAGTATGGCGCGGCCATCGGAGATCTGGTCGAGCGCCGCGATTTCCATGCCCAATAAAACGGGGTGGCGGGTATAAGGGTTAACGACACCCGTGCCGAGCTTGATCGTGCTGGTTGATGCCGCGATCGCGCCGAGCGCGCTGAACGCCGCCGGCATCGCGTAGTCCTCCGGAACCCAGTAGCTTTGGAACCCCATGGATTCCGCGTGCTTCGCATGGTCCACATAGTCCTGCGCATTCATGTTCTCGGTCATCAGACCAATTTCTTTCGCCTTGGCCATGGTTAAACCCTCATGCTTTTGCCGTCGGAATTGAGCATCCGGTCGCCTATACTAGCGCGGATCCGGATCGCTACCCTGTTTCCGCCCGCGGGGACGGTATTGCCAATCCTGTCACCACCCGTATTACGCCAATCGGCCGACGAGCGTTTGGGACCTGTGCGATCAATGGGTCACACTCGATCGATCCCCACGCATCAAACCGATTGCGCCGCCCCATGAGCGATGCAAGCGCCTCCAATACACTGGGCATCGCGGCGGCGCGAACTTATGATCGGTTAAACCGAAGACACGATGACGGAGAAAACCAGGTGGGCGATCTCGATACCTCGATGATGCTGTTGCTCAATAAAGCGTCGCGCAAAATTCACCGCAACTCCCTCAACAAGGACCACGTGCAGCAATGGTTGCGCGACGCATGCGCCGCGTATGACACGGCCGGCATTGACGCGCACGCGTGCCACATCTTCGTGGTCGACGATGATGACGAGGAGGACGCGACGCTCGCTATCGCCGTCATCATGCCGGGCACTATGATTCTGACTGCCGGGAAAGGACCCGGACCCGCCGTGAACGTGCTTGCTGCCGATGCTGTCGCTTCTGATCCATCGGAGGCCGTCGCCCGCGCGCGAATCGTTGTCCTTGCAGGAACTGAGGAGCGATGGTCCGGACGAATTCCGCTCAGGGGTGCGGTCGGAATAGCCGGGCGGGGCGACTGTGCGGTGCCCGTTCGATTTCAAAACATCGGGTGAGCGCAGTCAAAGCCGGTCAAATCAATGCGGTCGGTTGGTGCGACTCTGATCCGGTATTCGTCAGCCGGGTTCCGGTTCGTGCTGCATTTGCCGGTGAAACTCAATGAGACCCGGAATGATGATCACGCACCAGATGAGAAATGCGATCCCGACCCACTTAACCGGTAACAGCAACAGGGCGACAAGCCAGGCCGCGATAAACCCGTACACCCGCGGCATCATTTTGAAGGGATCAGCCGAAGGACTATCTTCGGCACGCCCCAGGGGGAACATTTTTGGACGCACGAACCAGCCGTGCGCCAGACCTATCGCGATAAACCCCAGCCAGGAAAAATTCTTCCAGCCAAGCTCCGGGGATTCATCCAGCTCCGGTTCCACCCCGTCGGCCAGACGTGCGCGTATCGCGTCCCATGTATACACGGGAGCGGGGCGGGCGCCGGCGCCGCTCATGTTGTCGCGGGTCGGACGACAGCGCCAGCGATAGACAGCACGGCCATCCTGGCGGACTGCCACTACACCGGGTTGGTAATAACCTTTCGGGTGCGACGCCCACGGCCGGTTGCGCAAGTGGCCGTAGTTTTCATTGAAATAGACGTCGACGAGCCCGCGATCGCGGCAGACCTCTCGAATCTCATGATGCGGATCACCCACGGCGGGGAAGCCGATTTCCCAATCTTCTTCGGCTTCCGTTGCGAGGGTTTGCGGTTCGCTCGTGATCGCAAACACTTCACCTCCCGCGGCCCGGATCTCGTCGAGCACCCCGGAATCGACATAGCTCCGTAACTCGGAGCGACAGGGCGGTCACCACCGGCCGCGATAAAACAGCAGCAGTACAAACTCGAATTTCGCGAGTTGATCGTCGAGCCAGTGCGCGCGAATTCCGACGGGGGGATCGAGTAACGCGGGGATGCGATCGTCGTCGGCCATCGCGACACCGCTGACGTCGTAGCCGGCTTCTGTTTTAACGACACGCACTTGTTCGCGTGCGCAGATATCGTCGTCGCAGAGCACCAAGCCCAATTCGGCCATATCGCCAACGCGTACTGGCGCCGCCGCATCGTCGTCCGCGAGCCCGGAGAGGTGAAAATTTGTTCCCCGGTCGTTGTTCAGCCAGGCTACGGCCGCTTCGGCGGATGCGAGAACGGTGGGGTCCAGATCGTCGCGTAGTTGCATAGTGCCAGCCCGATGGAAACTGAGGCGACCATAGCGCACGTCATTTTGATGTGCAATTCGAGACGCAGCGCGTGGCCGATTTGTCGATGATGAGTTGCGATTGTGTTTTCCGAAGCCGGCGTCGTCAGGCGATTCCGCGTGATTGAGTTTTCGAATGTCCAACACGTGACCGCCGGGTACGTCTGGACGAACGATTTAAGAGCGATTAATGTTGCAGCCGACCCGAATTACGCTTGCTGTTCATGACATCGAGTTCTGATAAAGAGACCGAGCTGCCCCGAGGCCGCGCGCTGACCCCTCACGATAAACAATTCCGGGACGATCCACAGGGCATCTACGACACCCTGCGCCGTGCCTCGCCACGCTATCAGGACACCGAATACGGACGAATACTCTTAACGACGTTCGCCGACGTTCGCGCTGCCGTCCGCGACAAGCGTTGTAGTGTCAACGCGAAATATAGCCGGGAAGACAGTTACATGCGTCGGATCGCCGCGACGGGACTGGATGTCCGCGAGGGTGAGACGGCTTACGAACCGCCCCTGGTGCTACTCGACGATCCGGACCATCGACGGGTGCGCGGCCTCATGGCCAAAGCGTTCACGCCGCGAGCGATTGAAAGCATGCGGGTTCGGGTAGAAGCCGTCACCACGACGCTATTGAACGACCTTGAAGGTAATAGCGAAGTCGATTTAATCCGCGACTATGCTGGCCCGTTACCCACGCAGACCATTCTCGACATGATGGGAATGGACGATGCGTCAACGACTGATTTCAAGGGTTGGTCCGAGGATATATTGATGGGCTACGACCCTGAACGCGGGCAAGTGATACGCGAGCGCTTGCGTACCGCTTACGTCTCGATGTCGCGGGAGTTCAAACGCATTGTTAAAGCGCGGCGTCTAAACCCGGGAGGGGACCTGATTTCGGCGATGGTGCACGCGCAAGAAGACGAAGAGAAACTCAGCGACCTTGAAATTATCAGCTTGTGTACGCAACTGATGGTTGCCGGGAACGTCACGACTTCGGACTTGATTGGCAACGGTCTGTTTGCCTTAATGACGAATCCCGACGCGCAAAAAAAATTATCCGACGATCTGTCGCTCGTCGAAAATGCGGTCGAAGAAATGTTGCGCTTCGATTGCCCGATTGCCGAAACGGGACGTATTGCGAAAGAAGATTTTGACTTGAACGGTTGCCCGGTAAAAGCCGGCGACACAATGACGGCGTCGCTGTCGGCGGCGAATCATGACCCGGAAAACTTCCCCAACCCGCATTCGTTCGATATTGAACGGGATGATAACCAGCATCTTGCATTCGGCAATGGCGTACATGTTTGCCTGGGCGCCCCGCTGGCAAGGCTGGAGGCCCAGATCGCCATTCGTGCGCTCCTGAAAAAATACCCGAACGTTTCTCTTCATCCCGATATTGAACCGGTGAGACGGACGCTGCCATTTTTCAGCGGGTTCACCAGCCTCGCGGTTCGTTTGTTTTAATCGGACTTTTATTGGCGGCGGGCAGCGACGCAGTTCCTCGTCGACTTGTGCGGTATCCTTCGGGCGATCGCCGAGCTCGGGTGTCGCCGTGACTAACCCAAGCGGTGGTTCAGCGCGGCGGTGATGCGTCTACCGAATCAAGAGCCGCGACGAGTTGGGGGCGCATAGACCATTCGGCATCCTGGCCGAGGGTTTCTTCATCCTCGGCGACGGCGACGAGCAGTAACCACATCGGTGAGCCAGCGACCCGGTCGCATGGCTGAAACAACATTGATTCGCCAAGTATCTTTCCGACTTTGGCGTATTGGTGTTTGGCGGCAGACCACGAAGCCAATCCCGCGGCCTCGGCGATTTTTTCACCGGAAAGTTTGTGCGCCCGCGCTTTCATATGGGCATCCAGCATCAGTCGCTGCTTTGCGCTTAACTTTTCGAGGTTGAACTTAAGTGCACGCTGGTATTCCTCGTCTCCCGGATACGGAACGGTGTCAGGCTCCGTTTCGACGACGATGGCCGCATCGACTTTTTCGCGCAGTACTGCCATTACGTCTGATTCGGATACACCCTCCACGTCGGATATCTCGCGGCCGTCGCACCATGCTTTGCCGTGTACACCGGTCGGGAAACTCCGGACGATGAGTGACGTGCCTCGATATGCCTCGCGTTGACGATTGGGTTTCGGCGCGTTTTGTTTTTTCATGATGTTTCGACGGCTCGGCCGCCGCTCCTGAACGAAACTATTCGGTTACGGATGATTGTGAGGCGGTGTCATTGTTGAAACGTGCGCTTGCCCGCTGCGGCACAAAGCCGCGGGAACCCCGTACCAACAATAATCGGGCAACTCCGATGTCCATGAAAATCCTCCGGATGTCGCAGGCAGCCCACGCTGATGCAGTGCAGGTTCCCACTACCAGGTCGCTATCGGAATTTTCGAAACGTACGCCGAACTGGAGCGCGCGCCAGCCGGAAAGGCCAACACCGAGATGGTGAATTTACGGTACGTGATGTCGCCCCGAAATACAATCGGATCGGCGGATCCGTAGCATGAAACAATACCCGCAGCCGGGCTTGCTAATCGGGCGCCGGCGACGCAGTGTCGGCGGACCGGAACATCGTGAACCCGGGCAATCGGGAGCCGCTCTGCCAGGCTTCTGAAGGTCCCCAGTACTTCATGTGCAAGGTGATTTCTACGGACACCAGGTGTCGATTCGTCGCAGCCCATTGTGACGAGGACATGCGGGGAGGGTTCCCGCCGGGAGGACAAATCCAGGGCGTAAAAGACGATTGGATCCGCGTCACCGAAATCGTTCAGGGGGGGCGTCCAGGAGGCGATGACAACGCTGGACACGCCGGCTGTTGAGAAACGTCAGAGAACTGCGCGCGACCCGGAATTTGCACATCCCACGAACAAAAAACCGATCGGCCAGCCTTCGCGGATCCGAACGCCACCCCACATTGCAAACCCGACGGCCGTATACTGGCCAGCAATGAAAATACCCAAAGGTCTCGCGCCGCTTATAGAAAATGGTGTTATCGACGAAGTCGTGCGGGCGCTGCGCAGCGGTAAGGAAGCATCGGTTTACATCGTGCGTTGCGGTGCTGAGACCCGCTGCGCGAAAGTCTACAAAGATATGGGGCAACGAAGCTTCCAGCGGCGGGAGCAATACCAGGAAGGACGCCGCGTGCGCAGCAGCCGGCAAGCCCGCGCCATGGGGCGCCGCACTCGCTTCGGCCGCAAAGCGCAGGAGACCGCCTGGAAAACGGCGGAAGTCGATGCGCTGATGCATTTGCATTCGGTAGGCGTCAGGGTGCCGATCCCTTACGGGTTTTTCGACGGTGTGTTGCTGATGGAGTTCATCACCGATGCCGACGGCCAACCGGCGCCGGGCCTCGGCGAAATCCCGCTGAATTCGCAACAGGCGCGCGATTATCACCGGTTTCTGATGCGGGAAGTCGTGTCCATGCTGTGCGCCGACCTGGTCCATGGCGATCTGTCCGAATACAACGTCCTTGTTGACGCGGCCGGTCCCGTGATCATCGATTTACCGCAGGTTGTCAGCGCGAGTGGTAACAACAATGCGCGCGAGATGCTGTTGCGCGACGTCAACAATATCACTGAGACACTCGGGCGGTTCGCACCTGATTTACACGGGACGCGTTTCGCGGAGGAAATGTGGGTCTTGTATCAGCGCGGTCAGTTGCGGGCCGAGACGGTTTTGACCGGGGAGTTCGTCGACGACGCAGCGGCAGCGGACGTTGCCGGCACGCTGCTCTCAATCGAGGATGCACGCGACGAGGCGATGCGTCGCGCGGCAGGCCCTGACGCGCAGTCCGAATAGCCCGGAATGGTCGCGTCCCGCGGCAAAACTCCCGGGGGGCGTCCCGCCTAACTCGAGGGCGGGTCCGAAGGTTGCTCCGAGGATTGGTCCTCTGCGGGATCGACGGCAGCCTCTTCATCAGCGACCGGCGCTTTCCCTTTGTTCCTCTTGCGGGCTCGCTTCTCGTCGGCCTTTCGTTTTTTCTCAATTTCGCGTTGTCGTTTCGCGTAGGAATGTGGGTTATTTGCCATAGATCCTGAACTAACAATGTCACAAGTGATGTGGCCTGGAATCAGCGGAACGCCGCTTTCCCCAGGTCAGATGGTTTTCGCACGCACGCGATCCGGAGCACCGAACCGCCAGATTCTAGGCGACCCGCTTGTTACCGCCCCCGGCCTCCGAACTGATGAGGTATTCATCATACGTGCCGTGGTAATCGATGATTCCCGTGGGCGTCATATCGATAACGCGCGTCGCCAGCGAAGCCACGAACTCACGATCGTGGCTGATGAAGATCAGGGTACCCGGATAGTTTTCCAGTGCAAGGTTCAGTGCTTCTATCGATTCCATGTCGAGATGGTTCGTCGGTTCGTCCATCACCATGACGTTCGGTTTTTGCAGAATCAGCTTGCCGAACATCAAACGCCCTTTTTCGCCGCCCGAGACGACTTTGACGGACTTTTCGCTTTCTTCTTTCGAAAACAACAGTCGGCCCAATGTGCCGCGGATCAGTTGTTCGTCGGCGTCTTTCGGCTGCCACTGTCCGATCCAGTCATATAACGACATGTCCGTCTCGAAGTCGTTGGCATGATCCTGCGAAAAATAACCAAACTGAGCGTTGTCGGACCATTTGACGCCACCCTGGTCGAGTGACGTGCGCCCCAGCAGGCAACGCGCCAGGGTTGTCTTGCCGATGCCGTTGGGACCGATGATGGCAACGCGCGAGCCGGCTTCTATCGTGAGGTCGAGACCCTTGAACAGCGGACCATCGTCGAATCCCTTTTCGAGGTCCGTTGCCTCGACGACGAACCGGCGTAGCGGTTTGTCCTGTTCGAAGCGGATAAACGGACTGACCCGACTCGATGGCTTGATTTCCTCGAGTTCGATCTTTTCGAGCTGCCGCGCGCGAGACGTCGCCTGCCGCGCTTTCGAGGCATTTGCTGAAAAGCGGCTGACGAACGCCTGCAGGTCGGCCATTTTTGCCTTCTTTTTCGCATTGTCGGCATACATGCGTTCGCGCGCCTGCGTTGCGGCAGTCATATACTCGTCGTAGTTCCCGGGGAATACGCTCAATTTCCCGTAATCGAGATCGGCCATGTGCGTGCAAACGCTGTTCAGAAAGTGCCGATCGTGCGAAATAATCACCATCGTCGATCGACTCTCCACCAGGTAATCCTCGAGCCAGCGCACCGTTTTGATGTCGAGATTATTTGTCGGCTCGTCGAGCAGCAGGATGTCGGGATCGGAAAACAGCGCCTGGGCGAGCAACACGCGAAGTTTCCAGCCCGGCGCGATGGCGCTCATCGGCCCCTCGTGCTGTTCGACTGTGATGCCGATGCCTTCGAGTAATTCTCCGGCACGGGCCTCGGCTGTATAGCCGTCGAGTTCGGCGAATTCACCTTCGAGGCCCGCTACGCGAATGCCTTCTTCGTCGCTCATTTCCGCCAGGCTGTACAGGTGATCGCGTTCCTGTTTCAACAACCACAACTTCTCGTGCCCCATGATGACGGTGTCGAGGACGGAAAATTCCTCGTAGGCGAATTGATCCTGCCGCAGCTGACCGATCCGCTCATTCGGGTCGACCGATACGTTGCCGACGGTCGGCTCGAGTTCGCCGGCGAGTATTTTCATGAATGTCGATTTACCCGAGCCGTTTGCGCCAATCAGGCCGTAACGGTTGCCGTTGCCGAAATTGACCGAGACGTTCTCGAACAGGGGTTTTTGACCGAACTGAATCGACAGGTTTGCCGCTGATATCACTATAGTGTCGCCAGGTTGTTGGCCAGCCGATGCCCACGGCCCGCTGGGGCCGGCCATCGACAGGAATCGAAGGAAAAACGCGGAACCTTTCCGCGTCGCGGCGCGGAGTCTAACAGAGTTGGGCCCCCGGTTGTGTTTCTTTCGGCAAAGCTGTCACGCGCATCCGGGCCGGCCGTTCAGGGAATGAGCTTTATCTCGTCCTCGCCGGCGGGAAGCCTAACGGCTGAGTTGTCTGATCCGAAACGAGCGTCCCTTCAGGCGCCTCTCACCGAGTATTCGCAGTGCCGGAGCAAGCACTGCCCGCTTAACCGCCACGAATGCGACGTTGTCGGCAATCTTGATCTTGCCGACGTCACTGCCGGCGATTCCGCCTGTTGCGGTCAGTGCGCCGAGTATGTCACCCGGTCTGAGTTTGTCTTTTCTGCCGCCGCTGATTTGCAGCGTTGTGAAAGCAGGCTTCATCACAGCGTTGTCCACAACCCGCTGTGGGGGCAGCTGCTCGGCATCAGCGAGTGGATCGATGTCGCCGGGAATGAGCGCGAGGCGAGAGAGTTCTTTCTCGGTATACAGTGCGTAGGCCTGCCCTTTGTTGCCCGCACGGCCGGTACGCCCAATCCGGTGCAGGTACACGTCCGGGTCGTGCGCGATTTCATAGTTAACGACGGCATCGAGGGTGTCGATATCAAGACCGCGCGCGGCGACGTCAGTCGCGACGAGGATCGAAATACTTTTGTTCGCGAACTGGACCAACGTCTCGTCGCGCTCGCGTTGTTCGAGATCTCCGTGCAACGCGAGGACGTGGAAGCCGAATTTCGATAGCGCTGCGGCAAGCTCACGCGTTGCTTTGATCGTGTTGCAGAAGACGAGTACGGAATCAGGCTGGTAGTGCAACAGGAGCCGGCGGAGTGCGGGCAGTCGTTCGCGATCGGAAGCAACCGGGAAAAAATGCTGCTCGATACCCGCATTTTCATCGCGTGTCTGCGTCTGCACCATCACCGGATCGAGCATAATCCGCCGCGCAATCGATTGAATCTGCGGTGGATATGTAGCGCTGAACAAAAGTGTCTGCCGGCGGCCCGGAACCTGACGGACGATCGCATCGATCGCTTCCTGAAACCCCATGTCGAGCATGCGATCGGCTTCATCGAGGATGAGCGTGTGCACCGCCTCCAGTTTCAGGGTTTCCCTTTGCAGGTGATCCTCGATGCGGCCCGGCGTGCCGACGACGATATGTACGCCATGTGCCAGTGAGCTTGCCTGGGGCGCAAGCGGAACTCCGCCGGATATCGTGAGCACCTTGATATTCGGGATCGCACGCGCCAGCGCCCGAATTTCATTCGCCACCTGATCCGCGAGTTCCCGCGTAGGGCACAGCACCATTGCCTGTACGCGAAACAGTTTCGGATCGATCCGCTTCAGCAGTCCGAGGCCGAATGCGGCGGTTTTGCCTGTTCCGGTGCTGCCCCTGGCGATCACATCCTTACCGGACAGTATCGATGGCAGACTTTGCGCCTGGATCGGGGTCATCGTCTCGTAGCCGAGCTCTGCAAGATTGTCGAACAACCCCGGAGCCAGGCCCAGGGCAGAAAAATCGGATGCGTTCACTTGCGTTGAAACCTGCCGGTTCGATCGATGCGAGCGGCGCAGTATCGCGCGGCGGGCGCGCATAAGCTACGAGCGTGAAGCGTTGTTTCGGTCCATTGCGCGGCACCCGTCATCCAGTATTACCGGGCGCAAGGACCAATATGATCGGGCTCGGTATGCGGGGTCAGATGGAACGTTAGAACCCCCAACGTATTGGAAATTGGCCAGGTTTTGTCTGACCCCACAGTTCCAGAACGTCCGGCCCCGTTCCACCGGGCGTACCCCGGTACTCGCGGTGACTGTTACCGGTACAGCGTCGATTGTCGCGTGGAGCGCGCCAGGCATTCGTAAAATGTCCTCCGAACATTGCAGGGGCCGCCGATTACGGCCAGAATTTCGCCATCCGCATGAAGTCCGAGGAATCAGCATGAATGTCCCTGCCAGCATTGCCGAGTTTGCCGACGCTTATTCCGAGCGAGATTACGAATGGGTGCAGATCACCGGTACGGAGCGCTTCGATTACCCGATCGACTACTCGGTCGCTGTTCTCCATGTCGATCCGGCTGCGGGACGTATCGACTTCCTGTCCCGCTGGGAGCCGAATTGTTACTGTCACTACCACCGTCACGTTGGTGAAACGTCGTTGCTCGTACTCGAGGGCGAACACAATATTGTCGAAAAGAACGACACGGAAACGATCCACAAGCAACGGCGCCCGGGGTTTGCGGCGACGAACCCCGGTGGAGACGTGCACATGGAGTACGGTGGTCCGGAGGGCACGCTGGTGTATTTCAGCTGCACGGCCGTCGACGGCAAATTGTTCGATGTGATGGATCAGGATGGCACCATCCTGCACACCGCGACGGTCGACGAATTTACCGCCGGCGCTATCAAGGGCTGAGGTCGAATCATGCGGTCAACCGGCGGGCGGGCTACTGCGACCGGGGCGACCCGTTGTCCCTAACCGCCGCGTCGCTCTTTTGTGCTCGATCGCGTCCGTGAGCAAGCGCGTTGCCGTTGCGCTGACGAACCAGCGCCATACCTTATTACGCTTCCGGCCCTCAGCCACGATACGTTATGGCGGCCGTCCGCATTCGATTATCCGTTGATCCCTGTTTGCGGCTGCGACCTCACCGGGTGCCGTCCGAGGACTAGAACGCGAAAATGAAGACGACGTACATTGACAAGGTCGAGGCTTTCTTGCAGAAAATTTCATCCCGACCTGAACTGAACGCATTTATTACGCTCGATGCCGAGGGTGCTCGGGAGCAGGCCGCGGCATTGGATGCCTCGAATTCCGGGGGGGAATTCGCGCTCGAGGGCATGGTGATCACCGTGAAAGACAATATTGCAGTTGCGGGCCTGCCGATTACCGGCGGCACGCCGTCACTGCGTCATTTTCGAGCGACGCAGGATGCCGCAACCGTCCGGCGACTTCGCGACGCCGGGGCCATCATATTGGGCAAGGCCAACATGCACGAACTGGCGGTTGGTATCACGAGCAACAACGCCGGTTTCGGTGCGGCGGGCAACGCACACGCTCCGGCCTGTATACCGGGCGGCAGCAGCGGGGGTACGGCCGCAGCCATCGCAGCCGGTTTCGTCGATGCGGGGCTCGGCACCGATACCGGCGGATCGTCACGCATTCCCGCCGCGCTGAACGGTATAGCCGGGTTCAGGCCAACGACCGGTCGATATTCGAGCGATGGCGTTCTGCGAATATCGAATACACGCGACACCATCGGGCCGATGGCAAACACCGTCGCAGATGTCGTCCGGCTCGACAACGTGATGTCCGGCGACGGCGATGGTTCCGTGCAACCTGAGAAACTCGCGGGTCTCCGGGTCGGGGTTCCGCGCGCTACGTTCTACCGCAACCTGGATCTGCCCGTTGCCGCGGCGATGGACAACGCACTTCAGGCATTGCGTGACGCCGGCGTCGAACTCATCGAGGCGGATCTCCCTGATGTCTTCGAATTGAACGAAAAGGTCGGCTTTCCGGTAGTTTTGTACGAAATTGTCCGGTTAGTGCCCGAATGGCTCGCGGCCAATGACGCAGGCATTACCTTTGCAACGTTGCTCGATGGTGTCGCGAGCCCGGATGTAAAGGAGATATTGGACGGTGCCGTCAATGAACCCATTTCGGAAGAGGTCTATCGCGCCGCGCTGGACACGCACAGACCCGCTCTTCAACAGGCTTACCGTGAGTATTTCAGAGAACACAACGTCGAGGCGATCATCTTTCCCACTACGCCACTGGTGGCGCGACCCATCGCGACCAGTGATGAGATGGTCGTTATCAACGGCACAGAAATCCCCACGTTTCCGGCCTATATCCGCAACACGGACCCCGCCAGTAATGCCGGGATTCCGGGGCTGTCTCTACCGGCCGGCAAATCGCCGGAAGGGTTGCCCGTCGGGTTGGAAATCGACGGTCCGGCGGGTTCTGATCGCAGGCTGCTGTCTATCGGCCTTGCAATCGAGCGTATCGTGTAGCCGTCAAGGAATAAGTGGGGTCAGATGAAACTTTACCAATTCCCGGCCTGTCCCGGCTGCTAAAGTTTCATCTGACCCCACATTTCCTAAAGTTTCATCTGACCCCACATTTCCGCGGCGCTGTTCTACTGCTTGCGGCCGAACACGGGCGAGCGCTTTTCCAAAAACGCATTGATGCCTTCGCGTGCGTCGTCTGACAAAAATATTTGCGCCTGTGCCGCTTGTTCGAACTGCAACGTTTCGTCGAGCGAAGCGCTGGCGCCGGCAAGGACGCCGCGTTTAATCACGGCCAGCGCTTCTCGCGGCCCGGCGGCAAATGCGTGCGCTTTTTCCATGACGTGATCGCGAAAGGTATCGTCGGGATACACCGCGTTGACTAATCCGAGTCGCAACGCGGTGTCGGCGTCGATCCGCTCTCCGAGCATCATCAATTCCATGGCCCGACTCGTACCCACGAGGCGGGTTAATGAATAGTGACCGCCCCAATCGGGTACCACGCCGATTTTGACGAAGCTTTCGGAAAAGACCGCGTTCGCGGACGCGTAGCGGATATCACAGGCAAGTGCGAGGTTCATGCCGCCACCGGCTGCCGCGCCATTGATCGCCGCGATGACCGGTTTGTCGATAACACGAATGAACCGCACGATGTCGTTGGCGACGCGGATACGCGTGGTAATGGTGCTCACATCGTTGTCCGCCTGCTGCGCCTGCATGCTTTTGATGTCGCCGCCGGCCGCGAACGCCTTGCCTTTGCCGGTGATGACAATGCAATGGACGCTATTGTCCGCCGCGGCTTTGTGCAGGAGTTCGAGCAAGGCCTCGCGGGTGGAATCGCCGAATGCGTTGCGCACCTCGGGACGGTTAAATGTGATCGTCGCTACGCGGTGTTCGACGGCGTAGAGGAGTTCGGGTTCTGACATTGGCTATTCCAGAGATCGGCGGAGCGTCGCCAGTGTAACGTGACCGTGGTTGCGGGGTTCAAGCGCAAGCCGCCGGGAAAAGCGAGGTTCCCGCGGTCGCTCTGTCGCCCGCGGCGTCCGTTTTGTCGCCGACGGCGGTCGGATGGCAGACTCATTGCGCTCTTTTCAGACGCTCGGGCCGATTCTATATTCGCGAAAACTACAGTATTTGTAGTTATCATATTTTTGGTTTACCTTCAGGGCGATTTTGGCGCGGACCCCGCAACCCGGCGAAGCAAAAGGCGCAACGCACGTTTTATGCCACGGTCCGTTCAACGGGTTCGAAAACGACACCAGACAGGAGACGAAATTGACAACCAATATCGAGTCGCTCAGAACACCGGAAGAACGATTCGCCGTTCTTCCTCACTTCCCGTACGAACCGAATTACATCGACCCGCTCCCCGGTTTTGGCGATCTTCGACTGCATTATGTCGATGAAGGGCCGAAAGACGCGGACGACGTTTATCTTTGCCTGCATGGCGAACCGGATTGGGCTTATCTCTATCGCAAAATGATTCCTGTTTTCGCCGCCAGCGGCGGACGTGTTGTCGCCCCGGATTTCTTCGGCTTCGGTCGCTCGGATAAACCCGTCGAACTTTCCGATTACAGCTACACGTTTCATCGCGACACCCTCGTTGCCGTCATCAAGGAACTTGATTTAACGAACATTACACTCGTCTGCGGTGACTGGGGTGGCATTCTCGGCCTGACCCTGCCAATGGAAATGCCGGAGCGTTTTAAACGCCTGATAGTCATGAATACGGCCTTGCCTGTCGGCGAGGGCCTGAGCGACGATTTTTTGATGTGGAAAAACTATGTCGGGCAGTTGACCGATGTACCCGTGACCGGCGTTTTGGGGGTTTTCTGTCCCGGCGAACTCGACCTGATGGACATGGTCGCCTATGCGGCGCCTTTCCCGGATGAGCGATACCAGGCCGGCGTGCGGCGATTTCCTGAAATGGTGCCGGTCGATCCCGGAATGGACGGGGTTGAGCAGTGCAAACAAGCGCGGAAATTCTTGTCCGAGCAATGGCAGGGTGAATCCTTTATGGCGACCGGGTTGCTGGATACAGCGCTCGGAAAAACCGTGATGGACGAATTGCGGACCGTGATCCGCGGCTGTCCTGCACCCCTGGAACTTCCGCACGCGGGTCACTTCGCGCAGGAGGCGGGAGAGGAAATCGCTATCGCGGCACTGCAGTCATTCGGCGTTGAACTATCTGCGAAAAATTAGGCGAATTCGTCGCGCGACGGAAAACAATCCGTTCCATCACGTTCCTTGTCACTGCGGTGCTAGCGGCAGGCCAGGACTGGTCGGCGACGACATAAACCCGGTCGTAAGCGAATATTGCGCCCGATGGCGATTAACCGCGCACCGCGGAGGATTTTGAATTCGAACAGGACCGATCGCTATTTGCTAGCGGCGCCAAAATGTCGATTCGCCTGATCGGAGTCGATATTTGTGACATCCTGACGTGGTTGTCGCAGGGGCGCCCGGATGAAAAATCGTGAACCAGCGTAACCTCGATCCCCATCCGCGCTCGGCGCTGCGGATCATTGTGATGACATCGGTCGTCGCTGTCGTTTTAGCCGCGTTGATGCTCCCGTTCATCTTCGAGCTTCAGCCGCCAGATTCGGACACGACCCGTTCCGTACCCGCTGCACCGAACGCACCTGCCATTGACGAAGGCCTGCCATCCTTCCCGGAAGGGCCGGCCGACGTGCCCGTGAGCGAAACACTGCCCGAACCCGACATCAATCAGGTCGTCAATGGCATGACGGCACTCATGACCGCGGCTTCCAATGGGGATGTGGCCGGGGTGCGGCAACTACTGGATCGTGGTGCCGATCCGAATGCGCGCGGCGCGATGGAGCGCACTGCCTTGCAATATGCGGCAGAGACGAATCGTATTGAAGTCGGCCGGCTGTTGCTCGATGCCGGGGCCGATATCGATGCTTATGACAACACGCGCCTGACACCGCTGATTATGGCCGCCGAACGCCGTCACACAGTCTTCGCGACGATGCTGTTGGCAGAAGGCGCGAACGTCAACATCGCTCATGTCCAGGGCTGGACCGCGCTCATCGATGCCGCGCGGACCGGCAATCGGGAGCTGACAGAACTGTTGCTGGCGCGCGGTGCCGACGTAGACTACAAAATGCCCTCCGGCCAGACAGCATACGACGCGGCCCGCAAGGCCGGGCACCGCGAGATCGCGAAGCGGCTCGCCGGGGCACGTGATCGAAATTAATTGTGAAAAGCACGCCGGATGAGCATATATTCGCGCGCAGCTTCCTTAACGCCTGGATTCAAGTTACCCAAAACGCTCCTGAGCTTCGTGCGTAGTTGGGGAATGCCGCAAATTGTCCCGCCGGGATCCAGCGATTTTAGCGAGCCGACTCGCGAAACTTTCCCGGGGAAACGCCGAACCAACGCCGGAATGCGCGACCGAAGTTAGCCGTATCGGCGTAACCCAGCCGACTCGCGACGTCGCCAATTGTCAGGTCCGCTATCTTCAGAAATTCAACCGCGCGGCTTTTCTGGATGTCATCGATGATTTCCTGATACGACGTCCCCTCACGGTGCAACTGCCGGATCATCGTCCGCACGGAAATGTGCAGGTGATCGGCGAGTTCACTCATGCGTGGCAACTCACCGTTCGGAGTTCCCGATTCCACCGCCGCCCCGAGCGCGAGCCGGACATATTCGGCCGCTTCTGAAGAGTCCCCGGTTTTCGGCGCAAGGCCGTCGCATTTCGCGATGGCCAGATTCCACGCGCCGGCGTCGCGCTCCGGGTTTCTTATCGCGAGCCACGATTTCGGAATGCTGAGCAGGTTCGTGTGCCCGCCGAACTCGATCGAATCGCCAAACCAGTCGTGGTATTCGTTCTCGCGCGGCGATGAAGTTCGCTGCAGTAATACCCTGACCTGATTCATGTCGAGCGTCGCGAACGAGCTGATGTAATCGAAAATCATGTACAGGGGTACCTCAACCAGCTCGAGCCGGATCCGCTCCGGTGCCTCGGGCACCGTAATGCCGATACTGAACCGTTTGTCATCGGTACTGATGTCGAATTTCAGATAAGGCAGGCGTATCGGAAAATAGCGGGACGCAGTGGTCAAACCCGTTTCGAGATCCGGCGCATTGAGTAATGCGATCGTCAGCGGGCCGTGAAACCGCCCGCGTATCCATGCAGCCCAGTGGATGTGCCACAGCGGCTCCATTAAATCCGGATTGAGCGACAACAGCGACCGGTAGACGTCACCCACCGCCATCGTCCCGTCGCTCGCGTCGACGGGCGGCAGGAACGATGCGATGTCGCGCGACGAAGCGACACGGTTGCCTGCCCATTTCAGGAACAGTTCCATGTACGTCTTCGACATCCGCTGCTGTTCGATGTCCCGTTTGCCCATGTCGGAATATGTCACTTCATGACCAGACAGTTGGCAATATCGACGCTTCCGTCGTCGATGGCAAGGCGCAAGAATCGAACCGTGTGTGCAGTCGAGGATTTCGCGCGATAAACGCCGGTCCGCGCACGGGAGCGAATCGTGAAACTTGTCCCGCTATTGACCTATTACGCCCATCTGACCGATGCGATATCCGTCGGCGCCGGCACCTACGGAAATCGAATGATCGTTGAAGTCGACGGCGGCGAATTCGAGGGCCCGAGGCTGAAGGGCACATTACGTCGCGCGGGCTGCGCGGACTGGGCGACGATGACGGAGGACTATGGCCATCTCGATGTGCGCGGGACGTTCGAAACCCATGACGGCGCATTCATCTACGTTGAATACTACGGCCGTCTCGAATTGACCCCCGCCGTTCAGGCGGCGCTCGCCGGGGAGGGATCGACGGAATACGGCGACAGTTACTTTGTCACCACGCCGCGCATGCAAACGGGCGATCCGCGTTATCAATGGGTCAACAACATCATGTGCGTTGCGCGGGGCAAGCTGAGTCCCGGGCGCGTCGACTACGAAGTATTCGAGGTTCAGAACGACTGAGCGTCAGCCCTTAAAACGGTGCGGCACGCTGCGCTCGCGAAAGGGCATCGCGAAGACGCTTCGAATCGGCACCGATGAGGTTCGCGCGCAGCATTGCAAAGCCGGTAACGGCGAACAGAAGAGGAGATCACCGATGAAATACGAAAAACCGGACACCACCGCGGCGGATATCGCAGCGCTCAGGGACTGGATCGACAGTTATTGTGCGGCGGTCACCGCCGGCGATTTCGATGCCTACCGAACGTTATGGACCGACGATGTGGTCTATTTGCCGCCGAACGGACCTTCCCGACAGGGCGTCGAAGACTGCGTGGACGTCAACCGGTTCTATTTCGACCAATACGAATCGGTAGAGAAAATGTCGGTAGAAGAGATAGAAGTAGCCGATCGCTTTGCTTTCGTTCGAGTCAACTACACTTATGAGGGCATCCCCAAGGGTGACGCCGATCCGCTCGAGGAAGACGGCAAGGGCCTTTTTATACTCAGGCGTCGGCCGGACGGATCCTGGGCTTCGACGCACCTGATGTGGAACAGCAATGTGCCGCCAGCGGGATAGCGCTGCTGCATAACGAAAATCAGGAGTACGACGATGCCCCACATCCGCATAATCGAACACAAAGAGGCGACCGGCACGCTCGCTGATGATTACGATTACCTGGCTGCCGCCTATGGCAGGATCTTTCAGTGCGATCCGTTTACGCCACAGGTCTACACAACTTCGAGTGTGATTCCGGCCTATTTCCGCTTCGGCGCACTGCAGAACCGGATCCTGACCGACGACGGTACCCACGTAAACGCGGGCGGCCCGCTGCCACGAACCCTGGTCAACTTCGCCGTCGCACTGTACAGCGCTTGTTTCTACTGAACTGAAACGATTGGGGCCGTGTTGCCTCAGGTATACGAAGACGCCGGGATTGCCGCAAGCATCGTCGAGGATCCGTCAACCGCGGACATTCCCCAAATGCACAAGGCGATGTACGCCTGGGTCCGCAAGTTCGTCAGTCAGTCGTGGGACATGACACACGCCGATATTCAGACGCTGCGCGATTGCGGCGTTGATGATCACGAGATCGTCGTGTGGGCACAAATCGGCGCGTTGCAGACCTATCTCGTCATGATGGGCGACGGCGGTGGCGTGTCGCTCGATCATGGCCAGTCCGTTGGTCCCGTGGTCGGACGAGGGCGCCAGTCCTATACCGGAACCTCCGGGGTTGAGCTCGCGAGTTCGGGCGGCGGCGTTCCGGCGTCGCGTGGCACCGCGGGTAATGCGTGGGTCGCGGCGGGGAAAACGAGCCCGCAATACGAACTCGCGGCAGACTGGGCCGGGCAGCGTTACGGCTTCGTGCCGAATCTGTTTGAGGCCGTCATCAGTGAGCCGCGTTTTCTCCGCAGCAATATGAGCGCGCTCGAACTCCTCGAGTCGCCGCAATCGGCAACGTTGTCGCCACGTCAGCACGCGCTCGTGCGCGCGCTCGTATCCAGCCTGAATCAATCTGCTTACAGCGCCGTGACGACCCGCGCGCTGTTACACCAATTTCCCAACGGCGACGCGTTGTACGACAAGGTCAGCGGCGGGTGGGACCCGGCGAACTGGGACGGTACGGATCAGCTCGTTTTGTCTTTCGCGGTCAAAGCCGCGCGTCACGCCTATAAAATCGTCGGGCGCGACGCACAGGGATTCCGCGACGCGGGACTCGGCGATGAGGCTTACGTTGATGTCCTCAACACCGTCGCCATGCAGACCGGACTCGATCGTCTGACGAACAGTCTCGGCGTCCGTGCGGACGACAGCCCGATGCTCACCCTTGAACCTTCCGCGATGAACGCTTAAAGGAGAGACTCGACCATGTCCACACCAGATGCTGAACCGTCGACCATCCACGACATTTTTACCCGATGCTACAAGGCCGGCGATATCGAGGGGTGCGTGAGCCTGTACGAAGACGACGCGGTGTTTATCTCGAACGAGGATGGCACGCCGCTGCACGGCAAAGCAGGTGCTCGCGAGGCGTTGCAGGGTTTTAATGCGTATGGCGGTGAATTTTCTCTGCGCACGCGTTATGCGATCCGAACCGGCGATCTCGCGCTGTTGAGTAACGAATGGACCCTGACCGGAACCGATGCCAACGGTCAGCCGTTTGATTTCGGCGGGCGGTCGGCGGAAATCGCGCGGTTGCATCCGGATGGTCAATGGCGTTACGTCGTGGATAACCCGTGGGGCGGTCAGTGACTCTGATAACGCTAATTAATCGGTGAGTTGCGACATTTCCGTGTGCAGGCTATTAGCATAAACGATGGTCTGCGCAATCACGGTACACTGAACCGGACGACACGATTTTTTCCGGCGGAATCGTGAAATGCGACGCATGAATCGTTCGTGGCCTGAATAATTGCTGCCGCGCCGGAGCCACAGTGGCCCGAGGAATTGCCTGCGTCGTTCGAACGGCGATTGACCGGATGAGAAAATTTATGACTCGTTTGCACTTACCATTCGTTTTGCTGATTGCCTGTCTGACTGCCGTGTCCGTACAGGCCGCTACCCGGGACGGCGCGACCGTCTATGAGGAAGTCTGCGCCGCTTGCCACGACGCCGGGACCGCACGCACCCCGGCGCGTGATGTACTCGCGGCGCTGGCCCCCGCCCGCATCGTCACGGCGCTGGAAACGGGCAGCATGCGCGTGATCGGCAACTTCAGCCTGAGCGGACCGGAGCGGATCGCGGTAGCGGAACACCTGACGGGGAAAAAGTACGACGCGAATTGGGCGGACACGGGCGCGAACAAATGTTCGCCATCGGACTGGCCGACGGGCAATCCGCTGTCTGAACCAAACTGGAACGGCTGGGGTAACGGGCTGGAAAACGCGAGATACCAGGCCGCGGCCGCCGCCGGGATGAGCGCGGCGGATATTCCGCGGCTCCGACTGAAATGGGCGTTCGCGTTTCCGGGCGAAACGTTCGTCGAATCCCAGCCGACCGTCGCGGGCGGCCGCATTTTTCTTGGCAGCCCGAGCGGTCTCGTCTATGCCCTCGATGCAAAATTGGGCTGCACGCACTGGACGTTCCCGGCCGCTGCACCCGTTAAGGCCCCGGTCACGATCGCGTTACTCGACAACGGACGCTACGGCGTGTTTTTCGGTGATCAGTCGGGGCGGGTCTATTCTCTTGACGCCGCGACCGGCGAGCTTCGCTGGAAGGCGGTTGGCGACGATCACCCGTCGGCTCGCGTGACCGGCGGCGTGCAGGTTTTCGAGGGTCGGGTGTATGTGCCGATGGCATCGCTCGAAGAAGCGTTCGCGATGGATCCGAATTATCGCTGCTGCGTCTTTCGCGGCAGCATACTCGCCTACGACATCGAAACCGGCGAGCGACGGTGGAAGCAGTACACCATCGAGCAGGAGCCCAATCAGCAGAGCAAGGATACCCATGGAAAACCCATGGTGGGTCCTTCCGGTGCCTCCGTGTGGTCGGCAATCACGATAGACCGCGAGCGGCGGCGGATCTACGCCGGTACCGGCGACAATTATTCGAATCCACCGACGGACTCGAGCGATAGCATCCTGGCGTTCGATCTGGAAACCGGGGAGCGGCTGTGGGCATATCAGGGACTCTCCGGCGACGCGTGGAACGTCGGCTGTATGGCGGTTCCGAAGATCAACTGCCCGGCTGGTGCCGGTCCCGACGAGGACATGGGCGCTTCTCCGATCCTCGTGACGGGAGACGACGGCAGGCCCGTGGTCCTCGCCACCCAGAAGAGCGGGGTCGCCCATGCGATCGATCCGCTCGACGGCGGCAAGCTGATCTGGCGGGAGAAATTTGCCAGGGGCGGGCTCCAGGGCGGATTTCAATGGGGCCAGGCGACCGACGGAAAAGTGCTGTTCGCGTCGAAGTCCGACACGCGATGGCTTTCCGACAGTTCGATCAGCGCTGATTCCAGGTTCGATCCGAACGTCGGCGGCGGGCTCGTCGCGGTTGAAATATTAACCGGTAAATTGTTGTGGGAGGCGCCGCCGGTCGATTGCAGCGGACGCGAGCGTTGCAGTCCCTCGCAATCATCCGCTGTATCAGCCATCGGCGATGCGGTGTTCTCCGCTTCGCAGAGCGGCGAGATGCGCGCGTTCAACGCCGCAACGGGCGTAGAGATATGGCGTTACGATACGCTGCGGGAATTCGAGACCGTGAACGGTGCGAGGGGACGCGGCGGCGCGATCGATCAGGCGGGCCCCGTCGCGGTTGACGGCATGCTCTACTTTCTTTCAGGTTACGCGAAGTTCTCGGGTAGTGCCGGCAATGTTTTGCTTGCTTTTGAACTGCCTGAGGAGTGAACCGAAGAACGAAGTGGGTCACTCGTCGCTGGCCTGTAAGTTACACGAACCCGTTGCAATACCGACTCCTCGACCGTCAGTTTTGGAGACTCACTGCACGGGCTGTTTTGCAGAATAACCTCGGGAGAAACCGATGTGTCCGATCGCAAAGAACATAATCTGAAAGTCGCACAGCGCTACGTCGATCTCTACAACACTGATCCGGAGCGCTTTGTCCGCGAGTGTTACCACGACGATTACCAGGTCGGGGCCATGGGCGTCGGCTGGTTCGACGGTGTCGAGAAATTCATCGAACTCGAAAAGGCGGTGCTCGCCGCCGCGCCGTCGCGGATAATGAAGGTCGACCGCATGCATGCCACCGACGATGCGGTGGTCGTGGAAGCGACGATCGTCGACGAAAGCCGTGGCGCAGACTGGTCGATCCCGATGTGCGCGGTACTTGATATCCGTGGCGACAAAATCGCGATCGACCGGACTTATGCGGATTACACCGACTGGCCGGGTTTCTCGTCAGTGTGAACGTACCCGCGCGGCGCGTCGGTTGACGCGCTCGCCGCGGCCTGCTATCCATTCCTGCCGCTTAAACCGTCACGGTTAAGCCCTCGATTACTGGCGCAAGGGAAACGCGCACATCATCCGACCAGGCCCTGGACGACCAGTCCTGTCTTGCGCTCGTTTGGCCCCTAACCGTCGCCTCTCCGGAGATTTCGTTCGTTCATAACTGACAGTAATGCCCACCGCCGCGAGGTGGTGATCCCCGGCGAAGTGCGGTCACGACGACTATACTTAAAGAGAGGAGGGCGCCTTGGCGAGAGAGGTTTTTTTCCGACCGACTGCAGTCGTTTGCACACTAATGATGTGGGCCTCGATGGCGGCCGCCAATGACCTCTCGTTCTACGTTGGTGCGTCCGGCGGAATCTCCGACCTGGACATCAAGAAAGAAAACGTCGCGCAAGTCGACGTCAACGGTATCGACGATTCGAGCGCCGGCTGGAAAGCGTTTCTCGGGATGATGGCGCCGTTCGACAACGGCGCCATGCGCGGGAGCTTCGCGATGGAATTCTCTTACGTTGACCTCGGCGAGGTCGAGGCAAGAGTCGACCCGGTTACTGCCGGATCCCCGACGAAAGTCACCGCTGACTTCGAAGCGTACGGTATCTCGGCAATCCTGGGGGTTGGTCTCTGGAAAGGGGTGACGATTCTCGGCAAGGTCGGGTGGTTTTATGGTGAAACGGATTCGGACCCGGACGGGCAGCCCGGTATCGCGTTTACCGATTTCGACACTGACGAAGGTGACGACGGCGTGCACTACGGGATCGGTTTGACCTACGCGGTGACGGAACATCTTGATCTGCGGATGGATTGGGATCGCTACGACATTTTCAATCTGAGGATCTTCGGCGTCGGAGAAGACAGCGACCCGGATTTCTTTAGTATCGGACTGCAATTTCGTTTTTGACACGAGTAAAAGACCTTACGCTCCGGCGCGAGCTGAAGAAATTCGAGATGCGCGCGAGTGCGGTCGAACAACCCCGGCGACCCTGGCAAGGTCGAGGCATCGTCGCGCTCACGTTTTTTCGATTACGCCCTCAGGCAATCCAGTACGGCGGCGAGTTTGTCGAGGCCATCTTCGTTCCACGGATGCGGAATTGTCGATACATGCGCGACGTCGCGTGCCGCGTATTCGGCGAACCGGTCCGCGATCTGCTCAACCGAACCGCTGAACGGGGTGGAGGTTGGTACGATCGGATAGTCCTCGTTCGTAAAATTGACCGCCACGGTAGCGCCCTGCGAAAGCGTTGCGGGATCACGATCGTAGCGTTCACAGGCTGACCGGATCGGCGCCCAGGCATTATCGTAGGTCGAAACGGCGCAATCGCCGAAAGCGATCATGCAATTCCACATGTCCGCATGTTGTGCAACGAGCCGTGACATTCTGGGTTTTCCCTTGAGCGTGCCGATCAGGACGGGCGGGGTGCCGGCCGCGGATTTCGGCAACAATGCAGCATTCTCGGCGCGATGAAATTCGCCCTCAAACGTGACGCGGCGGCCCTCGATCAACGGTTTGATGATTTGCAACGAATCCTCGAAACGTCCCACGTGACGTTCGAAATCGAAACCGTAGGCCATATGTTCGGAGACAAAATCACCAGCGCCGAGGCCGAGTATCAGCCGACCGTTGCTCAGATCCATCACGTTGTCTGCGGTGCGCGCAAGCAGTGCCGGGTTGCGGAAGGTCGTGTTCGAGACGAGAGTGCCGAGCTCGATCCGCGACGTCTGCACCGCGATCGCGGCCGCCGTCGTCCAGCATTCCCACTGGCCGCCCTTCACGCCTTCGAGTTCCGCCGGCAGATCGATGCCGACCGCGCGAAAATCCACGAACGCTTCCCAGTACAGATGATCGGTTAACCAGACGCTGTCGAGACCTACCGCTTCCGCATGCCGCGCGAACGCGAGGGATTCGTGCAGTGCGGGCGTTCGCCCATGCAGGGAGTCGGTCCAGACAGGAATCAGGACACCGATTTTCATTGCTGCGGGATCCATGGATGCTCCTTTGTTTCGGCCGCTTAGCCGGCGTTCCGTACGGCGTCGGGGCTCGCGATGTTCGGGCCATGTTCGGGTTTACTGTTCGGGCTGCGCCCGCGAGTAGTTTAACAAGAACAAAAACTACAACACCGCACGCTACCCGGGTCCCCGGAACCTCCGGGATGCGTGGCGCTACGGGTGCGTCTCGTTCAACTCGAACCGGTTCCGGCCCTTGTGTTTCGCTGAGTAGAGCGCGTCATCGGCCCATCCGATGAGCGTCGTCAGCGTCATCGTTTTGTCCGGCAGGATGCTCGCGATACCGATGGAGCAGGACACGAACGGACCACCCGCGCCCTTGCCGTGGGGCACCTGCCGGCGCGCCCACTCGTCGATCACTTTCTGCGCCATCACCTGTGCGGGGGCATGATTCATGTCGTTTGCGATGACGATGAATTCCTCGCCGCCAAAGCGCCCGACGATGTCGACCTGTCGCTTGAACACACTCATCAGGATCTCGGCCTGGGTGCGGATGACCTCATCACCTTGCTGGTGTCCGTAGGCGTCGTTGTAATCCTTGAAGTTGTCGATGTCGAGGAGAAATATGGTCAGCGGAATGTGGAGCCGCCGTGCCTGCTCGAACTGCATGCTGCCGTCTTCCTCGTAGGCGCGTCGATTGCACAGTCCGGAGAGCTGGTCGATGCGGCTCAGATCACGCAGCCTGTCTGCGAGCGTGTGCACCTCGCGCAGCGTATTGGTGAGGGTAAACAAGCCTACGAGGCAGATGGACTGCGCCATGGCGACGAAGCCGAAATTGACGGAGTTGTACTCGCCATAAATGGGGTAGCCGATCAGCAGCGCGGCGAATCCGGCCAGACTCAACCCGACATAGATCAGGCCAAACCCGAAGTTCATGCGAACGACGAAGAATGCGAAGAACGTGTAGAGCAATGTGCCCTCGTAGGGGAACGCGAACCCGGCCTTCGTCCAGCACTGGTAAATCAGCCAATAGTTGGCGTAGGTGACGACGAGGATGGAAAAGAGAATCGCGGTTTGCTGATGACGTTCGAAGCTCGCGTGATACGTATAGAACAACAGCAACAGCAGCGCCGGTATCTGTCCGGCTAGCCGGCTTATCAGGTATTCATTGCGCAGCGCCGCGGGGATGATGGACAGATCGATGAAGATGAAGATACCCATCATCACGCTGCCCACCAGCAGGATCCAACGCAAGCTGGTCTTGTTGAGCGATAGCGCGATCATCTTCCGGGTCACAGCGGTTGCGGCCTTTACCGCGATCTGGTTACAGGGACAGTTTACCTAATTCCTGCGAAATCTGGAGATCCGCAATTTTAAATTGATGAGCTGTCCCCGGAAATTCGGCGCGCGTTATAATGCCATGTTCCGCTCATTCAACCACTCCCGACACAGCTGCACCACTTCGCGCTGCTTGTCCGGCTGGTCGCGGTAATAGTGGGTTGCGCCTGCGATGCGTTCGAAGCGTTTGTCGTTACCGCCCAGCAATTCGTATATACGCCGCGGGTGCGAGGCCGGGGCCGCGTCGTCCGCGCCGTTCTCGATGACGAGCGCGGGCAAGGTGATGTTCGGCGCGTTGTCGGCGGTCTTCGCGCGTGTTCGATCGAGCGACCATTGCGACAGCCAGGCTCGTAGCGTCGTGTAGCGCGCAAGGCCCGCGGGGCCGGCGTTAGCGACCCGGGGATCGCCGAGGTAGCACCCATCCGGCCGGCGCTCGTTCGGATCGACCTGCGGATCGATCCAGCGAGGGTCGCACATCGTGCGATGGACAATAAAGCCGCGTTCACTGACCCCGTCTTCCGCCGAGCGCATCTTGTCCAGTTGCGCTTCCACCCACCCCGTGATGCGCTGGTTACGCGCTACCTGGGCGTTGCGAAAGCGCGCGAGAAAATCTTCTTTAAACGGCGGGCGGACGAGCGGGTTCGCGGCGTAAATATCGAGCTCCGGATTGCGGTGATCGGGATCGCGTTCGTCGGTGACCGACGGATCGAGCCATTCGGTGAGCGTTTCTGCGCGACTCAGATGGGCGGCAACGCTCATGATGGCATCCGCCTGCGGTAAGCGCGCGGCCGCGATGTCGAGTGGCTCGCCGCTCGGCGTCTCCGTGATCGATGGCTGCTCGGCCTGCGCCTGGTAGAACACGGAGAGCGATCCGCCGCCGCTCCAGCCGACGAGTACGACGTTCGCGTAGCCGAGTTCCTCTCGGGCATAGGTAATGTGTGCGCCCATATCGAGTAGCACTTTTTCCATGATCAGCGGCGTGTCGTTGCGCGCATAACGACTCGTGCAGCACATGACGTGAAAGCCGCTTTCAACGAGCGCCGCCGGCAATGGCAACAACCCGAGTGCAGACGCCGGATGCATGAACAACAGCACGGTGTCGTTGTCCTTCCCGGGCGGCGTCAGTAATTGCCCTTCGATAAATACCCGGCCGGACTGACCGACGAAGCCGTAAACCTCGGTGAACAGGCTCTGCTCGTCGAACGAAATTGTGTAGGCCCGACGCTCGAACGGCTCGCGCAGCGGTTCAATTTTCATCGGCGATCAGGCGGGCGCTTTCGCAGACGCCTTGCGCGCGTTCCATTTGTCCATCTCCGCGGGTGCTGCACGCGCAAGTTCGTCCCACATTGCGGGGCTGTCCGTCCGCACCGACATTTCGAGTCGATGGCCGTTCGGATCGTAGAAGTACCAGCTGTCGCAAATGCCGTGCGTCACCGGCCCGAGAACATCGGTGCCCAGTTCGCGCAGGCGCGCTACCGTCGCCTCGGCTTCCTCGGCGGAGTCGACCTCGAGCGCGAGATGTTGCGCCCAATCGTCTTTGATACCGTTCGCCGGGCCGTCGTCTTCGAGGATATCGAAAAATGCGATGAAACTGCCGTCGCCCATTTCGAAGAACACGTGATTATGCGGTTCATTACGCTGCAGCGACGGTACGTATTCCTGCACCAGCGCGGCGGCGAGTTTGAGACCGAGGACATCGACGTAGAAGCGGCGCGTGCGCTCGGCATCGAGGCAGCGGTAGGCGACGTGGTGAAGTTTCCTCAACATGATGGCGGCTCCCGGGTCGGTATCAAATGCGCGGCGTGTCGTATGCCCCGTGGTACGGGCATAATGATAACGCCAATGACGCAGCGCGGTCGCGGCCAAGCGTACGTGTACGTGATCGTTCGCACGCGATCCCGATGTGGCGCAGTTTACGCTTGGCGGGGCCAGCTGCGGACGCAGTCCATTTCAACGGAGTCTATGCATGAGTGTGAACGAGGGAGGCCGGGTCAGTCCGGAGCTTGAGGCAACCCGGACGGAGGTGCTCGATCAGGTCAGCGAAATTCTGCCGCTGCTCGGGCGTAATGCGGAGGCGGCCGAGCAAAACCGTAACCTGTCGCCGGAGAGCTTCGCTGCGCTGGTTGACTCGGGCGCCCTGCGATTGTTCGCGCCGCGGCGCGCTGCTGGCTTTGAAGCCGGCTACCGGACCTATGTTGAATCCACGTTGTTGCTTGCACGTGCCTGCGGTTCGTCCGCCTGGCTGTCGTTCATTATCAATCATGGTGACTGGCAAACCGGGCAAATGAGCGCCCCGGTCCAGGACGCCGTTTGGGCTGACGGCGCGACGGCGAAGGTGGCGGTGCCGCTCGCGCCCGCGCCCGGCTGGCGCGCGACGCGCGGGGACGGCGGTACGGTGATCAATGGCGAGTGGCCGTATTCGTCCGGTAGCGCGTTTGTGAAATGGGCGCTCGTCGGTTTTCCGATCCTAGGCGATGACGGCGTGCCGATCGACAACATGCTCGGCCTGGTCTCGACCGAGGGCCTCGAGATCCGCGACACCTGGAACGTGACCGGTATGGCCGGTACCGGCAGCAACACGTTCGTGCTGCGCGATGTGTTTATTCCCGATGAGTGGACGATCACGTTGTCCGATCTGCTTGCGCATCGTTTCCGCACACCGCATCAGGACGAAGCGCTGTATCACATGGACGCCGGAACGATCTTTCACACCGCCACGGTGGTGCCGGTCGTGGCGCTCGCGAAAGCGGCGCTCGATCTCACTCTCGAACGGATTACCGCAAAACCGAAACCGGTCACCTACAGTTTCTACGCGGATACGACGAAATCCCCGGCGACGCAGTTCGCGATGTCGCGCGCATCCTGGTTGATCGACACTGCGGTCGAACAAACCCGCGCCACCGCCGACGCGATCGATCGCCAGGCGGTAACGACAAAACCGTTTACCACGATCGAACGTGCACGCTTCGCCATGCAATCGGCCCAGGGTCACAGACTTTGTCGCGAAGCGATGGACCTGCTTCTCGATGTGCAGGGTGCCGGGGCATTTTCGCTCGACAATCCGATGCAACGGTTATGGCGAGACATGCACATCGCGAGTCGCCATGGCATGTCGGTGCCGGGGTTGAAACAGGAAATTTACGGTCGCGCGCTCATGGGCGCGCATGAGCAGCAGATGACGCCGGTTCTTTGATTCGGGAATAACGGAGCTACAAGACTGATATCGGGGTAGGGCGTGTCAGGATCACGCCCTGATGGCGAGAGCGCCAGGCAGCGTTGCTACGCGCGGCACGCATGCGATGCAGAACACTCGGGCTAACCTGTCTAGCTACCGAACGCATGCCCAACCGCCAGACGTCCTTGTATTGCCTCATGGATCACCCCATCCGGCGCCTCCCGCACGGGTGTGCCGTCGCATGCAGCGAGTTCCCGCGCGAGCCGGGCCGCTTTGCTGCTTCCTTTTAGCTGATTCAATACGGCAAGCATTTCTTCATCCGGACGCAGGTTCAGTGGCGCCATGCACTCGAGCGCCAATTCATAAAGATAGTGTCCTTGCGCAGGCGGCTTGCCGCTACTGGTGATCACGCTGGCGACGATTTGCGCCGTCCACCATTGGTGCAACGGCGACGCGATCGCTACGGATTGGAGTGCAGCGGTGAGACGGTTGAGTTTCAGCACGCCGCCGCCCGACAGTTTCCCCAGCACAGCGACAATGACATCGCGGTCGGCATGGCCCGTCTCGATTCCGGTGATTAGCGCATCGATGGCGAATCCGCGCGCGTCTGCGCTTTTGGATACGAGGCCGAGGCACAGGATGAGGTGCGCGACTTCGCCCCAGGCCCGTGACTGGTCGAACAACGCGGAGAGAAAACAATGCGCAGGGACTTCGCGCGAACTGTCCTCATCGATGCGGTCGGCAAGCGATGTCGCGCCGGATTGGTAGTAGGACTCCGGGTTCAGTGGCCATTGCATCGCAAAATATTCAATCAACCACGGCGAATTCATTTCATGTATGTCGTACCAGTGGCGTTTTGGTCGCATGTGTATGCCCGCTAATGGCCACTTCGCCCAGTCCACGTTATCGAACAAATTTCGCACGATGGTCTTTATCAACGAACGCTGCTCACCAGTCTTAAGCTCAAATTCGTTGATGCTGTCGAATCGAATCGACGATTGTTCCTGGCCCCGATCGTCCTTTGTTTCGATTCGCCAGCCGTAAGTTGCAGGTTCGATCAAATTCGGTAGCGCCGGAACGGCATCCGCGATCGGTGACAGGCATTGCTTCAACGACCCTGAGGGATCGCGTGCCCGACCCGCGCAAAGCCACAGGTGAACAAGGCGCTTGTGTTTTTTCGTCGGCACCTCTTCGCCACCTAGCGCGAATCTGAGAACCCGGCTTTCTTCGCCGTCGATTGACCCGGCCTCCGCCAGCGCGTTCATTCGGCCGGCCGGCGCAAGCCGCAACAGGCTTTGCATAAAATCGGCCGTATAAATCGGCTCGCGTGCCGCGACAAGGTTGTTCAGGCGTGTGACCAGAACGTGCGGTTCGATCCATCCGTAGGCCCGCGTCGGGGTAGAGAGTAGCTGCGCCGGGTGACCGCGCAGGATCATCGCCTGGATCTCGTTGACCCTCGCGACAGCAAACATCATCGCCGGGGTTAGCGGGTACCATCGATTTCCTGGCGTTTTAATGCTTCGGCCAGTCAGCCACGCACGCAGCAGACCCACGATCGTGATCGGCACACCCGACCAAAACGCGCCGAGGCCATAACCTGAACCGCCGTTGCCGTTCTCGATGCGCTGCAGCAGGGGCGCGGCGAGACGATTGAAATCTCCACCACGGTCGTGACCAAACCGCGCGATCCCGTCAAGCAGTTGCTCGACCTCATCCGCAGACTCGACTTCTTCAATGAGCCGCGAGGCGTGCTCGAACAGCGCGTCGCGGTCCGCGAGCGGCGCAAAGCGGTCTTGATCCGGCAGGGTCGTTAAATCGAGCACGTCAAAATCGAGCGCTCCCGGCATTTGAGCGACGGGGTTATCACTGTCCAGCTTGACGATTTCCCGAATGTGCAGAGGCAGGTCCGTGATCTCGCCCAGGAGGTGACCGGTGTCCGCTTCTGCTTCAACCGCGGCCGGAACGTCGGTCGGCTCGTCGCCGAGGATGCGGGCCGCACGTAGTGCCAGCTTCGGCGCCAAATTGCTACTCTGGCGTTCGAAAATTTGCCGCAGGCCGTCGTCGGCTTCAGTGATACCGTCCTCGATCAGATCGAGCGCGATCTCCTGAACGTCGGCGGAGGCATGCGCCATTGCCGCAATCGCCAACGCCGTGACCTTCGGTGCTAATGCCTGGTTATCAGCCGCGATGGCCTTTGCAATCTTCAAAGCCTGCACCGCGCTACCCTTGGCTTTGTGCGCGAACACCGCGCTCGACGCATCGAGAAAACTTTCCGTATCGAGACGTTTCGCACTTTGTAACCTGACCAGCACGCGCAGCGCGAAACTCACGATCGAACTGCCGGGATTCGTGAGCAGGTCGATGTAGGTTGCCTGGCGGGCGGCCATTTCGTCGATCGTGGGGGTCAGGGCCTGGTGGAATTTTGCGTAGCCGCTCAGATAATTTTGCTTTAGTTCCTGTTCGAGAGCAATCAGGGACACGTCGAGCAGGCGCGCGCGATCCACGCGCCCCTCAGCCGTCAGCTTCTGCAGTGCTTCGGGCAACGTTTCGTAGTTGGCCGGGCTGTCCTGGTATTTTGCATGGTAGTCGGTCAGGAATGCCTGGTTTTCACACGTGAACAACCGCCAGATGTCCTCGGTCAAATAATCCGGCTGGTCCAGCAGACGCTCACTCGTCGGGCGGTATTGTCGGTTACGCGGGTCGTCGTACCCGGTCATCGCACTGACAAAACGTGCCACATAGCCCGCGCCAACAGGTTTCGCGATCACCCCCGCTTCAAGAAACCGCCGGACCATGCGCCAGGAGATTCCGCCCCAGTCCTCGACCAATCTTTTCTCGACCCAGTCGTCGAGCCAGTCCGGCGCACGGACGATGAGCAAGTTCGCTATTTTTACTTCGAGCGCCTCGTCCATATTCCAGGGTAGCTCGATGCGGTTCGCCTCCGTTAGCGGGCCGCAGGCGAGGACCGCGAGGTCCGCATTGAGCAACGCGGGTTTGTGCTTCTTCTGCCACATGCGCTCCACTGCATCTTCCTGTTCCCACGTGAGGCGTCCCGAAAATTTCCCGTCGCCTGTTCGAATCGTGCGACGAAGCTTCTGACAAGGCACGGACAGTTTTTTGCGAGTCGCAGCGTCGACGTCGTTAAAAGCGGCGACAATATCTTCAGGGTTCGCCGTGCGCACAAGCGCACCGAGTTGTTCAGGGGTCATGCGGGGTCCGATGCGTCCTGGTCAAGAAATATCTGCGCCGCCAGAATGTGTTTGCACGGCCCGCGTTGTCCGGGATGCTTGCTGTACCACGGGCAGGTACAGCGGTCGCCGTCATCACCGATGCGCACGAAATGATCGACACCCGTGCCGCCGACGACGAGCGCGCAGCTACCGTCGTCATGGCGCTCGTGAATCTTTACCCGCGCGTTTTCGAGCAGCTTCATCGCGCCCTTGAGCCGGGGTTGCATCGCATCGATTTTGTCCTGATCGAACGGCAGTTCCCGATGAAAATAGCACCCGGTATTGAGGTCGTATCCGGCGAGGCCCCGCGATCCGAGCGCCGCCAATGTCGCTTCCACATCGTCTGCCGAGGCGCCAACGGCTGCGGCGATCGCGCCGGCGTCTACCTCGTTCTGCCAGTTGATCTGCGCGCGTACGGCGGCGAGGAGATCGCCCCATTTCCCGCCCGCGAGCGCTTCCAGGTTCTGGCCTTCGCCGGAAAATCCGCGATAGATTTCCGGGCTTACCAGCAACATGAGTCGTTCCGTCGGCGAAATGACTTCCCAGCCACTCGTTCCCGATCGTTGATCGAACCAGACCCGCAAGGAGTCCGCACTCACGAGCAGCGGTTCCAGCACTCGCGGCCGATGGGTCCCAAGGATTTTTACGGCGCCTGATTGCTTGCGGTGACTGAGCCGTACGGCCGTTGACCGACCCGTCAGGTACATTGGCGATTTTGGTTGGCTCGCTGCGGGAAAGGACCGAATCAGGCGTAGCGCTTGCGGCGCGGGAATATCGTAGACGGGTTCGAGTTGCGGCTGATAAGCCTGTACCTCACTGAAGCCTTTTATCCAGCGCAACGGCAACTTCACCTTTTTCTCAACGACCTTTTTCGCGCCGACGGCCAGCGCGACTTCCGTTTTTCCTACCGCGAAGCGCACGTCGTCCTGCCGTTTTATCCTGCGCAACGCGGCGCGCATCGGCTCGTTGAAATCGACATTTGTGGTGCCGCGATTCATCACGTCACCGTCGAACGCGTCGCGGCTCATATCAACGCGCACGTATACGCCGCAACAACCACTGAACCCTTCCATCCTGAGCATCGAATCGTTGCTCGTCAGCACGGGGTCCATCAACGGCGGACGCGGTAGAAAGAAATGTGTGCGCACCACATCACTCAGCACGAGAAACATATCGGCCAGCACGCGTGGATCGCGCATTTTGCCGTCGAAGAAATACGGACTGTCGTTCGTTCGCGTAAACGTCGCGAGGCTGAGATTGGCGCCGGACTTCGACGGCTCGACGGATGACGCAAACGGGTATTGATACGTGTAGTCAATCGCGGCGGCCATAACCTCGTGTCCTTGTGGTGTGGTCCAGGTTCAATTGTTAGCGGTGGCGGGCGGAAAGTCCTTTATTCTCGGCTATATTCAGGCCACGTTTCTTGCCCGGCATCCGTCGTCTCGCAGAGATCGCGCTCTGATTCGTATTCTGTCTCCGACGACTATCCGAATCTAACGCAACCTGACACTCGAAACTATGCGGTAGAGCACGGCGTTAACGCCTGATTTGACCGCGGATTTCGAATCGCCGCCATGTCCGCGCGCGAGACTGCCAATTAGCGTTGGTGCGCGCGGCGGCCGGGGGTCAAAATGCTCGTATCAAACCGTTCCCGGCGAGTGTAAGCATGCAATGGAACTGGAGGGACAGGTTGCTGAAATTCCGTGTAATCTCGCGCTCCGGAATTCTGATTAAGTAAACTGTCCCCGTATTTTCCTGGCGCTCCGGAATTCTGATTAAGTAAACTGTCCCCGTATTTTCCCCGCCGCACGCAACGTCAGGATGAGAATGAAATTCCACAAGGATATTCGGCTCGTGCTCTGGATGGTCGTGCCTATGCTGTTGACGGGGTGCGCGTCGTTCGACCCCAAACCGCTCGATGCGGCCCCGTTTAAAGAGCGAGCGCAAACCAGGATTGACGGTGGGGTCACGGTGACCACCGCTGTGTTGACGACACAGGAAAGCGAAGCCGTATTGGGCATCAACATCGGTCTCCGGCGAATACAGGCGGTTTGGATCGAGGTAGAAAATAGTCAGGGCCATCCTTACTGGCTGGTCTCGTCCGCTCTCGACCCGGAATATTATTCGCCGGATGAAGTTGCCTACGCCAGTCGGTTGCTGTTGCAGGGACGCTATAACAATGAGGTTACGGATCATCTTCAACGTGTGAGTTTCAGGAACCCGGTCCCTGCAGGTGGTACCCGATCGGGTTTTATCTTCGTGAACCTCGACGAGGGAGAGAAGGAACTCGATGTCGATCTGATCAGTCGGCAAGGCGCCAAGTTTTTCGAGTTCTACACACACGTGCCGGGTATCCGTACGCACACACTGGAAGAAGCGGAGTCCCGCTACCCGTCGAAAGAGAGGACGGAAATGACGGAAGCTCAGCTGCGCGACGCACTCGAAGGGTTGCGTTGCTGCACGACGAGCCAGGATGGCTCGGTCGATGGTGATCCGTTGAACATCGTCGTGATCGGCAATCCTGATGATCTTTTTCCGGCTTTCGTCCGTCGCGGCTGGCACTCTGCTGAAGATACCTATGCGGGCTCGGTCTGGAAGACCGTCAACTCCTTCCTGTTCGGACATCGGTACCGCTACTCGCCCGTGAGTCCGCTGTATCATGACGGACGTCAGCAGGATATCGCGCTGCAAAAGGCGCGTGGGACGATCCATCGGCGAAATCATCTGCGGCTTTGGGTGACACCGTTCAGGTATCAGGAGAAGGATGTCTGGATCGGTCAGATCAGCCGCGACATCGGTGTTCGTTTTACGACGCACTCACACAGCCTCGTCACGCATAAAATCGATCCGGACATCGACGAAACACGCACGGCGCTAATCGAGGACATGATGTTTTCGCAGGGCCTCGAACGACTCGGTTTTGTCAGTGGCGTGAACCCCGCCAGCGAAAATGATCCCCGCCATAATATGACGGGCGATCCGTATTTTACCGATGGTCTGCGGGCCGTATTGTTGTTTGGCAGGCAACCGCGGCACATCGAAGACCTGAAGTTCTTCGACTGGGAAGTTCCGCCGGAACGGTCGGTTACCGAATGACTCAGTGCTGCGCGCGATCTTCGGCCCCAGGTCGGTTAGCGGACCTGGTTGAAATCGCGCGCATCCGATGACAGTTTATCCGGCAGACGCCTGATCTCCCGACTGGCCGCGCTGGTGTCGAAACCGAGAGTCCATTTGGGAGCCGGGAGGACAAATCATGCAATTTGCACGTAATCCGGCGCGGGTCGGCTGTGCTCTGCGCATTCAAGGGGGGCAGAGTGTTGAACGCGTTGAGCCCACTGGCTTTAAATTAACGACGCTGACCGCTTGATTGACCGGGGCGCTACATATTGTCCCCTCGTCACTCCGCCAACAACGGTGATGCCGTTTACTCTTCGACCAGCACCGCGTCGATTTCCAGTCCCGCGGACGCGGCAATCCGAATCGCTCCGATTTGCTGGCTGGTGCTCGTGCCGTCCGGGTCATTGATGCAGACGAACTTGGTCGCATAGGCGACGGAGAGCAATTCACGCACTTCTTCCGCATCGTCACCGTAACGTATCGTGTCCACGTCCAGGATACGGTGTCGGTAGCCGCGCGCCCGAGCGTATTTGTCGTTGGAAACGAGCGTCATGGCCGGTCCGAAGCTCACGATTTCTACGAATTCCGTCTCCCAAAGCGCTTCGTTCGCGGCGAAAAACTGGTCGAGGGCACGTGTGCGCTCATCGGTCGGACGTACCAGCACGTTCGCGTCCAGGAGAATGACGCGTACGCTCTTGAGGTGCCCGAGTATCTCCAGCCAGCGACCCGGCAGTTCGCAGTTTGCCGGGGCGTTACGGAACAGCTCGGCGAAACGCGCGTGAATGTCATCCGGCCTTGGTTGGCCGCCCGGCAATATGCGAAAACCCGTGGTCGGGTTTGCTTCAGCGTGATCACGAAACGTTTGAATTTCGCTTTCGATGCGATCCCATGGCAGCAGGCCATCGTCATCATCGTAGACCGAGAGTGCGTAGCTCGTACCGGCCGGGCCGTTGCCGCGACCTTCTTCGGCACCGTGGTACCGCGCGGCAAGCAGCGCAACGCCTTCAGCGTGCGATCCGGACTGGTTGGATTCGAAAACCCAATGTGAACGTTTCGACGATGCCATGGTAGATCGGAACTCTGTAAACCAACTCTAATTCTAGAACCGAAAAGAGGGACACGCACCATCGCGTATCGTGGTGCTTGCTGCCTGCACCGGGGACGTGAAGCGACGCCCGCGGTGCCGGAAGGTTCGATCAGGCCGTGTTTTGACGTAAAGCGGAGACCGCGCGCGAATTGTCCGCCACTTGCCAAATCAGGACGTTCCACCCGAACAAGACCCTGGGCCATACGAATTCTGCGCCGCGTCCGCAAGATTTCGGATGCTTTTCCCGTCGACGAAAAAATGTTCGGGCATGTCTGTTTGCGATTGGCGCAGGCAAGGGGTTCTGCGGTCTTCGAAACGATGTGCCTTAACCGTCCGTATTTCCAGGCGTTATCACGACAGTGTCGGCGTACACGTCGGTCGGGCCGCTTTCGCTTCCCGGCATGTCGTTCTGCAGCTCCGGGAGATTTTCGTTCCACCAAAGCCTCGCGATCTCGTTGTCCCAGCGATCCTGTAACGGCAGCGCCGAAAGCGTTCGATGGATCTCGAAGGCGCTGCCCGGCCTGTCCGCGGGGCTCTTCGCAAGGCAGCACATCACGAGCTCCTCCAGTTCACGGGTTACGGCACCATTAATTTTCGACGGTGGCGTTGGCGTCTCGGAAGTATGCATTTTCAAAAGCGCCGACAGGCTTGGTGCTTTGAACGGGTGTCGCCCCGCAAGCAGCCAGTAGGCGACGCAACCGAAGCCGTAGAGGTCGGAAGCGAACGTCGCAGGCTGACCGTCAATCACTTCCGGTGAAAGACTGTTTGGTGTTCCGGGAAGGTCCAACGCCGATAAGGCTGTCTCTTTCGCATCGCTTGTCTTGCGTACGATGCCGAAATCAAGCAATTTCAAAAAGTCGTAATGCGGACCGAGTTGGCAGGTGAGCAGGTTGGCCGGTTTGATATCCCGATGGACCAGGCCGGCGAGGTGAGCTTCAGCGAGTGACATGGCGGCCTGCTTTAGAAGATGAGCCGCACGTGCCGGCGGTAACGCACCGAATTTTTTCACCAGCGAACCAAGTTCCATGCCGGTGAGGAATTCCATCACATAGTAAAAGTCGCCCTCATCGGTGACACCGAAGTCGTATAACTCGACTGTATGGGGCGAGCGGAGTCCCGCTGTTGCTTGCGCTTCGCGCCGAAAACTCGTTTCGAGTCGTTCACGCGCGTCCGCGTTTGCCCGCAACGCATCCTGCCGGATCAATTTTACGGCAGAGGGGCGCGCCAGTAGCGCGTGTTTCGCCAACCAAACCTCGCCCATTGCACCAGCACCCAGTTTACGCTCGAGCGTGTAACCGGCAATCCGCCGGCCCTCGCGCAATAATTCTTCGGGGATCTCAAGGCGCATTCCCGATGCAAGTGTCACGGCCCGTTCCATGACATTTTGCAGCTCGCGGACATTTCCCGGCCAGCTGTATTGGTGCAGCATCTTGCCGGCGTTTGCGCTCAGGTGGTCGATCGCTTTCCCGGTCGTGGTGGCGTGACGGTCCACAATAGTTTGCGCGATCACGACAATGTCTTCTCTTCGCTCGGCCAGTGAGGGAATTGCGATTCGATGGATTCCCAGTAGCTTCTCGAGCGCCGGGTTCACCGTTGCCCTGGGTTCAGCATCGGTACCGGGCGACGCGTAAGCAATGATGCGTGTGTCGGGGACGGATCCGGCCTTTAGTGATGGATCACCTGAGTCGGCAGTGAGGTATCGAAGCAGCTCCGTTTGCAGCGCCTTGCCGAGGCTTTCCAGACCTTCGAGGTACAACGTCCCGCCGTCTGCGAGCGAGGCTTTTCCGAACCGGCCTTCGACGCCAGCGTCCGGGCCGCCACCGAAGAGCGATTCATCGGAACCCGCGATGTGGGCGCAGGCGACATAGATGAAGGGGCGGTCGCCGCGCGCCGAACTGCGATGAATAGCCCGCGCTACTGCTTCCTGCCCGGACCCGGGCGGGCCCGTTAACAGCAACGGGTCGTTCGTGGTCGCATGACGGCGTATCTCATTGCGCACTGTTTGCACGGGCGAGCTTTCACCGAGGAGGGGTTCTTCATGTTTTCGATGCTCGGCATCTGCCAACTCCCGCGCAACGGCGAGTTCATGTCTCAATCGATCGTTGGCAGTAGCCAGGTTGTGCTCGAGTTCGACGATGCGAACCCCGGCGTTCAGACGCGCCCGAAGCTCGTTCGCATCGAACGGCTTCGTAACGAAGTCATCAGCACCCGCTTCGATGCCCGCTACGACGTCGTCCTTGTCCGACCGTCCGGTCAGCATAATGATGTAGACGTACCCGGGATTGTCCGCGGCCCGGATGTGCCGCACCAGATCGACACCATTCATTTCCGGCATTTCCCAGTCGCAAACGACAATCGGCGGCGCGTGGGATTGAAACAGCGCCCATGCCTCGCGACCATCGGCGGCTTCTATCACATCGTGGCCTGCCCGCTGCAGCTGGCGGTGTAGCTGGCGCCGTGTGATCCGTTCGTCTTCGGCGATCAGGATTTGCACGTCATAGTCCGATTGTGGCTCCCGCTTGAGGTTCTCGGCCCGGCATTGCCAAAGCTAAATTTAAACGGCTGGTTGACAGGAAAGAGGCGGGTTGGATTAGAACGCAATCCGCCCGGAACCTCAAAAAGGGCCGCGCTCCTCGCACGCGTGAGAACGGCGGTCACCGTCCTCGATGCCATGATTTGCAACGAGACGAACGCTACCTGCTCACAATAGGCGCCTGCCATATCGTTACTAATTCTCCGCGTCCGAAAGTCGCAATTTGCGGTTACTCACGCCTGTCCTACGCTACATCATTGGAACGCCGCTAACTTGCTGTGACGGAACTACGTCACTCGCGCCAGTTCGACCAGATTGTCCGAGAACGTCGCCGCGTGACCCATGTTCACGAAATCTGCCGAGCTGATGGCATTAACCGTACCGCTCGACAGTTGCCGCCAATAACCGACGGTTGTCACCAGCACGCCCGGATTGACGTCGTCGGTCACTCTGGCGACGCCTTCGAAAGCGCCGCGAGCGTTAAAAACGCGTACGCGATCGCCATCGTTGATGCCGCGATTGCCCGCATCATGCGCGCTCACCAATACGAACTGCTCGCCCTGGCGCTCCTGTTTACGTTTTTCGTTCGCGTAGCATGAGTTCAAAAACGCATGGCTTTTGGGTGAAATGATGTTGAGCGGGTACTTTTCCGCCAGTTGAGGATTGCTTGCCGCGCTTTCACGGGGCGGCACGTAATCGGGCAGCGTATCGAGTGGCTCGCCTGGTTGCTCGCCTTCGTACATCTGACGAAACGCCGCAACGACAAAATTGCCGTTCGCCGCGGCATCGGAGCGCAACTCGCACTTGCCCGAGGGGGTCGGGAAGTTCCCTTCGCTGTGCGGCGCGCGCTCATGCGGCATGCCCACCCTGAGGCGGGCGTAGCCGTTGGCGCGCAGGTAGGCGAGATCGATGCCATCGCAAGCCGGCGCGTCCCAGTCGACGAAATGTTCGAGGCATTCCCCGTCGGGCCATTTGAAGCACTGCTCCTCGAAGCCCATGCGCGCGGCAAGACGGCGAAAGATCTCGCGATTGGAAACAGTCTCGCCCGGTGGATCGATGCACGCAGTATTGTAGGTGAGGTAGTTGTGGCCCCAGGTCAGAATGATGTCTTCGACCTCGGCGCCCATCGCGGCCGGCAACACGATGTCTGCGTAGGCGGCGGTATCGGAGATGAAGTGCTCGGCCGAAACGAGGAACAGATCCTCGCGCAGTAAACCGCGCACAATTTTGTCGCTTTCCGGCGCCTGGGTTACCGGGTTTGAGTTCCAGCACATCATCGATCGGATCGGGGGCTGTAGCGGCATTTCGCCGGTGAGTGCGCGACCGATCTGAAGATTGTTGATGACGCGTGTCCCCTCCGGAATGAAGTCCGGACGCGAAATCACGTCGAGCTTATAGGGGTGTTCCCAGAACGGCATTTGCAGGATGCCGCCCCCGACCTCGCGCCATGCGCCGGTCAGTGCCGGAATACAGCATATCGCGCGGATCGTCTGACCGCCGCCATAATGCTTTTCGAGCGCAACACCAATACGGATCGCAGCGGGTTGCTCGGACGACAGATCGCGCGCAAGCCTGCGGATGTCGTTCGCGCGGACGCCGCTAATCTGCTCTGCCCATTCCGGTGTCCGCTGTTGTGCGCGCCCTGCAAGGTCGTCAAAACCGAGGGTGTAGCGGTCGACGTAATCCTTGTCGATGAGGTCCTCTTCGATCAGCGTATGAATGATCGCCATGGCCAGCGCGCCATCCGTGCCGGGCCTGGGCGCAAGATGCCAGTCCGCCTGTTTCGCAGTGCGTGACCGGTAACTATCAATGACCACCACCTTCGCGCCCTGTTTTTGCGCCTCCTTGACGAAATGCCAGTGGTGCAGGTTGCTGCTGACACTGTTGCAACCCCAGATAACGATGTACCTGGCGTAGGCAAAACTTTCAGGGTCCATGCCGCCGCTGGGGCCATTGGTGAGCACCCAGGCGGTACTTGCGCCGGCGCCGCACCACGTGCGCTCACAAACTGTTGCACCGAGTCGATTGAAAAAGGCGTCGCCCCCGTTCAGCCCGTTAACCAGCCCCTGATGCCCGGCGTAGCTGTAAGGCATGATCGCTTGCGGGCCGGAGGTGTCGATGATCTCCCGCCAGCGACTGGTCACGACTTCGAGCGCTTCGTCCCACGAAATCCGTTCGAACTGTTTCGTGCCTTTGGGGCCGGTTCGGCGCAGCGGGTAAAGAATCCGATCCGGATGGTAGTGACGTTTATCGTAGTCATTGAGCTTCACGCACAGACCACCCCGGGTCATAGGGTGGTCCCGGTTGCCCTGAACGTTGACAAGGCGGCCGTCGTCGACCTCGAAGATCATCGCGCACGTATCCGGACAGTCGTGCGGACAGGCACCGAAATACTTTTTGGAATCTGGTGTGGCCATTCGTGAGACACCCCGGTTGTAATGTCACGCCACTAGTCGAACTTTTTGCATTACGCCGCCGCGTGAGGTGAGGGCGCTGTTCAAATTTTTCCAACAATAGCGGTCGGAAACCCCACTGAAGAGCACTACTTCCCGCGGGTTGGAAGGCGCGATCATCGCCGACAATACACCGAAAGTCGGATGACGGCTGGTTGACGACGCCCCGATACGCGATCGGCTCAGTGAAACCGCGTTTGCTTTTTTTTTATTCTCGGAGAGCGACAGGATCATCTGGACTTTCGAAGAACTGAATTAGTTAACGCACGCGATGTCACCCGACACCCGCAATGTGCCGAAATGCTCTGCTCCGCGACTGGTTAGCGGCTTAGCAGGCCTGGCGCGACCCTGCTCTCGCATTCCCGGCCCCGCTCATAGTCTATTTACGACCACGCCCGGGTTTTGTCTGTTTCTTAAAGCGGCTGCGCCCGGCCGCGTCATTGCCAAGCGCAAACGAGAGCGCCATCAGTTCATTTTCATAACGCAGGCCAGCGTCCAGCGAGGTTGATATGGCTTGACGAGTCGCGGCTTTGACGGTCTGAGTTGCGACGCTCGAGTGTTCGGCGATACGGGTGGCTATTTCCTTTGCCCGTGAGACGACTTGTCTTTCGGGTACCACTTCCTCGATCAACCCCCATTCCAGAGCTTTCCCCGCATCTATCGGATCACCTTGCAACAATAGGTACATGGCGCGGCCGTAGCCAGCGAGACGCGGCAGCATCTGGGACGCGCCCCCGGCACCCACCCAACCGAGCGAGACTTCGGGAGCGCCGAAACGCGCCGACTCTGCGGCGATGCGGATATCCGCGGCCAGGGCCATTTCCAGGCCGCCACCCATCGCCCAGCCCTTGATTGCGGCGATACACGGCTTGCGCAGGTTTCGTATCTGGGTGACGTAATCTATCCGGTTACGGAATTCATAGGCGCCACCATAATCGTCAAGTGCATTGATATCGCTCCCGGCGGAAAATGCGCGATCGCCCGCACCGCGTATGATGACAACGCGAATTTCGTCATCGGCATCGACCTTAACGCATGCTTTTTGCAGCTCTATGGCCATTGCCGACGTCATGGCATTCAGCTTGTCGGGCCGGTTAAGGACGATCTCTGCGATCCTGCCCGTTCGTACTAAGCGGATTTGTTTGCTCACCTGGAAACCTCCGTGGCCGGGGGGCCGAAGATTCAATAGCGTCGCAACGAAGGCCACGACATACCCGGCCGGAATGTAGCGCAAAAACGGCGCGACCCACATTTACACGCGCGGCCTTATTCATTGTAACTTCCGCCCCTTCTTGTTCCTTGCGATGGAGCGACCGTATCACGTGCGAACCCGACGATTCTGCTACCCGCCCGTTACTGCGACGGTACCAAATCGTTCAGGTTTCAACGGCTGCCATGATATAACACCGGGCGTCGATCGATAGTTATTTATGACCGTGTATGAGTCCGTGAGTATCCAGCCTCAATCACCCGCGAGCTCGGCTAAGTTTTAGATTAGGAGCGATTTATGTCTGTTCGAACGACCGTTGTCGGTTCCTGGCCGATACCCTTCGGGCTTCGACCACGATTGAAAGAGTACTATGCCGGCGAGTTGTCCGAAGAACAGGCAGAACCGACTCTGACTGCGGCCGCCCGGATCGCGATGGACGAGCAACTGGCCTGCGGCATGGATGAAATCATGGGCGGCGAGGTGTTTGCCCCGGATTTTGTTCATCATGTTCCATCGCGTTTACACGGCCTCAACACGATCCAGCCCAGAGATACGGCGAAAGGATACGATGGCGTTGGGATTTACGAGGTGGCCGGCAAACTTTCAGCTCCCATCGGCACCGGCCATGCGAAAGCGTTTCGACGCGAAGCGGCGATTGAGCCCGGCCTCGGTAAGGCATCGGTACCTTCACCGTTCACCATTGGCAGCGATTTCAAAACACAAGATCCGTCGTATCTGAATGACCTGGTTGTGGTCGTCCAGGACGAGATCGAAGATATGGTGAAGGCCGGATTGAAAGAGCTTCAACTCGACGCGCCGACCGAGGCGATAGAACTTGTCACCGGCAGAAGAACGGTAGATGAACTTCTTCCGCTCGTCATCGCACCTCTCGACGCCGCGGCAGGCATAAGACGATCAGTGCATTTTTGCCTCGGAGACAACGCGCGGACCACCGCAACGGAATCGCAAAATCTGCGCAGCTTGTTGCCATTGATTCAGAGACTCGACGGAGTCGTCGACAGGATACATATCGAATGCTCGTATCCGGGCCAATGGCACGACAGGGAGATACTTCGGGACTTGCCTCAGTCAATGGAAGTTATTGCGGGGATCGCGGACGTCAAGTCAGCACCGGCATCGGTGGAACAACTCGCCGAAAAAATCGAAGACCTGAAGTCAATCATCACCGCGGACAGGCTGCTGGTGTCCTCCTCTTGCGGTTGCGGCAGGGTCCCTCACGATCAGGCTATTCGATTAATGCGCAATCTGGTGAAGGCTGCAGCAAGGGCCTGACCGCGATTGCGCCAATCGGCAAGCGCGTGTTTTGTCTTCCTTGGCGCCGAAGGCCCCGGCGCCGGTTTCGATTTCCGGGCGCCTACAATGGATCGGCGGCGACAAGGACCGCCGCGACCAGGCACGGTTCGTCCGTTCTCACACTCCAGGAATGATTGGTGCCTCGCTGCACCATGACGTCGCCCTGTTTCAGACACACCTCGCCTTCCTCCATAATTGCCCAGATCTCTCCTTTGATCACAGCCAGATAATCCACCGTGTTGGTCCGGTGCATCATCGGATCGGATGACGATGAATCCGCGGCGTCCGCCGCACCGATCGACGCGAAGGCGGCATGGGCGTCGGCGCTATCGCGCCACGCCGAGTCCGGCGGGAATTCCACGATACGAAATACGGTGCCGTTCGCGGGCGGCTCAAGTACCACCGGCCTGTCGGCGGCATCCTCGTTGCCCGCGTTACTTGCCGGCGCCCCGCCCGTTACCCACAGGTCGGTGGATGCGAGACCCGGCATGGATTCCATTTCCTTCACAGTTTCGGCCGCCGCGTCGCTGATAAACACCGAGCGTCCCCCGTCGTCATGACCTGTTACTACACGTCTGATTCGTTGCACCATTACATGTCCCCTGATTCAATTACTATTGGATCAATATCCGCGTCGTGACTTTCCGCGTCTTTGTCCACCAATTCACCTAACCGAGAGTATAAGAAAATGAATGTCCATTACCCAGCAAGTGCAAAACCATTCAGCGGCTGAGCACGGTGCTTCGCGCCGTGTCTGGTATCATCGATTTTACTCCGGAAAAATTCTTGATATCTGCTCAGGCGGATCGTTACACACCACGGAGGAACACAAATGGACCTTGGACTAAGAGGCCTCAAAGCGGTGGTCACTGGCGGGAGCCGTGGCATCGGGCGAGCAATCGTCGAATGCCTGGCTGCCGAAGGTTGTGCGGTCGGCCTGTGCGCCCGCGGCGCCGCTGGCGTGACGGAAGCGGCCGCAGCCGTCGAGGCTCACGGTGTCGCCGCGCATGGTGAGGCGCTCGATATTTCCGACCGTGGCGCAGTCGGCGCCTGGGTTGAGCGCTGCGCCGATATTTTTGGCGGTGTCGACATCGCGATCGGTAATGCGAGCGCGCTCTCGGTCGAGAATACCCCCGAGGGTTGGCAAAAAGGCTACGAGGTCGATCTGATGGGTAACGTTGCCCTCGTCGACGCTGCGATGCCGCATCTGGAGCAATCCGACGCTGCGGCGATCGTTTTGATCGCGAGCACCGCCGCGCTCGAGATCTACTCGGGACTGCGCTCCTACAACGCGATCAAGGCCGCACTCATCGCCTACGCTGCCGGTCTGGCCGATACCCACGGGCCGAAGGGGATCCGCGTGAACAGCCTGTGTCCGGGTGCTGTCGAATTTCCGGGTGGCTCCTGGGATTCAGCCAGGGTCGGAGACACGGATGCTTATGCCAAAATGCAGTCGAGTGCGCTTCGCCGCCTCGCGGCGCCGGAAGAACTCGCCAAAGCTGTCGTCTTTGCGGCCAGTCCCGCTGCCTCGTTCATGACTGGCGCGAACCTCGTCGTTGACGGCGGTCTCACCAAACGTGTGCAGTATTAGTCGGCACGTCAGCCCTTGGTGGGCGCGTGGGAGATTGTCGCATCTGACATCATTTTCTGTTGAAAAACTCGAAAAATTGAGGATGCAAGATTTCTGCCGAGCTGCAATCAGTTTGGGAAGACCATCGATGTGTTACGTACGGGCGCGCCACAAGATCTAGGTCGAGAGAGTAGCCGTTCCGCACACCCCTTCGTATCTATTGAAATCTGAATCGCTTAGGCGGTCTTAGATTTTTTGTCCTCCGGAAAACCGGAGTTTTTCAACAGAATCTGCCCTAAGCCGACGGAAAAACCGCATTTTCGTACGGCGACCGTAGGCACACGTAGAGCGCGAGCTGCGTGTCGTTGCAAGGCCCAGAATTATCAATCCGGCCGCTATCCAAAAATTAATCCCGACGCGTCGTTACCGGGTGCATGGAGAAATGGACGCATACCTTGGACAAAACCGCGCATCAAAACTCGCGAATTTCCGCCTATGCCCCTAACATATCAACTATTACCGATTTTCGGGGTTGAACCGTCGGTTTCGAAGGTGGTTAAATCTCTTTGGGTGACGATTACGTTGCTAGGTTCCGAGCACCGTTCTTCCATTTCATTGATAGGAATTTCGGCCGGTGTCCGCTCTCAGTCTATCGTTAGCCAGACGATCCGGCCGCGTTTGCGGATAACAATAACGGTTCGGCGCGGCCTATCACCATCGGCAGAAAGGGTCGCAGAAACCTTTCGGTTCGTAAGAACAAGAATATGAACGAGGTCGGGTACGATGGCTACGGAACACTCCGGCGTGTACGGGGCGCGGCAAAATCCGCGACAGAGCAAAAAGGCGGCAGGGCGAAAAAATTTGCGTGCGCTACAACGCGGCCGTAGATACGACGCGTCACCCTCCACCCGCGAAGGCGATTCTCACAAAACGTGGCCGGCAGCGACCCCACCGCTGTTCGAGCGAAAATCACTGTCCGAGGCAGTTTTTCTGGCGCTTGCCGTCGGGCTGTCGGCTTCGCCCTCGGAAAGCCGCGCGGATTGCGTCGCGTTTGTCACGGAACAGGATATTCCGTTTCTAATCGCTGAAGGAGAGTCGTTCACCGTAGAGGTCGACGATGAATGCTCCAATAATGGCACGCACAACAATTTTGGCACCCTCACCAACAATGGCATCATTTTAAACAGGGCGAACTTTGTAAATTTTGCGCAGTTCACCAACAACGCCGGAGCCGCCTTCAGCAACCACATCGAGGGTCCTGCGGGTTTCATCAATCACGGGGTCATCGATAATTTCGGCACCATCGGTCCCGCCGACGGGCGTGAGGACGGGCAGCTAATAAACGAAGCGTTCGCAACGGTCAACAACCACGGCTTGTTCTTCAGCGATCTGACCAACCGCGGTACGTTCAACAACCTGGCTTCCGGTGAAATCGCGGTCAAAGAGGATTATCACAACACCGGCACCGGCACCGTAAACAACAGCGGAGACATCAACGTTGAAGCGGGTAGTTTTCAACACGATGTGCTGAACAATCTCATTGATGGCACCATCACAGTCGGCGGCGCCGGCGCTCCAGGCCGTCCTTCCCCCGACGCACGCCTGAATGTTGGGGGGCTCCTCCCGGCCACATTCACCAACCAAGGGACAGTCCATATCAAGGACGCAGGCACACTCGATAATGCTGGGACGCTCGTCAACGAGGCCGCGGGCACCATAACCATCCACGTCGGCGGCTTACTCAAATCGAATCCCTTCATTCTGCCAACCTCGCTCATTAATCACGGTACGATTACGAATCGAGGCAAAATCGAGAATGCTGCGGATTTCGATAGCGATGGCACCCTGACGAATTACGGCTCCATCGAGAACGACAGTTATTTCCGCAATTCGGGATATGGTGGCGGGCTCCTGACTAATCGCGAATATTTCCACAACCGAGGTGGGGGTGGCGATTTCCGCAACTACGCTCGATTCGAGAATTACAGGACATTTAGGAATGACAGTGTCTTTCGGAACGGTTTCAGCCTGACCAACCGGTCATTGGTCCAAAATTTCGGGTCCTTCACGAATGTCGGCGGTTCAACCCTGACAAATCTCGAGACTTTCAATAATTACAATTACGTCAACAATTTCGGTGCCTTCAACAACGGCGTTTATGGTTCGCTGAACAACAGTGCGGGCGCCATCTTCCAGAACCTGACCGGTTCGACCATGCTCAATCTCGGCGTCATCCGAAACTCGGGCGGCTTCAATAATTTCGGAACCCTGACCAACCGGGGTAATTTGACGCTCTACGCCGGCTCGAGCTTCGATAACACCGGCGGCATCATGAATAATGATGACGGCGGCGTCATTGCCGCGTTTATTCCCTTCGTTCTCGGGGATCCCGCATCGACCATCAATCTGAATGCCGGCAGCCGAATCAACAGTCACGCGACGCTGTCGATTTCCAGCCTGCAGGCCACTCCACTCGATAACCGCGGAACCATCAACAGCTACGGAATCTTTCAGAATCCCGGGCGGCTGAACAACTTCGGCACGCTGAATTTCAAGCCTGGATCGAGCCTGGACAACGACACCGGGATCATCAACAACCGGCCCGGGGGTACGATTAACTCGCACATCAATTTCACGTTGCAGGGGGCAGGGGCCGGCGATTTCAACCGCTACGCGGGGAGCGTTTTCAACAACTTCGCCACGCTGGGCATGGTGGCCAGTCGTATAGACGAGACGTTCAACAACCACGGAACGCTGAATCCGCAAAACGGGTTGATCGTGTTCGGCGAGCTGAACAACCTGTCGCTCGTGAATAATAACGGCGGCGGCTCGACAATCACCGGTGCGCTGTCGAATTTAGGCACACTCAATAATGCGACATCGCTGACGAGCAGCGGTGCCATAACGAACACCGGGGTACTGAACAACACTGGGCGTATCACACTCGATTCGATGTCGACATTCGACAACGCCGGAGGCACGATCAACAACAGCATTGGTGCCACGTTCTCGAACTCAACGTCGGTCGAGATCGACACCACATTCAACAACGACGGCGAGCTCTCCAATTCGGGCGACCTGACGAATACCGGAGCACTCAACAATACGGGATTGATCGACAACGCGGGAACGTTGACGCTGGCGGCCGGTTCGTCGTTCGACAACACCGGCGGCACGTTGACGAATCGAGGCATCCTTAATTCGCATATCGACCTCGTCCTCGGCTCCCCCGCTGCGGGCACGATCGCCATCGTTTCGGGGTCTGGTGAATTCAATAATCACGCCCGACTCGACAACGACACCACTCAGGCCCCTTGGTTTATCCATTCGAAAATCAACAACCACGGCGAGTTGAATAACACCGGACAACTGAACGGCGTCGGCACAATCAACAACAGTGGGACGCTGACGAACACCGGTGCGATGCGGGTGCAAACCGTGAACAATTCAGGATCCCTGATCCTCGAGTGGGGCTCGATATTGGAACCATTTTCGGGCGGCACGCTGAACAACAATGCGGAAGGCGTAATCGATTCCCACGTCGATTTCACGTTGAGTGGGGGCGGTGGCGTTCAGCTCAACCTCAATCCGGACAGTGAGTTCAACAATCACGCGACGATCGACGCTGTCAACCATACGCTGTCCAACGGCGGTGTATTCAACAATGCGGGCTCGCTGCTCGCCGGCACTCAAACCGGCGCGACAGGCCAACTGTACAACCCCGGAACGATCAACAACACCGGCTACATCTACCTTCGCAACCGCCTCCACTTCAACAATACCGGCGGCACACTAAACAACGAAGCTGGTGGTGTTATCCGATCATACTTAAGCCTGACACTCGGTGGCGCCGCCGGCACGTTCAATTTTCGCGCCGGGAGCGAATTCAACAGCATCCATGGCGCAAGGCTGACCAACTCAGGGGTCCAGGCCGTCGACGGCGAACTGAGCTTCACTCATTTTGACAACAACGGCGAATTGGTGGTCAACGGGATCCTGCGCAATAACTTCGAGCTCACAAACAGGGGAAGACTGCTCTTGAACCCGGGGTCGACGTTCGTCGCCGGCAGTCGAACGATCAACGAATCCGGCGGTGTCATCGACTCGCACACCGCGGTCGACCTCAGCGGATCAGTGCAGTTGGCTGCGAGCAGTACATTCAACAATTTCGGAACCGCGACCCAGGCAGCCGGCACCTCCCCATTCGTCAATGGCGGAACCTTTAACAACTACGACACTTTGGTCAACAACGGCGGCATCAGGAACGATAGCGAGCTGAACAACGTCGGCCACGTGACGTTTAACATCGATTCCAGTTTCTTCAACGCCGACGGTTCGGTTTTCGATAACGACGGTACACTAGCGAACAACGGCACGCTCTTCATTGGTTCCGGCTCGACATTTCGAAATAGTGGCGACTTCCGTAACGCCGGTGTCATCAGAAACGATTCGACCCTCGACAACACCGGAACCATTCATTTCGATACCGGAACCGGCTTCATCTACACGAACGGTGCGATTGACAATAATCCGGGCGGCGTCATCAACGCCAACGTCGACCTCGCGCTCGATGATCCGGCAATCGGCACGCTCAATCTCAACGCGGGCGGGCAGTTCAACAACTTCGCCACGTTGAGCGTAATCGCAACGGCGGACAATCATGGAGCGCTCGACAACCACGGCACGCTCAACAACAACGGCGCACTGAACAACAGCGGAATACTGAGTAATCACGGCGCGCTGAACAATTCTGGAACCTTCAACAACACCGGGCGGGTGATCCTCAAAGCCGGCTCCGCACTCGATAACACCGGGAGCACCATCAACAACAATGCGGGCGGTGTCATCGAACTGCGGCGCGGTCTATCAATTGGATCCGGCGTCTCCGCGGCCGGGCTCATTAACCTCAATACCGGCAGCGATTTTAACAATTACGCCGAGCTGAATGTCGATGGAACGCTGATAAACGATGGCTCGCTGAACAATTCCGCAACGTTGAACAACAACGCCTTTTTGCTTAATTCCGGGACTCTTCAGAACGACAGCACGTTCAACAACAACAGCTTTATGAGCAACCGCGGCACCCTGACCAACGCTGACACGCTGGTGAACAGTGACATCCTCATTAACTACAACACGCTGTCCAACTCGAGCATGCTGACGAACCCGGGCGAGCTGTTGACGGATGTGGGCTCGACGTTCGACAACACCGGCGACATCTACAACAGTGGCCGCGTTTCTAATCAAGGGATACTGAATAATGCGGGGCTGTTACAAAACGACGACACTCTGCGAAATCTCGGCACGATCAATAATTCCGGCACATTATCGCTAACGATGGCGTCCGCTTTCGACAATACCGGCGGCGTGTTGAACAACGACGACGGAGGCACTGTCAATTTGCATGTGGCGCTTACGCTCGGCAGCGCCGCGGCCGGCGGCACCATTGTGCTGAACGGCGGGAGCACCTTTAACAACTACGCGACGCTCAACAGCACGGACACGCAGGCGGTGGACGGCACGCTGCGGAACCTCGGCACGATAGACAACACCGGCAACCTGGTTCTGAATCCTGGCGCGGCGCTCGATAACGCGGAAGGTGTGTTTAACAACAAACTCGGCGGAATCGTTGACGCTAACAGCGACATCACGCTGGGCGGGACCGTTCACTTGTTCCGGGGCGGATACTTTAACAACATAGACACGGTGAGGAATACCGCAACGCTGAGCAACGACGGATTTCTGAACAACTACGGCATGCTGGACAATGCAGGGTTGCTGACCAACACGTTCGTTCTGCGAAACTCCGGTGTCCTCAATAACACGGGCACCTTGAATCTGAATTTCCCCGCCTTTTACAACACGGGCGGTACGCTGAACAACGATGTGGGCGGTGTCATCAACTCGCGCATCGCGCTTACCATCGGTGGCGCCGCATTCGGCGCATTCAACTTCAATGCGGGAAGCGAATTAAATAACTATTCCAGACTGACCAACAGGGGCACCCTCGACCAGGGCGGCACGCTCAACAATTTCGACACCCTGCTGAGCTACGGCACGCTCAATAATGCCGGGACGCTGAACAATACCGGAACGTTGACGCTGCAGCCCGGATCTACCTTCTCCAATGCTGGCGGTGTCCTGTACAACCGCACCGGTGGCACGATTGAATCGCGGGTCGCCACGATCCTCGGCGGCCCGGCGGGTGGCGCAGCGCATTTCGAAGCTGGAGGCACGTTCAATAACTTCGGCCCCCTGGAAACCCATGGCGCGCTGCGTAACGAGGGGGCGATGGCGAACTTCGACACGTTCCGAAACCGGGGCGCCTTTTCGAACGATGGGACGCTGCGCAATACCGGAACTCTCGAGAACGATGGACAGTTGATCCTTGGATCCGGGTCCACATTCGAGAACACCGGCGGTGTGCTCAACAACAACGACGGCGGCGTTATCGACTCACACACCGAGTTTTCCTTTGACACCGTCGGCGGCGTTGTCAATTTCGAGCCCGGCAGCACGTTCAATAACTTCGCGACCGTCACCAGCGCGTCGTCACGAGTCAACAACGGCACGTTCAAAAATTACGGCTCGTTTCGAAACAGCGGGACACTCTCCAACGTAGGCGTTTTGTCGCTGAAGGCCGGCAGCTCGTTCGATAACACGGGCGGCATCCTCAATAACGGTGACGGCGGCGTCGTCGATTCGTATGTCGACATCGGATTATCGGATCCGTCGACCGGCACGATCAACATGAATGCCGGCAGCGAGCTCAATAACTTCGCGACGTTCCGGCACGACCGGTTCCGGACTAACAATGGTACGTTCAACAACGCTGGCACCCTGCTGGTCACGGGCGGACTCTACAACTACGGTGCGCTCGACAATGCCGGCACCGTCGAGAACACAGCGTACATTTCGAGCTTTGGCAGCCTGGTCAACTCGGGCGATTTACTGAACAACGCGTACCTGTACAACAACGGCGCGCTTTCCAATACCGGTTCGGTGACCAACAGCAACTATTTGAGCTCAGACGGGCCGTTCATAAACAATGGTTCGGTAGTGAACCTTGGTGGCGCCACACTGAGGAACGACGGACCGTTCGAGAATACGGCGACGCTCGAGAATCATTCAGGGGCGACGCTCGGCAACTATTTCTCGACGATTACGAACTCCGGGCAGTTCGTCAACCACGGGGAAGTCGGCGGCTTCTCGTCATCGATGCTGCTACAGACCGCCGGAAGCACGATAAACAATGGGTCCATCACGCAGGGCATCGTCGACATCCGGGGCGGCAGTATTTCGGGCAGCGGCACCTGGGATGTCGGCACGCTCATTGTCGGCCCCGATGCCAACATCGATCCGGGGAATTCTCCCGGCACCATGCTCGTCAGCGGCGATTTCGAGTGCAACAGCTGCACGGTCACATTCGAATTCGCGGGCCTCGGCGACGGCGAATACGACGTGCTCGACATTACGGGTGCCGTGTCGTTTACCGGCATGAGCAATGTCGTGTTCAGTTTCGTAGGCGGATTTGCACCGGACGAAGGCGCCATGTTTACCTTTTTCAAATCCGCCACGCCGGTGGATTTCACGAGCGTGCTGTTCTCGTATGCGGGCTTGCAGGACGGGTTCGAGTTTGACGTTACCGCGCCGGTGAGCGGTGGGTTGCAGTTCGCCGCGCTAAATGCCGGCGCAGCGGCGGTACCACTGCCCGGATCGGCGCCGTTATTGGCCGGGGCGCTGTTGTGGTTGCGCGGGCTGCTGCGCCGACGGAGACAACCCCTGGTGCCTGCAACACATCCGAAATTCCATTAGTCTTCACTGACCGCGCGATCCGAAAGCCAACAGGACCACGATCATCGACAAGCAGATTTACTTCCTTGCGGGCCTGCCCCGCAGCGGCTCGACTTTACTCGCCAACATCCTCGCGCAGAACCCGGCGTTCTATGTGACCCCCACCTCCGGCGTGGTGGATATGCTCGTCCAGGTACGCAACGGCTGGGACCGCAACGATGCCTTCCAGGCGATGGACCGCAAGACCAGCGAAGAAGTCAAGGAAACGGTGCTCCGCGCGATGCTCCAGGCGTATTTCTCGCATACTGAGGCGCCGGTTTGCATCGACAAGAACCGTTACTGGGCCGAGTATCTCGAAATGGCGGCGGTGCTCGTCGGCGGACGGGAGAATGTGAAAGTGTTGATGACGGTGCGCGATCTGCGTGATGTCGTCGCATCATTCGAAATGCTCTACCGCAAGACCTCTGCGCTCGGTCAGCTGCCGCAGGAAGCGGCCACGGCGCTGAAATTCAAAACCGCTCTCGGCCGCTGCGAGGTGTTCGTCGACGACGGTGCGCCCGTGGGCCGCGCCTACAACGCGATCCGCGACGCCGTGACCCGCGGCTGGAAAGATCGCATCCATTTCATCGATTACGCGACGCTGACCAGCGACCCGGATACCACGATGAAAGGTATTTACGGATTCCTGGAAGAAGACCCGCACGCGCACGACTTCAACCGCGTCGAGCAGGTGACCATGGAGGATGATTTCGTCTACGGCTTTAAAGATTTGCACGTGATCCAGCCGAAAGTCGAAGCGCGAACCTCGAAATGGCCGGAAGTCTACGACGACGCGGTGTTCCAGAGCCCCGTCTGGCAAAACATCGAGCAGGTTGCCGAGTTCTGGAAGCTGTATTTGCGCTGATCCTGATGGACGTCGCCGGTAGGACTCGTTCGACGGAGAGGTGGGGACGTTCTGCTTTTTCGTTCCGGCCTCGCAAACTGGAAATCACGAATGTCCTCCGGCAGTTTACGCATCGTGGTTTTAGTCGTGTGAGTTCGAATCCGTATCAGGTTCTATCGATCCAAGGTTGGGAAATCAATAACTTGGAATGGCTCCCCGGGACGGGCTCGAACCGCCGACCTAGTGATTAACAGTCACCCGCTCTACCAACTGAGCTACCGGGGAATCGGAAGGAGGGCGTATGGTACTGATCGGCCTTGACGCGGTCAAACCGGGAACAACCGTCAGAACCCCGCTCTTTGAGCCCTATGCCGCGAGGACTTCGCGTATCGCCGCAAGTGCGCGATCGAGCGTGTCCTTACTCGCGGCATACGACAGTCGCAGGCAACCCGGGGCACCGAAAGCCGTTCCCGGAACGACCGCGACTGACGCGCGATCGAGCAGCAGGTCGGCGAGTTCGATGTCGTTGTCGATGTCGCCGCGCGATTTAATCAGTTCGCTCGCATCAGGGAATGTGTAGAACGTGCCGTCCGACGGTGTCGTGGCGATGCCATCGATTTCGTCGAGGGCGTGCAACACCAGGTCATGGCGCGCGCGATATGTCGCCGCGTGTTCGCCGAGCAGGGACTGGTCGCCATTGAGCGCTGCGGTCGCCGCAATCTGCGCAATCGAAGTCGGATTGGACGTACTCTGCGACTGGATTTTCTTCATCGCCGAAATGATTTCGCGGGGGCCGGCCGCGTATCCGATGCGCCAGCCGGTCATCGCGTAGGCCTTTGAGACGCCGTTCACGACGATCGTCCGTGCACCGAGTTCCGGACACACATTGACGATATTGCTAAACGGTTCCGGACTCCAAAGGATGTGTTCGTAGATATCGTCCGAGGCGATCGCGATCTCCGGATGGTCGAGCAGGACGGCGGCGAGCTCGAGCAGTTCGCCGGCACTGTAGCTTGCACCGGTCGGGTTCGACGGGCTGTTTAAAACGAGCATCCGGGTTTTGTCGCTGATCGCCCCCCGCAGCTGGTCCGCGGAGATCTTGAAGCGGTTTTCGATCGTCGTACGGATGATGACCGGCTCGGCGCCGGCCAATCGCGCCATATCCGGATACGACACCCAGTAAGGGGCGGGGATAATCACTTCGTCACCCGGATCGAGCACGGCCTGCATCAGGTTGTACAGGCTGTGCTTGCAGCCGCACGATACGAGTATCTCTTCGGGTTTGTAATGCAGCGCGTTGTCGCGTTTGAACTTGTCGATAACGGCCGCTTTCAGTTCGGGTGTGCCGTCGACGACGGTGTACTTCGTGAGTCCCTGGTTAATCGCATCGATAGCGGCGGCTTTCGCGTGTTCGGGTGTATCGAAATCCGGCTCGCCCGCGGCGAGACTCAGAATGTCGCGGCCGGCGGCGCGCAGTTCCGCGGCTTTGGCGGACACCGCCATCGTCGGCGAGGGCTTGACCGCCTGGGCGCGGTGTGACGGGTGAATCTCCAACGACAATCTCTCTGCAGGCAGGGTCGTGGTGTAATATAGCCGAACCGTTCCGCGCGCAGGTAATCGTGTCTAACTCATTTAATCTCACCGCCGATTTCGAACCGGCCGGTGGTCAGCCCGAATCCATCGCAAAACTCGTCGACGGGATCACCGCAGGACTCGCGCACCAGACGTTGCTCGGGGTGACCGGGTCCGGCAAGACGTACACGATCGCGAACGTCATCGAGAAGATACAGCGTCCGGCGATCGTGCTCGCGCCGAATAAGACGCTCGCCGCGCAGCTATACGGGGAAATGCGCGACTTCTTCCCGCAGAACGCGGTTGAGTATTTCGTGTCGTATTACGATTACTACCAGCCCGAGGCCTACGTTCCGTCGTCCGATACCTATATCGAAAAGGACGCGTCGATTAACGATCACATCGAGCAAATGCGATTGTCGGCGACGAAGGCATTGATGGAACGTCCCGATGCGATCATCGTCGCGACGGTCTCGGCAATTTACGGCCTCGGCGATCCGAACGAGTACCACGGCATGGTGCTGCATCTGAAACGCGGCGACACGATCGACCAGCGCGCGATCCTGCGCCGTCTCGCGGAACTGCAATATACGCGTAACGACCTCGATCTCGTTCGCGGCACGTACCGGGTACGCGGTGAAATTATCGACATTTTTCCGGCCGAATCGGAACGCCATGCCGTTCGGGTCGAACTGTTTGATACGGAAATCGAGTCGCTCGCTTATTTCGATCCGTTGACCGGTGAAGTGTTGCGTCGTGTACCACGTCTCACGGTGTATCCGAAAACGCATTACGTGACTTCGCGGCAGACCGTGCTCGATTCTGTCGAGGCGATCAAAATAGAACTCGTCGAACGGCTCGAACAGCTTCGCTCGGCGAACAAGCTCGTCGAGGCGCAGCGACTTGAACAACGTACGCGTTTCGATATCGAAATGATGATCGAAATCGGCTACTGCTCCGGCATCGAAAATTATTCGCGCTATCTCTCGGGCCGCAAGGCGGGCGAACCGCCGCCAACCCTGTTTGAATATCTGCCGAAAAATACCCTGCTCGTCGTGGACGAGAGTCACGTCACTATTCCTCAGCTTGGCGGCATGTACCGGGGCGATCGATCGCGCAAGGAAAACCTCGTGGAATTCGGCTTTCGTTTGCCTTCGGCGCTCGATAACCGGCCGCTGCGGTTCGACGAGTTCGAACGGATGGCGCCGCAAACCATCTTCGTCTCCGCGACGCCGGGATCCTACGAAGGCGAGCACGCCGGCCAGGTCGTCGAACTCGTTGTCCGTCCGACCGGATTGATCGATCCGGACGTCGAAATTCGGCCAGCGGTGACCCAGGTCGATGATCTGTTGTCAGAAATCAACATCCGGGTGGAACGTCGCGAGCGCGTGCTGGTGACGACGCTGACAAAACGCATGGCCGAGGACCTGACAGATTATCTTGCCGAACACGGCGTGCGGGTGCGCTATCTGCACTCCGATGTCGACACGGTGGAGCGGGTCGAAATTTTGCGCGATCTGCGCCTCGGGGAGTTCGACGTGCTCGTGGGTATTAACCTGCTGCGCGAAGGGCTCGATTTACCCGAAGTCTCGCTCGTCGCGATCCTCGATGCGGATAAAGAAGGGTTTTTGCGTTCCGACCGCTCGCTCATACAAACCGTCGGGCGCGCCGCGCGCAACATCGCCGGCCGGGCAATACTGTATGCGGACTCGACGACGGGTTCGATGCAGCGTGCGCTCGAGGAGATGGAACGCCGGCGCACGGTGCAGCTGGCGTTTAACGAGGAGCACGGAATTACACCGGCCGGCATTCAGAAGTCGGTGCCGGATATCATGGAAGGCGCCTATGCCAGCGGACCCGGGAAGGTGCGCGTGCTGCGGAAAGTCGCCGAGGAATATCGCGAATACCGGGATTTGACGAGCGAGCAGCTAATGGCCGAAGTGAAAAAACTCGAAGACCAGATGTACGAACACGCGCGGGATCTCGAGTTCGAGCAGGCGGCGAAGCTGCGTGACCAGGTCGAGGACATCAAGGCCCGATTTCTTGATATGCCAAAACACACGTTGGCGTAACGTCCCGGCGACCGGTATCACGCGGCCGCGTTGGCCGAAAACGAACTCGCCCCCATTGGTTTGTCGAGAAGCTTTACATCCAAAATTTCCAAATAACACGTTGTTTATAAACAAATAAACACGTTTTGCCGGATTCCCGCCCGCGCAAAGCAAGACCTGCATCACAATGATCGCGTTAGCGAACTTTACACGCTGCGCCCGATTCGGCGCGAGTTCGCGCTTCATCATCTGTAACACCCATAACACATTGAAATATAAAGGGAACAGTCAACCCTGGCCCGGCAATTGCAGGCATCCGTGTATTGAATCACCGGAGTAAAGACAATGCCGAAACGATGGCATTCCCGTTCCATCATGCGTCTCATATTGATCCTGCTCAGCGCGGGTGTGATGTCGAACGTGCCGGCACTGTTAATCGTCCCGACCGCCCTGAATGGTAATCACCTGACCCCGAGCCTGGCGGCGGCACCGAACGAACTCGGTTTCGCCGTCCGCTTCGAACAGCTGACTGAATTGCGCTTCGATGTATTGATCGAAAGTCACGACGACCCGTTTACGCCGATTGCAGTGATGGGGCTGATCGAGAACCTGACCGTCCACCCGTGGGGCGCGCTCACCATGAGCCTCGGCGGTGGCGCGACCCTGACCGAGATCGGGAACCCGATTCCGCAAAGCCTCGTCACGGCATTTTCGCGTGACACCGTTGCCGGATTTTCCTTCGATCCGCCGTTCGCGCCGAACGCCGCGGGCGTATTCGGTGACGCGGTGCCGTGGCTGATTAATACACATGGCGCGCGGACGTTCAGCATCGGGTTGCGGCCGAGCTTGCCGCCCGAGGCCGCCACCGTGCCCGAACCGGCTACGGCGGCACTGTTCATTCTGGGTTGTCTGCTGATCCGCTATCGACCCCGACGATTATTGGCCCGAACCCGCGATTGATGCGCGAAGCAACGAGCTGCGATCGCACGGCGCATGAATGGGCCGTGTTCCTCGTTGCGATGAAAGGCGAAGGCGTCGTTGCGGCCCCTCACGATCGAGTATGGTTGCTGCGAAGAAATTACTGTATCCTTCGCTCCGCTGTGCTCCGAGGTCGAAGTTAAAAGACGTATTCCAATCGTTTTTCGAGTTCAGACTTCAAGTACAACAGGCGCGTAGCTCAGCTGGTTAGAGCACCACCTTGACATGGTGGGGGTCGTTGGTTCGAGTCCAATCGCGCCTACCAAATTCGTCGTATTCCGATGTTGCGTTCACCCGCGTGCGAAAGCACGCGGCGTGTTTGCGTGATGCGCTGCCGACGAAACGAGACGAACGATGGCCCCTCGTATCGGCCACGGAGGAACGACAGATGCCTGCCATTACGCTTCCTGACGGAAGTATCCGCGAATTTGATCACGCCGTGAGCGTCGCCGACGTCGCCGCTGCCATCGGGCCGGGGCTTGCCAGGGCCGCGCTTGCCGGACGGGTTGATGGTGAACTCGTGGACACCTCGCATCTGATCGGCGACGACGCGGACCTCGCCATCGTCACTGCGAAAGATGACGATGGCCTCGAAGTGATCCGTCACAGTTCGGCCCATCTCCTCGCGCAGGCGGTGAAAGATCTGTTCCCGGAGGCACAAGTCACCATCGGTCCCGTTATCGAGGATGGCTTCTACTACGATTTTGCGTTCGAGCGTTCGTTCACGCCCGAAGACCTCGAAGCGATCGAAAATCGGATGGCGTCTCTTGCCGCTGAGGATTTTACCGTCGAGCGATCGGTCATGATGCGCGATGAGGCTGTCGGGTTTTTCAAAGACATGGGCGAAGCCTACAAGGCGGAGATCATCGAATCGATTCCGGCCGATCAGGAAATTTCGCTGTACCGGCAGGGCGAATTCATCGATTTGTGCCGCGGCCCGCATGTGCCGAACACGGCGCATCTGAAAGCATTCAAATTGATGAAGATCGCCGGTGCCTACTGGCGCGGCGATTCCCGTAACGAGATGCTGCAGCGGATCTACGGCACGGCGTGGTCGGATAAAAAGGCGCTCAAGGGCTACCTGCACCGCATGGCCGAGGCCGAAAAGCGGGATCACCGAAAAATCGGCAAACAACTCGACCTTTTCCACTTCCAGGAAGAGGCGCCAGGGATGGTGTTCTGGCACCAGAAAGGGTGGACGCTTTACCAGCTCGTCGAAGCCTACATCCGCCAAAAATGCGAAGCCGCCGGTTACCAGGAAGTCCATACGCCGCAGGTACTCGATCGTTCGCTGTGGGAACGTTCCGGGCACTGGGATAAATTTCACGACATGATATTCGCGACGCACTCGGAGCACCGCGAGTACGCGATCAAGCCGATGAATTGCCCCGGCCACATCCAGATCTTCAACCACGCGTTGCGGAGCTACCGGGATTTGCCGTACAAGATCGCGGAATTCGGCGTCGTCCATCGCAATGAACCCTCGGGCACGCTGCACGGCTTGTTGCGCGCCCGCCGCTTCACCCAGGATGACGCGCACATATTCTGTACCGAGGAGCAGCTGCAACGAGAAGTGGGTGAGCTGATCGACCTCACGTTCGATGTCTACCGTGAATTCGGTTTCGAGGACATCGAGGTGGCGTTGTCGTTGCGTCCGGAGCAGCGGGTCGGCGCGGATGAACTGTGGGACAAGGCCGAGGCCGCGCTCGCAGAGGCATTGAAAGCGAAAAACCTCGAATTCGTGACCCAGCCGGGCGAGGGCGCGTTTTACGGCCCGAAAATCGAGTTTACCCTGCGCGACTGTATCGGCCGGGTGTGGCAGTGCGGTACTGTACAGGTCGATTTCTCGATGCCGGACCGGCTCGGTGCGAAGTACGTCGCCGACGGCGGCGACCGGCGCGTGCCGGTCATGATCCATCGCGCAATTCTCGGATCGCTGGAGCGATTTATAGGAATTTTGATAGAACACCACGCCGGTTTGCTGCCGACCTGGCTCGCGCCAATCCAGTGTTCCGTCCTCAGCATTACCGAGCAGTACGCCGATTACGCCGCGGAAGTCGCACAATCCTTGAAAAATCAAGGGGTCCGGGCAGATTCAGACTTGAGAAACGAGAAAATCGGGCTTAAAATCCGCGAGCACACTTTGCAACGCATCCCGTTCATGCTGATTGTCGGCGAACGGGAGGTCGAAAATAAAACGGTAGCCGTGCGCACACGAGGCGGAGAAGACCTGGGTGCGATGTCGCTGAGCGATTTCGTCACCCATCTTCGGGAACCCGCCGTGTAGCACGGCTATTGTTGTTTTGGAGGAATACGAATATCGCTGCAGACAAGAAGAATCGCGTCAACGCTGACATCACTTCACCCCAGGTGCGGTTGATAACAGCAGACGGTGAAAATGTTGGCGTCGTGGCTATCGACGATGCACGGCAACAAGCTCAGGACAGTCAGCTGGATTTGGTCGAAATCGTACCGAATGCCGAACCACCCGTATGTCGGGTGATGGACTTCGGCAAGTACCTGTTCGACCTGAACAAGAAAAAATCCGCGGCGAAGAAAAAGCAGAAGCAGATCCAGGTCAAGGAAATCAAATTTCGCCCGGGGACGGACGACGGTGATTACGAGATCAAGCTGCGCAACCTGAAGCGATTTTTGGAACACGGCGATAAAGTTAAAGTGACATTACGCTTCCGCGGGCGCGAAATGGCCCACCAGGAGCTCGGCGCACAAATGCTGAAGCGAGTGGAAGGAGACTTGTCGGAATTAGGATCGGTCGAGCAATTCCCGAAAATGGAAGGCCGACAGATGGTTATGGTCATTGCGCCGAAGCGCGTGTGAGCCGGACGATTTATTTTTAGGAGTTTATGATGCCCAAGATTCGGACCAACAGAGGCGCGGCGAAGCGTTTCTCCAAGACGGGCACGGGGCGTATCAAACGCCGCCATTCGCACAAGCGTCACATCCTGACGAAGAAGAGCCCGAAGCGGAAGCGCCATTTACGGCACGACGCGCTGATCGCACACGCGGACGAAGCCGCCGTGCGACAAATGATCCCGACACTGTAGGATCGAGGAGATTAAGTCATGCCACGAGTAAAACGCGGTGTTCAGGCTCACGCCCGGCACAAAAAAGTAATCGATCAGGCGAAGGGCTATCGGGGTCGGCGCAAAAACATTTATCGCGTTGCCAAACAGGCCGTCACGAAAGCAGGGCAGTACGCTTACCGCGATCGCCGGCAGCGTAAACGCCAGTTCCGCGCGCTGTGGATCATGCGCATCAATGCGGCCGCACGCTTGTTCGACCTCAGTTATTCGCGCTTCATTAACGGCCTGAGCAAAGCCGATATTGAAATCGATCGCAAGATCCTCGCCGACCTTGCGGTCAACGACCGCGAAGCGTTCGGCCAGTTGGCGGAACAGGCCAAGGCCGCACTGGCCAGCTGAGCCGGCGATGACGGTCTGTGTACCGTCACACCTGACAGTACGGGGAAAGGCCAAGGCCTTTCCCCGCTTGGTTTAAAGCCCCGAAATTTCCGCTGCACCGTAGAATAATGTCCGCACCGAGTGAAATCGTCGAAACCGCGACGGCCGAAGCGGCGTCCGCCCCGTCGCTCGACGCGCTAGATGCTGTCCGGGTGAAGTATCTCGGCAAGAAGGGCGCGCTCACGGAACAACTCAAAAACCTCGGCAAGTTACCGGCGGAAGAACGACGTGAAGCGGGCCGCCTGATTAACAGTGCGAAGCAGGAAGTGACGGCCGCGCTGGAACTGCGCAAGACGGGGCTGGAAGCGGCGCAACTCGAAGCGGACCTCGCCAGCGCCCATATCGATGTGACTCTGCCGGGCCGCGGCACCGGGGTCGGTGCGACACACCCGATTACGCTGACCATGACCCGCATCGAAGAGTTGTTCGTGCGCGCGGGTTTCGAAGTCTGTGACGGCCCGGAAGTCGAAGACGATTACCATAATTTCGAAGCGCTCAATATCCCGGCACATCATCCGGCGCGCGCCATGCACGATACGTTTTACTTTGGCGATGGCACGCTCCTGAGAACGCATACCTCGCCGGTACAGGTCCGCGTCATGGAATCGCGTCAGCCGCCGTTACGAATCATCGCGCCCGGGCGTGTTTACCGGTGTGACTATGATCAGACGCATTCACCGATGTTTCATCAGGTGGAAGGTTTGTTGATCGACAAGGCGGTGACCATGGGTGATCTGAAGGGCGTGCTGCAGGAGTTTCTGCGTGCGTTTTTCGAGCAGGACGATCTCGAGATGCGCTTTCGGCCGTCCTACTTTCCGTTTACCGAACCGTCGGCAGAAGTCGATATCCGCTTGCAGTCCGAGCACGGCATCAGCGACTGGCTCGAAGTACTCGGGTGCGGCATGGTCCACCCGAAAGTTCTCGCCAATGTTGGTATCGACGGTGAAAACTATCGCGGCTTTGCTTTCGGCCTGGGGGTCGAACGGCTCGCGATGCTCCGGTACGGCGTTAACGATCTGCGTTTGTTTTTTGAAAACGATCTGCAGTTTCTACGGCAGTTCTGAAATGTTGCTCTGGACTGACGGCGGCGCCGCATGAAAATCAGCACGCAATGGCTGGCCGAATGGGTAACCTCGCCCATGCCGCACGATCGACTCGCCGAACGTCTGACGATGGCGGGACTCGAAGTCGACTCCGTCGAACCCGTGATGCCGGGACTGTCCGGTGTATCCGTTGCCAGGGTGACCGAGGCGAGCACGCACCCGAACGCCGATCGCCTGTCGTTGTGCCGGGTAGATACCGGGTCCGGTGAGAGCGATGTCGTTTGCGGCGCGCCTAACGTCCGCGCGGGCCTTATGGTCGCGCACGCGGCGCCCGGTGCCGTGTTACCGGACGGCAAGCGAATCGACAATGCCGTTATCCGCGACGTCGCCTCGGCGGGTATGTTGTGCTCGGCGGTCGAACTTGGTCTCGGTGACGATGCTGGCGGTCTGATCGAATTACCCGAAGATGCGCCGCTCGGCGCGTCCCTGCGGGACTACCTTGGTCTCGATGACGAGATCATCGATATCGAACTGACACCGAATCGCGGTGATTGCCTGTCGATGATAGGGGTGGCCCGTGAAGTGGCGGCCCTGACCGGTGCTCCCATGCGCGCGATCGACGTTCCGGCAGTGTCGGCCCAATCGAGCACCGAGTTCGCGATCGACATTGTCGCGCCCGCCAGCTGCCCGCGCTATGCGGGACGCATAATCCAGGGAGTCAATGCGGCCGCGCCGACCCCGATGTGGATGGTAGAGCGCCTGCGCCGTGCCGGGGTGCGCAGCATCAGCGCTGTCGTCGACGTGACGAATTACGTCATGCTCGAACTCGGCCAGCCGATGCACGGCTTCGATCTCGGCCGATTGAACGGTCAGATTATCGTCCGTAACGCAGCAAACGGCGAGAGCGTCGAGCTGCTGGACGGGCAGACCATCGAACTCGACGAAGACACGCTCGTCATTGCGGATTCGGTCGGCGCCGTGGCGCTTGCCGGCGTCATGGGCGGCGGGCCGAGCGGGGTCGAAGCCCATACGCAGAACGTGTTTCTCGAAAGCGCCTATTTCGATCCGATCAAGCTGGCGGGAGTCGCACGCCGCTACCGCCTGCACACGGATGCCTCGCATCGCTTCGAACGGGGCGTCGATTTTACGGGTCAGGAACGCGCCATCGAACGGGCAACCCAACTGATACTCGATATCTGCGGCGGCGAGCCCGGCCCCGTGAGCGTCGCCGAAGAGCGGTCGGAAATTCCGGTCCGCACCGCGATTAGCCTGAGGCGAACCGAAGTACAACGCCTGATCGGGATTACTTTGTCCGAGGCCGAGATCCGGGATTTCCTCGAAAAACTCGACTGCGTGGTTACCGAAGACGCTGGCCGGTTGAGCGTGACACCGCCGGATTTCCGCTTCGATCTCGAACTCGAGGCCGATTTGCTCGAAGAATTGGCCCGCATGATCGGTTACGACAATATCCCGGCGACATTGCCGAGCGCGAGCATGACCCTGGCGGGCGGGAGCGAGCGCCGTGACGCGGACCAGCAGATCCGAAGCTACCTAATAGCTCAAGGGTATTACGAAGCTATTACTTATAGCTTTATCGAAGATGAGGACTGTCGCGCCATCGCGCCGGACAAGCAGGCTCATCGACTCGAAAATCCGATATCGAGCGACATGTCGGTCATGCGGACTTCGGTATGGCCCGGCCTGATCAGAACCGCGAATTACAACCTGAACCGTCAGCACGAAGACATCCGTTTCTTCGAACTCGGCATGGTCTTTGAACAGACGAATCCGGGACTTCAGCAACGCCACGTGCTGTCCGGGATTGCCGTCGGCCGCGTGCAGCCGGAGCAATGGGGCGCGGAATCGAGGAATATCGATTTTTTCGATTTAAAACAAACGATTGCAGGAGTTTTGTCGAGCCTCGGACAAGTTGATTTCGATTGGGTGGCCGGGTCTGATGCCGCGCTGCACCCGGGTCAGTCCGCAGACCTGCTTTGCGCCGGTAACCGGGTCGGGCGGGTCGGATTGTTGCACCCGTCGACCGCGCGGCATTTCGACCTCGAGCACGAGGCGATCGTGTTCGAGGTTGAACTCGAAAAGCTGCCGCCGCGGCCGCTGCCGGCCTACTCGCCAATCTCCAAATTCCCTTCGGTCCGCCGCGATCTCAGCATCGTCGTTGACCAGGGTGTGGCGGCCGGAACCCTGCTCGATGCGGTCCGCCAGGTCGGGGGCGAATCACTAAAGTACCTGCAGTTGTTTGACGAATATCGAGGCCAAGGTATTGATTCAGACAAAAAAAGTCTGACGATAGGCTTGATTTTTCAGGCTCATTCGAGCACTCTTAGGGATGAGGAAATCGAAGCGACGATGGAGCGCGTGCTAGCGGCGCTGCAATCGGACTTCGGGGGCACTTTGAGGCATTAGCTTATGGCACTGACAAAAGCCGATATGGCGGAACGGTTATTTGAGGATCTTGGCCTCAATAAACGTGAAGCTAAAGAGCTCGTCGAGGCCTTCTTCGAAGAGGTCCGTGGCTCACTGGAAGTGGGTCGCCAAGTCAAATTGTCGGGTTTCGGCAACTTCGATCTCCGCGATAAGAATCAACGACCGGGGCGGAATCCCAAAACTGGCGAGGAGATTCCGATCAGCGCGCGGCGCGTCGTGACGTTCAGACCCGGTCAAAAACTTAAAGCCCGAGTAGAAGCCTATGCTGGAAGCGTCGAACAATAACGAACTGCCCGCTATTCCCGGTAAACGCTACTTCACAATTGGCGAAGTCAGCGACCTCTGCGCGGTTAAACCGCACGTCCTGAGGTACTGGGAACAAGAGTTTCCGCAGCTCAAACCCATCAAGCGACGAGGGAACCGACGCTACTACCAGAGACAGGACGTCATATTAATACGGCAAATCAGAAGCCTCTTGTATGAGCACGGCTTCACGATCGGCGGTGCCCGGCAACGGTTGTCCGGCGACGAGGTCAAGGCCGACAGCAGCATGAGTCAGCAAATCGTGCGGCAGTTGCGGGTCGAACTCGAAGAAGTGCTCGATATCCTGCGGCGCTGAGCCGCCGCAGATTCGACTGGCCGGCATTGTGTCACTGCGGTTGTAGGTTTTGCCTGCAATCGCCAACAATCCCCTGCCCGGATCAGAAGCGCATCGCGGATCTGACGCTGCGGGCTGTTATAATTTCTCGCGATTACGGGGTATAGCTCAGTCTGGTAGAGCACTCGGCTGGGGGCCGAGCGGTCGGCGGTTCGAATCCGTCTACCCCGACCAATCCGTTATCAAAGACTCCTTACGGACGATCGCGCTCCTGTGCGCCATAGCGGCGCTGCCCGGATGCGGCGACACGAGCGCTGAGGCATTGTTCGAGCGGGGCGCGTACGGCCGTTCCTATCCCGCATTCGAAGCGCGCGCGGAGCGCGACGAAGGGACGGCGCTCAACTACCTCGGCGTCCACCATTACCTCGGACTCGGGGTCAGGCGCGATTATGAGCGCGCCGCCGGTTTTTTCGAGCGCGCGGCCATCGCCGGTCACATCGGCGCACAGCGCAATCTCGGTATCCTCTACATGCGCGGATTCGGCGTGAAACAGGACCGGGTGAAAGCCTACGCCTGGTTCTACGCATCGTATGAAGCCGGCGACCCTTATGCTTTCAAGTATCTCGCCTACGTCGCCGATTACATTACACCGAACCAATCCATGGGTGCGCGGCGCTGGGTCGTTGAATTCCTGCGTGACGCCCGGATCTGATTCACAAAATGTTGCGAAGCGATAGCCACATCGTCGCGCAACTGATTCATACTCAAAAGCGGCTGGAAACGAGGACTTATCTGACATGTGTGGAATCGTCGGGGCCGTAGCCCAGCGTTATGTAGCACCCATTCTTCTGGAAGGTCTCAAGCGCCTCGAATATCGCGGCTACGATTCGGCCGGCATGGCGACGATCAACGGAGAAACGCATATCGAGCGGATCCGGGCGCTCGGCAAGGTGAAATTTCTCGAGGAAAAGCTCGACAAGGATCCCCTGAACGCGGGCCTCGGTATTGCGCACACGCGCTGGGCAACCCACGGCGAACCCAGTACCCGCAACGCGCACCCGCATGTTTGCCGCGATAAGGTCGCGCTCGTGCACAACGGCATTATCGAAAACCATGCGTGTCTGCGCGACAAACAACTTGCCGCGGGCCATGAATTTACCTCTGAAACCGACACCGAAGTGGTCGTGAACCAGGTGTACGACCAACTCGACAAGGGGCTGTGCCTGCTCGACGCGGTGACCGCAACAACGAAAGAACTCGAAGGTGCCTATGCGCTTGGGGTGGTGGCCACGAGCGAGCCGGATCGGCTGGTCGCGGCACGCCGCGGCAGCCCGCTCGTGATCGGCCTCGGCATTGGCGAGAATTTTATCGCCTCTGACGTGTTCGCCCTTTTGCCTGTCACGCAGCGGTTTATTTTTCTCGAAGATGGCGACATCGCCGATATCACGCGTAACAGCATCACGATTTACGACGCCGACGGTACCGTCGTCAAGCGTCCCGAAACCGTCTCGGAACTGTCTCCCGACGCGGCAGAAAAATCCGGTTACCGGCATTTCATGCTGAAGGAGATCTTCACCCAGCCGCGCGCAGTCTCGGAAACGCTCGAGGGCCGAATTCAGGGCGGCGATGTACCGGACAGTATTTTCGGGCCCAATGGCACGGAAATCCTCGATGGGGTCAAGGCAGTCACGATCGTTGCCTGTGGCACGAGTTATCACGCCGGATTGATCGCGCGTTACTGGTTGGAAGGACTCGCCGGCGTGCCGTGTTCGGTGGAGGTCGCGAGCGAATTTCGTTACCGGCGACCGGTCGTTCTCGAAGGCACCCTGTTTGTCACCATTTCCCAGTCCGGCGAGACCGCAGACACGCTCGCAGCGTTGCGCGAAGCGAAAAACTCGGGTTTTGCCCACTCGCTCGCGATCTGTAACGTGCCGGAGAGTTCGCTTACCCGTGAATCGGAACTCGTTTTAATGACGCGCGCGGGGCCGGAAATCGGGGTTGCCTCGACCAAGGCGTTCACGACACAACTCGTCGCATTAATGCTGCTCGTCGTCGCTCTCGGACGGCGCCACGGAATGGGTGCTGCGGACGTTAAATCCCTCGTTGGCCAACTCGAAAGCCTCCCCGGGAAAATCAATACGGCGCTCGAATTGAACGATGCGATTGCAAAACTCGCCGAACGCTTCGTCAACAAGCATCACATGTTGTATCTCGGCCGCGGATCGATGTATCCCGTGGCGATGGAAGGCGCTCTCAAGCTGAAAGAAATTTCGTACATCCATGCTGAAGCGTATCCGGCCGGCGAATTGAAGCACGGCCCGCTGGCCCTCGTCGACGAGGATATGCCGGTACTGTCGGTCGCGCCGAATAACGAGTTGCTCGAAAAGCTTAAATCTAACCTCGAAGAGGTGCGCGCGCGCGGCGGGGAGTTGTATATCTTCGCGGATTCAACCGTCGACGTATCGTTAAACCCGGATATCCATATCCTCGACGTAGCGCCGGTGGAAGACCCGATCGCCCCAATCATTTATACCGTTCCGTTGCAATTGTTCTCCTACCACGTGGCGGTATTGAAAGGCGCCGATGTCGACCAGCCGCGCAACCTCGCGAAGTCGGTCACTGTCGAATAAGGGCACTGGCTCCGTGCAACCGTGCGTGAATAAGATCCTTACAGTTCAGACGATACCGTAGCCAGTAGCTACAACCCTCTGAGCAATTTATAATTTCAGGCTGAACAGCAAAAGGCACAGTACAGTCGTGACGAGGCAAGAGACGACAACGGAAGGTCGGCTGCTGGTGGTCGATGACGACCCCGACATGCTGAACCTCCTAGCCAAATGGCTGAACGGCGCCGGCTACGATGTCGGGGTTGCATCGGGTGGCGAAGACGCGCTCGGACAGATCGAAATCACCCGGCCCGATCTCGTCATCACCGATTTGTTCATGGATGGCATGGACGGGATGGCGCTGCTGACTGAAATACACAACCGCAATCCGCTTATTCCCGTGATCATGCTGAGCGGCCAGGCGCAGATCCCCGACGCCGTACGCGCGACCCATCTCGGCACCGCAGCGTTTCTCACGAAACCGATCGAAAAGGCGGATCTGCTCGATGCTGTCACCCGTCACGCGCGATTCAGCGGGGGAAGTCCCGCGGAAGGGCAATTCGGACAAGGGGTGATCCACCGCAGCTCGGTGATGGGCGAATTGCTCGAGCAGGCGGAGATGCTTGCGGCGGGTGATATCACGGTATTCATCAACGGCGAAACCGGCACCGGCAAGGAAGTCCTCGCGAAAGCCATCCACGACGCGAGCCCGCGCTCCGCGGCGCCTTTTGTCGGAGTGAATTGCGGTGCGATCCCGGAGCAGTTACTTGAATCGGAATTGTTCGGTCACGAAAAAGGTGCGTTCACCGGTGCCAACGTCAAACACGAAGGCCTGTTCAAGGCGGCCGACGGCGGCACGCTGTTTCTTGATGAAATTGGTGACATGCCGCTCGACCTGCAGGTGAAACTGCTGCGCGTATTGCAGGATTTTGAAATTCGTCCGGTCGGCTCAACGAGCAGTATTCCGGTGAACGTGCGGGTTATTTCCGCCACGCATAACGATCTCGATCAATTGGTTGAACGCGGAGAATTTCGCGAAGATTTGTATTACCGCCTCAATGTCGTGCCGATGCATATGCCAAGCCTGCGTGAGCGCCGTGAGGATATCGGTATTCTCCTCGACCATTTTCTTGCGCGCCACGCGGAAAAAACGAGCGGAAAAATCAAGCGCTTTGATGCCGACGCGCTGGAATACCTGAACGCGGCGTCGTGGCCGGGCAATGTGCGTCAATTGTCCAACGCGGTTGAGTTGTGCGCGACATTGACGAAAGGCGAGGTGATTCCGATCGCCATGGCACAGAAAGCACTGCGCGAAGAGCCAGGGCGAATTCAGACGCTGAAAGATGCGAAGCTCGCATTCGAGCGGAAGTACATCATCAGCGTCCTGCGTGTGGCCAACGGTAACGTTGCCAACGCGGCGCGCATAGCCGGGCGTAATCGCACGGAGTTTTATAAACTTCTCGGCCAGCACGGCATCGATGCGGGCGATTTTCGACCGGGCGCCGATTAAAGCGCCCACACTGTAGCAACCTAACGATCTGAGGGAGTTCCGAATTGAGCGACAAGATCATCATTAACGTCGATCCCGATCTTGAAGACCTGATCCCCGGTTTTTTGAGTAACCGGGCAAAGGATGTCGCGTCGATACGCGAATTGGTCGAGGCGTCGGATTTCGATGCAATCAAAATTCTGGGACACAGTATGAAAGGTGCGGGAGGCGGTTACGGATTCGACCGGATTACCGAACTCGGTGACATCATCGAAAGCGCCGCGGAGGTTGCGGACGCCACGACGATCCGCGACGCAAACGAAAAACTCGACGACTATCTCTCGCGAGTCGAACCGGTCAGCGACGCCTGACCGCGAGACGCGCCGCGACCTGCCCCGATGACCGGCGAACAGGAAAATCCTGCCTCAATCTGGTTTTTCTACTTCGTCGCCGCTGCGCTCGGCATCTCGTTTCTGGTGACATTGCTGGTTCTCGCGTGGGACAACGTTGTCGAACGCGAGGTGCAAAAATTCGCCTACGAATCACTGTCGATTGACGACACGGTGCGCACGAATGTGCGGGCTGCCGACGACGCGATCGAAAATTTCGCTTCGCTGCTCGAAGCCGTGCCGAATCTGACCCCTCGGCAAATCAAGCGCTATGCCGATGACGTCCTCGGCCGCTTTCATTTTGTCTCGGCGCTGGGTGTCTACCGCGTTGACGGCGACCGGCGCTTTACGCGTTCGTTTACTGCCCCTGGCGACCGTTCCGTGCTTCCGGAAACCGTCGCGCCGGGCGATGACGACCCCCTTGCCATCGGGTTTGACGCCGCGTTGCAAGGAACCGCGCCGATACCCACCGGCATTGTTGGCACCGGCCCGACGGATCGGCGTTACCTGTTGCTGAAGGCGCTTGGTGCGACGAGCAGCCAGCATAACCGCGCGGATATTGTAGCGCTGGCAATCGATCCACGGGCCGTATTCGGCGATGTTGGTGAGCGGCCGTACATGACGCTGCGCCTGTTGTCCGAGTCGGAAGGCGTGGGCGGTCGCCAGTTGTTGTACCAGCGCGTCCCCGCGGCGGCAGACGGGCTCGCGATCGACAAGCTGGAAGAAAGTACCCAAGTGCGCTTCGAACGCTATTCGATGCGACTCAATGCGGGCCGCGAGACTTACTGGGCCGACCTCGAAAAAGGACTGCTGTTTACCGGTCTCGTGTTGGGTGCCGGGGTGACGCTGCTGTTGATTGCGCTGGCCCGGGCGAAAGACCTGCAGGCGCGCGAACTTCGCGCCCGCAACCGGGTCATCGAAGACCAGGTGCAACGGCAGACCCGGGAACTGGCGGAAGCCCGTGATCAGGCGCTGGAAGCGTCGCGTGTGAAATCGGATTTTCTCGCCAGCATGAGCCACGAGATCCGTACCCCGCTCAACGCGATCATCGGTATGGCGGAGCTGTTGTCAGAGACGAAACTGTCAGCGGATCAGGATAAATATGTCGGCGTTTTCAGGAACGCGGGCGAAGCGCTGCTCAGCCTCGTCAACGACATACTCGATTTGTCGAAAATCGAGGCCGAGCAACTCATTCTTGAACACATCGAGTTCGATGTCCGCGAAGTCGTCGAGCAATCTGCCGAGCTGTACGCCTTGAAGACGGCGGCGAAGGGTGTCGAACTCGCGGCTCACGTGGGTCCCGACGTTCCGCCGGTGTTGTTGGGCGATCCCGGGCGATTACGGCAGGTGATCCTGAACCTGATTGGCAACGCGATAAAATTCACGGAGACCGGTGAAATCGTCATCGAAGTGAAGGCTCCGGCGTCGGCTGGTGACCCGGTGAAGCTGGCGTTTGCCGTCGCTGATACGGGCATCGGGATCCCACCGGAAAAACTCGAATCCATCTTCGGCAGTTTTACCCAGGTTGATTCATCGACCACGCGCAAATACGGTGGCACCGGACTCGGACTGACGATTTCGAAAAAACTGGTCGAGATCATGGGCGGCCGTATCTGGGTAGAAAGCAGCGAAGGCGAGGGCAGCACGTTTAAATTCGACATCGAATTCGAGCGCGGTCATGTCGTGCCGCAGGTCGCCGCAGCGACAACGCCAAGCCTCGGAAAGATGCCGGTCCTCGTGATCGATGACAGTGAAACGAACCGCTTAATCCTGCGTGAAGCGCTGCAGTCCGAGGGCGCCGAGGTGACCGAGTGCGGGAGCGGGGCCGAGGCGGTCGAGGTATACGAAAACGCGATAGAAGCCGGCTCCCCGTTTCAGTTGGTGTTGTGCGACGTGCGCATGCCGGGCATGGACGGGTTTGAGGCGATCGAATCGCTCGTGAATCTCGGCGGATCAATCAAAACGGTTATGATGCTGACGTCCTCGAACCTGAACGAAGACCTGGAACGCGCGCGCTCGATGGGTCTCGGTGCCTACCTGGTCAAACCGGTGAAACGCTCCGAACTGCTGCGCACGATCGGCGACGTACTCGGCGAATCGCAAAGTCCGGAGAAAGACAACGCGACCGCCTCGACGGATGCAGGGGGGGCGCGCCGTTCGATATTGCTCGTCGAAGACAATCCGGACAACAGGCTGCTCATCAAGGCGTATCTGAAGCGGGAACCGTACGATGTCGACGAAGCTGAAAATGGCGAAGAAGCGCTGACCCTGTACAAGTCGAAATCCTACGACCTCGTTCTCATGGACGTGCAGATGCCGATCATGGACGGCCATGCCGCGACGCGCGCGATCCGTGAGCACGAATCGTCGACGGGCGTAGCCGCGATCCCCGTGATTGCCCTGACTGCGCATGCAATCAAGGAGGATATGGAGAAAAGCCTCGCCGCGGGTTGTTCAGCGCACCTGACGAAGCCGATCAAGAAACAAACATTACTGTCCGCTCTGGCGGAACACCTCGGCACCGCCCCGACTGACTGAGCCAGCCTCCGGTCCGGCAGGCCCGCGACTGTCGCCCTGCGGTGACACAATGTGACGCTGGGCGTTCAATCCCTCGTTACCCTGACTGTACTTCGATTTCCACAAACGGGGCTGGCATCGATTGATTATTTTTTAACTATTTGATTTATATGAATATAATTCATTGTTTGATCAGCATTCCGCACGTTCGCGCGGATTGATTTCAGACTTGGCACGCTCGTTGCTCGTCTTAATGCCGTATCACGAAAAAATAACAATATTTCGTACGGAAAAGTTGAGTCGGCGACGACTCCCTATGGACCGGGCAACGACCACATGCTGCGAATTTTCAGGCACTACATACCCAAATCACTCATTTTGCTGTGCATGGCGGAGTGCCTGATCCTGCTCGTGTCCATTTACATCGGTGCGACGTTCGATCTCGCGACCGGTTCGTTCGCGCATTCTGTCGCGTTCGAGAGCAATCCCTCTGCATTATGGTGGCAGGCGTTCGTATTCTGTCTGGCGATGCTGGCCGGCATGGTTGCGATGGGTTTTTACCAGCGGGATCAGCGCGATGGCCCGCTCGGCACCATTATCCGGCTGACCCTGAGCTTTTTCGTGGGTCTGCTCGTCATGGTGATGATTCACATCGCCAATCCCGGACTGGTCGTCGGCGGTCTCGCTTTCGTGGTCGCGCTGATGAGTTCGTTCGTCGGCATCGCGACGTGTCGGTTGTTGTGCTTTTCACGCACCGACAGCGACCTCGCTCGCCGGATTCTCGTTCTCGGGGTGGGCGAGCGCGCGCAGCAAATCGATAACCTTCGACGTGCTTCGGACCGGGTCGGGATCCACATTCTGGGCTACATCGACATCGGGGCGGACGAGCGGCAAATCGCCGATGACAAGGTTATTCGGCCGAAGGGTTCCATCCGGGAACTGACGGAGCAATTCGGCGCGGACGAAATCGTTGTCGCGATAGACGATCGTCGCGGCGGCTTACCGCTCGAAGAAATCCTCGATTGCAAGATGCACGGGGTGCAGATTATCGAAGCACCCGTGTTCTACGAGCGTCAGCTCGGCAAGATCAGGCTCGACGACCTGCGGCCGAGCAATATGATCTTCGCCGATGGTTTTACCCAGGCCGTACTGAGGCAAACGGAAAAACGAGTCGTCGATATCGCCACTTCCGCCGGCCTCCTGCTGGTGTCGCTGCCGGTGCTCGTATTGGCGGCTATCGCGATCCGCCTCGAAGGCCCGGGAGCGATTTTCTACCGCCAGGAGCGCGTCGGTGTCAGGGGCAAACCCTTTATGGTCTACAAGTTCCGCAGCATGCGTGAGGATGCCGAGGGTGACGGTGTCGCCGTTTGGGCCCAGGCCGACGACGACCGGGTAACAAAAGTAGGCGCATTCATCCGCAAGACGCGCATCGACGAACTACCGCAATTGTTTAACGTACTCCGAGGTGATATGAGCTTTGTCGGACCCCGGCCGGAGCGCCCGGAATTCGTTGAGGAACTGAGTCTTGCGATCCCGTATTACGATTTACGGCACCACGTTAAACCGGGCATTACCGGTTGGGCACAGGTGTCTTATCCTTACGGCGCCTCGATCAAGGATTCGCGGGAGAAACTGCAATACGACCTGTATTACCTGAAAAACTACAGCGTGTTTCTCGACGTCAATATTGTGTTGTTGACGATCCAGGTGATCCTCTGGGGCAAAGGTGCCCGTTAGTCCCTCCCGATAGCGCTGCTACCGGCAGGAGCCCGCATTACTCAGCCGTTTCCTAATTCGAATTCGGCCGACATACAATAACCTCCATGTTCGAAATCGCCGCATGGTCGGGCTACGCCGGCGCTACCGCGTTCGCCGTTTTATCCGCATTATTAATCGCCGCCGATCAGGGCCACCGGATTGGCCGTCTCCTGTGCACTGCGGCGATTGCATCGACGCTATGGCTAGCTATCGCCGGGTTGTATTACACCGGGCATGAAGTCGGTCTCCAGGTTGGCGTTCTTACACTGCTCGAACTGGTGCGCGATGCGGCGTGGTTCGCCTTTCTTGGCGCCATATTATTGGGCACTACTAATTTGTCGCTGAAGCGGCGGACCAAAGGCGTACTCATCGTTGCAACCGTGGCGCTGTTTGTCGCCGCGGTTTTTAGCTATTCACGGATATTGCTGCCCGGACTTTCGATTGAACCGGCACTCTTGCGCAAAGCGGGTTTGTTGTGTTTCCTGGTTCTTGCAATTCTCGGTCTCGCGCTGGTCGAGCAACTGATTCGAGCGACCCGAAGCGACGCACGTTGGGCAATTAAGCACTTGACCCTCGGAGTCGGCGCAATCTTCGCGTTCGACTTTTACCTCTATGCGGACGCACTGTTGTTTACCCGTATCGACGGCAATATATGGGCGGCGCGAGGGATCGTTAATGCTTTTGCAGTTCCGTTGCTTGCGCTGGCGGCCGCGCGAAATCGCGAATGGAATCTGAGTGTCTTCGTTTCACGCCGGGTCGTATTCCACAGCGCCGCGGCGCTGGGCGCGGGGATGTATCTGTTGTTGATGTCGCTGGCGGGCTACTACCTGAACTCTTACGGCGGCACCTGGGGTGGCGCACTGCGCGCGGCCTTCGTATCCGGCGCGCTGCTACTGCTTGCGGCGTTGATTTTTTCTTCGCAGGTCCGTTCGCGGTTGCGCATATTCCTGGCGAAGCATTTCTACAAGAATCGTTACGAATACGGTGAGGTGTGGTTGTCGTTTACGCGGAAATTATCCGCGAGTGATTCCGACCCCGAGAAGCTTCCCGGAACGATCCTTCGAGCCGTTGCCGATATCGTGGACAGCACCGGCGGTGTCATGTGGTCCAGGGTTGAAGGAGGTAATTTTGTTATCAGCGCGAACTGGTTAATGATCGAAGAGGCGAGTTGGCAACTGGCAGATGATCACCCATTTATACAAGCGCTCGAAAGCTCGCAGGAACTGTTCGAATTACGCAGTGGTGATCTGTCTCCGCTGGAAACGGATTTCGGCTTCCCGTGGCTCGAAGAACTGCCCCGTGCCTGGATTGCCGTGCCGATTATCCATGGGCATGAACTACTGGCGTTTCTGATCCTCGCGGAGCCGCGAACGAATGAGTCGATTACGTGGGAAGACCGTGATTTACTGCGGACCGTCGGGCGGCAGGCCGCCAGTTACCTGGCATTCCTGCGCGCAACTGAAGCACTTGCGGAGGCCCGGCAGTTTGAAGCGTTCAATCGGTTATCGGCGTTTCTGGTGCATGATTTGAAAAACGTCGTGGCCCAGTTGTCTCTCGTTGTACGCAATGCGGAACGACATCGGGATAACCCGGAGTTTATCTCCGATGCGTTCAACACGATCGGCGACGCTGTCGCGAAAATCAATCGAATGCTCGCTAACCTCAGACAGGACACCCAGGCTCCCGACGGCAAGGTCGAAAACGTCGAACTCAATGGATTGATAGCCCATGCCGTTAAAGAATGTAGCCAGCGGTTGCCGCGACCGGCGTTCGCGCGCAACCGCGACGGTATCCACGTAGCCGCATCCTATGACAGTTTTCTGTCAGTGGTTGAGCACTTGATCCAGAATGCGCAGGATGCCACCGCCGACGGTGGTACGGTGGACGTCATTGTGGGGATTGCGGGCGGCGCCGCGGTGGTGCGCATTGCCGATACGGGATGCGGCATGGACGACGAATTTATCCGGACGCGGTTATTCCGCCCGTTTGACACGACGAAAGGTAAAGCAGGTATGGGAATCGGGGTTTACGAAAGTCGGCATATCGTGTCGGGCCTTGGCGGGCGACTCGACGTTTCCAGTACGCCAGGAGACGGGACGGTCATCCGAATTTCGCTGCCGTTGGTGAATACGGCCGGCGAGGACTCAGAACCCGTTACCGGCCAGGGGGCGACCGTTTGAAAGCGCCCAAGTTACTCGTTGTCGATGACGATCCCGGGCTGCAGAAGCAGCTGAAATGGGCATTCGAGGATTACGACACGACGGTCGTCGGCGACCGTGAATCTGCATTGGCCGCGCTGGAAAAACACTCTCCACCGGTCGTCACGCTCGATCTCGGGCTGCCTCCGGACCCGGCGAACGCCTCTGAGGGCCTGCGCGCGCTGAACGAAATTCTCAGTATTGCGCCAAATACGAAAGTGATCGTCGTGACCGGCAACGATGATCGCGAAGTCGCCGTGCGCGCAGTGGGTCAGGGCGCGTACGATTTCTATGAAAAACCGATCGATCCTGACGTCCTCCGCTTGATCGTGGACCGCGCGCATCGGGTCTTTCAACTCGAGGTTGAAAACCGCGAGCTAATGTCGAAGCAGCGTGAACCGCTCGAAGGCATTATCGCTGGCAGTCGTCAGATGATGGATGTATGCCGGCACATCGAAAAGATCGCGCCGACCGATACGTCTGTATTGTTACTCGGCGAAAGCGGGACGGGCAAAGAGATTCTCGCCCGCGCCGTGCATGAATTGAGCGGCCGCAACGATCATACATTCGTTGCCATCAATTGCGCGGCGATTCCCGAGAACCTCCTCGAGAGTGAACTGTTCGGGTATGAAAAAGGGGCATTTACCGGAGCTTCGAAGCAAACAAAGGGGAAGCTCGAATACGCTGACGGCGGAACGTTGTTCCTCGACGAAATGGGCGATTTGCCGCCTGCCTTGCAGGCAAAATTGCTGCGCTTTCTGCAGGAACGGATTATTGAAAGGGTCGGCGGTCGCCAGGAAATTGGGGTGGATACGCGGGTCATCTGCGCAACCCACAAAAACCTTCACGACCTGATCGAACAGTCCCTGTTCCGCGAGGACTTGTATTACCGCATCAGCGAGGTGTCGATTTCGATTCCGCCATTGCGCGATCGCGCCGGCGACACGATTCTGATCGGAAGGGTGCTGCTGCGCCGCTATGCCGAACAGCACAACAACAGCGTCAAGGATTTTAGCCAGGGAGCCCTCGCGGCCCTGGAGCAATACACGTGGCCCGGCAATGTTCGCGAACTGGAAAACCGCGTAAAACGCGCGGTGATCATGACCGACGGAAAATTGGTCGAACCTGACGACCTCGAACTCGAAGTCGATTCGACGGACACGTTCAAGACTCTGAAGGAAATCCGGGAAACCGCTGAGGCCAATGCCATTCAGGAGGCACTGGCAATGTCGGAGGGACAGATCGGAAAAGCGTCCGAAATGCTTGGCGTCAGCCGCCCGACGGTCTACCATTTGCTCAAGAAATACAAAATCGAAGCGTAGTCCGGGAACGGCGTCGAATGGCGCCGCCTGCCTAATGCCCGCGTGATACCCCGAAAGCCGGGGTGTGTACTGAAAACAACACTGAATTCAGCGCGTTGGGTGCAAATAATGCCAAATTACTTTATCAAACGTGCCGATTGCGCTATGCTTTCCGGCATAACTGTCGATACGTTTGTCTCAACCTGGCTCCGTATGGGGGTGTTCCGGGTGGCAGCAAGCCGATTGAGGGGACCAGTGAAAGTGATATTGATGGCGGACGAGGGACCGGACGGGCGGCACCGTACTACGCGAACGGAAAATGTTGTGACGCAGCAAAAAAATTCAGGCCGACTGTTGATGCGTGTTTTTGGCATTGCCTTAACGGCCGCAATGGCGCCGGTCTGGGCCGTGACGCTAGAAGAGGCGGTCGGACAGGCGGTGAATTCAAATCCGGCGGTTTTGAATGCTGGCGCGAATGCGCGGGCATCGGTGTTCGATTTGCGGGGAGCACGGGCGGGATACTATCCGACGCTCGATTTCGACGCGGGCTACGGGCCCGAGTACGTGAACTCGAAGCAACTCAACCTGGCAGGCAACGACCACGATACGATGGATCGGCGCGACGCGGGTCTGACAGCAAGACAGCTGTTGTGGGACGGTTTCGCGACCCGAAGCGAGGTCGAACGACGGGTCGCGTTACTGAACGCCTCGGAGCACAGCCTCTCCGATACCCAGGAAGCGATTGCCTTCCGTGCCGCGGAATCGTTTCTCGATGTGATGCGAGCAAGTGAACTCGTGACCCTGGCGAGCGACAACGTCGCGACGCATGAAAAGGTCCTTGGTAATGTCGAAGCGAAAAGTTCGAGCGGCGTGGGTAGTCGAGCCGACGTCGAACAAGCCCTTGCCCGCCTGGCACTGGCGCGGAGCATACTCACGGCACGGGAAGGTGCGTTACGGGAATCGGAATCGCGCTATGAACGGGTGATTGGCAATATGCCGATCGGCCTCGTCAAACCGGGCCGGCAACCGTCCGGTCTCACATCTCCGGAGGGCGTCGATCAGAGTCAGCTGAGTTCTGCTATTTCGAGCAGTACCGATCAGGCAATGGGTGATCACCCCGCGGTATTGCAATCGGAAGCCGAGGCCGATGCGGCCGACGCCGAAATCCGCCTGGCCAGGGCCGCCTACCAACCGACTGTTAACCTCGAAGGGCGATATCGCCGTGACGACAATATTGCCGGGGTCAAGGGGACGCGAAACTCCGAGGCCATCATGGTCGTCGCTCGATGGAACCTTTTTAACGGCGGTGCAGACAAGGCTGCCGAACTTGCTGCAGTGGAACGCAAAACCGCCGCGTCCGATCTCGTCGATGACACAAAGCGGGCGGTAACGGAAAACGTAGAGATCGCCTACAAGGCACGTGCGTTCACCGAATCAAGGATCAAATACCTCGAACAACACGTAAACGCCTCGACTGCGACACTGCAATCTTACCGTGCCCAGTTTGAACTGAGCAGACGGACGCTGCTGGATCTTTTGAACGCGGAAAACGAATTGTTCAATGCCCGCTCGAACCTCGCCAGCGGATTGTTCGAGGATCTTGTTAATCAATATTTTGTTGAAGCGAGTAAGGGTCGCCTGACGCAAAGTCTCGGTGTCAGCACCGCGGGTCCCTGACGGACCTGTCGTATCACGCCCCGTCGAACGCACCGTGTCAGGCAATATTCCGTCCATCCCGCGCCCCGAGGGTTTTCGCAAAACGCAGCAAGGATTCGGCGGCGCTCAGGTTAGTTCCTGATCCGCCGTTCGCCGCCCGCGATGGCCCTTGCAAACTCCCCGCCCGATGCCGAGGAACGACCTCGTTCAATCGAGACCGCCGTTGACGACCCGCTCGCCGAATGCCTGCACATTGTCACGCGACTGCACGGCCGCGCGATTTCAACCGGCGCACTCATTGCCGGGATGCCGACCGGCTCCGACGGGATTTCGCCGCAAACCTTTGTTCGTGCCGCCGAGAAAAACGGGTATTCGGCCCGGGTTGTTAAGCGGTCACTGAAACGAATTTCAAAACTGCTGTTGCCGGCGGTGTTGATTCTCGATGACGGCGCCGCGTGTGTACTGACGGACTTTCCCGATCGCAAATCGGCCACGGTCATGTTTCCCGAGGCGGGTTTTGGTACGACGAAGCTCGAACTCTCCGCGCTGAGCAAGCAATTTTCAGGCTACGCGATTTTCGTCCAGCCCGAGTTTGGGCTCGACGATTCGCGTCTCAGCAATATCGGGCGGAGTTCGACGCGATCCTGGTTTTGGGGCACGCTGTGGCGCTATCGGCGGTATTACACGGAAGCAATACTTTCGGCGGGGGTCGTGAATTTACTGACCGTCGCAACGTCCCTGTTCATTATGAACGTCTACGATCGGGTCGTACCGAACAATGCCGTTGAAACGTTGACCGTTCTTGCGATTGGCACCGCAATGGCGATCGGTTTCGAGTTTCTGGCGCGCAATCTCCGGGCTTATTTCCTCGATACTGCAGGGAAAAAAGCAGACCTCATTTTGGGCAGCACGTTGTTCGCGCAGGCGTTAGGTATTCGAATCGAATCGCGGCCCCCGTCCTCAGGTGCATTTGCGGCTCAGCTGCGTGAGTTCGAGTCGCTGCGGGATTTCATGAGTTCGGCGACTTTGACCGCGGTGATCGACCTTCCGTTCGTCGCTTTTTTTATCTGGGTCATCTACCTGATCGGCGGACCAGTTTATCTTGTCCCTTTGACGGCTGTCCCCGCGGTTCTGGTCGTCGGGCTGATCGCACAGGTTCCGCTCGCCTATCTGATGCGGCTGCACCTGCGTGAAGCTGCACTAAAACATGGACTCCTGGTCGAGGCGGTCGACGGCATCGAAATTCTTAAAACCCTGTGTGCCGAAGGCAGCGTGCAGGGGCGTTACGAGGATTACACCGCGCTGACCGGCCGATCGGCAACCCGCTCACGCATGATTTCATCGCTCGTGATCAACTTTGCCACCCTGGCCACACAACTCACAACGATACTGATCGTCGTGTGGGGTGTGTTTCTGATCGGTGCGGGAGAACTGACCGTCGGCGCGCTCATCGCCTGTGTCATCCTTAGTGGTCGCGGTCTCGCGCCGCTGCAGCAGGTGGCCTCGCTGATGACGCGTTATCAATCTGCACGGGCTTCCTACACGACGCTCGACGAGTTGATGCGCCGACCGGTCGAGCGACCCGCAAGCCGCCAGTTTCTCGAACGTCCGGCGATTGATGGTGCGATCGCACTCGAACAGGTCAGCTTCGCTTACCCAAACCAGAAACTCGCGGTCGTCAACGACGTGTCGATCAATATCGCGGCTGGCGAGCACGTCGGGGTGCTCGGTCGCATCGGATCGGGCAAGAGTACGCTACTGAAACTCGTGCTCGGTCTTTACGCGCCCGGCAGCGGCGCAATTCGGATTGATGGTATCGACATCGATCAATTCGATCCGATCGATGTGCGCCACCAGGTTGGCTACGTTGCGCAGGACACGCGGCTGTTCCAGGGAACGTTGCGCGATAACATCACGCTCGGCTATCCGCACGCGAACGACGTTGATGTGCTCGAGGCGGCGAGGATTTCGGGTCTCGATAAAATTGTCGCGCAACAGCCGGACGGATTCGAAACGCTGGTCGGTGAACGCGGCGACGGGCTCTCAGGCGGACAACGCCAGGCCGTCGCCGTCGCCCGGGCCGTGATCAAGAAACCGAGCGTACTCCTGTTCGACGAGCCGACGAGCGCCATGGATCACTCGGCGGAGCAAAGTTTCATCGCCAACATTGGCGCATTCGCGGAACATAAGACACTGATCCTCGTCACTCATAAACCGACGCTGTTGAACCTCGTGTCCCGTCTGATCGTGGTCGACGGCGGACGCATCATTATGGATGGACCACGGGACGAGGTATTGAAGCGCCTGACTCAGCAATCTTCGGACGCGCGTTCGTGAACACGCCGTTGCAGATGGATCGTCGTGAACTCGCGCGGGCGCGCAAGGACGTTGGTTATATCGCCGATGCTCGCGCGGCGCTCGTTGTCGACTCGAATCCGCTCGCGGGGTTGAGCCTGTTGCTCATCATCACGTTTTTTGCCTCCGCGTATTACTGGGCCGATCACGCCGTCGTCGACGAAGTAACCCGTGGCGAGGGCAAGGTGACGCCGTCGAGCCGGGAGCAGGTTATCCAAAGTCTCGAAGGCGGCATCTTGTCGGAATTATTTGTTCGCGAAGGTGACATCATCGAAGAGGGCGAGGTGCTTTTGCGCATCGACGATACGCGCTCGGGCGCGTCCCTGCGTGAAGGGCAATCGACCGTCATGGCGGAAAAAGCCGCGATTGCCCGCCTGACAGCGGAGGCGAACGCCGCGGAACCGGTATTTCCGGCTGACGTAAACGCTTCGATCATCAGTCTCGAGCGAAAACTGTACCACTCGCGACGAACGGCGCTGTGGGAGTCCATCTCATCGCAAACCCGCAACCTCTCGCTGGCAGAGCAGGAGCTGGCCATGACCGAGCCGTTGGTCGCTCAGGGTGCGGTGTCCGAGGTCGAAGTGCTACGACTAAAGCGACAACTAATTGAAATAAAAGGAAAAATACAAGAAGTCCGGAACGGATTCCGGGCCGAAGCGCGAGAGGAACTGGCCAGCCGGGAAGCCGATCTCGCCCGCGCGCTCGAAATCAACACGGCGCGGGCCGATGAGGTCTACCGTTCGGTCATCCGATCCCCGATGCGCGGGACGGTGAAAAATGTCGAGGTCACGACCGTTGGCGGTGTCATTCGCCCCGGAGCGAACATCATGGAAATCGTGCCGCTCGAGGACAAATTACTCGTTGAAGCGCGGATCAGGCCGGCAGACGTCGCTTTTCTCAGCCCGGGACAGGAAGCCACCGTCAAGATCACGGCCTATGACTACTCGATTTACGGCAGTCTGCCGGGGCATCTCGAGCATATCAGCGCGGATACGATTGCCGACGAGAAGAACCCGAATGAGACCTATTACCGGATCTTTGTCCGTACCGAGTCGGCACACCTCGAAGGCAAGGAAGGGCCACTGCCCATTATTCCGGGGATGGTGGCCACGGTAGAGATACTGACCGGCGAAAAAACCGTTTTAGATTATATACTTAAGCCAGTATTGAAGATCAGGGACAACGCGTTGAGCGAGCGCTGACCAGGTTCGCCCGGTACTCAGGGCGTCCGTGGCAGGGCATCGTGAGAATCGTGAAGTGCTTCCGATAACGATTGTAAAATTAAGCGTTTAATACACATTCTGAGGGCTGCGCCAGCGCACCCGAGCGTGTTTTGACTCGCGACGGACCGGACAGGCAGCCGGACCGAATACGCGGGTCGCAAGGAGAGTCAGATGGCAGTCGAAATTAGAATCATATCGCCCGACGGGAATGTTCGCACCGTGGAAGTTGTTCCCGGAGAACCGCTCGATCTCGAACCCGGCGATACGGTCGTGCTCGCACCGACGACCGAGGCGAAAATATCGACGAGCCAGAGCGGCGGCAATCTCGTCGTCACGACGCCGGAAGGCGACGTCATTCTGCCGGACTTCTTCGCCGCTGCCGGTGATGCTTCGAACGAAGACGACGAAGACGACGAAGGGGTCGAAGACGACGAAGGGGTCGAAACCGCACTCGCGTTTCACGACGGCGACGGTTTTCACCTCATTACCGGATCCGGCGAGTTCTTGTCCGGGTCTTATACGTTACCCGCCTACGAAGGCGCACTGCTGCCGGAATCCGGCCCGCTCCCGGAAGGATTCGATTCGTCCAGTGAAGGTGCGCGTCGAGATAGCGTGTCGGGTCTGTTTGATACGATTACGGGCGACGACAGTACGCGCAAAAAGACCGGCACTGACGGGGGGCTATCGGAGCTCGACCAATCAGTTGACCAGGCGGCTGCCGGGTCGGACTCAGGCAGCACAGTGTCCGCGGTATCGGACAGTAGCTCGACCGCGACAGATCTTAATTTATTTGAAGACGGCGCCACCCCCGATCTTGCCGACGCTATTCTTCGCAACGACACTGATTCCGCGTCCGGCACTTTCGGTATTTCCGCAGTTAACACGAATGGCACCGCGGGCAGCGTCGTATTCGATGACGGGAGTCCTGTCCTTGGTGACGAATCGGTCATCTACAGAGCGGATGCCGACGCCCAGGACGCGCTCAATGCCGGCGAAACGGGCACGGACAGTTTCTCCTATACGATATCGAACGAAGACGGTAGCTCCAGTACGGCGACGGTTACGGTGTCGATCGTGGGGGTGAACGATGCGCCCACGGCCAATGATGGCACTGCGTCGCTCGCCCCGGCGGACTCGAGCAATGCGGTTCCCGTGCCCGTTGCCACAACAGTTGCGGCGTTGATTTCCAATGCCGGCGCCGACGATGTCGACGGTGCGTCTGGTCCCGGGAATCTCGGTGTTGCGATAACCGGGGCGACGACGGCGTCTGGCGGCGGCTGGCAATTCAGCATCGATTCGACGAACGGGACGAACGGAAACTGGCAGGCCCTGACCGGAGTGTCGAACACGACGGCACGCGTTCTCGGAGCGGACGCCTGGGTCCGATTCGCTCCGCCGACGGACGGAACCAGCGGCCAGGTGGACACGCTCAGTTATCGCGCCTGGGATGGCAGCGACGGGGTCGCGAGCGGTACCGGTGGTGTCAATACCAACGGTACGGACACCGGCGGCGTTGGTGCCTACAGTAGCGGCGTTTTCAACGGAACGCATGCGGTAAATCCGGTCAACGACGCGCCGGTCATCACCGGCCCGACGGTGTTCGCCGTCGACGAGAACTCGGCTGGCGGCACCGTCGTGGGGAGTCTGGGCGCGACGGACGCCGACGTCCCTGCTCAAACCCTCATGTACTCCATCACAGGCGGCACCGGCCAGACGCAGTTCAGTATCGATCCGAACAACGGACAGATCACGGTCTCGGGTGCGGGTGTTCTCGACCGCGAGACGAACGCGAACCTGACGCTCGATATTGATGTCACTGATAACGGCGCGCCGCCGCTGACGACGAGTCAGACGGTGACGATTAATCTGAATGGGGTTAATGAATTCCCGCCGATTATTACATCGGACGCGAATCCGAATGTCGCGGAAAACACCACACCGGTCGTCGCCCTGACGGCAACAGACGCTGACCTCCCGGGTGACACGATTACGTTTACGTTGACTGGCGGCGCCGACATGGGTCGGTTCAACATTATTGGCGGTTCGAATCTCGTGTTTACCGGCGCGGGTGCGAATTTCGAGGCGATGGACAGCAACGCCGGTACGAACGTGTACCAGGTCCAGGTCACTGCAAGCGACGGCGATGCCGCGACCGCGGACACAGTGCAGAACCTGACGGTGACTGTCACCGATGTGAATGACGCTCCGGTCATCGGCGGGTTCGCCGACGCGGGCCCCATCAGCGATACGGCGACGCTCACGCCGTTTTCCGCTGTCACCATCACGGATGAAGACGTCACGCCGGTCGATGTCCTGTCGGTCACGGTAACCCTCGATGACGCGGCCAAGGGCGTGTTCACGGCCGGGTCACTGATCGCCAGCGGATTTACAGACAGCGGTGGCGGAAGTTACAGCCTGACGGGCGTTAACGCGGCGGCCGCCCAGGCGGCCATTCGACTGCTCGATTACGACCCGACGGACAACCGGGTCGCTCCTGGTGACACGGAGACGACGACATTCACCGTTGAGGTGAATGATGCGACCGTATCCGTCATTGACGGCACGACCGATGTGATCGTCAGTTCGGTCAATGATGCGCCCGTTATTGGTGGCGCGGCCGCCGGCCAGGCGGTGACGGACATCACGACCGTCAACCCGTTCAGTGCGTTGACGATATTCGATGCCGACGAAACGGGCGGCGATCTCGTTAATGTGACTGTTCAGCTCGACGTGGCCGCGAACGGCGTGTTCACGGCGGCGTCGTTGGCAGCGAGCGGGTTTACCGATGCCGGAGGCGGCAGTTACACGCTGAACGGCGTGGCGGCGAGCGCGGCACAAACGGCTATTCGTCAGTTGGTGTTTAACCCGAGTGATAACCGGGTCGCACCCGGAGCGACGGAAACAACCACGTTCACCGTCACCGCAGACGATGGCGATGTGGCGCCAAGCGACAACACGACAACGGTCGTGTCGACATCGGTGAACGACGCGCCGGTGATCGGCGGTACGTCGGCTGGTCAGGCGGTGAACGATACCGCGACCGTGGATCCGTTCAGTGGCGTGACCATCTCCGATGCCGATGTCGGTGAGAACGATATCGACGTAACAGTCAGTGTCGATGATCCGGCGAAAGGCGTGTTCACGGCAGGGTCACTCGCGGCGAGCGGCTTCGCCGATGCGGGGGGTGGTAACTACACCTTGAACGGCGTCACTGCAGCGGCAGCGCAGACTGCGATCCGTCAGTTGTCGTTTGATCCAAGCGACAACCGGGTGGCCCCGGGTACAACGGAAACGACGACATTCACAATTGGTGTGGATGACCAGTCCGCGGCGCCGGTGACGGACATGGCGACGACGGTGGTCTCGACGTCGGTGAATGATGCACCGATGATCGGCGGCACAGTGGCGAACCAGGCCGTGAACGATAACGCGACCGTGGATCCGTTTACCGCGGTCACGATTGCGGATGTCGATACGGGTGAAAACGACCTCGTCGTCACCGTCAGCCTTGATGACGGCGCCAAGGGAACGTTTACGGCGGCCTCACTGACGGCGAGCGGTTTCGTCGATGCCGGTGGCGGTGTCTACACGCTGTCGGGGGTCACGGCGGGTGCGGCGCAGGCCGCGATCCGTCAGTTAACGTTCGATCCGTCCGAGAGCCGGGTATTACCGACGTTGACGGAGACGACGACGTTCACGGTGACGGTGGACGACGGTGACGCCTCGCCGAACGATATGACGACGACAGTCGTGTCGACGTCTATCAACGACAATCCGACCGCCGTGGCCGATACGTTTACGGTTGGCAATCTGTCTACTAATTTCATCATGGACGTCGTAGGCGGCGGCGGCAGCGCGAGTGCAGACCTGGACCCGGACTTGCCTGCGGAGACGCTCGGCGTGGTGTCGGTGACGGATACGACGCTGGGAACGGTGGTGTTGGTGCAGGACGTGGCACAGGCACTGGATTCGGGCGCGACGGTGACACTGCTCGGTGACGGGACGTTGCGTTATGACGCTGATGCAGGGTTCAGTGGCCTTGCCGGCGGCGCGACGGATACGGATGTCTTCCAGTACACGATCAACGACTCACAGGGTGTCGCTTCGACGGCGACGGTAACAGCGAACATCGTGACGAACCCGCCACCGGTGGCGACGGACGACGACAATACGACGGATCCGGGTAATTTCATCGCGAACGAAGACGGCCCGGTGATCACGACAGGCGACGTGCTGACGAACGACTTCGATACGTCGATGCCGCCGGAGGCGATCTCGGTGGTGGCAGGTGCGGTGGGTGGAACGCCGTCGGGCATGGTGACGAACAACAACGACGGGACATTCGATTACGACGCGAACGGTCAGTTTGAGGCACTGGCCGCGGGTGCGACGGGTACGGACAGTTTCGATTACCAGGTGACGGACGGGACGAGTACGGACACCGGCACGGTAACGATCACGGTGACGGGTCAGAACGACGCGCCGGTGCTGGGCGGATTTGCGGACTCGGGTCCGATCAATGACACGGCGACGGTAAATCCGTTTACGGCGGTGACGATCGGCGACGTTGATGTGACACCGGTGGCGGACACGCAGACGGTGACGGTGAGTCTGGACGACGCGGCGAAGGGCGTGTTCACGGCGGGTTCGCTGGCGGCGAGCGGTTTTGTCGACGCGGGTGGTGGTGATTACACATTCACGGGCACGGCGGCGAACGCGCAAACGGCGATCCGTCAGCTGGTGTTCGATCCGGCGGACAACCGGGTCGCGCCGGGCGCGACGGAGACGACGACATTCACGGTCACGGTGAACGACGGGACCGTAGCAGTAATGGACGGCACGACGGACGTGGTGTCGACGTCGGTGAACGACGCGCCGGTAATTGGTGGTACGTCGGCGGGTCAGGGTGTGAACGACACGGCGACGATCAGTCCTTTTGGTTCGACGACGATCACGGATGCGGACGAGGGCGCGGGTGATCAGGTCAATGTGACGGTGAGTCTGGACGTCGCGGCGAAGGGTGTGTTCACGGCGGCGTCATTAACGGCGAGTGGTTTTGTGGATGCCGGGGGCGGTGATTACACACTGAGCGGCGTGGCGGCGAGCGCGGCGCAGGCGGCGATACGTCAGTTGGTGTTCAATCCGAGTGATAACCGTGTCGCTCCCGGAGCGACAGAGACGACGACGTTCACGGTGACGGTGGACGATGGTGATGCAGCGCCGAGTGACAACGTCACGACGGTGGTGTCGACATCGATTAATGATGCACCGATGATCGGCGGTACGTCGGGCGGCCAGGCGGTCAACGATACGGCGACGATCAATCCATTTGCGGCGACTACGATCACGGACGTTGATGCGGGCGAGACCGATATTACCGTCAGCGTCACGCTTGATGATGCCAACAAGGGCGCCTTTACGGCGGCTTCCTTAACAGCGAGCGGTTTTACTGATGGGGGAGGCGGCGTCTACAACCTCGCCGCGGGAACGGCTGCAGCGGCGCAGGCTGCGATCCGTCAGTTGTCGTTCGATCCCGCAGACAACCGCGTGGCTCCGGGCACGACGGAAACGACGACGTTCACAATTAGTGTGGACGATCAGGACGCGGCGCCGGTGACGGACATGGCAACGACGGTGGTGTCGACGTCGGTGAATGACGCGCCGGTGATCGGTGGTGCGGTAGCGGGTCAGGCCGTCAATGACAATGCAACGGTTGACCCATTCACCGCTATTACGATTAGCGATGCCGATGAAGTTGGCGGCGATCTCGTTACGGTATCGGTGACGCTTGACGATGCCGCGAAGGGTGTGTTCACGGCGGGGTCGCTGACGGCGAGTGGTTTCGTCGATGTCGGTGGCGGCGTGTACACGCTGTCGGGGGGCACGGCGAGTGCGGCACAGGCCGCGATCCGTCAGTTAACGTTCGATCCGTCGGAAAGTCGCGTATTACCGACGTTGACCGAGACGACGACGTTCACGTTGACCGTGGACGACGGCGACGCATCGCCGAATGACATGACGACGACAGTCGTGTCGACGTCTATCAACGACAATCCGACCGCGGTGGCCGATACGTTCACGATCGGCAACAACGACACGGCGTTCGTCATGGACGTCGTAGGCGGCGGCGGCAGCGCGAGTGCAGACCTGGACCCGGACTTGCCTGCGGAGACGCTCGGCGTGGTGTCGGTGACGGATACGACGCTGGGAACGGTGGTGTTGGTGCAGGACGT